>Ga0118677_10010806_pt1 | contig 13852 bp, 8 predicted proteins | sample AliMusrvi5mmetaG_FD_86154 | JGI IMG/M metagenome (GOLD analysis project Ga0118677, IMG submission 86154) | reverse complement strand
GCAGTGGACAAACCGGGGGAAGATGGGCTAACCATCCCGCCCCGCGCCGGGGGTGACGACCGATGGTCAGCCCTGGACCATCTCAAGGACCTCAAGGACCAACCCTAAACTAAAGCAAGACCATGGCCGTTCCAAAGCGCCGCCAATCCAAAAGCCGACAGAAAATGCGCCGTGGTGCGAAACGTTGGCATGCCCCGATTTTCAAGAACTGCCCCGAATGCGGCAGCAAGGTGCCTTCGCACATCGCATGTCCATCCTGCGGTTACTATCGTGACCGGCAGGTGTTGGATGTCGAAGCCGCACTGTGATGCCGCGAGTGTGATTTCCGGCATGTCGCCGTCCGGGGTCTCCTGCGGGCGGTGATTTTACGTATCCGAATTTCCAGCGTTATCCGCGCACATGCACCATCATACCCACATGACAGTTGCTTTGGACGCCATGGGGGGCGACCACGCCCCAGCCGTCAATATCGGAGGTGCGATCAGCGCCCTGCGTGCATACCCGAAGCTGCAACACCTGTTTTTGGTCGGTGATCAGGCGATCCTGACCGCCGAGTGTGCCAAGCAGGGACTGGATCTTGCCAATCCGCGGGTGAGCATCGTGCATGCGCCCGAGGTGATCGGCATGGCCGAACCCGGTGCCAAAACCGTGCGGCGCAAAAAACATTCGTCCATCAACGTGGCAATGGACATGGTCAAGGATGGCCGGGCCGACGCCTTCGTGTCCGCCGGCAACACCGGCGCCGCCGTGGCCTCCGCCACCCTCAAATTGCGCACCCTGCCGGGCGTGGACCGCGCCGGTATCGCCACCGCCATCCCCAACGAACACGGGCTCTGCCACATCCTCGACGCCGGGGCCAACCCCGAGGCGAAACCCGAACACCTCGTCGCCTATGCCGTGATGGGCACCGCCTATTCGCGCAACGTCCTGGGCGTCAGAAACCCGAAAGTCGGTCTGATGTCCAACGGTGAGGAGGACGGGAAAGGCACCACCTTCACCAAGGAAACCTTCAAATTGCTCAAGCAAACGCCCGGCATCCATTTCGTCGGCAATGTGGAAGGCAAGGACCTGTTCGAGACCGCGCTCGACGTGGTGTTGTGCGACGGGTTTGTCGGCAACATCATGCTCAAAACCGTGGAGGCCACCGCCAAAGCCGTTTCCAAGTGGCTGAAGTCCGAAATCAAGGGCAACCCGTTGCGCCTTTGCGGCGCAGTGCTCGCCCAAGGCGCATTCAAGGCGCTCAAGAAGAAGAGCAGTTATGAAACCTATGGCGGCAGTCCCTTGCTCGGGGTGAACGGTGTGGTCATCATCGCCCACGGATCATCCAGCGCCTTGGCCGTGTGCAACGCGATCCGGGCAGGCATTGAAACCGTCGAAAACCGCGTCAATGCCCACATCGAGAAAGGTTTGGCTACAATTTCCATGGCCCCCGCCACACCGGCGATCCATGAACTGAAGAAGGAAACCACTGATTCGACCGACTGATCTGATGGTTCAGGGCCCTCTTTTGGATTTCCATCAAATGAAACTCACCGGGTTCCACCCAACTTCGCGCTTGTGACGGCGGATTCCCGGTTCCAATCTCCATCCCGCATGAGTGAAACGATTTCCGTCACCGATGTCTGCATCGCAGGCACTGGCAGCTATGTGCCCGAACGAATTCTAACCAACTCCGAACTCGCCAGGCTGGTGGATACCAGTGACGAATGGATCTTCAGCCGCACGGGGATCAGAGAGCGCCGGATCGCCGCAGCCGACGAGTTCACCTCCCACATGGCGACCAAGGCGGCCGCGCGTGCCCTCGAGCAAGCCGGGTTGGCCCCCGAGGATCTTGAACTCATCATTCTCGCCACCATCACGCCGGACACGCTCACGCCAGCCACCGCCTGTTATGTCCAGCAAAGACTGGGCGCGACCCGGGCTGTGGCCTTCGATATTTCTGCGGCGTGCTCGGGGTTTCTCTACGCGATGAAAATCTCCAAGCGTCTGATCTCGGTGGGTGCCTTCAAAAACGCCCTGATCATCGGCGCGGACAAACTTTCCACGATCACCAACTGGGAAGATCGCTCGACCTGTGTGTTGTTCGGCGATGGCTCCGGCGCGGCCGTCCTGCGGGCCTCCCAGCCCGGCGAAGGCGCCATCGTCGCCACCGAAATGGGCACCGACGGCAACCTCACCCACATCCTGGCCGTGCCCGGTGGCGGCAGCGCCTGCCCGATCACCGCCGCCAACGTCAACGACCACCTCCACACGCTCGTCATGCAGGGCAAGGAGGTCTTCAAATTCGCGGTCAACCGGATGAAGGAAGCTGCCGAAAAAGTCATTGCGCGCGCCGGCTGGCAACCCGAGGACATCGCCTGCGTCATCCCCCACCAGGCCAACCGCCGCATCATCGATGCCATCGCCGACCGCCTCGCCGTCCCTAACGAACGCATCTTCGTCAACCTCGACAAATACGGCAACACCTCCGCCGCCGCCGTGGCCATCGCCCTTGACGAAGCCAACCGCACCGGAGTGTTCAAACGCGGCGACCACATCGTGCTCGTCGTCTTCGGCGCAGGCCTCACCTGGGCCGCCGCCGCCATCCGGTGGTGACCACAGCGTGATAAGGAGACTGCTCCTGTGGCGCGGACGGAAGGATCGCCCATGGCAGCGTGCGGGTGCTATGTTTCGATGCCGCGCACGAAGACTTCCACGGTTTCGCGGATCCAGTCATCGCGATCCAGTTCGGACAGGCCCGAGGTGCGCCGCAACAAGCCGCCCTCATTCCCGCACCGGGCGGAAAAACCGCTTGGGAAGAGCTTGTGTCGAATAAAACCGCGTGATCGTGCCACCGGTGCCGACAATGCCCGCCTCCTCCGGAAGCCATGTCTGCAAATCCAATGACGACTCGATACTGTAGCTCTTGCCTTGCGCGGTTCTGAAGCGAACTTCCACCGCCGTGTAGATCACCATTTGCGTGTCCGGCCTGCTGTCCGGGTCGGTGGGATTGAAACCGCTGCTGACCTCATCCCCGTCATCGAATCCATCGCCGTCCGTGTCCTTCACCGCCGGATCGGTGTGATACTCCACGATTTCCTGATAGTTTGTCAGCCCGTCGCCGTCAGGGTCGTTTGTGTCGGGGGAAAAGGAGGCGGTGACGTTTTTGGCGCTGTCCATGATCAGGTCGAGTGGATTTGCCGTGCCGCTGGCATTGCCAGTCCAACCGCTGAAGACGTAGCCGGGTGCGGCAGTGGCGGTGAGCGTTGCGGTGCTGCCAAGCACATAATCACCGGCCCCGGTTACCGTGCCGTGTTGGGTGTTTGTGGTCAGGCTTACCATGGCGCGGGTGGCAACACGAAACCCGCTGGGGAAGTTCGGATGCGACGGGGCGACGGCAAGGCTGCGGTACGAGGAGGCCAACTCACTGCTATTGTTGTTCCATGACCCCCCGTGTACCCCGCGCAACGAACCGGAGATGACGCCGTCGTTCAATTCCCACACGTTCCCCCCTTGGTCGTTTGTGCCATAGGCGCTGGCAGAATTCGCACCATAGGCACCGACGTCCGTTAACGCCAGGTCGGGATATCCGACAAAATCTCCGTCGTTATAATTCGCCGAGTTCGCCGCGCCTACGGTATTTCCGCTTAACGTGTCGCTCCGCGTCGCCTGCGCCCAATAGCCACCGACGCCAACTCCACCTTTGTTCGGATCATAATATGCCGCCTTATACCACTCGTCTTCACTTGGAATCCAAATCATGGCCGTCACGTTCTTGGGGATGATTCCGCTGGTGGCACCGTTGAGCGTGTACGCACCCGTCTCCGCAGTGATCGCAGCTCCTTCCCCGGTTTGTTGGCCGTTTTGCAGCCAGTTGCAGAACCGCGCCGCATCGAACCAGCTCACACAGGAGATCGGCTTGTTGCCGCTGCCCGGATTCACCGAATAAATGTAGCTGCCGGACGACCCGCTCTGGCTGATGCCGTTGAGGTAGTAATTGGACATTTCCGCATTGTATAGTCCGTAAGGATCCGTCTTTGCCACTGCGTTGAGGAACTCCGCGTATTGGCTGATCGTCGTCTCGTTCCTCGAAATCCGATAGATATAGGACACCGCGCCGTAACCGGAGGTTGAGTCACTCATCATTTTGGTATCCGCCGCATTTCCGGCATTGCCGACGGGGACGTAGTCGATGTTCACCACGGCGAAAGCCGGCGTGGCAAGCAGGATGCAAGCCAAGACGGCCAGCCTGCGTACGGGCGGCGTGTGGGCCTTTGATAAAGTCAGTGGCCGGACCGGAGGGCGGGGAAAATCAAATTGGATCATGGCGAAGGGGATTTGCTGTTGATTCGTTGTTCGATCTTGAACCAAGGATAACAACCTAACTGCTCCGCGGAAAGACGACCAGAATATTAGCTGCGCCAAACCCGTTGTTTTCAGCGCATGGATTGCCGTTTGGAACTTCCCTGGGCCTGAGCCTGCTGGCGAAACACTGTCATGAGTGGCAGACTGCTAGAAGCCTGTCGGATTTGGCCCCAGTGTCCGGGATTCTCAGTGCGCTTCGATCCCGCGCACGAAAACCTCCACGGTTTCGCGGATCCATCCGTCGCGATCCAGTTCGGACAGGCCCGAGGTGCGCCGCAACAGACCGCCCATCAACGAGGAGGTGAAAACCTCCGCAAAGGCCGGCGCGTTCAGGTCCGCCCGCACTTTTCCCCGCTGTTGGAGTTGTTCCAGATAGCCGGCGACGCTGCGGTGAAAAGGTTCCAGCACATCCCCGATGAGTTCCTTGGCAAGCGTCGGTCGCCGCCGGCTTTCGCCGATCATCGCCCGCAACATGCCCTCACAATTCTCCAACGCGCCATTGTAAATCCGCGCGAACCGCCCGAGATCCTCTAGCGGGTCCCCGCTCAGCGCATCCCGGCACTCGCATACCGACAGGAACTCCTCCGAGGTTTCCTGCACCACCGCTCCTAACAACTTCTGCTTCGATTCAAAGTGCCGGAACAAGGTCACCTCGTTGCATCCCGCGCGTTCCGCGATCTTCCGCGTGGTCGCCGCTTCGATCCCCCGCTCGCTGAATTCCTCACGCGCCGCCTCCAGCAGCCGCTGGCGCGTGCCGGGGGACTCCGATCTCGGTTTCTTGTCACGCGCGGCGCTCACGGCGCGAAGATTTTGCAAGTAATCGCTTGCACGCAAGCAAAATCGCTGTTCAAGTGGCGGTGGTCATGGCGAAACGTTCGATGATACGGCTTTTGGTGCGGGGGATTCCGTTGTGGTTGGTGTGGGGCTGTGCGTCGGTGGGGCCGAATCACGAAGTTCCGGGGATAGATTTGCCTGCGACGTATTCGCGAGGCGGGATGAAGTGGAAGCGGCAGACGCCGGAGACGTTGCCGGTGCCGCGGGCGTGGTGGCGGATCTATCAGGATGGCACGCTGACGTCGTTGGTGGAGCGGTCGTTGGCGGGGAATCAGGACCTCACGGCGGCGGCGGCGCGCCTGCGCCAAGCCCGGGAAATCAGCATTGCGGCACGCTCGGAGTATTTTCCCGATGTGAATATCGGTTACGGGGCGAATCGCTCGAAGTCCCGGTTTCCGGGTGGAGCGGGCGGCGGAGGGATGACGATCCTGCAGAGCAATTTCCTGGTGCCGGTGGATTTCAGTTATGAGGTGGACGTGTGGGGGAAGGTGCGCCGCAAGGTGGAATCGGCCAAGGCGACGGCCGAGGCTGCTGGGGAAACGCTCAATGCGGTGCGGCTGAGTGTGGCGGGCGAGGTGGCGCAAACCTACTGGGCGTTGCGGGCGGTGGATGCGGATCGCGAGGTTCTCAACCGGACTTTGGAAATCCGCCGCAAGGCCCTTGAGTTGCTTTCCAAACGCCGCAGTGTGGGAAGCATCAGCGGCCTTGACCTGGCGCGGGCCGAAACCGAGGTCGCCACCGTTGAGGCGGACCGGATCCGTTTGGATCAGAGCCGCGTCACGCTGGTCAACGCGCTGGCCGTGCTCGCAGGGACCACGGCGACCGGCTTCACCGTGCCCGAACGGGCGGACCTGCCGACCCCGCCGTCGGTGCCGGTGTCGGTTCCTTCGGAGTTGTTGCGCCAGCGGCCCGACATCCGAGCCGCGGAGCGCCGGGTGGCCGCCGCCAACGCGGACATCGGCGTGGCAACCGCCGCGTTCTACCCGTCGTTCACGATCAACGCCTCCAGCGGCCTGAGCGCCGCCCATTCCGGTGACCTGCTCCAGGCGTCATCGCTGGTCTGGTCGATCGGAGCCAATGTCATGATGCCCGTTCTCAAAAGGTCCTATCTCAAAGCCCAACAGCAGGCCGCCGTGGCCGCCCATGATGCCGTCAGCGCGGAGTACCGCCAGACGGTGCTGGACTCGATCCGCGAGGCGGAGAACGCGCTCCAAGGTGCCGCGATTCTCCAACGCCGCCAGATCGCCCAGAATCAGGCGCTCGAGGCGGCCCGCAAGACATTCGAACTGTCAACCAATCGCTTCAAATCCGGACTGGTGAGTTTTCTCGACGTCGTGGATGCGGAGCGCACCCGCCTGGACGCCGAACGAACCGCCAACGCCATCCGCGCCGAACGCCTCGCACTCTCCGTGTCGCTCATCAAAGCGCTCGGCGGGGAATGGTAGGTGAATCAAAGCTGAAATGCTGAAAAGACAGAAGAACGCTTCGCTTGAAGACAGAAGACAGAAGAAAAGAGAAGAGAAGAGGGTTTCCCGCTGAAACCATGGCACCGCTATTTCTTCCTCTTCATCTTCTGTCTTCTGTCTTCTGTCTTCTGTCTAATTCCTGACAACGCAACACCGATCACAGCCGTCCCATAAATCCATGCGCTACCTCTATCTATCACTATTTCTGTTATCCTCCTGCGGGAAAAAACCGCCGACCGGAATGCCGCCGGGGGGACCTCTGGAAGTATCGGTTGTGACGATGCAGCCGCAGCGGGTCGTGCTGACGACGGAATTGCCCGGCAGGGTAACAGCCTCGCTGACGGCCGAGGTGCGGCCGCAGGTGAGCGGCATCATCCAGAACCGCTTGTTCACCGAGGGGTCCGATGTCAAGGCGGGGGATGTTCTCTATCAGATCGTCCCGTCGAGTTATCAGGCGGCTTATGACGGGGCCAGGGCGGCCCTGGGCAAGGCGGAGGCCAATCTGACGCCGTTGAAGCTCAAAGCCGAACGCTACAAGGAACTGGTGAAAAGCGAGGCGGTCAGCGAACAGGACTGCGATGACGTGTCCGCCGCGCAGAAATTGGCCGAAGCCGAGATCGAGGCGGCCAAGGCCGCGGTGGAAACCGCCCGCATCAATCTGGACTATACCAAAGTGACCGCGCCGATCTCCGGCCGGATCGGCCGTTCCGCAGTGACCAACGGCGCGCTGGTGACGGCGGGCCAACCGACGCCGTTGTCCACGATCCAGCAGCTCGACCCGGTGTATGTCGATATCACGCAATCGAGCAACGACATGTTGCGGCTCAGAAAGGAATTGGATAGCGGGTTGCTCAGCGCGAACGAGGGCCAGGCGAAGGTGACGCTGCTGCTGGATGATGGTTCGACCTATGCGCAGCCCGGAACCCTCAAATTCACTGAAGCGTTTGTCGATCAGGGGACCGGCTCGGTCACGCTGCGCACCTCGTTTCCCAATCCGAAATTGGTGCTTCTGCCGGGCATGTTCGTGCGGACCGTGCTGGAGGAAGGCGTCAAGGAGGATGGCCTGCTGGTGCCGCAGCGCGGGGTCACCCGCAATCCGGCCGGCAATGCCATGGTCATGGCCGTCGGGGCCGAGGAAATGGTGGAACCGCGCGTGATCCAGGTGGAACGCACCGTCGGCGAAAACTGGCTGGTCAATGGCGGCTTGAAAGCCGGCGACCGGGTGATCCTGGAAGGCTTGTTGAAAGCGCGTCCGGGCACCCCCGTGAAGGCGGTTCCCTTCGTCGCCTCACCATCGCCTGCGGCCGACAAGTCCACAAAGGGAAATGGGAACCACTGATTTCAGTGATTATACTGATATGAAATACGTTATGTCGCCACTTCCTTTCACTCCAAAGACGAACTGTCTAACTGCCATTACCAATCCGATTCTTTCTGTGAAATCAGTATAATCACTATAATCAGTGGTAACTGCTGCCCGGTAATCCGATTCCATTTCCCCTTTTAGGATAAACAATAACGGAAACCTTTCATGCCCCGCTTTTTCATCAATCGTCCGATCTTCGCCTGGGTGATCGCCATCATGATCATGCTGGCGGGATTGTTATCTATCAAAACCCTGCCGGTTTCCCAGTATCCGCCGATCGCGCCGCCCCAGATCACGATCAACGCCTCGTATCCGGGCGCTTCCGCCCAGCAGGTGCAGGACACCGTGACCCAGGTCGTTGAGCAGAAGCTCAATGGCATCGACAACCTGATCTACATGTCGTCCACCAGCGACTCGTCGGGCATGGTGGCGATCAACCTGACCTTCAAGGCCGGCACCGACCCGAACATCGCCCAGGTTCAGGTGCAGAACAAACTGCAACTGGCCACGCCGCTGCTGCCGCAGGTCGTGCAGCGGCAGGGGATTTCGGTGGTCAAGTCCACCAAGAACTTCCTGCTGTTGGTCGGCCTGGTCTCCGAAGACGGCTCCATGGACCGCAATTCCCTGACCGACTATCTGGTTTCCAACGTCCAGGAAACCGTCAGCCGGCTGGAAGGCGTGGGGGAACTCACGGTGTTCGGGGGCCAGAACGCGATGCGGATCTGGCTGGATCCTAACAAACTCAACAACTATCATCTAACAACAAGCGAGGTGATCGCCGCGCTGCAGGCGCAGAACGCCCAGGTGTCGGCCGGGCAGTTCGGCGGCATTCCGGCCATGAAGGGCCAGCAGTTGAATGCGACCATCACCGCGCGGACCCTGCTGCAGACCACGGCGCAGTTCGATGCGGTGATCCTGCGCACCAACAGCGACGGCTCCACGGTCACGCTGAAGGATGTGGCCGAGTGCAAAATCGGCACCGAAAACTATAACATCCAATCGTTCTACAGAGGAAAACCGGTGGGTGCCATGGCGCTCAGGCTCGCCGCCGGCTGCAACGCCCTGGAGACCGCCAACCGGGTCAAGGCGAAGATGACGGAACTGTCGGCCTACTTTCCGGCGGGCATGAAGGTGGCTTATCCCTACGACACCACGCCGTTTGTCAAGATCTCCATCGAAGAGGTGGTCAAGACGTTGTTAGAGGCGATCTGCCTGGTGTTCATCATCATGTTCCTGTTCCTGCAGAATTTGCGGGCGACCTTGATCCCCACCATCGCGGTGCCGGTGGTTTTGTTAGGAACCTTCGGAATCCTGTCGGCCTGCGGATTTTCGATCAACACGCTGACCATGTTCGCGCTGGTCATTGTGATCGGCCTGCTGGTGGACGACGCCATCGTGGTGGTGGAAAACGTGGAACGCATCATGAGCGAGGAGGGTTTGCCGCCCAAGGAGGCGACCATCAAGTCGATGGGGCAGATCACCAGCGCGTTGTGGGGGATCGTTACCGTGTTGACGGCGGTGTTTATACCGATGGCGTTTTTCGGTGGTTCCACCGGGGTCATCTACCGGCAGTTTTCCATCACGATCATCTCCGCGATGATCCTGTCGGTGGTGTTGGCCATGACCCTGACGCCGGCATTGTGCGCCACCCTGCTCAAGCCGGTGGCGCAAGGCCACTCCGCCGGGGAGTCCGGCTGGTTCAAGTGGTTCTTCGGTTGGTTCAACCGCTGGTTCGACCGCCGCAGGACGCAGTATGAAGGCATGGTGAGCGGTTCCTTCAGCAAGCCGGTGCGCTATCTGCTGATTTACGGGGCGATCGTGGCGTGCATGGCGTTTTTCTTTGTGCGGTTGCCCACCGCGTTCCTGCCGGATGAGGATCAGGGTTATCTCATCTGCCTGGTCAATTTGCCGGCCGGCGCGACCATCGACCGGACCGCCAAAGTGATGAAGCAGGTCGAACAGTATTTTGAGCAGAACGAAGCGAAGACGGTGGACTCCGTGATCACGGTGATCGGCTTCAGCTTTGCCGGCAGCGGCCAGAACATGGGCCTGGCCTTTGTGAAACTCAAGGATTGGAAACTGCGCAAAACCCCTGATTTGAAGGTTCCCGCGATCGCGGGGAGGGCGATGGGCGCGTTCTCCCAAATCAAGGACGGCATGGTGATTCCTTTCTCGCCCCCTGCGGTGATGGAATTGGGACAGGCCAACGGTTTTGACTTCATGCTGCAGGACCGCTCCGGGCTGGGCCATGTCAAGCTGATGGAAGCCCGCAGTCAATTGTTAGGCATGGCCAGGAAGAACCCGAAGCTCATCGCCGCCACCGTGCGGCACAACGGCCAGGAGGATTCGCCGCAATTCAAGCTGGACATCGATACGGTGCGGGCCGAGGCCCTTAAGGTTTCAATCGACGACATCAACAGCGTGTTGGCCACGGCCTGGGGGAGTTCCTACGTCAATGACTTCATTGAGAACGGCCGGGTCAAGAAGGTCTTCCTGCAGGCGGGCGCGGAGTTCCGGATGTTGCCGGAGGATATCGGCAAATGGTACGTGAAAAACAGCCGCAACGAAATGGTGCCGTTTTCGGCGTTTGCCAACGGCGGTTGGCAGTACGGATCGCCCCGTCTGGAACGCTACAACGGCATTCCGTCGGTGGAAATCATGGGCGCGGCCGCACCCGGAATCAGCACCGGCGAGGCGATGGCCGAAATGGAGAAGATGGCGGCGCAATTGCCGGCGGGTGTCGGTTTTGAATGGACCGGTCTCTCCTACGAGGAGAAGAACGCCGGCGCGCAGGCACCGGCGCTGTATGCCATTTCCCTGTTAGTCGTGTTTCTGAGCGTGGCGGCGTTGTATGAGAGCTGGACCATTCCTTTTGTCAACCTGCTGATGTTGCCGCTGGGATTGGTGGGGGCGGTGGCGGCGGTCACGTTGCGCATGCTTCCCAACGATGTTTATCTGCAGATCGGGCTGCTGACCACCATCGGGCTTTCCACCAAGAACGCGATATTGATCATCCAGTTCATCAAGGATCGGATGCATCATGGCGACGGGCTGATAGACGCCACGTTGTCTGCGGTGAAGATCCGGTTGCGGCCGGTGATCATGACATCGCTGGCGTTCTTCTTCGGCACCCTGCCGCTGGCGCTCACCACCGGCGCGGGTGCCGCAGCCCAGAACGCCATCGGCACCGCCGTCACCGGCGGCTTGTTATCGGCGACCTTCATCGACCTGATCTTCATTCCGTTCTTCTTCGTGCTGGTTTCGCGGATGGTCGGGAAAAAGCAGGCGGCGTAAGGAGTGACGGCACCCCCGCGGCAAGTGGGGCACGGGCAGCCTGCCCGTGTTTTTCCGCCATGTGGAGAGAGCGGGCCGTGCCGCAGCGGCGGCGGTGCGCGCGTTGGCAGGCACCGCGCTGTGAAGAACGGGCGGGCCGCCCGTTCCCCACTTTTTGATAGAACCGCTTACCGTTTCGGATCCCAGCCGTTGTCCTTGGTGATTTTGGCGATTTCCTGGAGGGCGGTGATATCGGCGGGGAGGAATTTGAATTGGACCATGTATTTGAGAGCCTCGCGCATTTGGAGGATTTCGCCTTTTTTGGATTCCATTTGTGCGGCGGGTGTTTGTTTGATGGAGGTGATCCAGGTCGTGATGCCGCTCTCGACTTCCTTGAGGGTGGCGGGATCCAGGTCATAACAGAGCGATTCCATGGAGCGGCGGAGTTTGGCCAACCCTTGGAGCTTGGCGGCATCGTCGCGGATCATCTTGGCGATTTCCGATTTTTTGGCGGTGCAGGCCTCGGGGGTCATGACGCCCATATCGCCGCCATCGCAGGCGCGGGCCGGGAGCGGGCGGTACCAGATGTTGCGGTAACGAACGGGGTTGCCATGGTCCTGGAGCTTGAGCGGCCCCTTGTCAGGGAACGGATGATCATGGCTGCGGCCCTTGTGACCGCCGCCGCCTTCGAGCGGCGTCGAATCCTGGATGACCACGCCGTTTTCCATCACGGTGTAGCGGCCACTGTCCACCAATTTGCCATCCTTGTAGATCGGCCGACGGAAAATGATATCATATACCTGCCACTCGCCGGGTGCGCGCAAGGCATTGGCATAAGGAGGATTGACACCATAAAGCGCACCTGCGGTGCCATCGGCGTAGGTGGGATTGTTATAGTTGTCGAGCACCTGGATTTCGGTGATGCCCATGAGGAAGACCCCGCTGTTGCCGCGGCCCTGGCTGGTGCCCTCGACTTTGGTGGGTGCCGCCCATTCGACGTGCAACTGGCAATCGCCGAATTGCTCCTTGCTGCGGATATAGCCGGAACCGGGCACGCATTGCAGGGTGCCGTCCTTGACGATCCACTTGGTTGGCTCAGCGGGATTTTTGTCCGCCTCCCACTTGCCGAGGGTGGCGGGGGTGCCATCAAACAGGATGACCGCATCGGACGGCGGACGGCCGGGTTGTTCCGGGGTGCTGAAACTGCCGGGTATAACGGTGGGCGGCTGCGGACGGTTCATATCGTGGAGCGCCCATGGATGCGTCGCATCCGGCGGATCGCCATAGAACGGTCCATCGGCCAGAACCGGAGCGGCGGTGAAAACAAGGGCGGAAGAAGCGGCAAGTGCTGAAGTGGTTCGGTGCAACATGCACGTGTTGTAAACCCCGCCCCCTGCCCTGACAAGCCCCGTTGCCGGGAAAACGCACGGACCGCGAGTCTCCAGACTCGCCGGTCGTGGAAGAGACGAGTCCTTCCGCCATCCGTGGCGGCGCTTTCCAAGCGCCACGCCTCAATGGAATTTTGGCATGACGGATGGAATCCGCTGCCACGCGTCATTCCCACTCACTCCTCGACCGGCAGAGCGCGGGGGGCCTTGGGCGGCGTGGCCTTGGGCGCGGAGTCCAGATCCTCGACCGGCACGGCCCGCCGGGGAGGCGCGGGTTCGTCATCGTCCACCGGCAGGGCACGTTTGGGTTTCACCAAAATGGCTTTCGGCTGGGTCGCGGGCTTGGCGGGAGTCGTTGATTTTCCGGTGGACTTGACTGGAGTCTTGCCAGTGGATTTGGCTGGTGGCGGGGTTTTGGTTGTGGATTTTCCGGTGGATTTGGCCGGTGGCGGGGTTTTGACCACGGCTTTGGGTGGTGGCGAGGGTTCGATGACGGCCTTAGGTGGTGGTGGGGTCTCGACGATGGCCTTGGCAGGCGGCGGATCCGCGACGACGGCTTTGGCTGGCGGATCCTCCGCGACGACGGCCTTGGCAGGCGGCGGGGAATCCTCGATGACGACCGCTTTTTTGGAGGGGATTTGGAGCGGTTCGTCGGTCGGCGGGGTTTTGCGCATGCGGATTTCCACGCGGCGGTTGATGGCTTGCTCCTCGGTGGTGCCGAGGGTCACCAGCGGATGGAAGCGCCCGAACCCGCGGGTGCTGATTTTGGCCGCATCCATGCGCAACGAGGCGGTCAGGTAGTTTTTCACCGCCTCGGCACGCCTGACCGAGAGTTTGAGGTTGAATTCATCACCGCCCACCAGGTCGGTGTGGCCCTCGATCCAACAATACATGCTCGGGTTGCGATCCATCAGCAACGCCAGCTTCATGAGTCCGACCTTGGCGCTTTCACGGAGTTCGGCCCGGTTGAATTCAAACAGCAGGTCGCTCGGCAACATGGTCTTTTTTCCTAACAAAAGGTTGGGAGGCAGGCCTAACAGGTCATCCAGCGAGGCGACACCATCCAGCGTTCCCTTGTCCAATTTGCCGTTGGCACCCCGTTTGATCAGGCTGTCGGTGAATTTCCCGAGTTCGTTGTCATCGGTTTTCACGGCCCCCGGGTCCACGGTCACCTGGCCTAT
>Ga0118677_10010805_pt1 | contig 13852 bp, 16 predicted proteins | sample AliMusrvi5mmetaG_FD_86154 | JGI IMG/M metagenome (GOLD analysis project Ga0118677, IMG submission 86154) | reverse complement strand
GGAATGGGCGGGGGGAAAAGTTTGACCCGACAGCATGTGCGGGATACGATGCGAGTGTGAACTTTATCTTTGGAAGATGAGGTTTTGGGCTGAAAACACTTTAGTCATCATTGGAGCAGCACCAACTCAGGAGACCCTATGTGGAAATGCAAAAAATGTGGAGAGGAACTTGAGGACTCGTTTGATAGTTGTTGGAAATGCAACACGCCAGATGATGGTTCGTCCCCCCGCCTGACATCTTCTCCCATTTCGACAACAAAAACTTCACGCTCTGAGCAAGGTTCATTACCCTCGACAACTTCTGTCACTCAGCGTTATTCCGATGCTTATTTAATGGCCCGCACAATTAATGGCATTGGCACTGTGGTTAAACTCATCGCAATTATTTTGTGCGGATGCATACTTTTGGGCTCAATAATTGAATTTTCTAAGGAAAGTGTGTTGTCTGGGTTTGCCGTGATTATTGCGGCATTTGTCACTGCCATTCCTATTTACATTCTAGGGGTTTTAGCTGCTGCCCTAGGAGAGATTTTGAAGGCGACATTAGATACCGCAGTTACCAACTCGCCATTTTTGAAAAAAGAAGAAATGGCAAAGGTCATGTCACTGTGACGGCGTAAGCGATACCTAATTCGACCCAAAACTCGGCAGGCTTTGAACGGCAGCAGCGGTGGGTAACTGCATGGCATCGGTATAAATCTTCGCCGTCAAACGCATGTCGCTGTGCCGCATCAGTTCCATCGCCACCCGTGGAGTCGCTTTGCTTTTCATCAGGTTCGTTCCAAAAGTGTTTCGCAGCGAATGGAAATCAGCATATCTTCCAGAAGCATCCACGTACGCAATGCCCGCCTTTTTCAGATCCCGCCGAAACCGCTCAATCCGTGGAACTCGCTGAAAAACACAATCCTCGTTCTGACTCCCATTCCGCAACGCCTGTAACGCAACCACGACATCAGGGTGCAACGGGATGCTGGTGGCTTTGCCGTTTTTGGAAATGCTGGCTCGGACATGAACAACAGGAATGGCGGCAGAAAGTTCCAGATCGCTCCATAGCAATTCCGCCAGCTCCGAACGCCGTAGTCCAGTATTCACGGCCATCAGATAAACCGCACGATATTTGCCAGCGGTGTTCAGCAGTCGTTGGATTTCGTCGTCAGTGAATGCTCGGCGAATCCGTGTTTCCTCGCCAGTCGTATCCACTTTTTTGACGGCATCCAACGCATTGTCCAAAATCCGTTTGTTGTGCTTCATCCAGTTCAAAAGCGAAATTATTGCACCGAGGTAATCGTTAATGGTTTTGGCGGCCAGGTTTTGTTTGCCCCGCCAGGTGACAAATGAATCGGCAGTCACATCCACGCCACGCTTCCATTGGCATTCCTGGATCAACCGCCTGACTCGAAATTCAATATTGTTGATATGCTTGTCCGCCCGACCCAGAGCCCGCAGGTCAGCCACGTAATCGTTGAGGTGTTCGATTATTGGGCGGGCGGCGGCATCTCGAATGGGTTTTGGAAGAATAATGCCCGCTGCTTCCATTTCCAGTTCCTGTACCAGTTCATCAAGCCGTTGGTCAGCAATGCGGCGGTCATGCGTCTGCAAGGTGACATCTTCAATCTTGATGCCGCCGATTAGACGATAGCGGCCCCGCCAGATGCGATGTCCCTTCGGTTTGTAGACGAATCGAATCATGCAGCCATTGACCGTTGTGGTTGGAACTTTGGATTTCGTTTGGCGGTCTGCTGGGCCAGATACGCATTCAGGTCGGCTTGGTACCACCGCCGCGAATGTCCGACGAGAATGGGTGGGGGCAATTCACCATTCGCAACCATTCGCCATACTGAGCGGGTGCAGAGCCCAAATACGCTGGCGATTTTACGGACTGAGAGGAGCGGTTGGGGTGTTGTCATGTTCACCTTTTGATTTTCGACCATTCGTTTGGCGACAGCGTAGACCGTGTCCTTGTCGTCAGCCGCCATCGCATTTTCCAATTCCACCAATTCATCGTGGGTGTGGTGGTCTCGTGAGCCTGGCACTAAATCAATGCTTTTGTGTCGGCTGGTATGACGGGACTTAGTGATTGTTGGGTTGATGATGTTCATGGTTGTCCTTTTGTCATCGGCATAACATCCACAACCGAAGGGATACCCTTTTTATTCCGACCGATTTTAACCATGGCCTTTTTAGGTAAGCCAAAAGCGTCCGTCTCATAGTTAAAGCCAACCGCCTCCACCAACCGCATAAATTGCTGGCAGTGTTGCAGCGGAACCTTCTCAGATGGGTACAAGGCTCGCAATTCTGCCAGTTTCATCTTTCTCGCCGACATCGCCTTAATCCAAAAATAGGCGATCACGAAGTTGCCGTTTTTTCCGTTCGGAAGTTGTATTCTATGACATACCCCACGCATCCAACTGCCAACGGGGAAGTTTTCAGCCCATCTATTTTTATCCATAATCAATTATTCCTTGTTGCCCTAAATGTCCAAACCGATGGCCTGCGGCGTTTCGATGCCAACGACCTTTTTGATGCTGGGTGTTGATTGGCTTGCCGTTGTCGTTGCGATGGTCGGGATTTCAACAGTTCCCAACCAGCCCCGTTGATGGATTCCGATCATCCAGTTGAGCACCACATGGCTTTTCAGGGTGACGGTGGGACGAAAACTGAAGTCATAATCCAACGACCCACGTGGATATTGTTCGCCGATGGGGGTCTCCTTGAGGTTGTTCATAATCACCACCACCATTTCTGCGGTAATCGGGAGTCCAGCGGTGGCGATGATTTTGAGGAGCCGCAACCGACACTCCAGGATGTTTTCGTACATGCAGTCCGCCCCATAAATCGTGGACAGGGCTTGGAGTGGGTCGTGGCCTCGTTCCAGTTTCCGTCGGAGAACCTCGATTAGCATATTGCCGTTGCCGCAGGCTGGGTCGCAAAAAGTCTTGGCTGCTTCCCAATTTTCAACAGGCAATTTATCCAGCATTTCATTGACCAAACCTGGCGGTGTAAAAATCTCACCTGTCTGTTTTTGACGCTGCTTACGTTTCTGGTGGTTCGCCGTTGCCATTGGTGCGACTGGTTCGGATGCTTCCCGAGTTCCAGTCGCAGATTTGATGGTTTTCATGTTTGTTTTCCTTTGTCGGATCTGCTGAACGATTTACGCAGCCTCCTTCAGGGCTTCGGCAACGACCACGGTTTGGGGATGTAACGCAGACCATTCCGCCATCAAACGAGAGCGGCTGAAGTCGATGTATTTCTTCTCGATATCGCAGGCAACGAATTTGCAGTTCATGCGAAGGCTGGAGACCCCGGTGCTGGCCAGGCCACAAAATGTGTCCAGAATTAGCGAGTTGGGACGAACATCCAGGGCACGCATGATGTTGACGAAGCCTTCGGGGGACTGCGTATGCGGGTGGATACCCTTGAGGTCAGATTTCGGGCCTGCATCGATTACGTCTTTACTGATGAAGGCTGGGAAATCCGCCCCGATTTTGCGGAAGATTAAAATGGGCTTAAAAAACTGATTAACGTTATAGATCCCATGCATCGTCGAGACCCCACCTCCGCCTGCCATGACTGACGAGAGCATCCACCGCCACTCCAACTCAGGCGTTTGCAAAATTCCGCTCACGACGGGGGGGAGCCCAGCCGTTCCAATCATGAGCACCATTTGGCCGCCTGGTTTTAGAACCTCTGCTGCGAACTTTCCGAGTTCTGGAACCAAATGAAGGTCAGAAAATTCGTATGGAATATCACTCACGAGGTAGTCGACAGCACCCCGTAAATCAGGACGTAGCTCCAATAATTGACGGAAGTCTGTGTGATACAATTGGCAGACTTTGTCGAAGGCGTTTTGGGTCTCAGTCGTGAACTCCGTCGCAGCTTGCTCAATTTCAGCCACTTTTTTCGCCGCCCAGACATCGCGGCTCGCATGTTTGAAACTTAAGGTTCCATTCTTGACCGCCTCCGCTGCCGCTGGCGATTCCTTGATGAGACGCGTCGCCAGTTTGACCTTCGCGGGGGAGACGTTGAACATTTTCGCCGCCGCGATTGCAGAACGTTCCTTGGGGGTTGCCTGCGGTCCCTTTGCAACTTTGACCTTGCCGTGGCGGGCTGCTGCTGCGGTCTTTGCACGGGCGGTTTTGGACAGCTTTGCCAACTGTTGCTGAATGCTTGCCGCCACCACACATCGTTGGTCGTCACTCAGCATGCGGCGATGCAGATTTGCCGAGATCAAATATTTTAATGGATCTGTTTCCTTGGTCAGACAGACAATCTGAGGCGTTTGTCCAGCCCGACGAATTGCTTCCTGGCGACCCCGACCATCGAGCAACTTCCCGTCTTCAGTAATAACCAATGGCTGCTGTTGGCCATTTGCCATGATATCTTCCGTGAGCTGCCGCAGGCCGGTCTCACTGAGCGGAGGGAAGATTGCCGATAACGGGTGCGGTTCAAACATCACGGGCGCTGTTGCCGCCGTGGGTTCGGTCACCGCCGTTTCGGTCGCTGGAGCCTCGCCAGGGTTGATTGTTGCGGTTTCGGATGTTTCGACCGTTGTTTCTGCCACTACCTGCGTTTCGTTTGTTTCCATAACTTCTCCTTGGTTGTTGTTCGTTTCGATTTCTGCGATTAACTGCGTTTCTGTTGTCTTCATCTCGTGTTCCTTTGTTTGTTTTTGGTTATGTTTCATCCAACACGAGCAATTATAGCTCTTTTTAATTTTATTCCAAGTCATTCAGCTGCAATAAGATACGCTAAGTTAGCACGCCAACTTGCGTAGGTTTGCTGAGGTGGGGAAACGGATGGAACTACGATCCAGCGAGGGGCAAAACAGGAGGGCAGGAACAGCGGGAATCAGATGATACTACGGTAATTTTTGATCCACAGACGGGCACGTTGTAACGATCTATCGTACGAACTTTCAGCAGCACGGGATGAGGGCTCTTCCCCTTTAAGTTTGTGTTTACTTTCAGTGTCACGCAGTTGGGTTCGGTAGAAGTCCTGAACCTGAGCCTTCTTCTCGCCATGCGGCCATTTTTGCTGGTCGAAATCAAATGTCAGCAATGCAGCGGCAGCTTCATTCCACGGAATCCGTTTGAAAACTTGGCCTTCATCAGGCGTCAGTCCGAGTTGTGCTTGTCGCAGCCGTTCCGCCATATAAAGCACCGTAAAATAATCGGAAATCACTTCCTTCGGGGTATCCAGACTGGTGAGCATGGGGTAATTATATCGCTGCAACTTCAAGAATTGACTGACATCAACGGTGCCATCAGGAAGTTGAACATTATTGATCAGCATTACAGGGAACATAATGGGGTGACCGAGACGAAGCCGTGCCAGTGCAAAGGTCTCGATGTTCATCAGCTCATTCCAGATGCCAAAGGCCAACGTGGCATCGACATCCTCTGGTTTCGGAAAGAATGTACCGCTGGTGCAGGTCATGGGCAGGACGCGGTGTTCCCCCAAGAAGTTGGCAACCTGATCCATCAACTCGGTGCGGCTGGCGGCTGGCTCGGCCTTGACGCGGTCGATGATTGCCTTCGCTAGGTTGGTTTTCCCATCAGGTGATATAAAATGTTCCGCCTGCTCCAACGGAATCCCCAAGGTTTCCAAAATGGTTTTGCTGGCGGCCATTAATTCCAGATTGCGGCGAGCAAATTCGTGGCGATAGTGAATGCCCATCAGGATATTATTGAGGGCGGTAATCTGGGTTTTGTCTTCTGGTTGACGGGTAGTGCGTCGCATGATATTTCCAAGAACACCCATGGCAACTGAAACCAACGAGGAAGTCAAGCCAGCGGGTCGTGACAGGCCAGCCGCCGCCAAAGCAAGAAGAGCCTGGCAGCCGAATCTGACCGAGACGGAAAGGGCTATTCTAAAGCTGCTCGAAAAGGGGCCAGCCCTTCATTCAGACATGGTGCAGATTTATGGGGACAAGACCGTCGCCAGGGTGTTCATGGTTTTACTTTCCCAGCCCATTCAGTGGAAGGATAGCAACTGCCAGGTTCAAAAAACCGAACGCAACGGGGTTGTGGGCTATCACTTGGTCTACCTGTCCTTTCCCGAAGATGATCCGAATGACTTTGCCCCCTCTCTGTCACCAGCAAGCCAGACCGATGTTCAGAGCAAAGTCGACCGTGAACCAATTGATCCGCTCGATATCGACTGGAGCAAGAACGACGCTACCATCTCCAGGAAACTCGGCTGTACTCGTGAACGCATCCGTCAACTGCGGCTTGAATACTATCTCTGGTCGCATATCAATTGGGACGACACCGATGAAGAAATTGCCAAGCAGATGGGGATCTTGCTGGCAAATGCACTTGGGAAAAAGAAGAGCATTCGAGGCTGTCACCCAAACCGAGTTTCAATTTTCCGTGGTCGAAAAGACTGGTTGAAGAAGAATCAGAACAACTTTTGTCGGTCGGATGATTTTCACATTCACAACACCGACGCACGGCAGGTACTGGAACACCTCGCCACGGAAACCTTGACCTGGGCGGAGATCGTCAAGGCGGTTGGTCGCAACAAAGAGTGGGTGAAGGCGACCATGGCGGAATTGGGAAAGAGCCCGAAGCCCAAACAATATGCAAGCCGTTGGAATTGGGATAGGGTGAAACCGAAGGACTGGGCGACCCTCACCGCCAATCAGATTCGAGAGCTGGTGACCGACGACGAAGGAAACCACCCGTCGGAGCAGGTTGTAATCGTCTACCGTTTGCGATTGAGAAAATCAGGGAAGATTGATTAGTGCGGTCGACTGCTGCTGGTATTTTCAAGGCCGCAACACCTCCAGCCGATTCCTGTTAGCCTAAGCCCTTGATAGTTTCTGGGCTCCTGCCGTCCGCCGTGTTGTAGATCCGCATTCCCACCAAAGCCTGCCGTCCCAACCGAACCGCCTGGGAACGATGGCACCCCAATCTTTCACAGGATTTTTCGGCTCGAACATTGTGGTGACTTTCTGAACGCCGTTTTCCGCAAAAACCCCAATGAATACGCTGGTTTGTGCAATTCCCATAAAAATAAAGGGAGGTGCCCCTCGGCCTTTGTATAATCAGTTAAGTAAAATCGTCGCCGTAAAAATGACGATGCCGTTCGAGAGGTAAAAATATGAGGAAGCCAATTAAATATCATGCAGTCCCGTTGTGGTGGGTCATCAAGCCCTCGCTTCCTCAACCCTCTCGAACCACGGCGGGACTCTTTTTGTGTGGAATTAAATCGAGAGGTATCTATGAAAAATAATTCAGATGTGGTGAACGAAAATCGAGGGGGCACCATGAACACACCCCATACGCTCAGCGACATGAACGCCCACATCCGTCAACAGGCCGAGAACGAGGAAAATCGCTTCTGTGCCCTGATGCTGAAGGACAAAGCCCGCTTGGCTGAGGCAATCCGTGACGGCATTACCCATCAGCATTTCCAGGATGATCACTGCCGTCAATTCTATGCTTTGCAACGCAGGTACTATGAACAGCACGACGCCCTGCTCACCAGCGAAACCTATTTGGAATTGCTGGAAAAAGGGATGAGCGATGTCAGGGATGTGGCGAAGTATCGGGAGTGCTTCGGAGACATGATTACCCAAATCCGTCGGGTCACCTCGGACGACTATTCGCACCTCAGCAAAAGCATCCTAGCTCGTCACACTCAGATCCAAATGTATGACATCATCAGCAAATATATTGTACCGCTGTCTAAAAACACGGCCAACCCGCTCAAACTAATCCAGAAAATCAAAGATGAAATGGCGGCAATCAACACCAACGTCACGGAGCCATTGCCTGCCGTCAAGAGCCTGGCTGATTTTACCCTGGGAGACGATGATGGGGGGTGCCTGCTGGGAAGACGCTTCCTGTGCCGTGGAGCGGATTGGCTGGTTGCGGCCCCCACTGGCGTCGGCAAATCGTGTTGGACAATGCAGGGTGCCATCTTGTTTTCCCTGGGACTCTCATTTCTGGGAATTAATCCGTCCGCCAAGTTGAAGTCCCTGATCGTCCAAGCCGAGAATGATGATGGCGATTTGTCCTACATTCGGGATCAGGTTTTCAAGTTTCTGGAATTGTCAGACGAACAGTGTAAGGAAGCCTGCCAGAATGTTCGGATTGTTTGTGAAAATGCCGTCACTGGCCAGCGGTTCATTGACTTGCTCGACCGCCTGCTCACCAAATGCCATGCCGAAGGCTTCAAGCCCGACCTGCTCTATATTGACCCGTTGTTCGGCTACCTCGGGGATGATGTCAGTAATCAGGCTGCTGTTTCTGCCTTCGTACGGACGGGCATGAAGCCGCTGATCCAGAAATACAAGGTCGGGCTGATTATGCTGCACCACACCAACAAGCCGCAAAAGGACGGAGCCAAGCCCAGCGGCAGCGATTATGCCTATCTGGGTTCTGGCAGCATGGAATTGGCGAATGCTTTCCGAGCCGTTGCAGGCATGGTTGCGGTTGGCGAGTATGGGGTCTTCAAGTTTGTTGTCGGCAAGCGGGGCAGCCTCAGCGGAATTGTCGATGAGCATAACCAGCCACTGAATGAGTTTTACGTTCGTTGGGCAAATCAGCAGGACGGCATCGGGTTCATTCGGGCCGACGATTGGACGCCCACCAAGAAAGAGGCAACAGGGCATGGGGCAGATGATTTGCTGGCCTTGGTTCCGCTGACCAACGACATTTCCAGCGACAAACTCGATTATGAAGCCAATGACAAAGGATTCAGCCGCCGCCGCTATGATGCCGCATTGAAGATGCTGCTGGCGGATGAGCGACTGACCAAGATTGAGGTACCCCGAGAAGGTCGTCGTCCTGCTATTCACTACCGTCGAACCAATCATTCACAAGAACAGCAAGAGGCGGTTTCGATTGCTACCACCACCGTTAGTACCACCCAAAATGCAGTGGTGACAACAACCTGCGGGGTTAGGGATGCTGTTGCTACCACCACCCCACCCCCTTTAGGGGTGGTGGTAACAGCAACCCAGTCGGGAATATTATCTAATCGGTTAGTACCACCCTTCATTGTGAATGATTTGGTACAACCTCATTCGGATGACAGTTCTGGTGACAGTTCCTCGCTGTTTGGGGATGTCGGATTGGACGGTGGTTCATCCTTCACTGGTTCATCCCGCCATGGTTCCAGCTTGGGTTCTGGTTCGGGTTCTGGTTCGCCGTCCTATGGATATGGAGATGAGCGATGAGATTGAATACAGGCCGCCGCTGGTTATCTGCCCTTCAATTCTGCCAGGCGGGGCACAACAGAAGGCAAATCTGCAAGCCGTCCAACCAAAGCCCACGTGGCCCATTCTGAAGCGATTGTGGCCTATCCTGGCGTGCCGTCTAAAGCCATATCCCGCTCCGCTTACACAGGTTCCATCAATAACGGAAGTTCAAAGGCAGCCCAGTGGCAAAGTGACGTCAATATCAGGAAGCCCTGCCGTAAGGGGAATGGCGGGAGTCTGGCGGTGCAATTAATTCACAATTGACTGTGTGGACAAATCACGCAACACGTACCGCCCATGAGCACCAAACCCAAGTCCACCAAGTCCAAGTCGCCGAAATCCACCGCCAAGCGTCACCTGAAGCCGAAGGCCAAGGCGAAAGCTGAAGCCATGCCTGCCGCCGTCGCTGATCCTAATAATCCCTATCGCCCAAAATCTGCCTACCACGTATTGTTCGCCACCAGCCAGCAATGCCTTACGAAGCCAGCCCTCATCGCAAAAACGGCTGAGGCGACTGGACGCAGTGAAACGCAGATTGGCTACAGTTTTTCTGTACTAAAGGCACGAAATCACAAGAGCAATGGGGGCCGAAGTTGTTTAATCGAAGAGCAGGACGGGACAGTGCGGTTCGTGGCATTGCAGAAGAACCCGACCACGTAATGCGATGGGGTTAAAGCAGGTCAAAATCGAGCACAACGGTTCCCGTGGCGGACGCTGTGCCAGCCGTACGGTCGTAAAACAGTCCGCCAAACGCCATCGTCGAGTTGAAGCAAAACGGGCCGAACGGGAGGCAAAAAACAGCGGTGGTGATGGTCAATAATGATACTTTTTTGATACCGTTTTACCTGCAAACATCCTCCCTCAACGGCATCGCACGGTTTAGTTTGAAAATCTAAGAATACGATTTCTTAGGAATATCGCCGTTTTCACCCAAATCCGCCTCACTAGATGAGTTATGTATTGTATAAATAATGCAGAATAAAGGCACGTTGTACTAAACCCTTTTCCGCCACTACCACCCGCATCCAGTCACCACCTAATCGTCACGAATGCCCCAGTATTTCCGCATATAAACTGTCCCCCTTTTCCGTCCACTACCCCTGGCTCGTAATTGTCGCTCACCCTATGTACAGGCTGTTTTGTGGCTCTCACCGCATGTAACTACGGGATCTGAGGTCACACCGGGCAGGATCTCGCCATGGTCCGGGGCCACTGTAATAAATCTGATAAAAATCTCACAATTCACTTGAGTACAAACGTGAAAGTCGTAGTACACACGGGATGAATACCTACCTTCCGTTCAACCGCTCGATTGGAACCCCGCAATGAGCAAACTCGCCACAACCATCTATGAGTGGTCGGTGCTAGTCGTGAAGTCAGGGGACTGGAAGAACTCGATGGACTACATGGCCAAGCTTGGGAAAATCAAAACAGGATGGCGGCCTGCGGTTGTAGCCATTGTCGCCTTGACGAAGCAGGCACAGGACGAAAAACAGGCCACTGAAGTTTCCAAGCTAATTGCGGAGTGGCTGCCCGCTGATATGCCAACGAAAGCGGTCGCCATGCTCCACGGATACGAAAAGCGGATGTATCACCGCTTGTCCAGTCCGTGGGGGGTTGAACGTTCTTTATTGAGGGAAATTAGTTTATCGCCACACGGTCGGGAATATCTCGCCAGCCTGCGGAAGAGCCCTGTTAAATCAAAGGAAGCCTAAACTGACATATTTTAACGGCCCAAAATCAATCAAATCCCCAATAAAATGAGCCCCTCAAAAAATACCCCCACTCTTAACAGTTCCAAGACCCCCCGAAAGGTTCTCATCTACTCCCGCGTCAGCACCAAGGATCAGGAACTCGAAAACCAGCTTCGTCAATTGCGGGAATACGCCGCCAGCCAGCATTGGATTATCGTTGAAACCGTTTGTGATGTTGCGTCAGGCGGAAAGAACGCCACGGAGCGGCAGGGGCTTGGTCGGGTTCTGCTGATGGCACACCAACGAAAATTTGATGTTCTGCTGTTCTGGTCGCTGGATCGCCTGAGTCGTGAGGGCTGTAGCAAGACCATTGGCTACCTCACCACTTTAGAGCAACATGGGGTCGATTGGCATTCCTACTCGGAACCGTATCTTTCGACCTTGGGACTTTTCAAAGACGCCATCATAGCGGTGATTTCTTGTGTGGCACGCCAAGAGCGTATCCGCATATCAGATCGTACAAAAGCGGGGATGCAACGCTCGGCGGCAATCAACGGAACAACCTATGGCCGTCCCCGCACGTCAACCGCTCGCATTGATGAGGCTCGGCGGCTTCGTTCTGAGGGGTTGTCGTTCGCCAAAATCGGAAAGCACATGAATATCAGTCGGGTTCGGGCGTTCCAGCTTTGCAGCGAGCCCAAAACCTCCGCTGAAACCAACTGCTGATGCCAATGAAGCCAATCCGAACCTCAGCCAATACCCTGGGACACCTTCAGCGGCGGCAGCTCCAAATGTTGAAAGGGGAACTCCGTTCGGTTTTACATTTTCAACAGTGGTGGTGTCGGCGAGAGCGGGACTTGCGACTTGAAATAGCGGCGATTGAGGCACGGCTGGACAAACCCTGATGGGAAATCATCGCCCAATGAATGCCCCCCACGGTCACCAAATCCCGATTAGACGCTTGCTTGGGGCTCACAGCAGTTCCCAAGCAGGCAGTCTGGGGGCAACGGCTGACTTCCCCACTGAATGAACCCTAGCTAATTTCCAATGCGGCCAGTTCCTGGGTCTCATTGTCCACAGTGATGATCAGCCAGCGACAGTCATCCGTGTTGTGCATGACGAGGGTACGTGGCTTCCCTTTTGGCACGTCTCGAAAACAAACCGTGTGACAATTCTTTCCACCACAGTTGCACTTATGGACGACAACGAGATGATCCAACTGGTCGAGGTAGGGCTGCGGATCGGTGGGCGGAGCGGGTGGCGGTTTGGTTCCTGTGGCGAGGTCTATTGAGTGGCAGCCGACATATTCACCTGAAGCCAAGGAGTTCAGTCCACGAACCAGCCATTTGCGTTCTTGGGCTGTGATTGGGCGGGGACTCATCTTTCGGTCGGGACGGTGTTTGATTTTTCGCCCGAAGACCTGCTCGATGAGACGCTTGCATTCCTTTTTGGATTCCAACCGCTCTTTTGTCTTTTTCTGAGTCATTTGCTGGTCATTACTGCCGACCAATTTCCTGCAACATCTTGTCCTTCGCTTTTTCGTAATCTTCACGGTCAAATGTTGGCATTCCAGTGACAATTCCCGTTAGCCAAATCAGCTCCTTATCAATCACCTCGACGGCAGCCGTAATATCAGGTTCCCAGCAGGTATCGGGATTAAATGGGCGACCAGATCCACGATGCAATCCCGCCAACCGTTTCGCCAATTGGTCGCCTTTTTCGATTTCAGATTTGTCCAACAATCCCGCTTTTCGCTCCCAGGCCAACAATTGCATTTCGCAGAAGCTCTCGTCAGTCGGGTCGAGGTCGTGCCGATTTCGATCCAGGTAATTCCCGATTACAGCACCCATCAATGTAGCGTCAACCGCGGCCCAACCTGGCAGGACGATTGTTGCCTTTAGCCCCCGCAGAATGACTTCGTACTGGCGGTCGGTTGCGTCACCAGGCTCCGCATTGTCCAGGCTGTTTAACCAACGCAAATCCATAGGTCACTTCTTATTTCCAACCGAACGGAAATATCCCGCCACCACCGCAGCCATCAAATGTCGTCCTCGTAAACATCGTAAAACCACAACCACTTTTGCGACAAACCCTGCGGTGGTTGGCCAGGACGGTGAAATGCTATGACAAAACTCGCCCCGTCCACCATTGCACCCTGAAAGTTGGTTGCGGTGATGGATGCAAAATCAAATCGTGCCTGTTTCAACGATGCCCCAGAAAAGTTTGAGCTGTTCAGCCAAGCGTGACGCAAATCAATGCCATCCAAGACTTGCTGAGAAAAATCTACGTTTTCAAAATCCAGCGTCAGACCGATGGGAGCAGGCGGGCCGAACTCAGCATCGCCCATCAGAAAATAATCTTCGCTATCCCAACTCGCCATCAAGTCGTTCCAGATGTTGACGCCGCCTGGCAAACGCAGAACCGCCTGGAATACGGTGGCTGGGATCGTGATGTAGATAATTTCTTGGCCAGGCTGTTCACTCAATTCCAGCAAATCTTCCATCCACCACAGCGATGACGGCAGGCGGAGGTGTTCCCAAAGTGGCGGTTGGGCATTGCTGGTGGCTGGCTCTGGCTGAAAACGCTGGCTGAAAATGCGGTTGGGGTGGCGCATGGCAAATACCATTTCAGTCGATTTTGTTCCGGTTTACATCCCTCGCCGGCTTTGGCGAGTCTACGATGTGCGTTTTTGCCGATGGTTCGAACCCCGACGATGGCGGCGGAATTCGGCGAACCGTTCGTGGGTTTCCAATTCGTGAATTGAAGCAGGAGGCTCGATACTTGACTCGCCCTTTTTAGGACCGTGTTTCTCCAGCCATTTAAGACCCTTTGTCTGTGCTTGTTTCATACAGATTCGTGATGGGGTGTGTGGACATTCTGTAACTTCGTCACGTGCTCACGATTAACGTGCTGAGCTTGATGTCGCTCGGTGTCATGGTAAATGTATTAG
>Ga0118677_10010804_pt1 | contig 13855 bp, 5 predicted proteins | sample AliMusrvi5mmetaG_FD_86154 | JGI IMG/M metagenome (GOLD analysis project Ga0118677, IMG submission 86154) | reverse complement strand
GAAGACGGCACCCCCTTCCCCCTGTCTGCAGTGGAAGAAGGAGAGAAAAGAGAAAAGGCAACCCAGGAAATCACTCTGGAAGATTTGTTGGCCTTGAATCTAGATAATCGTCAAGTTCTTTGTAATCAGGCACTGGGGCAAAGCTTTATTATGGGTGCATCCCCCTTTACATACCCGTTTACCTGCAACCCTTTTGAAACCTCTCTTGATGATGACCTCCTTGAGAGAATCGCGCACAAATCCTTGGCGACCTTTAACTCGAATTTGGTCATGAATTGTGGACCCATTCACAATCACGTGTTGTATTTGTGTTTGGCGGAAGACGTGTTGATTGGCCACGACTTGGAAGACACTACTATGCAGTCCCATTTGTTGCAAATCTATTTCCCTCGTTTGGTGCATGAGGGTATACATTCTCTTGATGAACTCATTCAATACCAGCAAAAGAATGAATCGGTTACCAGTAAAAAAGAGGAAGAAAAAGAGAAAGAAACACGTGCGTTTGAAACCATTGACCTCTTTTACGACATTCATCAACAGTCCGCGTCATCTCTGGCATCCGATACAGGCATATCGTTCCTGCGTTTCTCTCTGTGTCCTCCCATCAAAACCAAACTCCCCCTGGATGTTTTTTTCAAAGTTATTCATTTCAACGAGCCCCAATCCAAAATGTTTGCCATCCGCCTTATCCACGCATTGTTTTCACTCATAACCATCAATTGCGGATTCAAAATCGCCGATAAATTAGCAGGCAAAAAAGCAGCCAGGCTAACCGGAATACTTCTTGCCACTTATTGGTTCATGCCCTGGCTCAGCGTGCGCAACCTCGTCGAAGTTACCTGCATCCCTTTGCTCATGTGGGGCTCATGGATCTATCTCAAAGCAATCACCGAACATCAAAAACACTGGCATTTCCTCATTGCCGGCATCATTTTAGGATTTAGTCTCTCCATGCGCTTTCAGGTAATTTCCTATGTCATCGGCTTTGGTCTCGGCATGTTGTTTCTCAAACAATGGAAACCTTTTCTGTTAGTAACCCTCGGCGCCATCATTTCATTTGTCGCCGTTCAGGGCATCATTGACCAGGTCATCTGGGGCTATCCCTTCGCTGAGTTTCGCGAGTACATTCGTTACAACCTCGAAAATGCTTACAACTATGTCATCAACCCTTGGTATTCCTACATTCTGCTCATGCTTGGCATCCTGATTCCACCCATAAGTTTTTTCCTCTTTTTTGGATTTTTCCGTACTTACAAGCTCCAAACCGCAATGTTTGCCGGCACTTTGCTATTCATCATTTTTCATTCCTACTTCCCAAACAAGCAGGAACGCTTCATCCTGCCCATCGTTCCCATGTTCGTCACACTCGGCATTTGCGGCTGGTATAAGTTCACACGCATTTCAAAATTCTGGAGCAGGCACTATAAAATCATCACCGTCAGTTTTGTTTTTTTCTGGACCATCAACATCCTCGTTTTGCCTTTCATCTCCACCATGTATTCAAAAAAAGCCCGCGTCGAATCCATGATCTATCTCTCAAAATATCCAAATATCAAGATTGATTTGCTCGAAGATATTTATCATGGCACTCCCAAACTTTCGCCACAGTTCTATCTCCGTCAATGGATGCACGAAGATTATATCGGGCAGGATTTCCCTTTCGACACCCTCAAAAAACAATTGGAAAATCGCCGCACTGATCAATACCCCCGTTTTGTCCTGTTTTTCGATAACCGCGACATTCCAAAAAGAGTGAAGAAAGTTGAAGAATTACTTCCGAATCTTGCTTACGAAACTACGGTCCAACCTGGCTTTATTGACAAACTCATGTATTGGCTCAACCCCAAAAACGTCAACGAAACAATAGTTATTTACAGGAACAAAGATTTCTTCCCGGAAAAAATTGAATAAATAACTGAAAATATTAGTGCATTTATCCACCCCAAATATTTTACCTATCTTTGAACCCCAATTCAAAACCCATTTTCTTCTGAAAAAAGATTTCAGTGAAAATTTTTGTCAATATCACCATTGACAATTGCTGCAAATCTTGATTGCCGTAAGGAAATCAGAAAATAGTGACTTAAAAATTATGAGCAAAATATCAGGCATTCTCTACAAGTCTATAATGACAGCCTTCAACATCTGCCCTTTCAAAAGGTCATTATGTTTTGGAATAAAATCCCTGAATATTCCTTTCGGAAAACTCTACATGGATTTCAAATTCAAAGGAAAATTTAAAGTCAGGGTTGATCATGATAACTCCTTTCTTATGTACCAGCACGGAGGCACTATTGAGAACGAAACTTTTTGGAAAGGATTATTCGTTACCTGGGAAAACGAAACCGGCTGGGTATGGAAACAACTTTGCAAATGTTCCGATATAGTCTTCGATATCGGCGCAAACACCGGCATCTATAGTTTAATTACAAAAAGCATCAATCCCACTTCCAGCGTCTATGCCTTTGAACCCTCCAATAACACTTTTGATAAACTCACGCTAAACAATTCAATCAACAATTACAATATCAAATGCGAGAAAATAGCCCTGTCAAACAAAACCTGTAAGCAAACATTTTTCGACACTACTTACACACATCAAACAAGCGCATCCCTTTCAGCCGACATTTTAAAAAATGTCTGCGAATGTAAAGGCGACATTGTTGAGTACAGCGTGCAAACAATGACAATGGCCCAGTACATCGAAACAAACAACATCGGAAAAATTGACCTCATAAAAATTGATATTGAACTGCACGAACCCGAAGCCATACAGGGTTTCGGAAAATATCTGACACTATACAAACCCATCGTAATTATTGAAGTTTTGACTGACAAAGTCGCCAATGAATTGAACAACCTGATTGGCGATGATTTTATCAGGCTTCACCTGAAAGAAAATGAAAGAGCTGAATTTGTTACACATTTCAAAGTATATCCCGGCCAGTGGAACTACATTTTCTTTCACAAAGACACCGAAACCAAGATCCGCCAACATACCACTTTGAATTGGTAACCTCCAACACCCAACATCCCACATCCAACATCCAACATCTAACATCTAACATCCAACAACCAACATCTAACATCCAACAACCAACATCCAACATCCAACATCCAACATCTAACATCTAACATCTAACATCCAACATCCAACATCCAACATCCAACATCCAACTTCTATTTCCTCAATTGACATTTCGATGCTCAAAACTTTTTTCCCTTTTCACTTTTCGCATAAAAAATTCACTTACTTTTGAAAGTTGAAAATCGAGCCTCCATGAACATTGCTTTCAGAAATAATACACCACGCTGGATCATATTCCTGATTGATTTACTGATTTGCACCTTCTCTATTATTATAGCTTATTTGTTGCGCTTCAATTTCACCATTCCAATCAACGAACTGCAACTCCTTCCCAAAGTCCTTATCATTGTTCTTTCCGTTCGGATTTTAAGTTTTATTATTGCCAAAACCTATGCAGGAATTGTGCGCTACACCAGCACTCGCGATGCAGTGAGGATTTTTCTGGTGCTTACCGCCGGCAGTGTATTTTTCATTATTATCAACATCATCAGCTTTTATTTCGTCAATAAAACTTTCCAGATACCTTTCTCTATTATCAGCATTGATTACCTTTTCACCGTTTTTGTGATGTGCGCATTCAGGATCATTGTCAAGATTACTTTTATGGAAATGCAAAACCCTACCAAATCCAAAACGAATGTTATCATTTTCGGAGCAGGTGAATCAGGCATCAATACTAAAAGAGCTATTGACCGTGACGCAGGGATGAAATACAAAGTGATTTGCTTTATTGATGATGATGTAAAAAAAATCGGAAGATTGCTCGAAGGTGTAAATATAAATGGAGCCGACAAGCTTGAAAAAATGCTGGAGACAAAAACAATTGCTCATGTGATCATCTCCATTCAAAATCTAAAGCCCGAACGAAAAAGAGAGATCAGTGAACTCTGCCTGCAATACAACACCAAAGTACTCATCGTACCTCCCGTTGAACGCTGGATAAACGGTGAATTAAGTTTCAAACAAATCAAAAAGATCAACATCGAAGATCTGCTTGGCCGCGAAGTAATAAAACTTGATGAAAATGAAATTTCAAAACAACTCCACGGCAAAGTTGTTTTGATCACAGGCGCTGCCGGCAGCATCGGCAGTGAACTGGCACGACAGATCACTCAGTATTCTCCGAAAAAAATTGTTCTTCTCGATCAGGCCGAAACACCTTTATTTCATATTGACCTCGAGATGATCGAAAAGTTCCGCAGTTCGGATGTCGAAACTGTGATAGGCGATATCAGGAATCAGGATCGCATGAACAAACTTTTCGAACATTTCAAACCCAATCTTGTTTACCATGCAGCCGCCTACAAGCATGTGCCCATGATGGAGAACAATCCTTCCGAAGCAGTGCTCACAAATATTGAAGGAACAAAAATCATTGCAGATCTCTCCGTGAAACACAATGTTGATAAGTTTGTAATGGTTTCTACAGATAAAGCAGTAAGGCCAACAAGCGTGATGGGAGCTTCAAAAAGAATTGCTGAAATCTACACCCAATCGCTCAACAAACTGAACAAATCAAAATTCATAACCACCCGCTTCGGCAATGTTCTTGGTTCAAACGGTTCCGTGATCCCATTATTTAAAGAGCAAATTGAAAAAGGCGGCCCTGTCACAATTACAGATCCAAGTGTTACACGATATTTCATGACCATCACTGAAGCCTGTCGCCTGGTTTTAGAAGCAGGAGCCATGGGGCATGGTGGAGAAATATTTATTTTCGACATGGGAAATTCTGTCAAAATACTTGACCTCGCCAAAAAAATGATACGGTTGTCAGGACTTACACTTGGAAAAGATATTCAGATAGCATACACTGGACTAAGACCAGGTGAAAAACTTTATGAAGAATTGTTGAATGATAAAGAGAATACTCTGCCCACGCATCATCCGAAAATCTTAATTGCAAAAGTTCAGGAAAGCGATATGGAGAAAATTTCTCATGACGTTGGTGATCTCATAAGTCTTTTTGACAAACAGGAAAACATTGCAATTGTGAAAAAGATGAAGGAGATCGTTCCTGAATACGTTAGTAACAATTCCATCTTCACTGAACTTGACACTTAAATTACAATAAGGGAAACCTTCTAAATAAAAATACGTTAAAGCCAACTTGAATATTGAACAGTTTTAAACAAACACGACTAAAAATAACAAAATAGTGGTAACTAATTTCACACTGGTTGGCAACAAATTGAAAAATATTTCGTCTTCGCAGTTGCTATTTAAATTTTATTTGTACTTTTGGAAATCGTTTTTAAGTTAAATCAGGTTAGGAAATTTTTCTATTTTAAAACAAAGCAAATACTACAACTAATAGATTATCATTACATTTACATACTTACTTAAGCAAACTAAATTTAGGATTATGAAAAAAAATATACTAATATTTTTGATGATGATGCTGGCCTTTACAGCAAAAATTTACCCACAATGTGTCAACGCTGATTTTTCCAATGGCGATTTCACCAACTGGATAGGAACTACAGGTGAGAACAGTGGTGGTGTTTTCAGTAACCAGGTAATGGGAATTGTGCAGGGTGTTACAAACTCTCTCCCAACAGATCCGGGAAGACAGACAATTATTAATGTGGGCTACTGGGATGCAAATACAAACGGTTTGCTTTGGACTTTACCTCCGGGTGCAACCTCATGCGCCAGGTTGGGTAATGAAAATGTTAACTATGAAGCAGAAAGATTAGCTTATACCATACATGTAAATCCTACCAACTCAGTATTTACATATCAGTATGCTGTGGTTTTAGAAGACCCGGCACACCCTGTTTCTGATCAGCCTAAATTTACTATTTATGTGGTGGACTCACTTCAAAATATTGCTGACTCAGTCTGCGGAATTTATCAGGTTTCTTCCAGCGCCGGTATTCCCGGTTGGCAGGATGCAACACATGCTGCCGATGGAGAAGCTGACCACTGGAAAGATTGGACAACTGTTGGAGTTGACCTCTCACCGTACATTAATCATCAAGTTACAATTGTATTTACAACTTATGACTGTGCACAGGGAGCCCACTTTGGTTATGCATACATCGCCTGCCATTGCGGAGCGCTGGCTATGCAACAACAATGTCAGGGATCTTCTGATGTTTTAACCGCACCACCCGGATTCTCATCTTATTTGTGGAGCACAGGCGAAACTACACAATCAATAACTATCGCCAATCCCGTCAATGGTGATACTGTTCATGTCCATTGTTTGTCTGTGCAGGGTTGTGCAATGGATATGAGTTTAGTTTTAGACATTCAACCTGTTTCATTTACTGTAAATTCACCAACCATTTGTCTTGGTTCTTCAGCAACACTTACACCAACAGGATCCGGATTAACTTATAATTGGAGTAATGGCTCTGTTGGATCTCCAATAACTGTTTCACCCACTGTCACCACCACATATCTTGTTACTGCAACAGCCAGTGGAGGATGTAGTGATACCAGTCATGCAACAGTAGTTGTTGATTCAATACTTGCAACTATTTCCCATGTTGATTCTGTTTTATGTAATGGACAAAGCACAGGAAGCGCAACAGTGATTGCCAGTCTCGGCGCTCCAAACTATACATATTCCTGGAATACAAATCCGGCACAAAACTCTGCAACAGCTACAAGTTTACCTGCCGGCACCTATATAGTCACAGCAACAGATGCTGATGGTTGTACAAGTACCGCAAGTGCTGTAGTTGATCAACCCACATTAGTATCACCCGTTTTGACACCCACAAATGAAGGATGTTTGCACAGTTGCACAGGTGGAATAGCAACATCTGTATCCGGAGGAACTGGTCCATATACTTATGCATGGACTGAAGGAGAAACTACATCATCACTCACCGGATTATGTGCAGGAACTTACACAGTTTCCGTTACCGACAGTCATAATTGCGAGGTTACCGAAAGTGCAACAGTTGGAACAAACACACTTATAAATGCCACCTTCACAGCCAATCCATCAGAAGGAACCATTCCTCTGAATGTTCAATTTACATTTACAGGAACTGGTGCAAACACTTACCAATGGGATTTTGGTGATGGCAATACATCTACTCTTCAGAACCCAACAGACGTTTATAATGTTGCAGGAACATACAATGTGATACTGATTATCAATAGCGGCTCACCTGATTTTTGTGCTGATACTGTAAGTATGCCTATAGTTGCTGAACTTCCTTCATTTTTAATTGTACCAAATGTTTTCACTCCCAATGGAGATGGTCATAACGATATGTTTACGGTTTCGTACCAGAGTATTGTTTCTTTCGATTGTGTTATTTTTAATCGTTGGGGAAATAAGATTTTTGAATGGTCAGATGTATCTAAAGGATGGGAAGGAAAAACCGAAGGCGGAGCTGAATGTAGTGATGGAGTTTATTACTATATCCTGAGTGCAAAAGGAGTTGACAAAATTGATTACGAAATGCATGGTACTGTTACCTTATTCAGACACCCGTAATTGATATTAAATGAAAGTTGACATAAAAATAATAGAACACTGATCAGTAATTTATCAAAGAAACACTGTTCATTCGTTATTATTTTTATGTCAATTTCATCCTGCCATTAAATTACATCTGAGAAAATTATTGCAATAGCAATAACGGCAAACAAAAAAAGTTTGAGTTGCAATCGACAACTCATTTTAAAAACAGAGTTACTATCGAGAACGTTTTCGGATTTCGATTCCTCCTATAGTTATTTTACATTTAGGGATATTAAAGGATGAAATGATTTAATGGAGGCAAAACTTCTGCAATCCTTTTTTTATAAAAACGATTAGTATAAAGGTTGATTTACTAATTAATTCCTCGTTAACATTGAAAATATGAAAAATATAGTCAAGACTAAGTTGAGTATTTTACCAATATTCCTTATGTTGTTTTTGTTTTTCATTCCGTTCATAAATTATTCTCAGAATAATTTATGTTCCACTGCTGATCCATTTTGCACAGGCACCACCTATAATTATCCTGCCGGAGTTAATGCTGGCTCAGGCCAATCCGGGCCAAGTTATAGTTGCCTTGGCTCAGAACCAAACCCAGCCTGGTATTATTTACAAATAGCAAATCCCGGTAACCTCGAAATTCAAATGGTTGGAGGGAATAGCTCAAATGATATTGATTTTTGTTGTTGGGGGCCTTTCCCTAATTTAGCATCTGCTTGCACTAACCTCACAGGTGGAACTGGCCTATCCAGTCACCATGCTCATGGTGCGGGTGGAGGTTATCCAAGCGGCAACGTCGTGGATTGTAGTTATGATATCAGTTCTGCAGAATGGTGTTATATTCCGAATGCACAAACCGGTCAGATTTACATGTTGATGATCACCAATTATTCAAATTCGGCATGTAATATTATTTTCTCACAGGATACGGGACCTGGTACTACCGATTGTTCAATTGTTGCGCCCCCAATTATCAACAATGGTCCATTATGTGTTGGTCAGACATTGATCCTTACTGTTACAAATCCAACCAATGGGGCAACCTATCACTGGACAGGACCAAATGGGTTTACTTCAACCACAATGAACCCGACCATCCCCAATGTAACAACAGCAAATGCCGGAGTTTATTCACTTTCTATTACACTAAATGGATTAACAAGCCCGGCTGTTACAACTACTGTTGTTATTAATTCAAATCCTGTAGTTGATGCAGGTTTGCCACAAACTATCTGTGCAGGTGCAGTTGCATCGCTCAGTGCAAGCGGAGGAACAACATATCAATGGAGCACACCTCCGGGCGGAACAACTCAGTCAGTATCTGTTACTCCTGCATCAACCTCAACATATACCGTTACAGGGACAACAAATGGCTGTACCGGAACCGACAATGTGGTTGTTACAGTCAACCCTGTTCCGACTCTTCAACTATCATCAACCAATGCTTCATGCGGAAACAGCAATGGTACAGCAACAGTTACTGCTACCGGAGGCTCCGGTTCATATACCTATAGCTGGAATTCATCACCTGTTCAAACTACACAAACAGCTACCAATCTTGCACCCGGAAATTACATAGTTACTGTCAATGATGGAAATTGCCCGGTGATCGGAACGGTTACTGTTGGAAATAATCCTTCTCCTACCTTAAGCATCTCAAATACGCCTGGAACATGCGGAAACTTCAATGGTACAGCAACTGTTGTTGCTACCGGAGGATCGGGAAATTTTATTTATTCTTGGAGCACAACACCCACGCAAACCACCTCATCAATTTCAGCTTTAGCAGCCGGAACATATAGTGTTACGGTCAGCGATGGATTTTGCACTGTTTCAACTTCGACAAATGTTGTGGTTAATACTGCTCCAACATCAAGCATTAGCAATTCTGTTAACCCTACCTGCGGAAGTTCGAACGGATCAGTTACTGTAACTGCTGCTGCGGGTTCAGGAACCTATACTTATACATGGAGCACTTCACCAGTTCAAAATACTGCAACCGCCTCAAATCTTACTCAGGGAACTTATACGGTTACTGTTTCAGACGGAGGATGCACATGCACCAGCAGCGCAACAATAACCAATATCGGAGGACCTACGACTACCACAACTTCGACAAATGCCGGTTGCGGAAATAATACCGGAACAGCTACTGCCAATCCAAGCGGAGGTTCCGGTACATATACTTACACCTGGGATTCTTCTCCTGCCCAATCTACGCAGACAGCTTCAAACCTTGCACCGGGTAATTATTCTGTAACAGTAAATGATGGAACCTGCACGGTTGTTGGAACTGTTACCGTTGGAAATGACCTTGCACCTACCCTCTCAACCACCTTTACAAACGAAAATTGCGGACATGCAAATGGTACAGCAACAGTAACTGCAACAGGTGGAACAGGTAACTATACCTATAACTGGAGCATTGTTCCTGCACAGACAACACAGACCGCAACCAATCTGCCGGGTGGAAATTATACTGTGACGGTAAATGATGGAATTTGCACAGTAACCACAACAGTCACCATCACAAATCTTGCAGGACCTTCAGCCAGCATCAGTAATCCGGTAAATACTACCTGTTCACTATCGAACGGTTCTGCTGTTGTTACAGCCAATGGAGGGACACCTGGTTATACATATCTTTGGAATTCCATCCCACAGCAAACTACAACAACATTGCAAGGTGTGCCTGCCGGGACATATTCCGTTACTGTAACCGATAATGTTGGTTGTATTGCCACCAATACTGTTACAATTACTGATTCACCAGGTCCCACCGCCCAAATCACAAATGTTTCAAGCGCTACATGCGGACAGACTGATGGATCAATCTCAGTAACCGCTACCGGTGGAACATCTCCAATCACTTATTCATGGAACACCATGCCGGTTCAATCAACCCCTACTGCTGTAGGTGTTCCGTCGGGTAATTATATCGTGACTGTTTCCGATGGCAATGGGTGTACTGCCACAGCCACTTCGACAGTTAATACGACCAACAATCCTACAGCTACTGTTATTACAACACCTGATTATTGCAATCAGTCAAATGGGACTGCCACAGTTTCTGCAGTTGGTGGTAGTGGAAATTATACTTATTTATGGAGCAATGGACAAACTACCCAAACAATCACAGGTCTTGATGTAGGGTCTGTTTCAGTTACTGTGACTGATGGGCCTTGTTCTGCAACAGCAAATGGAAATGTTACCAGTGTTGCAGGCCCTGTCGCAAACTTTTCGTGTAATCCTAAAATCCTTAATTTAATGGAAGGGCCTGTTTCATTCCTGGATAATTCTACCGGCAACGTTGTAAATTGGTTTTGGATTTATGGAGACGGAAGCCCGGATGGTACAGGTTCAGCCAACACACATGTTTTTCAAAACCTGGGAACATTTGTTGTTACTCTGATCATTACTGACGATCATGGTTGTACTGATACAATTACTGATACAATAAGGGTAAAGGACATTTTTACATTCTATGTTCCAAATGCATTTACTCCTAACGGGGATGGAATCAATGATTTCTTTTACCCGCAAGGTGTAAGTGTTGATCCCGATAATTTTGACGAATACATTTTTGACCGCTGGGGCAATATTATTTTCCACACAAATAAATGGATAGATAATCGTGCTGAAGGTTGGAACGGTACAAAGGATAATGACGGATCTGCCAGCGATGTGGTGCCTGATGTTTTTGTTTACCGTATCAAAGTGAAAGAAAAAGCAGGACCGAAGCACGAATATTTCGGAAGAATATCATCCATTCCCTAGTGAAACATTCAAAATAACTTCTCTAGATTATTGCATCGAAGTACGAATTCTTTACGAATATACGAATTACGAAGGCGTTGAGTGATTATTCGTACTTCGTATGTTCGTAGTTTTTGTTCGTAGTTCGATGAAATAATGTCTTTGCTAATTTTATTCTATGACTTTTTAAAATCTGAATTGCAAAACCATTCCATAAGAATTATCCAGAGGATTTACCACAGGGAGAAGGGTAAGATTGTTGAGATTTCTTCGGATATTCTTAACATGCCGCTGGTAGTAGTGGACATCGCTCCATCCATCAATAAAACCAATAAGTGCGCCTCCTGCAATGGCGCCACAGGCGATACCAGGCCAGATATTGCTGGTTTTACCGTCGGATAAAAGATAGACTGATCCGAGAACTCCGGCAGTAGCAATGGTTCCCCATGCAATTGTTTTGAAAAGTTTTTTGTTCCGGGTTCCGCGTTCGCGACGAAGGTCGTTCATCATTTGATTTTTCTGCTGTTCACGCTGCATTCTTTGTTGCTCTTCCATAATACTTCTGCGCAATGCAGGGATCTGTTCAAGCCTGGCTTTGATGATATTCACAGAGTCTGTTGCAGCAAATTTCTGTTCATAACTTCTAAACCATCTTTCTGCTTCATCTGCATTTTTGTTGATAACAGCCAAATCTCCGCTACGCAGATACATCAGACGCAGCGAATCGCTTATTTCTTTATGATAAATACCCTGAGGGAAGTTCCTGTAATAATCTTCATAAGGCTGCATTTCTCCTGAATTTTTTGCTTTATAATAAAGCGCCAATTGCCTTGCGAGTTCCGCGTATCTTCCGTAAGGTCTTTTTTGAATGTAATCTTCAAACAATCTTGGATCGGTTGATTTTCCTGCAACAACCCACAGCTTTTCATCCATCGCCATGTCTCTGAAAAAGCCCCTGGGATGGTCTTTCACATATTTATCATAGCCTGCACCCGTGGTGTCGAGAGCGGCTTTTTTCCAGGCTATTTCATCGGCGAGATATTTTTCAACATTTGAATTAAATTCATCAATCCTTTTGTAGAAATCAGTGGTTTTATCAGGTTTCAGGGAATCGTAGGCGGGCAATGCTTTTTTCAGATTTGCAAATTCGCCATCGTCAAGGTAGCATTTTATGAGAAGCTCTTCGATAAACTTATTCTTACTCCCCATCATGATACGTGCAGAGTCGAGGTCGGTAATGCAGCTTTTGTAGTTTTTGCTGTTGTATTTTTCGAGCGCCAGATTGTATTTATCATAAGCATCCAGATTATCGTCCCAATAACGTTTCAGCTCAGCAGCCTTTACTTTTTCAGCATCCACGCATTTCAGCACCTGCCCTCTTGAACCTGCAATCAGAACAGCCGCTTCGCCCAATTTACTCACTGCAAAAAAATCAGCGGGGGCATTTACGTACATCTCGTCCCAATCTTTTCCGCCATCAGATGATTTTAAAACGGTGCCTTCCATCCCAACACAATAAGCATTGTCGTTGTCAACGAAACATATTTTTATCAGGTCTTTTTCGTTTGAAAGTTCAACTCTATCCCATGAAGAACCTCCATCGGCAGTGGTGATAATTGTACCGCCCCAGCCTACTGCAAAACCTGTTGTGGCATTGATAAAATGAACGGATTCGAGAATATTTTCAACGCCGGTTTCAAGTTTTAGCCACGAAGCGCCGCCATTGGTTGTTTTCATCATCAAGCCATTCCATCCAACTATGTAACCTGTGGTAGCATTTTGAAAATAAATATCTTTCAGCCACTTGTCGGAATCAATATAAATTTTCGACCAGGTAAGACCGCCATTTACTGTGGTGATCAAAGTACCGTTTGTACCGCAGGCAAAACCTGTGAAAGCATTGATGAAATAAACGCATTTCAGATCAGCCTCGGTGCCGCTGGTAAGCCGTCGCCAGGAATTACCGCCATCTATAGTTTTAATGATAGTGCCATTGTTGCCGGCAGCATAGCCGGTTTTAGAATCGGTGAAGCAAACGGATTCGAGGGATTTTTCAGTACCTGACATGAGGTTGCGCCAGGTTTTTCCTTCGTCGGAAGTCTTGATGATCTTTCCTCCGTTGCCGACGATGAAGGCTGTGGCAGAATCAATGGAGCAAATTGATTTAAGAGTATTTTGTGTTCCGGTTGGCAAAGGGATCAGTTGGTCATTTGGGGTTTGAAAATCCTGAACTATGTTTTGTGCTTTTATTTCACATGAAGTACATAATAAAAATAAAATGAGCAGAATGTTGAAGAGAGATTTTTTTGATTTCATGTTGTAATGTTTTCGAAAAAAATTGGTTTGCAAAATTAATAAAATACGGGGCATTGTTGATAATAAAGGGAAGATTTTGATTAACTGCTTATCTCCTTCTGTCAAGTTGAAGAATTTTTATAGATTTACACAGGAACAGAGAAGATCGTTACCGTGAGAATTTTTAGAAAATTTGAAATGTTGGGAAGTAAAGATAAAAAATGCTCCGTAGGAGCAATATCGTTGTAGTAGTAAGAAGAGGGGGC
>Ga0118677_10010803_pt1 | contig 13855 bp, 7 predicted proteins | sample AliMusrvi5mmetaG_FD_86154 | JGI IMG/M metagenome (GOLD analysis project Ga0118677, IMG submission 86154) | reverse complement strand
GGTGTGGACGGAGCCCCTAATACCGGCGGCGGCGGCGGCGCGGTGGAACGCGTAGGCTCTCCAACGCGAGGTGGCAACGGCGGTTCGGGCATCGTGATCGTCAGTCTGCCCGCCAATACCAATGCGGTCGTCCTTCCCGGCATGGTGACCATCCTCGCAGGGCAAACTTCCGCGTATTTCAACGTGACGTTGCCATTGGATGGCGTGACTGATGGCGTTCAGACAGAGACCGTGACAGCGAGCGCGGCGGGATTCACCCCGGCGAGCGCCTCAATGCTGGTGCTGGATCAAGATGTCGATCACTTCGGAATCAGCGCCATTGCCAGCCCGCAGACGGCGGGAGCGCCATTCAGCGTGAACCTTTCCGCGCAGAGCATTAATGGGGCAACAATCACAGTGTATCAAGGTGCCGTGGCCTTGAGCGGCGCAGGGGATCATGGGCCGGTGACCATGACGCCGACGAATGCTGCGTTGACCAACGGCGTCTGGAATGGCAGCGTGCAGGTGTACACTCCGGACACGAACGTGCGGGTGATCGCGGACGACGGAGTGGGGCGCACGGGGCAGAGCAATCCGTTCAACGTGACAGTTGGCCCTCTGGATCACTTTGCCTGGAGCCCAGTCGCGCCGACGCAACTGGTCAACCTCCCGTTCGGTGTGACTGTCGCCGCGCAGGACGTGGCGAATAATATGGTCCCGTTATTCACGAACACTGTGGTCTTGTCCGGGCGAACCGGATCGATGGCAACAAACACGGCCATCGGTAACGGCACGGGCACGTGGAGCTATCCCCTGTATACCTTCTACCACGATGCCCGTACCCAAGTCATCTATTTGACGAATGAGATAGGAGCCTCCTGCATGATCACATCCCTGGCCCTGAACGTGACGACCGTGCCGGGGCAGACGATGAACAACTGGACGATTCGGTTGAAACACACGCCGCTCAGCAACTACGGCGGATCCCCTGTGTGGGAGACGGGATGGACGACCGTCTATCAGACGAACCTGGCGGTCGGGGTCACCGGTTGGCAGACCTTCGTGTTCAGCACCCCCTTTGTCTACAACGGCGCCAGCAACCTCATGGTCGATTTCAGTTTTAACAACTCGTCGTATACCACCTCCGGATACTGTCAATTCACTGCCATGCCGCAAAACCGATCCATCTGCTTCTACACGGATAGCGGGTACGGCGATCCCCTGGGTTGGCCAACGAACAGTTACAATCCGACGCCTCACCTGAGCGTCAACATCCCGAACGTACGGGTTGGGGTAACGGGTGGCCGTGTGGTTGCGATCACGCCCGCCAACTCCGGCAATTTCGTCGGCGGCGTTTGGACCGGCGTGGTAGCCGTTCTGGAAGCGACGGGCAACATGTGCCTGTATGCGGATGACGGCAGCGGACACGCTGGTACGAGCGCGGTGTTCACGGTGCAGACGTGCGCCGACATGGGAATCGCCATGGCGGATTCACCGGATCCTGTCACTGCTGGCAGCAATCTAACGTATTCGATCTGCGTGTCCAATAGCGGTCCCGACAACGCTACCAGCGTGCAGGTTTTAGATCTGCTGCCTGCCATGGTTGGTTTTGTGTCCGCAAGCGCCTCGCAGGGCACCTGTGCAAACGTTGGCAGAACTATCACATGGAATGTCGGCATGGTCAGCAACGGCTGCGGTGCGTCGGCGACGATTGTGGTCGTTCCCACCATTGCCGGCACGCTTACCAACACGGCAACCCTCACGGCCAATGTGTCTGACTCGAACGCCAACAACAACGTCGCCAGCGCGGTGACCACGGTCACCGGCAGCGGCGTGCTGGCCGTGACGCCGGCCTCCGACCTACGCGCCTGCGGCCTCGTAGGCGGGCCATTCAGTCCCACCAGCCAAATGTACGCCTTGACCAACAGCGGTACCGACACGCTGACGTGGCAGGCCACCAATCTGACCAGTTGGGTCAACCTGTCAGCAACCAGCGGCAACTTGCCGGTCGGCGCAGCCACTACCGTCGTTGTCTCCATCAATGCCAACAGTCTACCTGCTGGAACCTATTCCGACACGGTGGCCTTTAGCAACCTCAGTACGGCTGTCGGAAGCACCACCCGCGCGGTGAACCTGACAGTAGCCGTTCTCGATCATTTCGGATTCGGCACGATCGCCAGTCCGCAGGGAGCAGGGATTCCGTTTAGCGCGGCCTTGTCGGCGCAGGACATCAATGGGGCGACAATCACCGTGTTTCAGGGCACCGTGGTCTTGAGCGGCACGGGGGATCATGGGCCGGTGATCATGACACCGACGAGCGTTGCGTTGACCAACGGCGTCTGGAATGGCAGCGTGCAGGTGAACACTCCGGACACGAACGTGCGGGTGATCGCCAACGACGGAGTGGGGCACATGGTACAGAGTAATCCGTTCAATGTGACAGTTGGGCCCCTGGATCACTTCGCCTGGGGGCTGGTGGCCACCCAGCAATATGTGGGTGTCGCTTTCCCTGTGGCCATCACGGCCCAGGATGCCGGGAACAACGCAGTCACCAGTTTCACCGGCGCCGTTACGCTAAGTGGGGTAACGGAGACCTCAACTAACCGAATCATGCTGACTGATCTTGGATATGACACTACCAGCTCCGCGAACTACACGCGCGGAATTCGGTTTCAGCCCACGAGAAACATAACCATGACGCATGTTCGGCATTTCTGGGGAACCAAGGTTTCCATTTGGACTGATAGCGGCGTCCTTGTTGCTAGCAAGAATGTCGTGAGCACCAACGGTACTTGGCTGGAGACACCGCTCGATTCCCCAGTGATGCTCACTTCCGGCACTGTGTACCGCATTGCGGGTTTCGCAGCCGGCGGCATCTACTATTATCGCAGTAACGGTGGCATGCCCATAAACTTTCCCGATGGCGTCATTCTCAATGGCGCGTATTCCAACTCTGGCGATACTTTTCCGGGCAGCACATCGGCCACGAGGTATCTGGTAGATTTACGTTACACCGTCGGTGTCGATGGCCCAGTCAACATCACTCCTACCAACTCGGGCAACTTCGTCGGCGGAGTCTGGTCGGGCAGCGTCACGGTTGCGCAGCAGGCCACAAACATCTATCTGCAGGCAAATGACGGCGCAGGCCACATCGGCACAAGCGGTGTGTTCTGCGTTTACCCACCAGCCACATTCACGCTGACGATGGTGCAAACCGGCAACGGCAGCACGTCGCTCGGCGTTTCGCCCTTCACGGCCGTGCCAATCGCGGCGAACGCCACGACGCAGATCGTGTACACGGCGGCCGACTGGTTCCTCATCAACTCGCTGACCTCGAACAGCGTGCCGGCATCCGCAGCCAGTGGCTTACCCATCTTCACACAGACGCTGGCCAACATTGCAGCCGACATCAGCAACAACGTGGTCTTTGCGCTGGCCTCGCCCGCGCAGACGGGCTACACCAACGTGCCGACAGAATGGCTGACCAACTGGCAGGCAGGGGCTGTGCAGGCTGCGGTGGGACTCGATAGCTTCAGCCTGCACGACAAATACGTGCTCGGCCTTGACCCGACCTCGTCCAACAGCTATCTGCTGACGATCGAGGGGTGTGCGCCGGCTGGCAGCAACATCGTGGTCCGGTTGCGCCGCGACGTCACCGGGACTCTGGCAACCGACGGGATGAACGGGCACCTGATCCTGCAGGCGGCTGACTCTTTGACCAGCGGGTTCACCAACCTGCCGGTCGTGATCCTGACAGGAAACGACGCATTCGATGGCACGGGGCATCGCAATTACACCAACGCCGTGGACAACGTCCGCAAGTTCTACAAAGCCATCGTCGAGTAATGGCACCTGAATCTGGAACTCCAGAACTCAGGAAGAGATGAAGCCATGCGCATACTGCCGTGCGCTTCCCTGCTGCTCCTGCTGCAGGCAGTGGCAGTGAAGTAGCAAGGGGTCCGGAAAGGGGTACCCCTGCCCTCTTGTCACGCATCCAGCACTTCGCGCACCTTGCGGCTGAATTCGGCACGGGAGAACGGCTTGGGGAGGAAACTCAGCTTGTCGTCGAGAATTCCCCGCTGTGCCAGCACGTCGGCAGTGAAGCCGGAAATGAAGAGGCACTTGAGGGAAGGCCGCACTTCCAACAGACGCCGGGAGAGATCCCGGCCATTCATGCCCGGCATGATGACATCCGTGAGCAGCAGATGGATCTTGCCGGAATGCCCGGCAGCCAGGCGCAGGGCTTCCTCCGGACTCCCGGCGACGAGCAGGGTGTAGCCGAGGCTGGTCAGAAAACTGCGCGCAACGGCGCGGACCGATTCATCGTCCTCTACCAGCAGGACGGTTTCGCTGCCGCCGATCGCCTTTGCAGGGAGTTCTTTCACCTCCGGGCGGATGTTCTGATCCGGAAGCGCCGGCCAGTAAACACCAAACCGGGTCCCCTGCCCCGGCTCGCTGTTGACGCGGATAAATCCGTCGTTCTGCTTGACAATGCCATACACCGTGGCCAACCCCAGTCCGGTTCCCTTGCCCACCCCCTTGGTGGTGAAAAACGGCTCGAACAGATGCGCGCGGGTTTCCGGATCCATGCCGCAGCCGGTATCACTGAACGACAGCATCACGTAGTTTCCCGGAACAGCGCCGGGATGTTCGGCGCAAAAGGCGGGATCCAGCGTAGCGTTGCCGGTCTCCATCGTGATGGTCCCCACGCCCTGGATGGCATCGCGCGCATTGGCGGCCAGATTGGTCAGGACCTGATCGATCTGGGACGGATCGACCTTCACCGGCCAGAGGTTTTCGCCCGGACGCCAGACGACGTCGATGTCCTCGCCGATCAGGCGCTGCAGCAGATGGAGCATATCGGAAATAGTGGTGTTCAGATTCAGAACTTTTGGTGAAATCAGCTGCTTGCGGGCAAAGGCGAGCAGCTGGCGTGTGAGCAGCACGGAGCGCTGGGCGCTCTTGCCGATCTCGTGCAGCCATTTGTGCACGGGATGATCCGGCTCGATCGCTTGCTGACACAACTCGGTGTACCCCATGATGGCCATGATCATGTTGTTGAAGTCATGCGCCACGCCACCGGCCAGGCGTCCGACGGACTCCATTTTCTGGGCCTGCAGAAGCTGTGCCTGCAGCCTCGCCTTCTCCTGTTCGCCCTGTTCCCGCAGCCGCACATTCGACAGCATGTTGGCAAAGAAACCCAACAGGCGGGTTTCGCTGCCGGAATACACGTACGCTCTCCTTACCCAGTTGAACCCGAGAAGTCCCTCGCACTTATTCTCAACCATGAGGGGGATTGCCAGAAAGCTCCGGACCTCCTGGGATTCGAGGAAAGCACGCCACGCCCCGGGCGGCAGGGACGAGACATCCGCCAGATAGACCGGCTCGCCGCGACCATACGACGCCAGATTCTCCGGTGAAATCGACAGCGGGACGGCCTGCAGTTTCGCAGCGTGCGGCTCGATCCCGTTCGCGCACCATTCGTGGATCTTCCGGGAGATCTCCCGGTCGAAGTCAAAGATCGAAATCCAGGCGCGATCCGCCGCGACGAACTCTGCCAGGTCCTGCAGCGAGGCCTGAATTGTCGCGTAGGTGACTTCAGCCGGCAGGTTGATGTACGTGGCGGCCATATTCATCAGCAGCAGCTGCAGCGCACCCTGGCGATGCAACTTCGCTTCGTCCTGCTTGCGCTCGGTGATGTCGTGAATGGTCCCCTTCATCCTCACGGGGCGGCCCTGGGGGTCGAATTCCAGCCTGCCCCGGCCGTAGACCCACCGTTCCGCACCGTCGTTGTGGCGAATGATGCGGTATTCCTTGGCAAAAGGCTGGTGGCGACCCAGCACATGCTCCCGGAAGTATGTGCCCATCATGGCCCGGTCGTCGGGATGGACGAGGTTGGTCCATCCTTCCACCGAGCGCTCATACGCCGGGCCGATCCCCATCACACTGTCGAGCACCAAGGAAGATCTCCATTGGCCACCGGGGATTTCCAGCACATAGCTGCCCAGACTGGCGATGTCCTGCACTTCCCGCAGGAAGCGTTCGCTCTCCTGCAGTGCTTCGCCCGCCTGCCTGCTGGCAGTGATGTCAATAATCGTCCCTTCCAATATTCCCTGCTCCGGATAGAGCCGCACCGATGTGCTGCAGGTGATGACCCGGCCGTCTTTCCGGATCAGCCGGCACTCCAGATTGTCCACGTGCCGTTTCGCCTGGAGGGCCCGGATCATTTCCTCCCGCGTCTTCGGGTCGGCCCAGACGGGTTGCGTTGGCCTGCCGATCATTTCCGCGCGTGTCCGGCCGAGGATGGAAAGATATTTGTCGTTGATATCCAGCATTTCCGACCCGTCGAGACGCGATCGGAATATCCCAATTTCAGCGTTGTTGAACAGGTTCCTGAATTTGACCTCGCTGGCCTGCAATGCCGTGGCCGTCGCCGCCTGCTGCTGGTTAAACCAGAGATATTCCCGCCGCCAGTACACGACCGCACAGGCTCCCGTGCCCAGCAGCAGCGCGAAGATGAGAATTATCATTTGCCAGAGCCGTTCCCGCAGTGGCGCATACACTTCTGCCGAGTCCATCTTGGCGAGCAGCACCCATGGCGAACCTGGAATCGTGCGCGCGCAGGCCATGACCGGCATACCGCGATAGTCCACCCCCTGCAGTTTCCCGGTCTGCCCCAGAACCGCCCGAACTGCGGGAACCTCGGTTCGCGCCAGTGGAATGCGGAGGTTCAGGGCTGTGTTGGTTTGGTTGCGAAGGTCATTCAGATACAACGCATCGCTCCCGTCCCGGCGCAGCAACAGCGTTTCCGCTGTCTGGCTGGGCATGGGCCAGCGCTGGATGAAGGGGTACAGATAGGTGGCCGGGGTCATGCGCAGCGCCAGAACAGCCAGCGGGCGCCCGGCACCCGACTCATCGAATATGGGAGTCAGAACACCCAGATAAATCTGCTGGTCAGACTCGTGCCGATAGAAGTCTTGAATGGTAATTTGTCCTGACACCAGAACGTTGGAGATGGCCACTGCAATGGTGCGGCTGGGCGGCTTGATTCCAGGCAGGACCACCAGCCGCGGCACCTGTTGCGCATCCAGCAGGGCAATCTGACTGTACGGATAGCAGTCTTGAATCTTGCCCAGCCAGATTTGCAGCTGCTGTTGGGCTTCCGTATCCTCCGGATGTGCCAGAAACCGCCGCACCAATGCGGAAAAGGGGGGGTTCCGGAAGAACATCGCGCCGTCCGCCAGCCGCTCCTTGCGGAATTGCGCAAGTTCTTCCGCTTTCATATCCGCAATGCTGGCCAGTTCGTTTTCGATCATTCGGCAGTACTGCTTCTCGTACTGCCGGTAATAGAGGTAGCCTCCAATAACAATGCCGGTCAGCAACAGCACGAGAATCGGGAAGAAATACCAGCGCGCGGGGGGTTGTTTCTCGCGGGGAGCGCCGGGCGCCTCGGCAGGCGGCCTGCCCAAGCCCAGAAGCGCCATGCCGAGTAAAAAAAAGATGAGGATGGAGGGAGCTGCCGGCGGAATAACCTTGCCGCTGTAGAGCAGGGATGCGGCATACACATACGCCAGCAGAAGAAAGAAATCCGCCGTTAACAACAGAATGGCAAACCCTGTTGCCAGGAAAACGCGCCAGAACGGAAGCTTTGCCCGCGAAAGGGAAGCAAGCATCGAACCGCCGGCGAGCAGGAAGAAGCACGCGACGATGGGTGACATGTGCCCGGCGGGCGCTCGGCCGGGTATTGCAGCGAAAGTGTCCGAATAGAAATGCTCCCACTCCCGGGGGATATCCAGGCAACCCAAAACAAACAGCAGGGCCGCGAACAGCATCACGGCAGAGCCCGCAACCAGGGTGAACCAGAAAGCGGACCGGCTTTGCGGCATCCAGGCGCGCCACGCAACGACGGCGCCACACAGGAGAGACAGGACAGCCGTACTCGGGGCCATGGGAATCAGGTTCGCCCGGAAGCTGGCCAGCGTGTGGTATCCGGACAGCCACCCCAGTAATGCCAGAAGGGCAAAACCAATCGTTCCGACACCTGCCGCAAAAATCAGCCACTTTTGCGGGAAGGCGCCCCGGATGGGCTGCGTTCGGTCGTTTTGCTCTTCAGCCATGATGCCTAGTCGCTTGCAAAGGACACCTGAACCCTGGCTACGCAGTCCCGCCGGCACCACATGAAGAGCAACCGGAACTTACTGCCAAGCACACAATTCGTTACCAAGGTACATTTTCCCAGCAGTCGATTCCAACCATTTCTGTCATCAAAATCCATGTGGCCGGAACAGGCCCACACCGCGACTTGCGAATGCCCCGCGCATCTGTTTCAATGGCGGCGGATTGAACGTGTCTGTACGATCCAACCCATGTTCGAGCGACGGGAAAAGTTTCTTTCGCTGACGCCGCCGCTCCTGCGCCAGCTGCGGTTCTATGACCGCAAGGCTTTCCTCGGCGATTTGCAGGCCGGCGTAACGGTGGCCATCTTTGCCGTGCCGCAGGTCATGGCCTACGCCATGCTGGCAGGCATGGCGCCGATGCAGGGCCTGCACGCGGCGCTGGTCATGTCCGTGGTGGCGGCCCTGTGGGGCAGCTCGCCCTACGTCAACAGCGGCCCCACGAACTCCTCCGCCCTGCTGACCGCCGCCGCGATGCTGGCGGTCGCCCGCGTCGGGAATCCGGCCGTGATGCTCTTCGCGCTGACGCTTCTGGTCGGTGTTTTTCGCATAGCGGCCGGCGGTTTCCGGCTGGGCTGGGTCATCCAGTTCGTGCCCGCATCCGCGTTTCAAGGCTTCACCGTGGGCGCCGGGCTACTGATCGCCCTTGGCCAACTCCATCATCTGCTGGGCGTGGCGGCTGCCACCAGCCGGTGGTTTCCCGCCCGCATCGTTGACACGCTGATGCGCCTGCCCGAGGCTCATCTCACGCCCATTCTGCTGGGTCTGGGCTGCCTGGCTGTCATGCTCGCCATGGATCGCTACTCCAAGCGCTGGCCAGTGGCCCTGCTGGCCATGGCTGGCGCCATCGGCGTCAGCCGCTGGCTGGGAACGGATTCCGGTTTGCTGCTGGTTCGCGACCTCGCGCCGCTGTCCGGCGCGCTGCCCTACCCTGAAGCGGCGGCGGTGCGCCCGGAGCATTTCATCTCGCTGGTTGTCCCGGCCCTGGCCATCGCAGCCATCGGGCTGATCGAGGCGGTCTCCATCGGCGAATATCTCGCCGTCAAAAACCGGCAATCGCTCAACATCAACCAAGAGTTCTTCGCACAGGGGCTGAGCCAGATCGTGGCCGCCTTTTTCCACGGATTCCCCGGCTCCGGCTCCTTCACGCGCTCCGCGCTGATCGAACAGACGGGTGGACGAACCGCCGCAGCGAACGTCGTGTTCAGCCTGGCGCTGCTCGCCGCGGCGCTGGCATGCCCCGGCATCCTCGGGCAAATTCCGGTCGCCGCGCTCGCCGGACTGCTGCTGTACGTGGGCGTCAAGCTGGTCGACATCAACCGCATTCGCCGGATCGTTCGCATTGCCCGGGGCGATGCCGTGGTGATGGCTGTCACGCTTCTGGTGACGGTCTTGATCCGGATTGAGTACGGACTGTTCGCCGGCGTCCTGCTGGGCCTGCTGCTTTATCTGCGGCGGGCCAATATGCTGCGCGTGCTTGAGCTCGTGCCAAATGCCGACGCCTACGGCGAAGTGCCCTATGAGCGCGAGGATACGCACACGCGCAGCGACGTCGTGGCCGCATCCATCCACGGGCATCTCTTTTTCGGCGTGGCCCAGTCGCTACGGGAGACCCTCGGCGAGATTGCGGTCCGCCAGCGCCCTTGCCACCTGATCCTGCGCCTGCGCCGCGTGGAGTCGATCGACTACACCTGCTGGAATGCCCTGCTCGAGTTCGCGGAAGCCTTCCGGGAACAAGGCGGCGAACTGTACCTCTGCGGCGTCCGAAATGACATCGCACAACTGGTGAATGGCGCCGGCCGGCCGGAGGTCCTGCCAGCCGGGAACCTGTACACGCACACGCCGGTCCCGTTCCAGTCGCTCGATCAGGCCGTCCGGCGCGTCCTGTCCGAGTTGCCACCCGGGGCGGAACTCTCGCCGGCCTGGCGAACGCGGGCGCAGCAGTTCCCTCCCCTGCAATCATCCAGCCAACCACAGGAAAAGACACGAGCATGAAACCTGCCACCCTTGCCAGTGCCTGTTTCGCAATCGTTCTCCTGACCGGCAGCGCCGTTGCCGTGGCCATCTCGCCGGAGCTCGACCGCCTGATCGTCGGGCCCAGCCTCTGGAACATGTCCGCGTCGGACTTCATGCTCGAGAATGCGCCGATCGGCTTTGGCTACGAGTCGCAGCGCCGGGATTGCGCCCGGTCAGTCAACAAGCGCCTGACGTTTCTGGGACAGCCGATCTGGGAGGCGCTGGTATATTTCGAAACCGGCGCCGTCAAACGCGTCGAGATCTCCCTGTACAACCGTGGCGACGCCGGGGCCCTCGAGGAAGCCAACTTCCGGCAGCGCGTGCAGGTTCTGAACGGCGCCCTGTCGCACTGGGCGGGCAGCACGGTCACGGCGCCGGATGAAACGACCAAGGACCGCGCCAACTACGTCACCAGCAAGCGCACGTGGATCAAGCCCCCGTTCGCCGTGCAGCTTTCCCAAGCCTATGTGGAGCCCCGTCTCCTGAACGGCACGAACATTCCGTTCCGCTCCGAATTCGTCAAGGTTGCCGTCCAGCGCCTTAACAGCGACGCACAGGTGGTGAAGGACGCCACCACCGTAAGCTGGATGCCGGGCGCCGGCGCCATCACCATCCGAAAGAACGTACGGCGGTCCGACTCGGGCGATGTCTGGATCGACGGTCTGCCCATGGTAAACCAGGGAACAAAGGGCTATTGCGCGGCCGCCTCCGCGGAACGGCTGCTGCGCTACTACGGGCGCGCCGTGGACCAGCATCAGGTCGCGCAACTGGCTGACACGGCTGCCAAGGGCGGCACCACACAGGAGGGAATGCTCCAGGCGCTGGAGATCGTCGGCCAGCAGTTCTCGCTGGAGATGAAGGCGATCATCAAGCTGGACTGGAACCGCATGTCGCGCCTGATTGACGACTACAACCGCACTGCTGCGCAGGCCGGCAAGCCGCTGCTCTCGACCGACAAGCGCGTCATCCAGGTCTTGGCGACCTACAACAACATGGACGCCGCGCTCCTGCGCAAGACCAAGGCCAAGCAAACCGGAGAGATGACGCAGTTCAAGAACGACGTGAAGTCGTACATCTCTGATGGCGTGCCCCTGCTCTGGTCCTGCATCGTGGGGAAGTTCCCCGAAGTCCCCCCGCTTTCGATCACGGGAGTGGGCGGGCACATCCGGCTGATCGTCGGCTATAACGAAAAGACCAGCGAACTGCTGTATTCCGACTCCTGGGGCGCCGGCCATGAACTCAAGCGCATGCCCATGGATGACGCCTGGGCCATGACCATCGCGCTGCACGTCCTGAAGCCAAGATAATCGTAGCGCCGCCAGTTGCCCCCTTTACCCAAGCCAGCGAATCGGCAATAATAAACCCATCGCGGCATGTGCAGCCGCGGTCGAGGAGACTGGCCATGAAACATCTGCCTTCATTCGTCGTCGCAGGCTTGCTTGCCCTGTCCGGCTGCTATTCGACGGAAATCCGCAAGGAGGAGGAGGCTGTCCAGCCCGGCTGGCAGAGCTCGCGCCAGCCCCTGCCCATGGCGCAGCGCAAGAGGGTCGCCGTGCTGGAGTTCGACGACCAGACCGACTATGGCCATGGCCGCATCGGCCGCAGCGCCGCCAGCGTGCTGACCACCTACCTGGACCGCTCGCAGCAGTTCGCCCTGTACGAGCGCGAGCGCATCGGCCGCCTTGTCGAGGAGCAGCAGGCCGCCGGCAAGTCGGACGTCATCGCCGCGACCGCAGCCGGCCGGAAGGCGGGCGTGGACTTCGTGATTATCGGCACGGTCTCCGGGTTCGGCTGCCGGACCCGCCGCAGCCAGGTGCTCTTTTTCGGTTCCAGCGTGACGCGCGAGGCCGAGGCTACTGTGGATGTCCGGCTGGTCGATGTCGCCAGCGGCCGCATCATCGCCTCCGAGAGCGGGCGCGGCGTGGTCGAAGTCGGCACCAGCCAGGTCCTGGGCGTCGGCGCGTCGGCCGGCTACGACGAAACCATGGCCGGCAACGCCCTGCGCGCCGCCATCAGCAAATTCGTCGACAAGCTAATCGACCAGGCCCTCGACCGGCGTTGAACCCCTGCCCGATGCGCGCATTCCCGATTATCGTGCGCTGCCTGCTGCCACTCCTGCTGGCTTTTGCCAGCGGATGTGCCACGCCCGGCTACATTCCGGCCCGTTATCAGGCGGCGCAGAATCGCTTTGGCGCCATCCACCTGATTGCCGGCAGGAAGATCTACGTCTGCCCCACCATCGACCGTCTGACGGACGACGATCGCGAACGGCTCGACTCGTCTTTCTCCGCCTGGGAGCATGTGACCGACGCCGTGGAAAAGGAACTCCGCGCATCCGGCATCTCCCCGGTGCGCGCCACCATCGCCTTTGGTCCGGGATTCGACAGCCTCCAGCAGGCGGTGCGGGAAAAGGCCGTCAAGTCGGAGAAAGCCGTTTACCTGGGGACCGAACTGCTCCGGCTGACGCCGAACCGATGGACCCTGGACGCCCGACTATTCGATCCCGCCGGAACGGTTCTGTTCGAAAAACGCGGCCTCTGCGTCGTCTTCGACACCGGACCGGACGCGCAGGAGGTCGCCCACATGGCCCTGCGCCAGATCCTGGCAGATCCGAAATTCCAGGCAGCCATCCGATGAGCGCCGCACCCCGACAACTCTCCGCGCCGTCCGGCCGCCTCCTGGCGGCCCTGCTGCTGCTCGGCGGGGCGGCCGGCTGCGCCTCGACGTCGCGGATCCCTGCCAGCTACTACCTGCAGCGCGAAGCGATCCGCATCGCCGTCATCCCCAGCGGCAACACCACGGATTTTCCGGAAGCCTCGATCGTGTTCGACAAGGCTGTCGAAGAGGCCCTGCGCCAGAAGGGTTTCCAGATCGTCAGCGCCGACCAGGTGCTGACCTATGCCTCCGCACGCGGCCTCTCGCTGCGCGACCTGCCCAAGAGGAAAGCGTCTGAAATCGGCAGCGACCTCCACGCCGACATGCTTTTCTTTACGGAGATCGACACGTGGAAGACGTCCTACGTCCTCGTGCAGGCCAAAGCCCATGTTGCCGGCGTCTGCCGCATGACCGACGCCTCCACGGACGCCCTGGTCTGCCGGCTGCGGTGGCGACAGGAACAGGCCAGCGGCGGCGGCTCCCTTGGCGGGTTGATCAACGCCGCCGTGACCGCCGTGGCCGATTCGGCCTTTGACAAGTGCAGCCGGCTGGGCGAGCATGCCGCCTGGATGTCCGCCGCCGCCCTGCCGCAGCCGGGATTCGCGCCGCGCGATGCGCCGCCCTGATGCGTCCTCCCGCTTTCGAAAGTTCCTGATGGAACCCAAACCGAAGGCACACCTCACGGAGGTCCCCATGCGCAAACCGGCCCTGTTCCTGGTCTCCGCTTTCCTCTGGATCGTGGCGCTGGCCCACGCAGCGCGGCTGGCGTTCCAGGTCCCTGTCACGGTCGGCAATGTCCCGGTCCCGCTGTGGCTGAGCATGCTCCCGGTCATCGTCCTTCCGACGCTCGCCATCCTGCTACGGAACGAGGCCCGGAAATCGTGAGCCTTGCGAATATGAGAGACATGATCCGATCGGCAGGGACGCCTCTCCGAGGCGTTCGCGGACGGTTCGAAGAACCTTCCCTACCCCGCTTGTAGTACAAACGACGCGAATGCGATTGCCTTGTGCCGCGCCCCGCCGTACTATTT
>Ga0118677_10010801_pt1 | contig 13860 bp, 20 predicted proteins | sample AliMusrvi5mmetaG_FD_86154 | JGI IMG/M metagenome (GOLD analysis project Ga0118677, IMG submission 86154) | reverse complement strand
GCAGAATATTACGGCTGGTAATTAAGACGCAAACTCTAAGAGCTTGCAAACAAGACAAAAAATAACTAATTTTGAAAATTGAAACAGAATGCCCAGAATCAATTCTGGGCATTCTTGCATTCAGCCATCAATCTCGAATATTCGGGATAACTATCTTTATCAATCACAATCTTGGAAAACAAATCTTTCAACTCATCAGAAATCTTTTTAGGTGTCTCTAGCCTGCAAATAAGAAACATGTTGCCATAAATCGCCGAATTGGAGAATACCGGAAGTCCAAGACCTCGAAGAACTATCTTCTGTCCGTCTTCGATTCCTTGAGGAATACCAATCTCTTTGACTCCGTGCATGGTCGGAATTTCTAGCTTGCTTCCAACAATCGAGCAATGGACTGGAAGCGAAAATTCAAGAGCGACGTCTGTGTCGCTGACTCTTCAGAACAATCCATTATTTGTCTTTGCACTGATAACCAAAAGCAAATCCCCAAACTTTCCAGGTTCAATCTCATGCCCTTTTCCCACAAAATGGATCGAATGACGGTCGGGACATCCTTTCGGAACTATAAAATTGACGCTCTGAGAATCTTTGATAAGACCGCTGCCAGAACAATCCGCGCACGGTCTGATCAATATTTTCCCGTTACCGCCGCATTTGGGACAAGTAAAAACCATGTTCCAATTAGAAGCATTCTTTTTATTTATTCTTCCAGAACCATTGCATGCGTCGCATTTGACCTTGTCCTTCCCCTCATCCTCGCATCCTTTTCCCGAACATTTAACGCAAATCTTTGTTCTGTGATACGAAATGATCTTCTCGGCTCCGTTAAACACGTCCATGATATCGACATCCACGTTGGCAATGATGTTTGCCTGCTTCATGTTATTTCTTTGATCATTGATGTCAAAATGATTGAAAAAAATTCCGTTCATGATATCACCGATATCAAATCCCGGAAATCCCGGACCAAAACCATTCATGGAATCTCGATTGTCATACCTCTGTCTCTTGTCAGGATCAGACAAAATCTCATAGGCCGCAGATATTTGTTTGAACCTCTCCTCAGATTCCTCGCTTCCTTGATTCTTGTCAGGATGATATTGCAAAGCCAATTTGCGATATGCTTTCTTGATATCTTCCTGAGAGGCATTCTTCTCAACACCAAGTAAACTATAAAAATCTTCGTTTTCCATTTCTTATTCCTTCAACGAAAAAAAAGGCCCCAACATGCATTGGGGCCAATTATAAAAAAGATGACCGATATTAGCGAACAAAATCAGCGAGAATCTTCTCATTTCTGTTCTTGTCCCAACCAATAGTCAAGTTCACCTCCTTGCTGGTCATCAAACTTGCCGCGTCCCGTCTGGTCTTGGCATGGATCGTTCCGAGAACGTCGTTACCAGACTTGAGCTGAAGAACGGTCGCCTTGCCGTCAAGGTTCTCAAACAGCGGATTCTTGACCGTCAAGGTTCTCGCATCGGCATGTCTGATCTTTCCAAGCAAAGTCTTGGTACTCTCTGCGTTCAAATGTCTCATGATTTGTCTCCTTTTCTTTCAATTCTTTCATGATCGCATGATGCATAAGATCCTATTGGCAATCTTAAGTTTACACGAAAATCATTGGTCATTGATTGCAAATTGTGGAATCTTCTTGCTCATCTCCATCGAGACGATGAAATCTCTCTCACGCTCGATCACGGTCGCATCATTGAAATTCCACTGAGCATTGGGATTCTCGGTGTTCCAAACTTTAAAAATTTGAGAACAGCACTTCAAAGTCGTCTTGTGCCACAACTCTCTTTTAAAGAGGAACGAAAAAAAACCAGATCTTTTCAAGATAAAATACCTGTCATTCTCTCGAATAATATGCTGCTTTCCATCGATATCAAATTTTTTGTTGACTCCGAATTTTCTCCAATTAGGAATTCCAAAAACCAATCTTGATTTTGAATTCATGGCCCAAACCAAGCAGCGAAGAATTACCTGGCGATCGTCGCAAACGATCTTGTAGAAAGCTTCGGGGCAGACCACGACATCAAAAGAATTCATGTAATCGTCAGGATATCCTGTTATCGCTCTGAAGTCTGACGGATCACAGTATGTCATGTCGACGTTCATTTCCGAATGCAGATAAAAATCTGCCAAGTCTATTTCAGAATCAACGACAAGAACTTTCTCGTGCATCATGACTTTCGCAGTCTCAACAAAGAAATTCAATTTTTCACTCAACATCCTTCAAATCCTCATAACAATAAAAGGCGTCTTCCAATTAAAAATTTAATCGTAATTTTTCTTGATTGAACTATTGAAAGGATCTATCAAATGAAACAACTCGGACGGCCAAGAGCAAACAATATCGACAGAATCGACATGAATGGCATCATCGTGATAGAGAAGCCAAAAACAAAATTTCAAGACATCATCGGATGTGAGGATGCCAAAGATGTTTTAAAAGACTTCTCGTATTCCTTGAAGGACGAAGATTCCTACCACAAAAAATTCGGATGCCGGAATCATAGAGGAATACTCTTGCACGGCCCCGAAGGCTGCGGAAAGACACTGCTTGCCCAGGCTTTATGCCGCAACACGACCGCGATCTTCTACAAGGTCAGAATCACAGACCTGATCGTCAGATGGTTCTCTGAAACTGAGAAGAATCTCAGATTGATTCTCGAAGACGCAGCAAGACGAGCCGAGGCCGAGAAGACAAGCTGCATCATATACTTCGATCAGATGGAATCAATATTCTCGAGATTCAACGAAGCGTCGAGAGACGGGCTGACAATGAGACTGTGCGCGGTTCTAAGAGAACAGATGAGCGATTTCATCCGCTCCGACAACGTCTATCTTCTCGGATGTGCCAGAGACCTCGACTTGATCGATCAATCGATCCTCAATCCCGAACTGTTCTCGTGCATCATTCAGCTGGATGTTCCGACTGTCGAGAACATCAAAAAATATCTCGAATACCTCGTCCAACAAGCATGTGAGGCAGCCGAAAGAAAAAACTGGATCAATGCAGATTTAACCATTCTCGCCAAAAAATTTGAGGGATTGACCTACTCGCAAATATCGAATCACTTCAACAACGTCCTGATCAAGAGGGCCAGGAAATGGAAAGCCTCCAATACCACTGAGGTCGTCAGAGACCAAAAGCTGCTCGTTCTTCGAACAGAAGATTTTTGACGCAAAAAATAATTCGCGAGTGTAAATAATCGCGAAGAGGATTTAAAAATGTATTCAAGCGGTGCCGATGAAGTCAAAAAATGGATGATTGCTCTGAAAAGAATCGATGAATCAGGCAATATAAAAGAAGAGGACGAAGAAAACAAGGGAGAGGAGAAGGAAGAGGAAGAAGAGAAGACTCCTTTTGACATCCTCGAGCAGATAAGAGAGCTGGTCAATTCGGACCTCAAAAATCCTGACGATGATGACGAGATCAACAAGATCCTAAAAAAAGTGGCCAAAGAAGTCAAGGGATTCTACGACAAGGAAGAGGAAGAGAGAGAGAGAATGGAGAAAGAGAAGGCCAAACAACCTCCACCTCAACCCAATCCCAACCAACAGCAGACTCAACCCGCAAACACGAATCTTCCGACAAACCAACCTGGAAGCCAGGGATACGGAGATGTCGGAGCCAACACGCCAAACGACATGGCTCTTTCCATGGGTGGAGGTCTCGGAACACCGCCGCCAGCCGGAGGTCAAATGTGAGAAAGTTCAAGCAATTTTTAGAGGACGTTGGCGGAGGAACAGGAGCTTGCGCAGTCGGCGGAGGAGGTGGAACGATGTCGACCAACATTGCCCAATACGCGAGACCTGTCGGAGCGCCGGTCAGAAGAAATTATCCAGATCAAATAGCTACCGTCGAGTACAAGCCCAAAAAGAAAAAGCTGTCAAAAATCTGACAGCTTTTTCTTCAATTAAACAAACAAATCATAGATTGGAATTTTCAAAAGCGCGGTCTGGTTTTTTTTGGTAATTGTTATTTCCAATTCTTTCTCCATATAAAAACATGACACTTTACAACAACTACAATAGTTTTTTTGCAAACTGAATCTTTTTGAAAGTGAATGTTCTAACTCACTAGCGCGTACAAATTTCCTATAATTTTTATAAATAACAATTTCAAAATAAAGCTCTCCAATAAATTTCTCCAATCTATCTTGCAAACTTTTCATGTCATCTTGCCTTTTGAGTCGTGTTGCATCTTTCAATGCAAGCAATTTTTTCAATCAAAGACTTCTCATTGACAATATCAATAAAATCATCGGCATCGACAGATCGATCGATGATCTTGTCTAGCTCATCTGATTTTATCTGCCTAAAACCGCAAGAAGAACAAACCACATGACAGTCGATGACCTCATCATCTGAAAGTCCGTGAAGTAATCGACTTGAATGATAGCCTTTGTCAATCTGTCTTTTTCTCAACTGCATCGCCAACACTTCTTTTAACATTCTATTTTTCCTTTCTTCAATTACGTGTAATTATTGAAGAGATAAAAAACATTATCAACCAAATCATAGGCTGGAATTTTCAAAACAGCCACTCTACCGCTTTTAGCGATCGTTATTTCAAATTCTTTTTTTGCCATCCAAAGTAACAATATTTTGCAACAATTTTCCTTCAGGCTAAATCTTTTCGCAATCGCTTCTCGCAATTTGCTAGTGTTTGCAAATTTACCATTCGCGGCAACCTCAAAATAAAGTTCGCCAACGAATTTTTCCAACTTGTCTTGCAAAGTCATCATAACACCTCCATTCTCCACAAAGATCCAATATCCGTCATCAACAGATCAGGACCGATATAAAACATCCCGATTTTATAATCAGCATACTTCACAGTTTTCTGCTGATGATAGAGAAATATTTTATGCTCGCATTTGCTGCACAATTCCGTGAAATAGATATGACTCTGCGGAGGCACAAAAAAACTTTCAAGATCGATCTGATCTGGAAGAAACTCAACATATGGTCCACGATCTCCAATGACTATTCTATTATGCCCTGAAGCAACGTGCAAATCACAATGTTTGCAGCGAAAACTAAACTCAGATCCGTGATCGACGTCAATCATGAACCATTCCCTCAAACATTGCTTCTCTTTCTTGGTCAGATATTTCACGATCTCCACCGCATTCCATGGGGAGTTCCCTCAATATGTCCGGCATAAGTAATCTTTACCCAGGCTTCAGGATCGCTGGCATGTTCATGAAGTTCTTGAATATTATTGCAACCGAGATACGATAAGCCCGTCTTGATGGACCCGATCATCTTTGACAATACCTTCTTAGCTGATCCCTTATAATCCACCAGGAAAGCCTCTCCCTCAGGAACTATGTCCTCAGACTCCTTGCTAAAAAAAGTTGCCTGAGCGTCAATCGAAGCCATTCCTTCATAGAGTTTGAACTTCTGATCTCCGGTCGTCAACACGTTCCCAGGAGTTTCGGAACAACCGGCCAGCATGTTCCCGGTCATCAAAAAATCAGCGCCGGCGGCCAAAGCCTTGACCATGTCTCCGGTATGCCTCATCCCGCCGTCTGCGATTATTCTAATATTCAGATCATTCTCCAATCTTGCACGGTGAGCATTGCTGATGGCCGACAGCTGAGGGTATCCGACGCCCATATTTTGGCGCGTAGAACACGCCGAACCGGGCGAAACTCCGGTTTTCGCAGCATCTGCTCCCCATCGCGCAAGATCGATCACACCTTTGGCCGTACAAACATTCCCGGCAATGATCGGGAACGCGCATCTGTTCTTGAGATCTTTTATCGTCCTCTCAACAAATTTGTGATGACCGTGAGCTACGTCGACGATAATATACGATATCGACTGTTCCAAAGGACCTTTAATGACATAATCCAAAATTCTTCCGTAATATTCAGGATCAACACCCACAGAAATTCCGAATCTTCTCTGTCCATTCTTGCACAGGTCAATCAACAAATGTTCGAGCTCCTGAACAGTGACAAACCTATGAAAAGCACCTGTCCCGCCCATCTCGAGCATGCATCTAATCATGTCAACTTCCGTAACCTTGCTCATGTTTGCCGAAATTATTGGAGTGTCGTACCTCAATCCTGGAACGAGCTCGCTTGAGATATCAGGATCTTTTCTCGAACTTATTTCCGAATAAGCCGGAACTAACGAAAAATCATCAAACGTATATCCTTCCACAACATCGTCAAAAATCATGCTGCACCTTCTTCTGTTCAAAAATTCAAAATCAATCATAGATATATGAAAGCAGTATTCAGGACCTCAATTTATGCAACAATTCGCGCATTATCTCCTCGAAGAAGAATCATCCGAGCTTAAACCTCGTTTAGAATTTGAAAATTACAAAGTTTACGAACCACAGACACCCGATCAATATAAAAACATGATCAGATACGGAAGAGATCGATCGTTGTCAAGAATTCTCAAACACATTGCAGGATCAATAACCAACTGGAAAGAAGACTGGTGGAACTGGCTAACAAACAGAAATGGCAAATTCATCATCATCACTCTCAATAATGCGCCAAAATACATCATCTTGGTAGAAGAAGATGGAACAATAGGGAACATTCTTGACTCAAACTCAAAAAAAATAGAATTTCGCATCAATTCATGGAACAACAAAGAAGGAGAAGAAGAGGTCGCCCTCGAACACTTCAAGATATTTGCTAAAATCCCAGAAATGAACGACATATGGGAACACAAAGTATATCCGTCAATATTCAAAGAATTGTATGGCGAGGGAAAATTCGACAAACAAACGTACGAAATATTCATAAAAGCAGTCATGCAAGATGCAGTCCCATCATTCTTGAAAGACAATCTCAGCAAGATACCTGAACCCGCAATCAAATATTATCATCTCAACACCGACAAAGATACGATCGAAAAATATTCCGACGCAATCAAAAACAACATCGCGAACATGAGACAGTACCTCATCAACACGAATCATTCAGTCATGCCGATAATGAAAATATTTCTTGACAATCTTGAAAAAAACAATGACATGAGAAAATCGATTGCGCGATACGTGATCATGAAAGACAATGAAACTTTCTCAAAAAAGAATCTTAACAAATACACCGATCGAGAATTAAACGTTATGATAGATACACTAAAATCTCAATTGACAATAATGTTTCAAAACAGTGAATCGTTTGTAGGAAATATCAGCATGGCAGCATGGACCGTGATTACAGACATGATTCCGATAATCAGCAAAACAGTGGGAAATAAACAATGAAATTCGAAAATTATCTTATCAACGAATCGAGAAAGAAAAAGCGGCGCAAAAAGCGACCATGTCCGAAATGCGGAGGATGGATCTACGGATGCTGGGGAACTTGCCACTGCAATCATTGCGGTGGACACCATGGTCATTCCCAAACAGATCCCGCAACAGCGCCGCCAGCAAGTGCTCCGGCTGACGGAATGTCCTCTGTTTCAGCGGCAACGGCAAATGCTTCTGGAACTGCAAGCACCGGAGCCGCATCAACCGGAAGCGCCGCAGCAAGCGCTGGAGGAGCGGCAGGCGGGGCAGCATAAAAAAACAAAAAAAAACAAAACTTTCAGCAATATATAATCAATCGTTCAAAATCTATTGGCAAGAGGGAGAGACAATGCAAAAATTCATGGAATGGAAGATAAAAGACTTGATTCACAACGATTCCGAGATCTATTTCAACGAGAATTTTATCGGCATACGAACAGAGAATGAACCCGTGAAACTTCCGGGACAGAAGACATACACCGTTATTGACAACGACGAAGACACGAACATCGTTACCTTGCTCGACGAGGACGGCAACAGATACAAGTTTGACCAAGATGAACTGGCCAAGGCTTTAGCTGAAGATTCGCAATCCGGATTCCGCGCATTGCAGTATCCAGTTTCATATTTGCTCACCACTTCTGGAACAGATCTGTCAAAACTGTCGATCTATGATGGAAGATTGAAGAAATTTATTACTGGAAAAGGTGAGAAACCAAAGATGGCACCGCCGATCAACAATTTCTAACAAAACTTTTATAGAAGAAAACAGATAATGCCGGACACACGAAAAATGTCCGGCATTATCTATAAAATGATCGAAAAATACTATCAGATCAAATTGGGGTCGAAGAGATTGGCGTTCTCATCTTCCTCACTCGGATCAACATAGTTCTCACCATCCTCATCAACAAGCTCCCAATAGCCAAGCAGCAGACCAGTCTTGTTTCGTTTGACGAGCACGATCTTGTTGTTGATGAATCTTTTCAAGACGTTGTTGAGCTTCTCCATGTCCCAATGAAGGGCCGTGACCGCGCTCTCCACGGTCCTCCAGCCAAACTTCGGATTCCTGCAGATGAAATTGAAAAAATCGTTCTCATCTTTGGTCTGAGCAACTTCCCACCACTTCTTCCTGATCATCATTTGTTCCTCCATCGATATCTATTACGGAGTCGGCGGATTCGAAATTGGATTTGCCACAGGAATATTTGCGGCAATCCCTTGAAGAGCACCAGCAATACCTTGAGCGGCATTGGCAATTCTATTTCCAGTACTTGCACCTCCTCCGTGATTTCCAGTGCCTGCACCTCCGGGCGATGCCTTTATGTTAGAAGCCAACTTCTTGGCTCTTTCCTCAATCTCGAGATTCTCGATCTCCTCCTTGGTACCGACACGTTCCCAGTAAGCCAGACAAGTGTCTCCCTTCTGATTCTTCTTGATCAGGATCATCTTGGACTTCACATGGCGATCGACGATCTTCAAAAGTCGATCCTCTGCCCAATTGAGTTCCGACACGAGAGACGGAACAGAGCGCCAAGTAAAATCAGGATTGCGAGCGAGAATGTTGAAGAGATCATTCTCCTCGGATGTGATGTTTAATTCCCACCATTTTTTCATGAGATCATTCTTCTCCTTTTATTTTCTCACACTATAAGCTATAATAGGTCATCGCTTGTTCAATTGTTGATCTTTCATCTTTATGAATGTGATCGAGGATTAAACTTTAACATGCAACAATCTATCGCAACACGCGAAAAGATTGAAAAAGGAGACACACAGATGAAGAAAGAAAAAATAAGACCGACACCCGTGGCCGGAACTGGTTGGTACAGATACAAGAACGTTGCCGGAGCCGATCTCGTGCTTCCAAAACCGCTTCCCAACGGAAGAAATCTTGTTCCAAGAGATGGGTTCTTCGATGCCGACAGCAGCTATCAAAACATCTACGGTATCAAACTCATGGCCAACCTGATGCCGCCCGAACCTGCCGTGGTGATCAAGGAGACCGTGCAAGAACCGATCCCAAAAGCTGAGCTGATCATCGACGTCGCCCCGGCAACCCTCGAATTCTTCGAGCCCACCGGAGTTCCGATCAACGAATGCTCGATCAAGAAAAATGAGGAGAGACCAATCGTCGAGATAACCAAAAAAGAACTGGTCGAGTTCGCGACATTGAAGGGAATCGCGATCAATCCCAACTGGAGCAAAGAAAGAATAATGGAAAAGATTCGAAATAACTCGGGTCAATAAACTATATAAATTTTAACTATGAGAGACTTTCTTCACCTGATCTCGGACAATCAACACGAGCTCGATTTCGGCCATTGGATGATGCCGGAGAACGATGCCCAAGACCAATCCCCAACATACGAGGATGATAAGGTCATCGTCTTCAATCCACGAACAGCAAAATTCTTCAACAAGCTGGCAAGATTCGGTCTCGGAAAAGAACCTCCGAAGATCTTCATGCCAGCTTACAGCCAAGAGGGAGGATTCTTCTCCAAATGGACGGACAAGAGCATCACGGATGTGAGCTTGACTCAATACAAGCATCTAATCATCCTGTCCAAACACGGCATGCGCCCGTTAATAATGATCATCATGCACCTAAATGAATTTCTCACAGACATCATCGATACCGATCGAAAAAACGTCTTCACCGCAATGACCCAGAAAAGCCACGACGCGATCGTCGAAGCGTTCGGAGCACTCCTGCAAATTTTACCGAAACAATTCTGGAACAGATTCCTCGTCCCCCACGTCTATCTGAAACTCCATCAACAGAACAAATTGACTGACCAATCTTTCTCGCTGATCAAAAAAATGGCCGACGATTTCAAGAACAACGATACCTTCCAGATACTTTCCGACATCAAAGATCTTCTGGGGAAAGACCTTCCTCCAGATCCAATATTCTCATTCTTCTCCGCAGACATGAAAAAGAACGAGATCCTCAAAAAAATCAAAGACAAGATCTTGTCAACGTCGCTCAACAGTCTCAAAGCCGTCAGATCCTTCGCGGCAAGACAGGAGCTTGTGAAGATCATTGAGAATTGCAAAGAAGAGATATTCGACCTGTTCTTCTTGGTCAAGAGAAAGAGATTCTTCAACTTTGACGAGGAAAATTTCGACGACAACTACATGGACACCGTCATGGGATTGACGAGCTCGATCGAGGATGAAATGTCGAAGAACTCGACCATCATCACTCCTCTTCTTCAACATCTATCAGCAAGTGCAATATCAGACATGCTCTTCGACGACTCCAGAATAATCGTCGATCACTACATCGAGAAGGTTATAGAAGCAATTTAACTACAATGCGAATATTGCGGATTCACTTCTATTCGCTTGAGGATTATTATCACTTTCTTTGATCGATCTTAAAGCTGGCGGCTGAGGCTTATTTTTTTCACTCATCTCATATTCATCGATAAACCGAGAAATCATGTCCCTGATCAATATTCTCCAATCGATGTCCGCGTTCGCGTTGAAAGCGATCTCTCTGGCAATGCTCTTCAACTTCTCGAAATCCTCGGTGTCAACCCTCAACTGAATCGGAATGCTCTTGTCCATCTTCTTTCCTCCATTCAAATTTTCATAAACATCATAGTTTTCAACAAATCGTGCAACCATGTTCCTGATCGCCGCTCTCCAATCAGCAACAATTTCTTTCAATCTCTCAAAATCGCCACTCTCAACTCTGAACTTTATCATGACCGTCGTCATCTTCTTTCCTCCATTCAAACACCATGTTCCCGCAATCCCAAATTCTCCGATAGCCATTAGCAATCATATTCTCATGTTCTGACTTGCTCTCATCAAAATTTTCCAAAATACGCGATAGTTTGTGTTTCTGAAATTCGATCCTGTTGTGAAGATCGATCTTCCCAAGCTCGAAATAATAATAATTTGGCCTCGAATTGCCGACATGTCGCATTCCAATTTTCTCGTACATTTTGCCATTAGAATATCTCAAATCAGCGTAAGATATGATTGACTGTGGATTACAATTTCTGACAAAATGCGCAAACAATTTCGAAACTCCGCCAACAACATTGACGAATTTCTTGCTGCAAAATCTTGTCAATTCCCACTCATAATTCTTGTTGAACCTTGCCTTTCCAAAGGTCATCAACGAAACCAACTCATTCTCATGAAACAAACCGATCTTGACAAAAGATGACACGAATCCTTGAAGATGATTCTCCAGCAAAAATTCATGGGCAACTCGCGAACCAACTTCTCGAACAACACATTTTCTGGCATAGACTCTCTCATTTTTACCAAACTTGTTCGCGATCATGCTCCGCCAAACACCTTGCTTGACAGGATCGACCCATTCGTTCTGAAACACGTGAAAAAGATCTATCGATCTTTCACGGCACATCGCCGTCTTCATCAAATGATAGTTCGATCTCGATTCCCCAGAATGCCAATAAATCCCGTCAAACTCGATGGCAAAATTTATTGCAGGAACAAAGATGTCAAGTTCTTTGGGACCGATAATTTTCCTCGTATTCTTAACTACGTCGAGATCGGTCAAAGTCTTGACATGATCGACTATCTCCTTCTCAAATGAGGAAACATTGTCTGTTCTTCTCGTCTTGATTCCATGTTTGCGCAAACACACATAAACCATGGTCTCAGAAATTCCAAGCTCCGTCGCAATCTGCCGTGAATTCTTTCTTTGATTGACATAATTTTCAATCATCCACTCGCGATTATTGACCTTTCTTTCAGACTCTGAATCTATGTTTTTTTGAGAAGAATATTTTACCCCGTATCTTTCAAGACATGTTTTGACAATCTTCTCTCTCACCTCCCGTGCCTGAAAAGCATTCGTGATGCCATCGCCATATTTCAATTGCAAGGTCGCATTTCTCTTCTTGATGACATCAGGATGACAAGCCGAACTTTCAAACCCATATTTCTTCAGACATGTCTCTTTGCGCACGATCTCGCTCTTCTCCCTCACATCTTTCCTCTTCAATGGATGATCGACTCCATATCTGGCCATCGACGTCGCTCTGACCTTGTTCATTATCTTATCACAAAGAAGAACATTTTTGTTTCCATGCCGCCTCTCACACGTCTCATTCTTCTTTTGCAAAATGGTGCTCGATGCCATCGGATTCTCAACCCCGTACCTCTCCAAGCAAACCTTCTTGGCCTCTTCCTTGAAAGGGACACTTCTCAGCATGCATCCTCTCGAACAATGTTTGGCATAACCGATAGTGAAAGTTTGATAATTGACATCGAGATCACAAGTCAAACATTTGGGAATCCTGTCAATGCCATTGAAGACACAATAAACTCTCTCTGAAATGCTGTGAGACTCGTCCAAGAACGCAGTCCTCGACATCAACTCTTCTAACTTTGCAGGAAAACTCTTCTTCAAAAAAGACAATCTCAACTTTCCAGAATTCAATCTTCCATTAACGAAAATATTCTGCTCTATCCACTCAAACAAATCGTCCTTCTCAATCATTGCTGCCACCTCTATACTTATATACACAACATAGCAACAAAATCGACAAAATTTAATCAAATTATTGAATCGAAAAAAATAAATAGCTTCACAGGAACAAAAATATGACAGACATCAACACAGGTCCAGAATCAGTAAATTCAACTATTGCCCAACCTATCGATCCTTGCGCGAGCTCGGTCTATGCCAAGAATCTCAATGATTCTCAGAATTCCAACATTTTACCAGAACTTGAAACTCCAGGCAGGCAATATGACTGTCAAACTGGCCCCAGATTTCACAGAGAACGAATAAGAGAAGAAATTTCTGAATATTGCATTTTAATGACCGGAGGGCCGGTTTTAGATCTAGAGTTAGACAAACAACAACTAAGCTTGGCAGTCAACGAAAGTCTAAAGGTTTTTGAGCAATTCTGTCCCGACGAATACTTCCAATATTATAATTTTATGACCCAAGGTGGTATTTCAATCTACGAAATGCCATGCGATGTCGGACTGATCAAATCCGTAACCTACGAATCTCCGATGTGCGACGGCGCGACGGAGATGGGCGGCTCAATGCCACTCGGCTGGATCGGCGATACAGGTTACGGGGCCGGCGGACTTGCGTGGGGTGCCTGGGGATATAATCGAAACCAACCTTATTGGGGCAACGCAGGCGAATGGGTCCTTTTCAAACAATACGAAGACATGTTTGAACGCACATCATCCAGAAATGGTGGTTGGGAATCGATTCCACCTGCTGCCAGAAATCCCGCTCACAGATGCGCCGCCGCCATTCGTACCCCAGCTTGGTATCGAACAGATCCTGCCATTCCTGGGCCAGGAATGAGGCCACGTGCACGCCATTGGTGATGTAATCCATGGGCGACTCGTGCTCGGAGACCTGCGGCCAGGTATCCGCCAGGATGTGCGAGGACACTGCGCCATGGATGCGCGAGACGCCATTGTGGTGGCGCGAACCGTTCAGCGCCAGGCGGGTCATGTTGAAATCCTGACCCTCGCTGGCGCCGCCCAGATGCATGAACTCTTCCCGCGAAATCCCAAGGTCGGTGCAGCAATGGCTGAAGTAGTCCCAGGTCATGTCCCAGGAG
>Ga0118677_10010799_pt1 | contig 13861 bp, 9 predicted proteins | sample AliMusrvi5mmetaG_FD_86154 | JGI IMG/M metagenome (GOLD analysis project Ga0118677, IMG submission 86154) | reverse complement strand
TCTGTATATAGTCATCTATACTCATAAAGGCATTGGGGTCAGAAATGAAGCATAAAATAAGATTATCAATATTTGGTTTTTGTGTTGTGTTGGGAGAGGCAGTTGTCATCCCGTTAATGATGTCAGTTGCATACTCAATGTTTATAAGAGTGTTACCATTTTTAAAAGATAATTTAGAAAAATATTCAAGAAAGGTTCTCTTATTTACAATTGTGAAAATGAGTCAAAGAGTGATATTTATTAGGATTTGCAGCGATAGAAATTACTTACTTTGTATCATATTCGGACTAGATCAATCAATGAACTTGTTGCCCAAACAATAAAGGACTGAAGAAATGAAAGCAATCAGAAAGAGCCTGCCACAGAAGGGTTTGTGGATGGAAGAGGTTCCAATTCCGGAACCGGGAGTAAATGAAGTATTGGTTAAGATCAGCAAATCAGCTATTTGTGGAACTGATCTTCATATTTACAAATGGGATGCCTGGTCACAGAAGACCATCAAGACACCTATGACCATTGGCCATGAATATGTTGGAATAGTTGTGAAAATAGGAGCAGAAGTTACCAAAGTTAGCCTTGGTGAAAGGGTTACTGTGGAAGGACATATAGCTTGCGGATTTTGTCGCAATTGCCGCAGGGGAAGAAAGCATATTTGTGACCATACCATTGGAATCGGGGTCAACAGGGACGGCGGTTTTGCAGAATATGTCTCTGTTCCGGCCGAAAATGTACTTCATATTGATTCCAGGATTCCTGATGAGATTGTATCCATCATGGATCCGTTGGGCAATGCCACCCACACTGCACTCTCCTTCCCGCTGATAGGCGAAGATGTTTTGGTTACAGGTGCTGGCGGACCGATTGGTTGCATGGCAATTGCCATTTGTAAATTTGTTGGGGCCCGCAATGTTGTTGGTTCGGAAGTAAGTGCATACAGAAGAGATCTTGCCAGAAAAATGGGTGCATCATTGGTTATTGACCCGATGCAAGAGAATATTGCCGATGCCATGAAGCAGGTTGGAATGGTTGCAGGTTTTGACATCGGACTGGAAGTTTCAGGATCTCCGGTGGCATTTGATACGATGATCAAATCGATGTACAATGGCGGAAAAATTTCCCTACTGGGGATACTGCCGGATACCACACAGATAGAATGGGACAAGGTAATCTTCAAAGGCCTCACCCTGAAAGGAATATATGGCCGGGAGATGTACGAAACCTGGTACAAGATGGAAAAGATGTTGCTATCCGGATTAAACATCGCACCGGTAATCACCCATCGGTTTCATTATACTGAATTTCAAAAAGCATTCGAAATTATGGAAGAGGGCAATTGCGGTAAGATTATTTTAGACTGGGAAAACTAAAGTGGAAAGTTGAAAACTGAGAGTAGGTGCGCTGTGAATGTGAGGATATAAGAAAAAGTCTAAAAAACATATAATCGGCTTACCTTATGGTTTCAGGTACAAAACATTTTTCTACTTTTGCGATTCGTTGGCCATTTTAGCTCAGTTGGTAGAGCAGCTCATTCGTAATGAGCAGGTCGTGGGTTCGAGTCCCATGAGTGGCTCAGAAGTTCAAACAATTGCAAATAAAAGAGTTACAATGTCAGCAATGACCAAAGTAACTCTTTTTTCATTCCTCATCATGTCACTACAATGAATAAATGGTATAGTGATTTTGTTTGGTAAATAATCGGCAATCAGCACATTCACCTACTTCACGTACTCGAGTTTCTTTTGGTCGTAATATTTTTTAAGCACAAAAAAAGCTTTCTTCTTATCGCCGGTTTCGGATACCAGTCCCTTGCGGTTCCAGCCATCCTGTATATCCGGAAGCAGACGCCGGGGCGAACGGAAATCGGCCAGTATCCAGGGTGTCATGCCCCTAAGCTGAGGGATCTTTTCCAACATCTTAACAGATTCCTTGTACAGATCTTCCTGGTACTCTTCCGTCCATCTGGCTTCTTTGGAACCATGGTTTCCTTGCAGGGCGTCACCTCCAAACTCGGAAATCATTACAGGTTTGTTGAATTTCAGATCAAAGACAGCCGTTTTACATTTTTCGGTCAAACCATCGTACCAACCGATGTACTGGTTAAAACTGACTATATCAACAAATTCCTGCAGAGGGTCCTCGATAACCTGAACGTTGTTGGTTCCTTCCTTTGCACGCCTTTCAAGGGCGGCACTTACCAACCGGACCTGATCCATTTTTCGGGTAGTTTCGATCATCCTTCTGATAAAATCTGTCCGTTCCGGTGAGACAGGAGTCTCGTTGGCCATCGACCAGATGATGACGGATGCACGATTCTTATCACGGGTAATGACATCCGTCAACTGGGTACAAGCATTTTTGAAGGTTTCTTCATTTTTCCATTGAATGGTCCAATAAACCGGAACCTCGGTCCAGACCATGATACCCATTTCATCGGCTACCCGGGCCATATTCTCATTATGTGGATAATGTGCGAGTCGCACAAAGTTGCATCCCAATTCTTTGGCCCAACCCAACAACATTCTGGCATCCTCTTTAGAATAAGCGCGCCCTCCGCGGATTCCATTTTCTTCATGAATGCAGATCCCCCTTAGAAAGACGGGTTTACCATTCACCAGTATCTCAGTACCTTTTGTCTGAAGTGTCCGAAAACCAATCTTGTCAGTCAGTGATTGGTCCTTGCAGGTCAGCTTCACCTCATATAAATAGGGAGATTCGGGTGACCAAAGCTTTAAATTCTTCACAGGAATCGTGCTCCTGGCATTTCCTTCTTCATCAGTTGTACATGTTGCCTTGATATGTGCCTCAGGAATTTCGACAGTAACCACTTGTTTCGCCTTATCGGAACCATTTAGGATGATTGAAACGTCAATGGTATTTGGGTCATTTTTAGCCAATTGGATATAATAATCCTGTACGAAGGTATTGGCGACCTCTACAATTTTCACATCACGAGTCAAACCTCCGTAATTCCACCAGTCGGTATTAATGGTTGGTACTTTTTCCAGTCCTCGTGTATTGTCAACCTTGACAATCACAAAATTCCCTGAAGGCTTCAGTTTTCCAGTTACTTCAAAGTTGAAAGGGGTAAACCCTCCAATGTGTTTCCCGAGTTTCTTGCCATTGAGGTAGACATCTGCCTCGTAGTTGGCAGCACCAAAATAGAGAAACTGCCTGTTGCCACTAACCGAAAAGTCATAGTCGAAGGCTTTGTAGTACCAAACCGATCCCTCGTAATAAAAAAGCTTCTCCTTTTGGGAATTCCAGTCTCTGGGCACCAGTATATTGTCAGATTTTTCAAAGTCATACTCAACCCTTTCGGTTGAATTTTTAGCTTTGTAGCCAAGAAAGAGCGATTCGGCAGTACTTGGATTCGCCTGTTGGTCGCGCACATCCCTTCGGTAGTCATAATAACCAGTCTGGTAAGGATCTACGACATATTTCCAAACACCGTTTAAAGTCAATGCGGATCTGTTCTCAATGTTGATGATCTGGGGATCCTGCCCAAACAAAAGAGAACCTGTCGATAGAAGCAAAGAGGTCAAGAGCGTAGCAAGAGTAATTTTTTTCATACCATGAATTTACTTGACTTTTTGGTAGACCAATTCAATTCCGTTTCCGTTTTTCAGATTTCGGGTATACTGCTTGTCTTGCGGGTTATTCCAGTGTTCGGTAACACCAAGGCTTGTTAGCCTGCTACCATCCCTTTCAGGGTCATATACGGTACCAGAGAGCGGATGGTCTGCCAATGCACTTTCGATGTTGGAGTAATCGCTGTATTTCATATCTGGAGCATCCGGCCATTCGGCTAAGGCAAAATCAAGAACGACTGAATCAATCGCCACTCCGTCCTGGGATGCAAACAAACTTCCCGGCCAGTTGTTTCCAAAAGGAGCCAGTGACCATTTGGAAGCCGGAACATTGTTGACAAACTTGTTGCTGTAGATTCCATCAATCAAAAATAGCATGGTCTTACCACCCAAGTCTTTGTGACCCATGTAGTCAGGATAGACAGAATAGGTGTGCAAGCCCTCCCTGTTTTGGCTGAAACCACTCGAATGGGCATTCTTGTGCCAATCGTCTTCAATACTCGTACATCCAAAGAAGTTTTTTGCACAAAGCGTAACACCCTGGCTTACATGACCTTTCATCAGTGCAAGGTTGATAATGTAATCGGCTTCCACCATGCAGGAGGCAAGTCCGGTTGCCACTTTACCATTGTCAACAGAATAGGGAATGGCATTGGCGACAAAAGATGCTTTCTCCCTGCCATCTCCTCCATTGTGGTCTACATAATGGACATGAGGAAAAGCAGCATGGCATTTGTCGAAAACATTGTTGGTCATGAAGCGGCTTGGGTCGGCTACTGTGATATTTTCCTGAGGAACTCCTGCCTCCGACACAAGGCTCCTAAGCAGTGACAGGATCAATTGCGGATTGGCATTAATTTCGTTGTTGCTTTCGTGCGAATAGGTATTGTTCAGGTTCACCTTGATGGCAATCTTCTGCCCGGGCTCATATCCTGCATCCCTGTTGTGTTTCGTATTGTTGAAAAAATGGAAAAGGGCATCCCAAGATTTTTTTTCATTTTTCAGGCTTGTCAGGGTGGTGAGTGTCTGTCCAAGAAGCTTGTCTGTTTCAGGTTGGTTGTTGAACCGGTCTTCCCACCAAAAGCCGGTTTTTCCATCCCATGAAGCAATATTGGTATTGTGACCCCAGGCAACCCTTCCTGGATACATTCCCTTGGCTACACCCAGTGGAATATTGGGTTTGTACCAGATTTCAAGGTTTTCGGCCTTGGATTCTTTTGCGGATCTTGCAACAAAAACAAGTGTGGAGGCTATACCAACAACAATAAACAAGGCTGCGGCCATGTATTTAGCCTCAAAAAGTTTGCTTTTGGCCTTTTTAAAGGCAAAAGCAGCACCAGTGATGGCCAGGACCCAGACAACGAAACCTGACATTATTGGCGCAGCAACCTGCATGCAGGGATAGGTAGCCCTGGAGGGTTTTGGTATTACCCGGAAAAGGAACCAAACTGTTGCCAGTACAGAAATCAGGATGTAAACAACTTTCCCTGGTACTTTTAATCTGTTCAATAAATTCAATGTTTTTTTAATCCACTGAGGTAGTTTGGAAATTCTTTCATTGGAGATCATTTCTTGAATTTTAGTTAAGGGTTATTTGACAAGTGTAAAGTTTAGATAATCGTAGTTCATTTCCCCCGTTTCGATCGTATGAAGTGTAAGGGTATGAATTCCTTTCTTAAGTTTGAGGAGGGCTATTTGATCGAGGTAATTCCAATGGTGCCATTGTCGCCATGGAACTGGTTCAGCGCCTGCGGCAGTGGAGAGAATCGGCAGAGCTCCCGTTCCTTCCTTGTCGTCGACCGCAATGGAAATCTTCCCATCCTTATTGGAGGTGAACATGATTCCAATTTTATAAGTTCCTGTTATTTTAATATTTACAGTATATTTTGTCCATTCACCCGGTTTGGTCCAACCGACGTACAACTGATCCTTTTCAGGTTCCACCTTGTTGTATGGGTTATTATCAATGGCGGGATCCCTAAATTTGGTATATGAGATATCCACTGCCTCATGCATCCTGAATTCATTCAAATAGGTTCCATCTGCGGGGTTGAGATGGCCGCTACCTGAGTTAATAGTGTCTGAATCATGGAATGCTACGCCCTCCCCTCCCTGATCATAAAATTCACATTGAATCTTGCCAGGAATCTCCTGAGCCCGGTTGTTCCATGGTTTTCCCTTGTATTTTTCTCCTGAAAAGGAGGATAATACAAATAACCCCAATACGACGACGTATAATTTTGAATATTTTAAAAGATTCACTCTGCCTGGTATAGAATCTCTCATGCTGGATTTTGCGTTTTCAAACAGTTTATAAATTTAACAATTTACTTTTATCTATTACAATTCTTTTGATGGGTATGCGGCCAAAATCTTCTAATACGAAAAGGGCTCAACCGGAATAGTAGAAATATTCCGGAAAAAGAGCTTGATCGTGGGCATCAAAATTGGCAATTGATCCTACTTGACTCCAAAATCCCTGTCATTGGCCAGGTCCAACACTCCAAGGTAAAGTAGCTTGGCAGCATCTTCCATTATTTCAGGAGTCAAACCATCCACGTTGTCAAGCGGATGGTGGTAATAAACTGTTTTCACTGAACCGGGCGTATAGAGATGGAGCGTTTTGTAACCCGCCTTTTCGAAAACTGCACCATCCGTACGTGGGCGTCCATAACTTATGCGGGCTTCAGATGCATCGAAATCGCGGTGTATATATTTGTCATTGCCCGATGCAAAGTGTTTCAGGATACCGGGATAGCTCTTTCCGTTGGCAAGAAAAAGTCCTGTACCATTGCCTACCATATCGAGATTGATCATGCAAAGGACCTTCTCTTTTGGCCAAACCGGAGCTTCAACATATTTTTTACTACCAAAAAGGCCGCACTCTTCTCCACCAAAAAAGATGAAAATAATTGTTCGTGCAGGCCTAACTCCTGAGGCAGCCAAAGCCCGGGCCGTTGCAAGAATATCCACTGAGCCTGAAGCATTGTCAAGCGCACCCGGGAAAAGGCATCCCGGACTCCCAACAGCATCGAGATGTGCACCCAATATAATGGCTTCATCTTTCAATTTGGGATCCGAACCTTCGATAATTCCGACCACATTACAGGAACGACTGTCCGGAAAATATTTTGTAGAAGCCTTGATTTTTACATCTTTATGCAGGTCAAAGGAGTGAGGTTGCAATGTTTTTGCAATCGATGCATGTGTTTCGGCATAGGTATGACCGGTTTCAGCAAAAAGATCCTCGGCCACTGGTTCTCCGACATGGGCATATACAAAACCTTTGAGAAAGGAGGTATTGGGATTGGCTATTTTACTGACATACAACAATCCTTTGGCTCCCAACTCTTTGGCATGCTGAAATTTATACCGGTGATAACTGTAGGGCTCCCATTTGAACTGCATGCTGTCGTTTGCACTGTACGGAATGCCTGTCTCCATCAAGAGTATTTTTCCCTTGACGTCTATGTTTTTGTAATCATCATAACCCAAATCTGGCGCGGATATGCCATAACCGACATATACAACATCCCCTGAGATGGTGCCCGATGCCGAATTGGAACCAGGAAAGAAGTCGTCAGGAAAATGGTACTCTTTTCGTTTGTTTTTATTGCCGGATAATAGTGTTACGGAGCCCGGAGATGCAACCACACTGTAGGCATTAGGGAAATATTCAAGATAGGTACTGTCACTCATTCCGGGTTTTACTCCTCCCCTTTTCAGTTGATCAGCCACCCATAGGGCTGCCAGCATGAATCCAGGCGATCCGGAGAGGCGTCCGCCGTATTTTGCGGAGGTCAGTTCTGTTGCATCTTTTAAGATATCATTACTGGAGATGGAATGAAAGGTGACAAGAATGCTTTTTTCCTTGTCCTGTCCTGACGAGCGGGTTGCCAACAAACCAAGCAAGACCATGGAAGCCATTAAAATGTAAATTTTCATTTTCAGGAAGTTAGTTGGTGGTCTGTTCCGGAACAAAAACCTAATACAAATTCATTCCCAAAACAGCTTTCAGTTTGTAAGCGATCACTACCCTTTCAGTTCTGGCTTTCAGCAACATAAGGCTACTTTCTGAGACAGCATTTTCCGAATCGAGCAAGTCAAGGTTGGTAAGTGTACCTGATTTGAATTTCAAATCAGCCAGTTCGAGCGCTTTTTTAGCCTGGGAAAGTTGCATTTCAAACAGCTCGCTTTTTGAAATGGCAGCCTTCAGGGAATTGATACTTTCCATGACTTCATTCGTGATACTTCTTCTGGTAAGGTCCACTTCATAACTGTTGGAACGAATTGCTGAACCGGCTAGCCGTGTATTGATGTCAGTCCTGGAAGCATCGTAAATAGGAATGACGAGATTCAATCCGATAGCATAATTTGCCAGGGGTTTATTCAGCTCGGGAATGTATCCATTCTTCCATCCGCCATTAGCGAAAGCAGACAAAACCGGATTTTCATGTTTTTTGACAAGATCCTGGTAAGCTTGAGAAAGGCCCATTTTCTTTATGGCCATTTTCATTTCATTCCTGTTGTTCAATGCAACAGCGATCAATGAATCTTCTGAAAATGGGATCAGATCCGAATGCAGCTGGTTCTTTACACGATGCTGATTCGCGGCCGGTTCGCCAAGGAGCATGTTCAGATAGGAAATCTGAAAGTTAAGCGAGGTGATCACATCTGTTTTTTGACTTTCGACGGTTGAGATCCGAACCTTGGTGCTTAAAATCTCAAATTGTGTGGCAGACCCTGTCTCTACCTTTTTCTCCACATTTTTCAGGTGTTCCCTGAGGGTGTTCAACTGGTCCTCCTTGATGGCAATAGCCTCCTGGAAGTACAACAGGCTGTAATAACACCCGATCACCGCCATAGACATCTTTTGTTTGACCTGCTCGACAGAAATAGTGGAAATTTCCTTGCTTTTCTGCTCGTATTCAACACTTTTCCTACTTTTTCCAAAATCGGTGATGGTTTGATTGATTTTCAGGGAAGCATCGACGTTTTCGGCAGGTGCCAGTGAAAAACTGCCCAGATTGGGTATCGTCAGGGAAGGAACAGGCCCTATATGAGCATAAGAGCCAGAAATCAAGGCATTGGGCAGATAGGCAGACTTGGCCAGCTCAATTTTCATATCAGCCGCAGTCAAGGCTTCGATAGCCTGCTGAACGGTAGGATAGGTCTGGATAACCCTGTTGATCAGGGGAGCCAGATCCAGGGAATCAATTTTTGCTGCTTGCCCGAATCCGGATTTATGTTGGGCTAAGAGCAATACCATTGAACTGGTAAACAGAATAAACAGACGCTTGATCATGACCATAAATTTTAAACTTTCTTTTTCTTCCTCACCCGTAGGAAAATAATTGGAATTCCTCCCAGGAGTGTGACAATGGCTGCAATCATAAAATCATCGTTAATCCCTTCTATGAAAGCCTGTTTGGAAACATTTGAAACCATCATGTACTGGGATTGCTTTTTGGCATTTGCAATTGAACTGCCGGCATTGTGAACGAAAGATTCGCTGATATTTTTAACAGTAGACTGATATACTGCAGAATTAGGCTGAAGGGCACCGCCATACATCTCAGCATGGTAGCTTACCCGTGTAGAGAGAAAAGTGGCCAGGAGGGCAACTCCAAAACTTCCGCCCAATTGTCTGACCACATTGTTGATACCGGATGCCTGCGCCATTTTTTCTTTTGGAATATCGATCAGGGAGACTGCCAGGAGTGCCGTATAAATAGTCCCCATACCTAAACCTCTTAAGTACAAAGGCAACATAATAGCGGAATGCTCGGTTAGAAACGATAAATGGGCATTCAGGTAAAAACTGAACGACATCAAAAATATTCCGATCAGGATGGGAATCTTGGCATTGATTTTTCCGCTCACATAGCCGGCAATCGGTGCGATCATTCCCTGGATGATACCAACCGGAAGGAAGACGGAACCGGATTGTAACGCAGTGTATCCCAGTGAATTTTGTAAATAAAGCGGCAATAGGAAGGTACTTCCGAACATACCTATCCCAAAAAGAAAGATGACCAGTGTACTGATCCCAAAATTTAGGTTTCCAAGCAACCTCAAATCAATCAATGGGTTTTCAACGATAAATTCCGCCGTTAAAAAAACCGCAAAAGCTACGGCTGATACAGCAAAACAGGCAAGAATATAGGGAGCCTTCCATCCAGCTGAGTTGGTGACAGCATTACCTTCTGTCAAAGCAAATAGTATAACCGGCAAAAAAATGCTGACTGACAAAAATCCGACAATATCGAACTTCCCTACCCTTTTCTGTTTCATTTCCCGTTGAATCAGGATTGTGAAAAGCATTCCGGCAATTCCGATCGGGACATTGATATCAAAAATCAATTGCCAGTTAAAATTATCTACCAGGAAGCCTCCGATCAGCGGACCAAACGAAACGGAAGCTGCAGCTGCAACCGACCAGAATCCGACAGCAATTCCCCGTTGTTTGGCTGGAAACTCCCTGATCACGATGGCCATTCCAAGTGGTTGAATGATCCCGGCTCCAAGACCCTGGATAACACGAGAAAAAATTAAAACATTTTCATTGGCAGACATCCCGCACATAAAGGATCCCAGTGTAAAAACAAACATACCTAAGAAGTACATCCGTTTGTAGCCAAAATGATCCGCCAGCCAGGCTGCAGCAGGCAGCATAACCGCGAGAGCAAGCATGTACGCAGTCAAGACCCACTCGATCGTATCCAAACCTACTCCAAACGAAGACATCATCTTGGGGAGGGCAACATTGATGATGGTAGCATCCAGAACGGCCATGAAGGTCCCGATCATGATATTGGCCAGCACGAACCATTTGTATAAATCGTGGTTCGGATGCCACATGGAGTCGCGCGTCCGAATAAACCGCCTGATTCTGTGCGAATGACTGGGTACCCGCATCATTTATCCTTTAAGATTTTCACCACGACAGACATCCCCGGAAGGATACTGAGTTTTTTGACATCCAATCCGTTTTCAGCACTGTCGATTGATATCTTAACGGGTACACGCTGGGTGACCTTGGTGAAATTGCCCGAAGCATTGTTGGCTGGTATCAATGAGAACAAAGAAGCCGTAGAGGCACCTATAGAGAATATTTTCCCTTTGAACCAGGAGTCACCAAATGCATCGATGGTAAATTTTGCAGTCTGATTCAACCGGATATCTGAAAGTTTGGTTTCTTCCAAATAAACGATAACCCATCTTAAAGAAAGTCCTGACAAAGAGAAAACAGCCTGTCCTGGCTGAACAACATCCCCGGCAAGGAGCCATCTTTTGGCTATGATTCCGTCGAAAGGTGCATAAAGTTTCGTATTGGTCAATTGCGTTTCAATGACATTGATTTGAGCATTGGCGAATCCAATAGCAGCATTGGCACTTTCTATCTGAGCCTTGGTAACGGAGAGCTGAATTTTTGCAGCATCCAATTGTGCCTTGGCTGTTTCAAATGCTTTTTTCAAGTGGTCGAACTGTTCTTTTGTGATCACATCGCCCGAAAGCTGCAGTTTGGCTCTCTCATAATCATCCTTTGCCTTTTCGGAAGAAACTTCAAATACCTTGATGTTTTCAACGTCATAGTTCATTTTGGCTTTCACCTGTTCCAATTGGGCTGAGGCCTGCACAAGCATCGCCTGTGTTTGATTTTTTTGCGACAGCAGGTCCAGACTGTCGAGTTCTACCAGCAGCGTTCCTTTCCGAACTGTATCGCCCTCAATGGAGTGTAATTTTGAGATTCGACCCAGCATCTTGGCACCGATCTGAACATTATCAGACTCAATATGGGCATCATCAGTCGAGATGTACATCGTATAATCACGATACCAGTACCAGGTCGCTAAACCAACAATTATTATAACGATCAAGAGTGGGAGGTAAAGTTTCCATCCCTTGGCGGAGGTTCCGTTCTGAGCCATTTGAGCTAAATTTATGTCAATAATATGAGTGTTTGAGCAAAATCGGTACAAATTTAAACGATTTCCATTAGCACACATCGATTCTAATATCAATAAATTGAAAAGAAATGATGCAACAGGTCCTATTATTAAAATGGATTTGGAAAGCAGCTATTTTAGTCTGCCCGACTTTGTTTTAACGCAAACTTTGAAACGTTGATTATTCCATTTTTTTACTAAATCACTCTACAACTATCATTTCATGAATTTCCAACAAGGGCAGCGTACAATGGAGTGTACCTTCTGCCCAGGTATAGGCAAGCGCAATATTTTCCGGCTGAAGCATTACTTTTCCAGGTTTTGTGGGTAGTTTAAGGTCAATCTTCAGTGGACCTACAGGTGAAATTTCATCGAATGCCATCACTTTTTCGTTGTCATGCGGACCTGCGGTATTGACCAAATTTAAGACAAGTGCATTTTTTTTCCGGTTCAAAGTCACATCCACATTATGGGATCCATAAACAGTCACCAAAGGATTTGGGAATATTTCCCTTACAAGGGCAGCAAAAAAATCTCGCAATACAGGCGCAGACCTGACCAGCGATGCCTTTCCCATTTCCAGGTAGGTGGCTGCAAGAAGGCCTTTCCCGTAAGGAGTAATTGTCGATGCAATTTCCGAGGGTCCCTCCATGTTGATGGCCTGGTAGTATTTCCCGAAAGGTTTGGCGTTATTTCCGGGAATGATACCCTGCGAAAGCGACATCAGTTCTGCAATCCATCTGTTGTACTCCAATCCGTTGTTTTTCACCTCCGGTACATCTTTGACCTTGTAGTTCAATTCATCTTTGAACAAGGAGGCAGAATTGGGACCAATGAGGAGCAATTTGCCTCCTTGTGATACATAATCCAATAATTTCTGCTTCAACTCTGGGGTGATGGTCTCCCATTCGGGATAGATCAAAAGTGGATATTGGTTGATATTCTTCAATTGATGTTCAGCAAGTATATCTACCACATACTGAGAAGAGAGCAGATTTTGCATGATACCTCTTAACGGAGTCAGCTCTTTGTCAAAGCCACCAAAAAGCCGGATCGTTTTGCCGTAAAGAGCATCTTTCGATAAAATCAGACCTATCTGGGGAACTCCGACTGCATTCTGGCACCATGGTTGTCTCGCCCTGCAAAATTTTGCCGCTTCTGCTAACATTGGTACCATCCATTCGTGTATAGACCCATCCCTTTTTTGCTGCAGGTAGATCTGAACCCCGCCTCCAAGCGAAATGACCGATGCAAGTTCTCTTTCGATCTGCACAGCACTTTTCACACATTGTGTCCCCTGCTCATTGCCCATCCAGGAAAATCCCCAGGCCATCAAGTCCCATGGTTTGCCCTGGTTGCGGATAAATCTGGCCTCGCTCCGGGCACTGTTCACACTGTTTAGCGCTGAGAAATCACCAGAGATAAAATCGACCGGGATTGAAACAGGTTCCGGCATCAAAGTGGAAAAGGCCCAATTACTTGCTACCTGAAATTTCGGATTGAAGGTATGTAGCGCATCGACATATTTAGTGACATAGGCCCTGAAGCCATCCCTGTTAAATTGCAGGAACTCCTTCCAATCAGGATCTGAATTCTGACGGGGGATGTTGGAGAGACCTGTTTTTGCAGTAAATAGCTCTATTGCCTTTGGCGAATAGTCGGGTTGATCGGCCCAACAATCGCCATCCACCCACACTCCATCCACTTTATACACTGATGACAACTCTTTCAACTGCGGTATCATGAGGGAATCGGCGTAACTTCCAAAAACTGAAGTAGCATTTTTGGAAGGGGTTCCATCAGCACTTAAAGCTGCCCATTTCGGGTGCAGTTCAATGGCTCGGGAGTCCCAGACACCCGAATAATGCAAATAGAGTGCTACCCTTCTCGAAGCAGTTACCTCACGCCAGATCATCAGCTGGTCTTTGTCGAAACCCGGGACTGGATTTCCCACTTTCGTAGGATAACTCGAATAGCCCGGATGTCCCTTGCAATCGACCTGAATAAAATCAGGTTTAACTTTGTCAATCAGATTGTTGACCATTGTGGCATCCACATTCTTGCCTACCTCTTTGCAGTCGGGTCCGGCATGAAAATCAAAATGGAGGCCAAAAAAACTATGGGCCCTGTCCAGTCTTGGAGCAGGAACATTTTGTGCCGTCAAGGTGTAAATTGATAATACAAAAAGTAGCGTTAGCAGATTTTTCATGGATGAGTTTTCTTTTGGATAATGATTGTTTGAATATATAAAAAATTTAAAATCAGTCCTATCAATTAAATGACATTTGCGATGGATCCTGCTTATTGACACAAGAACTTTTTATA
>Ga0118677_10010798_pt1 | contig 13862 bp, 6 predicted proteins | sample AliMusrvi5mmetaG_FD_86154 | JGI IMG/M metagenome (GOLD analysis project Ga0118677, IMG submission 86154) | reverse complement strand
CAGCGAATTTCCGGCCAAATACGCCGGAAATTCATGTCAGTCCCCCGGTTTGCAGCGTCTCGAATTGGGCAGGCGTTCGCGTCAACTGCTTTATCAAGGGTGACAGAGCCATCGGCCTCCAACCAGGAGATCGCGTTGTCCGGCGTGTTGCCCTGGCGATAGACAAGCGTCCCTTGCGGGCCGGCAATGTCGAAGCTGACGGCGTTATAGAAGTCACGGGAAAACGGCTTCAGCTCCTCGGTGCCGGCGTCAATGACGCGGCGTGCTTCGACGATCCAGGAGAGGCGGCGCGCCGGGTCCTTCTGCAGGCACGAACGGATCAGCGTGCGGATAGTTGTGGGTGTTTCGGCGGACAGTGCATCCAGCGCGGGCTCTTGGGTGAGAACCTTGGCAAGCGTATCGGCTATGGTGTCTCCTGTGTATGCTTGGCGTCCGGTGAGCGTTTCCAGCAGCACCAGGCCGAAGGCCCAGATATCGGCGCGACGGTCGACTTGTTTGCCGCGCGCTTGTTCGGGGGCCATGTAGACGGCGGTGCCGAGGATCATGCCGGCGCTGGTCATGGCAAGGGAGAGCATGGGTGAGTTGGATTGATCGGAAGTGTCCTCAGTGATGGCTTTGGCGAGGCCGAAATCGAGCAGCTTCACGACTCCCGCGGAGTGACTTTGACGTTGGCGGGCTTGAGGTCGCGGTGGATGATGCCTTTTTCGTGCGCGGCTTCGAGCGCTTCGGCGATCTGGCGGGCGAGGTTGGTGTCCGTCGCGCGGTACACTTCCCCCATGCCGCCAGCGCCGAGTTGGGAGACTATTTCATATGTTCCGATCTTGTGACCTGGATTCAGTTGCATGCCGTATCGTGAGATTGTATCGCAGAACGGCGAAGCGCCATCGCGCGAAGAAACCTGCCCAATGCCACATAGTTTTCGCAGTTTGTAGCGCACGCACTCTTGCGTGCCGTCTCGACACTCATGTCGAGACGTTTGGAAGTTGTGAAAAACGTGTCCCGATGAGTCGGGACACGGCAGACACGAGTGTCCGCGCTACGATTTCACACCGTTTGTATTGGTTGTTTCCGAAAACCATGTGGCATTGCCCGAACCTGCCTCCGCCTTTTTTTGACATAATGGCCAAGTGAATCGACGAGACTTTCTCAAAGGCATTGGCGCCACAGCCGCTACCGCATTGCAGGCCGCGCCTACAAAGAAACCGAACTTTTTGCTGATCCTGGCCGACGACATGGGCTTCTCCGATGCCGGCTGCTATGGCGGCGATATCGATACTCCCAATCTCGATAAGCTGGCAGCCAACGGACTGCGGTTCACGCAGGCCTACTCGACGGCGCGGTGCGGGCCGTCGCGCGGCAGCCTGCTGACGGGCTACTATGCGCAGCAGACCGCGTCGGACATAATGACTCCCGGCAACGTGCCTAGCTTCACGCAGTTCATTCCGAATCATCTGAAGCCGCTCGGCTATCGCAGCTATCATTCGGGCAAGTGGCATATCCGGTTCACCCCTAAGGAAGGCGTGGGCTTCGATCACTCTTATACGCTGCTCGACGAGGACCGCTATTTCACTCCTCGCCGGCTCGACCTGGATGGCAAACCTCTGCCGCAACCGAAGCCGGAAGACAACTACTACTCCACGGTTGCGATCTCTGATTATGCAGTGAAGTTCCTGAAGGAGCATGCGACAGAACATAAGGATGAACCGTTCTTTATGTATCTTGCGCCGCACTCGCCGCACTTCCCTTTGCATGCGATGCCGCAGGACATTGAACATTACAAGGACCGGTTTACAGAAGGCTGGGACACTGCGCGCGAACGCAAGCATGCGCGTATGAAGCGGATGGGAATTGTGAATTGCGCGCTGCCGCCTCGGGAGCCGCAGACGTGGACGAAGTGGAATACTCCTGATGAAGAGCTGATCGCGAAGATCGGTCCGGGGGAAGTGATGCGCGCGGTGCCGTGGGAGACGCTGAATCCGGAGCAGAAGAAGTTCCAGCGGCTGAAGATGGCGATTCATGCGGCGATGATCACGCGCATGGATCTGGAAATCGGTAAGGTGCTCGATCAGGTGAAAGCAATGGGCGCCGAGCGCGACACGGTGGTCATCTTCCTTTCCGATAACGGCGCTAGTTCCGAACAGTTGATCCGAGGCGACGGGCACGATAAGAATGCTCCGGCGGGGTCGGCGAACAGCTATCTGGGATTGGGTCCGGGGTGGTCGACCAATTCGAATACGCCGCTGCGGCTGCACAAGTCGTGGGTGAATGAGGGAGGTGTCTCTTCGCCGATGATTGTGAGTTGGCCGGGCGGTATTAAGGACAAGAACAAGCTGCGGCATAACCCGTGCCACTTTGTGGATATTCTGCCGACTCTGGTGGATCTGGCTGGCGGGAATGCGCAGAAGAATGTGCCGGCAGGGGCTCCTCCGCTGGCGGGGCAGAGTATTGCGTCCGTGTTTCAGAAGGACAACTCGGCGCCGCATGAGTACATCTATTTCAACCACAACAACAATCGTGCGATTCGTGTGGGTGACTGGAAGTTGATTGCTACCGGGACTGAGGGCGAGTGGGAGTTGTACGATCTGAGCAAAGATCGCAGCGAGTTGAAGAACCTGGCTTCGGCGCAGCCGGAGCGGGCTAAGAAGCTGGCGGCGATGTGGAAGGTTAAGGATGACGAGTTTGTGCGGTTGCGGGAGGCTGCTCCGCCGACTAACAAGTTGCGGATGCCTGGTGCTCGTGGGGGGAAGAAGAAGGCTTAGGTGGGGGGCAAACCGGGGACAGACAGCCAAATTCCGGCAAAATGCGCCGGAAATTGGTGTCAGTCCCCCGGTTTGCAGAGTATCGTGACTTTTCCGAAGGTGAGACGGTCGATTCCAGTTATCGGGTTGTGTGCCGTGCTGTACTTAGGAGCGCAGCAGGAATCCGCTGAATACGCGATGCCGCAGACTTGCGCGGGATGTCACAAGAGCATATGGGAGACTTACCGGTTGAACGGAATGGGCAGGTCCTATTCGCGCCCAACGGTCGAGAATACGCTGGCCAAATGGAAAGGGCCGTTCTACCACGCGCCGTCCGCCAGTTACTTTACCATGCTGCGGCGGGGCGGAAAGTTCTTCCAGCGGCGTCATCAGTTGGGCGCGGACGGCCGCGAGACCAACGTGATGGAGAAGCAGATCGACTACGTGATGGGATCTGGCAATCACGCCCTGACCTACCTGCACAAGACTGCCCGCAACACATTGATCGAACTTCCGCTGGGCTGGTTTGCGGACCAGGGCGGCCATTGGGCGATGAACCCTGGATATGACCGTCCGGACCATGACGGGTTTCGCAGAAAAGTCTCCTATGACTGCATGTTCTGCCACAACGGGTATCCGAAGATTCCCGCGGGTAATGAGCAGCCGTTTGCGGAACCGGTGTATGTGGAACCTCTGCCGTCAGGGATTGACTGCCAGCGTTGTCATGGGCCTGGAAAGCGGCACAACGAACTGGCCGGTTCCGGCAAGGCAAGCGCCGAGGAGATTCGCAAGTCGATTGTGAATCCGGCCCGCCTGGACCCGCAGCGGCGGGAAGAGGTCTGTATTCAATGCCACCTGGAGACAACGAGCTTTCCGCTTCCCAATTCGCTGCAGCGCTATGACCGCGGACCTTTCGGCTATCAGCCGGGCAGCCCATTGAGTAACGACTGGCTTTTTTTTGACCATGCACCGGGGATGGGGCGCGAGGACAAGTTTGAGATCGTGAATGCGGTGTACCGGATTCGGCAGTCGCGCTGCTACCTCGAAAGCAAGGGCGCGATGGGCTGCACCACCTGCCATAATCCGCACGATATTCCACGAGCCGATCGCGCGGTGAAGCACTACGACTCAGCGTGCAGGAAGTGCCATGCCGATGCGTTCGCGCGTTTGGTCGAGGCGGGCAAACACACGCGGGCGGGCGGCTGCGCCGATTGCCACATGCCGAAACGGCGGACGGAAGACGTGGTGCATTCGCTGGCGACGGATCATCTGATTCAAAGGAACAAGCCCGCGGGCGATCTGCTGGCCGCGAGGCCGGAGCGGCATGAAACCGGGGATAGCGCCTATCGCGGCGAGGTGGTGCTCTATTATCCGTCGGACCTGCCGGCCTCACCCACCAGAGAGCTCTATACGGCGCTGGCGCAGGTGATCGACAAGAGCAATCCTGAAAAGGGGATTCCGCAGCTGGCCGCTGTGTTGCAGCGGTTTCCGTTCGCACGTCCTGAGTTCTACTTTCAGCTCGGCGAGGCGCTGCGCAACAGCGGGAGGGAGAGTGAAGCGATCGCGGCTTATCGCGAAGCGATCCGGCGAGATGCACGAATGGTAGCTGCGCAGCAGAACCTGGGACTGGCGTTGCGCCGGACGGGACAGCTGGACGAAGCTGTAGCGGTGTTGCAGGGTGCGACGCGGCTTGCTCCGGACCAGGCCGGGCCTTGGCATGAATTGGGGCTGGCTTATCAGGCGCAGGGCAAGCTGGGCGAAGCGGCTAAGGCGATCGAGAAAGCGATTGCCCTCGATGGCGATCTGCCTGAGCCGCACAGCAATTTTGGGATCGTACTGATCTCTACCGGCGCGGTAGGACGCGCGGAGGCTGCCTTCCGAGAGGCGATCCGGATCCAGCCGGATTATGTGGACGCGCACGCCAATCTGGCGAACCTGCTTGCGGGTAAGGGCGATTTGGCTAGCGCCCGGTATCATTTCGAGGCGGCGCTGAAGATCAAACCAAGGGATGCAGGCGTGCACTACAACTTCGCGGTGGCGTTGGGTAGAGCTCGTGCATACGACGAGGCACAGAGGCAGTTGGAGGCGGCGATCGAGGCAGACCCTGCTATGGCCGATGCGCATGAATTGCTGGCGAACCTGCTGATGGCACGGAATCAGCTGGCCGCCGCTGTGCTGCATTTCCGTGAGGTGGTGCGGTTGCGGCCGGATTCGGCGCAGGCGCAATTTGGGTTGGGTTCGGCGCTGGTTGCATCGGGTGAGAGAGCCGACGGGGTTGCTTATTTGCGAAGGGCGTTGCTGGGTGGAGATGCGGGGGTTCGTGAGGAGGCGGGGCGGTTGTTGCGGGAGTTGGGGGTTGCGCCGTAGGTGGCGGCAGTAACGAGGTGTGTCGTGTTGGGCGAACCGAGGACAGGCAGCCAAATTCCGGCTGGACTGCGCCGGAAATTAGTGCTTGTTGGGATGGGCCGTTGGCCGGCAAAATGTGATGAAAAACTGCGGACAGGGGAAACCGCCTGTCCCACCTTGTGCAGTCAATCTGGCGATTCGGGAAGGAGTTTTTCAACCCAGTCCCCCGGTTCGCGACGTTTCGTGATCCTAGAAAAAGCAGTTGAACCTAATGAATGATGGCGATGTCGTTCCAACGACGGCAGTTGTTGAGGGAAATTGAACCAACCATGGGGTGAGTCATGGGGCGGGATGGCGTCGCGTGGGGCAAACCGGGGACAGACAGCGAATTTCCGGCCAAATACGCCGGAAATTCATGTCAGTCCCCCGGTTTGCGGAGTCTGGTTCGCTTAGAACGTAAAGCGAGCCGAGAGCTGGACCTGACGGGGCGTCCAATACGAGTTCTGCAGTGACAAGATGCCATCACTGCTGCTTGGATTGTTTAAGCCCTGGACGTTGAACGCATTGAATGCGTCCACGTTGACCCTCAACCTCATCCGCTCAGTAAAATGGAACTCCTTATAGAGCGAGATGTTGGCCTGGAAGTTCTTCGGGCCCTGGAGCACGGCCGAGTTGTAGGGAGCGACACCGGCAGGACCGGGGTTGTAGCCGGTGGTTACCTGCTGCCCGTTCGCCAGAGTCATTGTTACGTTGTTGTTGCCGAAGTTGGCAGTGCCGGGGGTATTGTTGATCGGAGTCAGGTACGGCTGGTAGTCCGTAGGAACTCCGGTCACGCCGCGTGAGGCTGCATTCACCACCGTCGGGGGTATATAGCCGTTAAACCACAAGTACGCCGGCCGGCAGACGCCCGAACGGCAGTCCGTCACCGGAGTATTGGTCTTGTTGAGTTTGATCGGGTTGTACGAACCATAGTTACCGGTTGCGACCTGGAACGCCTGGGAGACCATCGTTCCGACGAAGGCAACCTGGTAGCCGCCCACCAACGCGTCAAGCAGTTTGTTGGAGTTCTTCATGTAGCGGCGGCCCTTGCCCAGCGGCACATCCACCAGGCCGTTGAAGGTCATGCGGTGCAGCGGAATCGCCGTATCGGGGCGGTAGTTCTGCCAGCGGTTGAATTCCTGGCTGGGGTTGAGGAGCGTGCCGGTATCCATGCCACTGGGGATTGCGCCCGGAGCATAGAGGGCCGCAGGATAGAGAATGTTGTCGCGGAAGGTATTGCCGCCAACGCGGAACGCCTTGGAGAAAACATAGAAGACCTGATAGCTGTAGCCATGGCGATAGGGCTTCTGGTAGTTGAACTGAAGGGCGCTATCGTTGGAGAAGCCATTCTTGGTGGAATCGGTGATGCCACCCCAGGTTTTGTTGTCATAGGGACGCGTCGCGACGCCGGCCAGAGTGCCGGTCGGCGGCGTGGTGCCGGTCTTCGCCTGCCATACATAGGTGGAAGGCGCATCGTTGATCTGGTAGTTCTGATCGAGATTGCTGCCGTGCGTAAAGACGTAGGAAGCACGGAAGACCGAGCCATCCTTGAAAGGCTGCTCCATGGTGAAGTTCGCTTCACGCACCTTGGCCGGCGGATAGTCCGCGCTGAGTACGGTGCCCGGGCCAATGCCAGGGAGCAGTGCTGTGGAGGACGCCGTGTCGACCACCTTGGAGGAGTTGACACCGGCGATCACAGTCTGCGGGCTGCGCAGCAGGAAGTTCGGGAGCCCGTCCGGAGCCTGGGCAGCAGAGGTGTAGCTCTGCGAGTAACCGGCGGTGAACGGATAGCTGGAGGTCAGGTAGCGGATGGAGTTGCGAATCGGCACCGGGTAGACGTATTCGCCGTAACCACCACGAATAACGGTGCCGCCCTTGCCCCATGCCGGAGAGTAAGCGAGACCGATGCGCGGCAGGAAGTTCGCATTGCTGCCGTTGATGCCGTGAGCGGGCATGCCGCCGTCAGCCATCGTTTCGAACTTCGCACCCAGATTCCTGAGGTTGGTGATCAACCCGGTGCTGGTGAGCCCGTTGCTCACGTAGTAATCGAGAGCGCGGGGAGTGGCCAGCGCGTCGTTCTTGAAGTCGAAAGCAACCATGTAATCGTTGTTGGCGCGCGGTGCATTGTGCGCCTCCCAACGAAGGCCGAGGTTCAGGGTCAGGCGCGAGGAGATGCGCCAGTTGTCCTGGAGATAGGCGTCCATCTCAAGCAGGGAAGAGATATTGAAGGGGGCGTTGCGCTTCTCGTTGTAGCTGGAAACAGCACCGAGGAAGAAGTCCGCGTTCTGGTTTCCGGTATTGGGCTTTTGGCCGTAGTTGGCGCCAGTAGTCGGATCGTAGACGCCGGTGGCCTGGCTGGAAAAATCGGTATTATCGACCGAGCGGTCCGACAGGTAGGCAAAATGCTCGTGGCGGACGCGTGCGCCGAAGGCGAACTGATGTTTGCCCCAGATCTTATTGAAGTTCTCATCGAGATTAGCAACGCGCTGGCTCATGCCGTAATACCACTGTGAGCCGCCGTAGGGCATAAAGAGATTGGAGCCGATCGCGGGGAATCCAACGTTTCCAAGGGTGTTCGGCAGGCCAAACTGTTTCTCGAAATTGCCAGCCGACGCGTCGTTGCCGACGACGTACATGCGCTGCCACTGCATGCTGAGAACCGTTTCCGAGTAGAGTGTCGGCGAGAAGGTCTTGGAGTAGCCGACCGCTCCGCTGATGGTCTGGACCGGGATGGCCTGATAGCCGGTGGCGCCCGCCTTCAGTTCCGAGGTCTCGATGTTCGCGGGCGAGGCCGACGGATAGTTGCGCAATGCCTGCTGTTGTTGACGGATGTCTGTGAACCGGAAGTAGATGCGATTTTTTTCGTTGAAGACGTGATCGAGGCGGACGGTGTAGTTGGGAACCGTCTGCGTGGTGGGGTTCACCCCGTTCAGGTTGAAGTTGATCATCGGGTTGTCGGCCGATGTGGGCGTGGGGGTCGCGGCATAGAGCGTCTTGGCGAGCGGGCTGATGCGCGAGATCGGGATCTGATTGTTGGCGAAAGGCAGACGTGCGTATTGGTTGGCCGCACTCTGCGTCGTGTTCGGATCGTATAGTTGCTGCAGGATGCCGGCGCCGTTGATGAGGCCGCTGAAATCACCGGTGCGCATGGGCATTGTGGGGACATACATCAGCTGCTGGCTTGCGCTGCGAAGCGAGAAGCGCTCATAGGCAAAGAAGAAGAAGGTGCGGTTCTTGCCGTCGTAGACTTTCGGGATGGAGATGGGACCGCCGACCGAGCCGCCGAACTCGTTGCGGATGAGCTTGGGTGCGACCAGGTTGGATGGATCCTGCCGCGCTTTTGCGATACCGAAGAAGTTGTTGCGCGCTGTTTCGAAGACGGATCCATGAAGCTGGTTGGTACCGGATTTGGTGGTCAAAATGACAGTCGCGGGGGTGGCGAACTGCGCGTTGGAGTTCAATGTCTCAAAGCGGGCTTCCTGCACTGCGTCCGGATCGGGAAGGGTCGATTGCGCCGTATTCGCCGCACTGCCAAAATTGCGATTCGTCATTGGAGCGCCGTCCTGCGAATACTCCATGGCTTCGCCCATCAGGCCGTTGGCGCGCGTACCGCCTGCTTCCAGGCCCGGGACCGTGTTCTGCGCCAGTCCGAGGACGTTTCTACCATTCTGAGGAAGCGACGCGATGCGGGCCGCATCGAGTTGCGTGTTGACTGTTCCGCTATCGTAGGTGGCAAGCGTCATTGTCTCGCCGCTTACCGTGACCTTTTCGGTCACCTCACCCAATGACATCTGCCGGTTCAGCATCAGCACCTGGCTGTTGGCCAGCGTGACGGTGTTTTCAGACTTCTTCATGCCGGGTGCGCTGAAGGTCACCGTATAGGTGCCTGCGAACAAACCCTTGATTGCATAGAAGCCCGCGGCGTTCGTGGTTGTGTCAATCACAACACCCGTCGCCTGGTTCGTAGCCTGGACAGCCGTGCCCGGAATTGCAGCAGCAGTCGCGTCCTGAATGGTTCCCTGGATTGTGCCGGCGCCGCTCTGCGCCAGCATTTGAGCTGGCGTTATGAGCACGGCAGAAATCGCGGCAATCGCCGCAACCATGTTCCAACGTTGAATCATTTAAATACCTCAGTACAGTGAAGTCGCACACCTCCAGAGCATCTGGCGAAACAAACCGATTGCAATTCGCAACAGCTAAAACCCTCAGTTTGAACGCATTTCAACGATGATGACCCGGAAGATTCTATTATTTTATATTTGCATCGCGGTCCATGTCAATCGCAAAGGCCAGGATGGAAAACATCATGGGCGCGGACGGGATTTCAGATGAATGTTGATGGTGCGTGATACACTGACTCGATTATCCATGGCATTTCGAATTGCACTGCTCGTACTGCTTGGGTGCTCGCTTGCACAGGCAGAGGACTGGATACAGGATCTGGCCGGGAAATGGAAGTTCCATCCTGGCGACGATCCGCGCTGGGCCGCGGCGGATTTCGACGATTCGCAGTGGGCGGAGATCGAAGTCCCTAAGGCTTGGCGCGATGCTGGCTATCCGGATCTTTTGGGATATGGCTGGTACCGCACTTCTGTCCGGATCTCTGCCGGGGAGAACGCATTCTATTTCGCGGCCGTGGATGATGCGTATGAAGTCTATGTGAACGGTATCCGCATCGGAGTGGCAGGGCAACTCGGCAGTGCAAAGGGCCAGGATCAATACGAAAAGACATGGCCCATTCCTGCCAGTGCGTATGTTCCGGGCGAACCGGCGCGGATCGCGGTCAGAGTATGGATGACGCCGCCCAAGGGAGGCATCATCGAGGAAGTGCGTATTGGATCAAAGGGGGCGATCGACTCAGCGGCGGCAAAGTTCCGGCTGGTTCTGCGAAATCGCATTGTTGTTGCTCTGCTGCCCACGATGTTGCAGGGAATAGTCACGCTGCTGACGGGACTTTTCGTGCTTCTGCTGTTTGCGATGGATCGCTCCCACAGGGAGTACTTGTGGTTCGGGTGCTATCAGCTCTGCCTGCCTATAGCGCTTGCGATTTTCTTTCCGCTCATTACTGAGGGCGGCCAATTGCCTCTTCTGGCGACCACCGTGATTGCTGCCGCTGTCAATGGATTCATCATTCAATTCGTATGGACATTCCTGGGGATGAAACCCGGTTGGTGGGCGCGTTCTCTCCAATGCGCGCTGGTTCTCGACGTGTTCGGCGCAATGCGGGGATACAATTTCACCGACCTGCTAACCACAGCCGTATCCTTCACCTGTATTTGGCTCCTGATTCGCAGGTTTTCAAGCTTCCGCCATGAGGAGTTGCTCTTTTCCATCGCCTTGTTGTTGGGCTTTCTGTCGGGGGCAACCGGAGGACTGTTGCGGAGCCTGTCGAGTTGGGGATGGTTGGCAACCGCGGTTTCCGACGCCTACGGGCGGGCTATGAACTTCGAGATTCAGGGAATGCAGGTGCATATTCCGAACATCGCCTCGGTTCTGGCTCCGTGCCTGATGATGCTGGTACTGCTGCGGCGTTTTGAGCGAACGCACCGCGAAGAAATTCGGATGCGTGGCGAATTGGAATCGGCCCGCGCGATGCAGTCACTGATGGCTTCCGCGGGGCCGGCGCCGGGGTTCGTGACTGAGGCCGAGTATCGTCCGGCCTCGGAGGTTGGCGGGGATTTTTATCAGATTCTTCCGGGCGAAGATGGCTCCATGCTGGTGGTGGTTGGCGATGTGAGCGGCAAAGGGATGAAGGCGGCGATGCTGGCCTCAGCGGTGGTTGGGGCGTTGGGCGATCTGGGGTCGCGGCAGCCGGGGGATGTGCTGTCGCATTTGAACCGGGCGCTCGCGGCTAAGACGCAGGGTGGGTTTGTCACTTGCTGTTGCTCATTGTTCGCTCCGGATGGCGAAGTGACGATTGCGAATGCGGGGCACTTGTCGCCGTACCTAGGGGGCCGGGAGGTTGAGGTTTCGGCCGGGCTGCCGTTGGGGGTCTCTGAGGATGCCGTTTATGAGGAGACGACGCTTCGCTTGGAAAAGGGCGGCGCTTTGACTTTCTTATCTGACGGCGTGATTGAAGCGGCCAATCAGCGGGGCGAGTTGTTTGGGTTTGAGCGGACGCGGGAGATCAGTTCCAGGACTGCTGTGGAGATTGCCCGGGCGGCTCATGCGTGGGGGCAGAATGATGACATTACTGTGGTTTCCGTGCGGCGGGAGGTTGGGGTTTAGTATCACTCACTCACGTTCGCGGCTCGGCTGGAGGAACCGCAAACGTGAGATGGTGTGAAGTACTTGAGACGGACAGGCGAAAGCGCCTGTCCCACCCTCTGAGTGAGTGTCCTTAAGACTTAGTCGTAATACTCGAGGCCGAGGTGCGTGATGAGATCTTCGCCCTTCATATGGCGGAGGGTGTTCTTCAGCTTCATTAACTGAATGAAGATGTCATGCTCCGGATAGAGGCCGGGGGCGGTCATGGGGGCTTTGAAGTAGAAGCTCAACCACTCCTGAATGCCCTTCATGCCGGCGCGCTGGGCGAGGTCGAGGAAAAGCACCAGGTCAAGCACGAGCGGTGCGGCGAGGATCGAGTCGCGGCACAGGAAATCGATCTTGATCTGCATCGGGTAGCCGAGCCAGCCGAAGATATCGATGTTGTCCCAGCCTTCCTTGGCGTCGCCGCGGGGCGGATAGTAGTTGATGCGGACGGCGTGATAGAGATCCTTATACAGTTCCGGATAGAGACCCGGCTGGAGGATGGAATCAAGCACGCTCAGCTTCGTCTCTTCCTTGCTCTTGAATGAGCCCGGATCTTCCAGCACTTCGCCATCGCGGTTGCCGAGGATGTTGGTTGAGAACCAGCCGTTGCAGCCCAGCATTCTGGCTTTCAAACCAGGTGCGATAAGGGTCTTCATGTAGGTCTGGCCGGTTTTGAAGTCTTTACCGCAGACGGGAAGGCTGCGGTCCTTCGCCAGATTGAGCAGGGCGGGGATATCGTGCGTGAGGTTCGGCGCGCCGTTTGCGAACGGGACTCCTGACATCAGCGCGGCGTAGGCGTAGACCTGGCTGGGGGCGATGTCGGGGTCGTTCTTCTGGAGGGCTTTTTCGAAAGACTCCAGGGTCTGGTGAATCTTCGCCGGCTTGTGGAAGACTTCGGTGGAACCGGTCCAGATCATGATGAGCCGGTCGCACTTGTTGACCTTTTTGAAGGCTGCGATGTCGTCCATCAGCTCGTGGGCTTTGTCCATGAGCGTGCCCTTGGTTTTTACGTTCGGACCATCGATGAGCTTCACGTACTTCTTGTCGAAGACGGCCTTCATCGGTTTAATCTTGTGCAGTTCCGGTTTGATCTTCTTCAGCAGTTCAGGCTCAAGCACTTTGGCGTTTGCGGCGGCTTCGTAGGCGCTGTCTTCGAAGATGTCCCAGCCGCCGAAGACCAGTTGGTCAATGCCGGCCAGCGGTACGAATTCGTTGATCTTGGGCGAGCGGTTATCGGTACGCTTGCCAAGGCGGATGGTGCCGAGCTGGGTGAGCGAGCCGACCGGTGCGCCGAGCTTTTTCTTGACGGCCATGACTCCGGCCATGAACGTTGTGGAGACGGCTCCGATGCCGGGCATCAGAACGCCGAGTTTGCCTTTTGCGGGTGCGATTTTTAAGGACATATGATCACTTCCCAGCGTAGGAGCGCGGCGAGGGCGCGGTCAATGAATTGAGGACCGGATTGTGTTGATTGGCGGGATTTGAGTATGTAATATCATTTTATAAGGATGGTGTTACATGCTCGATAGAACGCTGGCCGTGCCACTGCGCCGGGCTTCGCTGCATGATGAGCCGGTGCTGGTGCAGGGTCCGCACGGGGCGGGGAAGACCACGCTGCTGCGGCGGGAGTATCCTGCCCACACCTATGTTTCGCTGGACGATGCGCGGGACCGCATGCGGGCACGCTCCGATCCGCGTGGCTTCCTGGCGCGGTTGCGAGGGGCTTCGATCATCGACGATTTGCATCGTGCGCCGGAGTTGATCGCTGCACTGGTGACGGCTGCGCCCAAGCCGCTGTTGCTGGCCAGTTCGCGCCGGCTGGCGCTGCCGTTCGAGGCGTTTGAGCTCTATCCGGCGACGAAGGCCGAGCGCGAGGGGCGGCCTGCCGTATCGATCGACATGCTGGGCAGGTTTGTGCCGGCGGGTGCGCCAGGGGAGAGTGCGCGGTGGCCCGCATCGAGGACTTTTCTCGAACGCGATGTGAGGGAGCTGGTGCAGGTGCGGGATCTGGATCAGTTCGAGGAGTTTTTTGCGGTGGTGCTGGAGCGGAGCGGAGCGGTGCTGGACCAGCAGGCGATCGCCGATGCTTGCGGCCTGTCGCACCGGACGGTGGTGCGGTGGCTGGGCGTGCTGGAGGATTGTTTTCTGACATTGCGGCTGCAAGCTTCGGCGATGACTTTCGGCCGGCGGGTGATTCGAAGTCCGAAGTTGCATGTGCTGGGATCGGAGAGTTTGGAGAGCAGGGCGGTGTGGAATGCTATGTGCAGAGCGCAGCATTGGGGGATTGTGCCGGATTTATCGTACTGGCGGGACTCGAACGGCTTTGAGATTCCTTTGGTGGTGCAGCCTGAATTGGCGCCGGTGATGCCGGTTTGCATTGCGGGGGAGCCGAACCCGGCGGATGTAGCGCGGCTGCACCGGTGGATGGAGCTGGCGGGTGTGGCGCAGGGGGCGATTATTGGGGGGAAGGCAGGACAGTTACGGCGG
>Ga0118677_10010797_pt1 | contig 13864 bp, 9 predicted proteins | sample AliMusrvi5mmetaG_FD_86154 | JGI IMG/M metagenome (GOLD analysis project Ga0118677, IMG submission 86154) | reverse complement strand
ATGTTATTGACCCCCAATAAATAATTGGGGGTCAATAACATAATCCACCTTCGGCGGATTATCCGCTATTCGCAAACCCCCAATAAATAATTGGGGGTCAATAACATAATCCACCTTCGGCGGATTATCCGCTATTCGCAAATCCACAATAAAAATTGGGGGTCATTAATATTATCCACCTTTGGCGGAATAAGTACTTTCATAGGCAAACTCCGCAGGAGTTTACTGTTATTGACCCCCGGCGTTTCAGCCGGGGGCAATGTACGCCCAGGTTACACCAACCCGAAACGGGTTGAACTTGCCTATATTCAACCCGTTTCGGGTTGTTTGGTTGTAGCTGCTCACTAGCCCCCAATAAAAATTGGGGGTCAATAACTTGATCCACCTTCGGAGGATTAATATATCACCTATTCAAAATACCTGAATTCCTCCACCAGCAGCCGGTAAAGTTCCTCGCGGACCTTTTTGGTGAGTTCCTGAACTTCGGCAAACAGCTGGTGCATATCGTGCAACCCCATCTTTTCGGTGTATTTCCTGAGCTGAATTAACCCGGAACAGGGGGTCAGGTAATCTTCATAATCAAAATACCGGAAATAGGGCTCCTCTTTTAAACCGACATTCCGCAGGTATTGCCCCTTACAATAATTCAGGTTCCAGGTTTTATAGAGAAGCTTAATCTTTTCGACCAGTTCGAAGGCCACCCCATGTTCGAAAGATACCTCCCGGTCGAGCGTGGTCGACCAGAACGACTCGCGGTTCGCCGGACAAAGCGGGTTGTCGACAAAAACCTCCGGTGCCCCCGCAACCGGATTATCCTTCTCAAATGTGGTCACCACACAACGGTTCTCCGCCAAAACAAACGCAAAACACAACGCGTACCAGTACGAAGCTGAATCAGGTTTGATATCCGGTGCCCAAATATCTGACTGATTGGCCCATAATGGATATTTTTGGCCAATTGCCTTAGTGATGCAAAACCAGGTAAATAAAACTTTGGCAGATTGAGAATCATAAGCGCAATATCCATATTTGTCCGGGGTTCCGGTTTGAACCTTGGTAAGGTTAACATCAATAAAAGTTGGCCTAAGCTGAAGCCAAACACGATCGGGTTTATTTGATAAACGATTTTGAGGTTCCTGTCTTAATCTGACAGGAGAATTATCATCCATAAACCCAATGTAAGTTCCATCAATAAAACCATAAGGAGCTTTCACTCTAAAATGACGGTCATCTTTTAAAGCAAACCCGCTGATGATATCTTTACCTTCCTCTTGTTTTGACCTGTTGCGATAAATATTACACCTTGTTTGTCTTAATTTTTTTTCATTTATAACCAGCGTAGGAATTGATTCTCTGATATCAATCCGGCTGTTATCAAATTTTACCTTTTCGGTTTGCAATTTCTCTTCTCCAAACACAAAATTCAGTTCTTCCTCACCCAGGTTCCAGTTGATATTAAGGTCCTGTTTTTTGAAACGAGAATAATCGGCCACTTCAACCTTATTGGTCCGGGTTTCGTCGTAGTTATATTTCCAGATGGTAAAGGCTAGCGGCCATTTCCCCTGCAATTTAAAGAACTCGTTGCTTGTAATGATAAAGCCGTCGAGGTAAGCGAAATGGTGGTCCCACTCTTTGCGGAAAGCAACATAGGTTGGCCTTGGGATCAGCCACGAAGTTGGGGTGAATATCAGCACCAGCGATTCGGCGGTTCCTTCAACCTGTGCCTTCAGCTTCGAAATATTGAGGATTTGCCCCAGGAAGGCCAGGTAGCGTTCCTTACCTGCATCTTCGCCTGTTAGTTCAAGAATGGAGGGGTGGATCGAATAGTTTGAATTGGTCTCTTCGCGCACCGATTGGTGTTCATCGGTATTTTTATAGGGAGGATTGAGCAAAAAGGCCAGCGGTTTATTAATGGCGAGGTTCTTCAGTTTTAGTTCTTTCTCCAGGCGGCCCAGGTAATTGGCGGCATCGCAATCGAGGAAATTTAACCCTTCGTTGTCGGCAGTTTTCGGGATGATCGTAAACCCGGTTTCAATATGCCAGGGATCGATCTTCATCCGTCGTTCGATAATCCGCAACAGGTCGGGCTGCAGTTCGGAGATAATCTTGTGCTTGAGCCGTCCCCTCCAGCTCGATATCAGGTTGCCCGAACCACCTGCGGGATCGAAGAAGATATATTGCTCGTCCAGTTCGGCGTCGATCGCTCTTTTGGCGTACCAGAGGGCAAATTTGCTCAGGTTGATATCGGTAAAGAAGATGCCATGCTGCTTCACATATTCGGGGTCGATGCGCGAAATCACCTCATCGAACCGGCTGAAATAATAGTCGACTGTGAGCCCCGAACCTTCGTTGGTAAAGATAAACCGGGTTTCGACAAATTTTTTAAACTCTTTGAAATATAGTGGATTAACGGATATTTGGTCACTGTTTTTCTGCCCTTTGAAGCCAACCAGGCAAATCTGGTTGGAATTCTCGTTGATTGAGACGGTTGAGGTGATATCCCAATAGGCCACCATCGAATAGAAGGCATGAACGGCATCGATCGGGTGTTCAAAGTACTTTTTCAGCAGTTCGATCTGATCGATAAAATTCCGGGTATTCATCTGAAGCCGTTCCACCCCCGAATTCCTGAGAATATTCAGGATTTCAAAAATCTCGTAGTCGATACTTTTGGCTTCACCGGCAAAATAATCCCCTTCGAGGTCTTTGGGTTCGAGCCAGTAAATGGCTGCTTCACGGATCTCTTTCCGCCCTGGCTGTGCTGTTTTGCGGGTGTTCTCCTTCCCGATAGTGCTGGGAGCCTTTTGAGCATCAGAAGTATGGGCAAGGATTACCGCATATTCAGGCAATTGGTTTACCTTCCAGATCCCGACGAACTTATGGGCAATCACCACCACTACCGAATAGATCAGTCCATGTTTTTTATGGTAATGCAGGGCCTGGTAAAAGCCGTCGAGCCAGTCGGAATAGTGCGACTTCGCCTCCACAATAATCTGACCTTCAATATAGACATCGGCTCCGCAGGCATCCGATTCGATCTTAAATTTTTCCTTGTTCAGTTTCTGGAAAAACGGATACAACAATGGACGTTTTGCATCCTCGTTACTTTCGCTGTAGAGATATTTTTTCAGCTGTTTGATCTCTTCATTGAAAATGGTTTTGCTTTTGGAGCGGGAAGGAATAGACATTGGTTTAGGTTTAAACGGACATTTGCCCGATTCTGAAAATCGAAGCAAATTAGGACTTTATCGCGTTATTTCAAACAGAAACAGATTTTAATTTATAAACTGTTTAAATTTCTCCGTAGGAGATAAATATCAATAGAAAAGTATAATTCTGAAAACAAATTTCCCGTAGGGAATTAACCGTTTATCTGTTAATGTCCTAACGGACAATTGTATCTATTTGATTCGTTTTTCTATCGAAAAAGAAGGTTTAATTTTTATTGTTTTGAGACTACCTTGTTATTAGTGTATTTCATTACTAATGGGTAGAATACATCATTGAGATGAATTTTAACCGGCATAAATGGGTAGTTTTCACACGTATAAATTTTAATTAACTTATTAATAATTTGATCTTTGATCCGTGTGGAACCCTCATCAATTTATACGTTGCCTTTTGTGAATGTAAGTTCATGAGGGTTTCATCGCGACAAAAGATAATGATTTTGGAACAATCTGTTCAAACCGCTTGTTATTGGTTTAAGGGAGGAAAAAGTATTTCCTGGTTTATATTTTAAAGTTAATTGTTATGAAGGTATATGTTGTAAGCATGTTGAATGCTGTTGTTTTGATTTTGCTCGGTTTGTGGGGCTACCTGGGATCTCAGACTCCATCGCCTACTGCCCTTATTCCGGTGTTTGCAGGCATTATCCTCCTCTCGCTGATCAGGGGACTAAAAGCCGGAAACCGTGTGATCGCCCATATCTCGGTACTGCTGACCTTTGTACTTTTAATCGCATTTATTAAGCCGCTTACCGGTTCCATTGGAAGGGCAGATAACGGGGCCATCGTGCGGATTGTGATTATGATGATTGCCTGTGCAGTGAGCATGGTCTATTTTATCCGGAGTTTTATTGCAGTCAGAAAGGCACGGACAAAAGCAGGGGAATAAGTTTAATGTGGTTTACTTTTACCTGAAATTAGCAAATAGTTGTTTCACAGAGCCAACGGACATCATTTATGCACCAGCCTGGCAGGAAGGTGCCGGAGAGTTTAAATTGAAGAGATATTACGGATGATCTATTCGTATTTCGATTGCTTGGAATGGTGTTTTCTTAATTTGCTTTTTCCATATCCGGTATCAAATGGCTTAGCATCCCGTTGAGGAGCCAAAAGATTTTTTCTGTCACCATGGTCAGATCAAGCAGGCATCCTTTGCTAATGGCTGAAACGAGCTTGTCGTTGTCAATATATGCTTTTCGAAGCTTTTCCATGGATGGAGCATTCGAAGAACTCAGGTCCAGAAACATCCGAACGTCATCCTTATCCTTCGTTTTTTCAATTTCAGCAGCAAAATTCAGCAGAAATTCGATGGACTCCATACACGCGTCCGAAAGACCCTCCAATGATGGATCGGTCCTTGCCTTTAAAATGATTTTCACGCCTGAGGCAGTACTGTCAGCCAATTGATCCAATAAAGTCTGGTGTGTTTGCATGAAGGCATGTTCTTTGGTTGTTTCCGGGAGCATTGGCATTGATGCCACATTAGCTAACGCTGTCGCCACTTGTCCTGCCAGGGATTTGAATGCATCGTGACGCAATGCCAGGGTTGGCCCTTCAGAGGTTATTCTTGCCGTAGAGATGAAGACTGCGATTTGTTCCAATTCGCGCGTCTGCTCCAGATGGATCATTTCCAGGGCCGTGTCAGGATCCTGAGCCTGGAATTCAGACAAATATTTAGGCTGGGATAAACCCTCTTCTTCGGATGGAGGGAGGGATCTTTCCAGCCAGCGGGTAAGCGGTCCATGAATGGCAATGAAGAAAACTGCCGAAGTAAGATTAAAAAGGAGAAAAACCCAGGCTGCCTGATGTACCAGATCCAGTTCGAAAAAATTCAGCAGTGCCATTAACAGTGGGATATGAAAATAGACTTCGATATAATAGAGCAGAATAAAAACCGAAGCTCCAAAAATATTGAACAAGTTTACAAACAGGACAAGCTGCCGCGATGTTCCGCGAAACGCCTGCCCAAGCATCACCTTGAACATCGTGGAACCTATTGCTGCGCCATACATAAACAGAAAGGTCTGCGGACCGGAAAGAATATTCTCCCTTGCGAGCCCGATAGCAACAAGCCCTACGGCTGTAGATGATTGCACGATAAACCCCAGAGCGGCACCGACGATGATTGAAAGCAGCGAATAATTGCGGCTAAACTCCATCGCACCGGTAAACCAGGCCTCGTCCCGTAAAGGTTTAACTCCGGCAGACATCATCAAATTGCCAAAGAAAATCAAACCCAATCCAAGTCCAATTCTGCAATAAATAAGGTATCGCTCATCCCTGGTCAAAAACATCGCTATTCCGCTGATCCCGACCAGAAACATTATCCCAATGGAAATATTCATTGAGACGATGAATAACAATACACAATTCCCAACGCTGAATCCGGTCAGGATCGCGATTGCCTGAGGAACATTAAGCATCGCTGCAGAAATCAGACTTGCCAGAATCATCAGTGCTGCTGATGTACTTTGCATAATGACTCCGGAACCTAGCCCAAATAACAGCGCCTTACCATTGGATGTGGCCGATTGTGTGGCAAACATGCGGAATGGCCGGCTGCCCATTTGCTTCAGACCGGAAGATAACATCTGAACCCCGGTAAACATCAGTCCCAGACCTAATAGGACCTTACTTAGTATTTCGATCATCCTGATATTTTTTTAATAATTGGATTTATTAGCTCCCCAGGACCCTTTTCACCAAAAATTCGATGTAAAAATACAAATTAAACGAACTATAACCCACTTAAATATGTTATATATTGATATACAAACCAGCCGCAAATGTCCCCGGATAAAGAAACATAAAAACTTTATTAATAGCTAAATAGGTAATATTTGAAAATCCAAAAGATAAAAGTAAAACCATTCTTTTATGTTTATTTTATCTGTTTCCTGTAAGCAATCCAAACTGATCCAGCCAAAGTACAAACCTTTGGAGAGTGACTTGACCTTATTTTTAAAATTAGGTGTCGCCGGTGATGAATGGATGTATTTCCCGGGACTTGGCCCCGAACCTGTGGGATGGCAGGGCAAAAATGTAAATCAGGCCAAGTATAGTGAAGATCATTGAAAGCGGAGATACACTCAGCCCTAAAATTTACTCCTGTAAATATTATATATATCACAAAAAAACGGGTAAAATATTTTGTTGTTTTAATATAATAGTTTATATTCGTACCTATATATGTTGCCATCAGGGCTTTGTGCCGACCGATTTATTTAACCTGGATAACTTCTACATAACTCATTTAACATTCTTTTCTGCAGACATTTGATCTGGCTGAGGTCATTTGAAAATCAACATCAATACCTTTTAAAATTAGTTGTTTTAAGGTTGGAGCCGCACCCCTTCTGTACAATCTGAATCAAGTTTAATTCATTGATATATTGCAAATTGACATATTTCAAAAGAGTTTTTAGTTTAGCAAACAATATAAAAATACTCAAATGTCAACAACTCAGTCCTGGATAGGAACGAAAAATTACATCCTTTTGATTATTGGAGCCCTTCTTCTGCTGCTTATCGTGATTAAAATCATTTCCAATTCAAAGAAGGAGCTGACTAAAAGCACCAAACCAGGTGCTGCAGCGGTGCAGGCAGAATGCTTTATCGCTAAAGATACCCTCATTAATTTTACGTTTAAAGCTGTTGGAAGTATCCGGGCTAACGAAGCCGTAGAATTAGTAAGTGAATTGTCACTTCGTCTGGTTTCCATCCATTTTAAAGAGGGAAGCCAGGTGAAAAGGGGAGATCTCCTTTTTCAACTTGATGATGCCGAACTGCAGGCCAATTTAAAAAAGGTTAAGGCGAAAATGGATCTGGCACTTGAGACCGAAAAGCGCACCGAAAGCTTGCTGAAATCGGGTGGAACCAGTAAACAAATTTTTGATGAGTCAGTATGTGATCGAAAAGTGCTTGAAGCTGAGGCTGAATCACTGAATGTGCTGATTGGCAAAACCAAAATCGTGGCTCCGTTTTCGGGCGTCATTGGTATCCGGAATGTCAGTGAGGGGGCTTACCTGACCCCCGGGAAAGTACTCACAACCATAGAGGATATCAGTAGGTTGAAAATTGATTTTACGGTTTCTCAGACCTTTGCAAATATGATTCGGAAAGGCGAACTGTTTAATTTCCGGGTTGAAGGAAATCCGTCGGAATATTCTGCCCTTGTTGAAGCGATAAACCCTTCAATTAATCAAAATTCCGGAAACCTGAAGATCCTGGCTATTGTTGAGAATTCTGACGCTGCGCTAAAAGCGGGTATAACTGTAAGTATTAGTCTGTCTGCAAAAGCTGCTGCTTCTGCGATATATGTCCCTACCCAGTCGCTGGTCCCGACTCCGGGCGGGTATCACCTTTTTTTTGCTGAAAAAGGGAAAGCTGGTTACAGACCTGTAATCACCGGGATTCGATCGGAAAAAATGGTCGAAATAATTAAGGGTGTACTGCCGGGGGATACGGTTTTGGTCACGGGGTTCATGAAGTTGAGACCCGGTTCTAAATTGGAAATTGTAAAATCACGTTAATATGAGCCTCTCATCCACGTGTATTGAGCGTCCTGCCTTGCCAGTGGTTTTAGCCTTACTAATGATCATTGCAGGTATCGTCGGGTTTTCGTTTTTACCCGACAGGGAATATCCCGAAATGCAGCCTCCTGTAGTCAACGTTACGACTTTATATACCGGCGCAAATGCTGAAATAATTCAGGCACAGATCACTGAGCCCCTGCAGCAGGAAATAAGCGGAATAGAAGGGATCCGAATAATTTCGTCCTCTTCAACCGAACAAACAAGTGCGATCACCGTAGAATTCAACATCGGAGAAGACCTTGAGCGGGCTACAAACGATGTTCGTGACAGGGTGTCGAGGGCAATCCGTTTCCTGCCGAAGGATGCCGATCCTCCCATCGTTGAAAAACTGGACGCAAACGCCAACCCGATCATATTCGTAATCGTTTCAAGCAAGGATCATTCTGTGCTTGAAATAAGTGATGTTGTCGACAGGTATTTTCGGAACAAGTATCAGACTATCTCGGGAATTGCCGGAGTTAAAATTTTTGGTGAGAAAAAGTATGCCATGAGGCTTTGGATGGATCCTGATAAACTTCATGGCCTGGGAATGACTCCAATTGACGCGCAACAAGCTGTAAAACAAGGAAATCAGGAATTGCCTTCCGGCAGGATCGAAGGGGATAATACGGAACTTAATATCAGAACGCTCGGTTTTCTGCCATCCGCTTCTGCCTTCAATGATCTTATTATCAGGAGCAGGAACGGGGAAATTGTACGGTTCAGTGATATCGGGCACGCCGAGTTAGGCGCTGAAAATGAACGAACTATTTTTAAGGATGACCTGGAACCGGCCGTCGCCATCGGAGTAGTTCCCCAGCCGGGGGAAAATACAATAACAATGGCCGACGAGTTTTATAAGCGGACGGAGCAATTAAAAAAAGAGATCCCTCCAGGTTTTAATATTAAGTTGGGATTCGATTTTACTGTTTTTGAGCGGAAAGCCATCACGGAAGTGAAAGAAACATTACTATTAGCGTTTTTCCTGGTAGTACTCATTATTTTTATTTTTCTGCGCGACTGGCGATCAACCATCATTCCCGTTGTTGCGATACCAATTTCAATTGTTTCGACCTTTTTTTTAATGTGGATAGGTGGACTTTCCATCAATGTACTGACTTTACTGGGGTTGGTATTGGCTATCGGACTGGTATGCGATGATGCGATTGTTGTGGTTGAAATCATTTACTCTAAAGTTGACTCCGGTTATGGGCCACGAAAAGCTGCGCTGGAGGGTTCAAAGGAGATCTATACCGCTATTATTTCCACAACGATAACCCTCGCCGTAGTATTTCTTCCAATCATGTTTCTTCAGGGTCTGACCGGCAGGCTTTTCAGTGAATTTGTTGTAGTGGTGGCGGGTGCGGTGATTCTCTCTGCTTTTGTTGCCCTAAGTTTGACACCCATGATGGGATCAAAGATATTGACAAAACAGCATCATCTGGGCTTTAACTGGCTGTACCAAAAGACAGAGCCATATTTTGTCGGCCTGAACCGAAGCTACAGGTACTCGCTTACTGCTTTTATGAAGATGAGATGGACCATATGGCCGATACTGCTGATTCTCGGATTCTCCATTGTTGCCTTATGGAATAGCTTACACAAGGAGCTTGCCCCGCTTGAAGATCGTTCCAATATCCGGATGAACACACTTGGTCCGGAGGGATCGACCTACGAATTTATGGAAAAATATATGGATCAGCTAAGCTCATATGTCCATGATTCCATGCCTGAAGCTACACGTAATTTGTCCTTAATTTCGCCCAGTCTCACATCTGTTGACCCTGCCAATAAGGGAATGCACCTTATTTATTTTGATGAACCGACTAACCGTAAGAGAACCCAGAGCCAGATATTTCAAAAATTCACCAAAGACATCAGTGGCATCACAGGCATCGGAATTTATCCTTTCGAACCCCCGACCATAGGGAATCGATTTGCCGGTCAGCCGTTGCAATTTGTAATTCAGTCGGCTGATTTTGACACACTGACCAAGATGCTTCCTGTATTTCTTGCTGAGACCGGGAAAAGCAAAATTCTACAGTTTTTGAACTCCAACCTCAAGGTAAATAAGCCTGAACTGAGGATTTATGTCGACAGGGATAAAGCTGCAAAGTATGAAGTGACCGTTGAGGCGATCGGACAAACGCTTCAGGCGGGGCTGAGCGGACTACGCTATGGCTATTTCATTATGAACGGAAAACAATATCAGATTATCGGACAGGTGTCGCGAAACTACAGCGATAAACCTGTTATGCTTGGCAACCTTTATGTCAGGAGTGCAAATGGCGAATCGATAGCTCTGGATAATGTGGTGCGATGGGAAGAAAAGGTCAATCCTTCAACCATATATTCCTACGACCGTTACTTCTCGGCCACGATCACCGGAGGCGTTGCACCCGGATATACCCTCGGTGACGGAATTGTGGAACTGCAAAAAGCGGCCGACAAAACGCTTACTCCGGTATTTAAAACATCGCTTGCAGGACAAAGCAGGGATTATGCCGAAAGTTCATCCAGCCTTTTGGTAGTATTCATACTGGCAATTGTGATCATCTATCTTGTCCTGGCCGCACAGTTTGATAATTTTCTCGATCCGCTGGTAATTTTGGTTACGGTTCCGCTGGCACTGTTCGGAGCATTATTGACCCTCTGGTATTTCGATCAGACTTTGAATATTTTCAGCGAAATAGGTATGATCATGCTGGTTGGATTAGTCACAAAAAATGGAATTTTAATTGTTGAATTTGCCGCTCAACGTAAAAAGATGGGTGAGGGAAAGTATGAAGCTGTTCAGAAAGCTGCCATTTCACGGCTCAGGCCAATATTAATGACCGCTTTTGCCACCATTTTTGGTATTCTTCCGGTTGCCCTTTCGCTGGGTGCCTCGTCAGGAAGCCGAAGATCGCTGGGAATTGCTGTAATTGGAGGGATGGTATTTGCCACTTTTTTTTCATTGTACCTTGTACCAATCCTTTACACTTTCATATCCAGAAATTATCATGCTAAAGATGAAGAAGAAGAGGATGAAATATATGAACCCATTTTCAGGTAACCTTCCCGTAATGGTAGTCCGGTTACTGATAACAACCAGTGTGATCTTTACCACCATGGTTCTTTGCGCTCAGCAATCGGTTAGTCTGAACGACGCGGTGCAGCTGGGGCTGGTAAACAATTACCTTTTAAAGATTTCAAAAAATCAAACCGATATCTCGTCGCGAAACATCAGTTATGGCAATGCCGGATTCCTTCCCTCGGTAACTGCATACGGATCCCTGGATAAAGCGCATCTCAATGCTCATCAGGACGTGCTGACCGGTAATAAACTCGATAATAAGAACGCTTCGACAACAGTTACCTCTGCCGGAATCAAGGCCGAGTGGGTACTGTTCGACGGTGCCGGGATGTTTGCCAAATACGAAAAACTGAAGGGATTGTGGAAAATCAACGACCTGGAGACACGAATATCCATGGAGTATGTCGTTCAGGAAATTACCCTTGCCTACTGTAATATTATAAGACAACTGGAGCTGCTTAAAGCGTGTAATCAGCGGATGAAATCAAGTAACTTCAGGTATTTTATTGCGCGTGAAAGACTCGACTCAAAACTGGGTTCCGAGCAGCAATGGCTTCAGGCTGATGTTGCAAGAATGGCCGATTCTTCTGCATTATTTAAGCAAACATCCGAACTCAGAAAATCGAAGATCGAATTAAACCGCTTACTTGCCCAGAATGTTCAGCGTGAATTTATCACTGAAGATTCCATCACACTGGTTCAGATTCCTGGTCTGGATCAGTTGATAACCAATAGCACCAATTTTAATAACTTATTGAAAATTAAGACAGAACAATTGATGTACAGCAAGCTGGAAGAAAAATCGCTTAAATCGGAACAATATCCCAGGATCCTTTTGACCGGGTCGTACGGCTATTTTGAAAATAATACTGAAGCAGCCTTCATCAATTATAACCGCTATTTTGGTCCACAGGTAGGATTAACAGTGGGAATGAAATTATTTGATGGAATGAAACTCAAAACATCGCTGCAGAACGCAAAGATAAATATTCAAAATAAGGAACTGCAGCTTAAAGATATGCAAGATCAGGTGAGTGCACAGCTGGCCGAGATGCATCTCGATTATTTATGTCAGCTGCAAACGATCTCACTTGGGAAAAAAGAGCTGGCACTTGCAGAGAGAAACCTCGACATCGCGATGAAAGCTTTTCAGACAGGGCAGATATCATCACTCGACTTAAGGGTGGCGCAGGACGATCTGTTTCGGGCATCGTCAAGTCTGGTAAACTCCTGTTATTACGCGAAGTTAAAGGAAACCGAATTACTCAGCGTCAGTGGTATGCTGTTAAAATAATAATAATAAAACTAAAAATTATGAATGAAAAGTACACCGTTTCACGCTATCTTCTTCATCGTTTGCAGGAGATTGGTATTAAGCATCTTTTCGGCGTTCCCGGAGATTATAACCTGGATTTCCTTGATGAGGTCATGGAAAGTCCAATCAAATGGATAGGCAACTGTAACGAGTTAAATGCCGGATATGCAGCTGACGGATATGCCCGGCTGAACGGCATTGGTGCTGCGGTGGTCACTTACGGGGTGGGAGGATTTAGTATTATGAATGCTGTGGCAGGAGCCTATGCCGAGCATGTACCCGTGATTTTCATCAACGGTGCCCCGCCGGCACGGCGACGGGAGGCCGGAGTCATGGTGCATCATCTGGTCTCCAATTACTACCTTCAGTTTGACATCTTCAAGAAAATTACAGTCGATGCGGCCCTTTTGGTCGATCCCGATACCGCCCCTGAGGAGATTGACCGTGTGATCCGGAATTGTATGGCCCATAAGCTTCCGGTGTATCTCGAACTTCCTGCCGATATCACGCACGCTCCATGTCATGCGCCAGGCGAGCCCCTTACTGCAATGCCTTTAACCTCTAATCCCGATAGTTTGATCGAGTGCGTCAAAGAAGCTGTGATGTTACTTAACGAGTCGACCAATCCAATGATCCTCGCCGGCGTTGAGCTGTTAAGATTCGGGATCGGGAACGAAGCGCTCCGGCTGATTGAGACAAGCGAAATTCCCTTTGCAACCATGCTCAGCAGCAAATCGGTATTGCCCGAGCTTCACCCTCAGTTTACAGGCATCTACCAGGGTGGGTGGAGCAAAGAGACCGTTCGCAACCAGGTTGAGAATTCAGACTGCCTCCTTTCGCTCGGAGCCTGGATGACGGATATGGATACAGGTTTGTTCAGTATCAACCTCGATAACCGGCGGATGATTACTGTTGGCGGTGGACAGGTCCGCATAGGCAGCCATTTTTACCATCAGGTGCAACTGAGAGATTTCATCCGCGAACTGACCCTGGCCGTTCATCCCCGTACTTACCTGGCGTCCCATCCTGCTGTATCCTATCAGCCTTTGCAACGCTTCGTTCCTGAGCCTTCATGCATGCTGACTGCACCACGTCTTTACGCATGTCTGAACTACTATTTGGACGACAACATGATCCTCCTCTCTGAACCCGGTGACTCTTTTTGTGCAACACCAGAATTCCATATTGAAGAGGCCGAGAACTTTATTGTCCAGGCCTATTATTGCTCAATTGGTTTCTGCACTCCTGCTGCTCTGGGTGTTGCAAAGGCGCGGCCCGAAAAACGTCCGGTTGTCCTTTCGGGCGATGGTGCTTTTCAGATGACCGCACAGGAGGTTTCAACACTGATCAGGGAACGTTGCCCGGCAGTGATCATAATCATCAACAACGATGGCTATCTGATTGAAAGGCGGCTCCACAAGGATGGAATGTATAACGATATCCAGATGTGGAATTACTCAAAACTGCCCGAGGTGTTTGGGGATAGCTCCTTTGTGACCGGTATCCGCGTGACCACAGAGGAGGAGTTGGAACTGGCCATTAAAACCGCCATCCGCGATAATGACAAACTTGTGCTTATCGAAGCCTATCTGCCAAACCGTACCTGTTCAGAGGGTCTCGACCGGCTTGGAAAGGCCTTCAGGAAATCACAGTAAGCATAAAACCAGATAGT
>Ga0118677_10010796_pt1 | contig 13864 bp, 10 predicted proteins | sample AliMusrvi5mmetaG_FD_86154 | JGI IMG/M metagenome (GOLD analysis project Ga0118677, IMG submission 86154) | reverse complement strand
AAAAAAACGTGTCGAAGAATCCTTTTCTTCTCACGCCTGCGAAACGCCCCGCCGCGCCCGGGTAGCCACGCCTGCCATCGCCCCTGATTCAACTCGAAGAAACTATGATTTGGAACCGTTGCCATGAGCGCGACGGCCAGACTGCCAGCGATGACGCCGCCCAGGTGGCAGGTGCGATTCGGTACACCGACTGAGCCCAGGTGCCACGCGACCAGCAGGCATTTTCCGGTTATGGCCTCCAGCAGCACCTTGGCCGTGACTCCGACCAGGGCGCAGGCGGCGATGCGGCGCAGGGTCGGAGTGGCGCCGTGGCAGGCCTCACGCCACATCACGACCGCCATCAAACCGTGTGCCACGCCGGAAAGCCCGCATAGACCGTTCACGCGGAACGCCGGGTCCAAGAGCGCCCCGGTCGCACTACCCGTCACGCAGGCCGTCAGAACGAGCAGGCGATCGCGCAACCGCAGGTCGGATAAGGCGCCGTAGAGCGCCAGAAAAGCGCCAGCGTCGAGCGCCAGGTGATACCACGACACGTGAACCAGGGGATGCAGCAGCACGCCCGCCAGCTGCCTGGGGCTTCCCGGTCCGTCGTGCAGGATCCAGTCCGCGTTCGGGCCGCCCCACAGCAACGGCACGTTGGCCAGCCCGATCGCCACGGCCAGAAGGAGGAGGTCCGCGGGCCATCCCGCGGACCTCCTTTCTCCTGATCGTGCGCCTGGAGAGGCGAACGTCACGCGTGCGGCACTCCTTTCCGACGAACGGCCATCCAGACGGCGACCACAACGAACAGGGGCCCGACCGGGCCAGTACCGACGCTCGGCGCATTCACGCCGCTGAACGCCCCGCCCGACGGATTTGAACCGGTATTGTCGACGCGATGGTTGCGGACCGGAGCGGCTTCCCGGCGTTGCTGGGCATCGCGTTCGCGCTGCACGCGGTCGGCATTCTGACGGCCGAGTCCGAGCCCTTCGGCTTGGTCGCCGCGCACCACGAGCATCGACGTGTAGTCGGTCACCAGCGAGTAGTCGACGCCCAACTTGGCCACCGTGCTGCGCAGACTGTCCGTCTCGCCGGTTTGGCGGATTTGCTCAGAGAGTTCGTCGATTTTCGACAGGGCCCACAGGCGTTCGATCTCCGGGTTGTCCGTGTCGGCATCCGGCAGCAAGGCGCGGGTCGTCCACTTCTGGTCCTGGCCGGCGATGCGGCCCGTGAGTTCGACATCCACCTCGCCGCTGCCCGTGTAGTGGCCGAACGCGACGAGTTGTTGACCCATGTAGAGCGTGTGGATGCGGTCCGGCGTCAGGTCGGTCACGCGTTCGCCGTGGAAAGCCAGTTTCACGTTGCGGATACTCTGGTTGAGGACCTTGGCCTTGGCCTGCAGGAGGCGGCCGTAGATGTCGTCCGATTCGCTGATGTTCATGGCGAACCCGGCCGTGTCCTGCGCCAGCATATCCATGAGCGGCTGGTTGGCGCTGTTGCCGATCACGAACGTGAAGAGGCGGATATCGTAGCGCCGGCAGAGTTCCTGGAAGGCGCTATGGGCCGCGGGGCCGACATTGCACACGCCGTCGGTCACGAGGATGATGCCCGTGGTGCGATCGGCATCCAGGGCGCGATAGGCCATTTCCAGGCCGGCAAAGAGTGCCGTGCTGCCGCCCGCCTGGATGCCTTTGACCGTGGCGATCCATTTCTGCACGTTTTCGGGGGTGGCCGGCACCATGCCGCCGGTCAGGTCGTGCGCGGAATCGTTGAAGGTGACGATGTGGAAGCGGTCGTTGGGCGACAGTTTTCCGATCACCCGGCTCACGCCATCCGCCAACGTGGCAATTTTGCCGCCGCTCATGCTGCCCGACTGGTCGAGCACGAAGATCCAGTCCGATCCCGCGGCGAGCGGCTTCAAGTCGGCGCCGGGCGTCACAACGACCATGAATGTGCCGGGCTCCTTGACGCTGGTCCGGTACGGGATCAGCTCCACGCGCGCCGGCGTCGTATCACTGAGGCGGTAATAGAACACGATGTCCTTGGAAAGCGAGGCCCCCTCGGCCGTGGCCAGGCTGGCGCGGTAGACTTCGCCCTCGGCGGCTTCGGCCGCGTTGGTCGCCGTGATCCGGGCGATCTGCGCGGTGCCGTCATAACCTGGCATGCGCACGTCCTTGACCGGGAAGGCCGACTTGAGGGTCAGGTCGAAGCGGAAGGACTCGCTGACCTTGTCGTCCACGGACCAGAACGGGATGCGGGCATCGTCGACGCCACCCTCGGCCATCGGGTAGGCGTAGCGGCCGACGTTCAGGTCGATGTCCAGCGGCTGGTAGTAAACCAGGCGGACGCGAGTGTCCTGGCCGGCCCGTACGCGGCCCACGCTGACATCGAACGTCTTGAAGTCGTTTTTCTCGGCCAGGGCAGCGTCATTGCCTTTCGCCACCTGCGCCTCGTAGGCCTTGCGGGCTCTTTCCTTTTCCACCACTTCGCCCACGACTTCCTTGCCGTCGATCCACAGGCTTAGTTCCGAGAAGCTGGCCTGCTTGGGTACGGGGAAGGTGTAGATGGCCTCGAAATCGCGATCCGTCTTGTTGCCGAAGACCTGGTCCACTTCCGTCCGTGCAAAACCGTTGTTCAGCGTCACGGTGACCGCGTGCGACTTGATAAAGGCGCCCACGTTCTCGGCCCCTTTGGCCTTCAGCAATCCGGCGGCCTGCGAGGGCGGCGCCGCAAGAATCAGCGCCGTGAGCCCCGCCACAAACCCGTTCCTCAACCCTGCTGCGATCGTCGTTTTCATGGTTATCTCCTAATGTGAGTGGATGATGCGTACGCATCCCTCATTCGCACGCGGCATGCCAAGCCAAGAGGCGCTATGGGCAACACATTATTGTTGAGCATGTTGCGATAGAAAACGGCTGCGCCATTCCTGTGCTGTAATTGGACTAATTGACATTCTATGTATGCACCACATACACTGTATGCATGAGTTCTCCCTCGAGGTTTAGCGCGGCTGACGCATCTTTCATGAGGCTTGTCACTGAGGCAGCCGGCTGCAATCCGTTCACGCAACGGCGCGAGGACTTGGACAAGCGGCTCGCGGGCGATACGGCGTCGGCCGATTCTGATCGCACGTTACAGACGGCGATCGAGCGTGTGGCGGCGTTCGTGGTCCAACTGGAGGCGACGGGGCGAGCCGACCTGCGGCGTTGCGAAGCCCGTTTGCGGCCGCCCTTGCGTGCGACGCTGCTATTCCGGCTTTACCATGACTATCGCGAGGGCTTTGACCACCACATTACCAACCAGATGGCGGCTGGCGCGGAAGCCTGCGGCGTTCCCTTTGCCGCCGAATGTCTGGCGCGCATGGCGGGCCACGGCTTCACGCGCGATGAGGCGTTGCGCGATTTTGCCGCGTTCTTTCAACTCCGGCGAGCGTTCCATTTCATCCAGCGCGGGTTGGTGGGCCGGAGCCACTGCATGCGCGACTTGCGCGAACGTCTGTGGAATAACGCGTTCACGTTCGACTTCATCCGCTACCAGCAAGTGCTCTGGAACCGCATGGAGGATTTCTCGACCCTGCTGCTGGGTGAAACCGGGACCGGCAAAGGTGCCGCCGCTGCCGCCATCGGGCGGTCGGGCTTCATCCCGTTCGTCCCCGCGCGGGGTACCTTCGCCCAGAGCTTCACGGATATCTTCATCCCGACCAATCTGTCCGCCTATGCCGAGTCTCTGATCGAGTCCGAGTTGTTCGGCCACCGCAAGGGCGCATTTACCGGGGCCATCGAGCATCACCAGGGAGTGCTGGAGCGGTGCCGGCCCAACGGCGCCATTTTCCTGGACGAGATCGGCGATTTGGGCATCCCCGTGCAGATCAAGTTGCTGCGCGTGCTTCAGGAGCGCACCTTCGCGCCGGTGGGCAGCCACGAGGTGAGGCGATTCGAAGGCCGCGTAATCGCGGCTACCAACAAGTCGGTCGCACAGCTGCGCGCCGACGGCCGCTTCCGCGATGATTTCTTTTACCGACTCTGTTCGGACCAGGTGACGCTGCCGCCGCTACGCCAACGGATCGCGGAACGGCCTGGGGAACTGGACGAACTGGCCGGCCATATCCTGGGCCGGCTCTGCGGCGGGGCGGCGTCGGGCTTGATGGACGAGGTGACCGGGCGCCTGAAACGCAGCGTAGGGCGACGCTATAACTGGCCGGGCAATGTGCGCGAACTCGAACAGGCGGTGAGGAGCGTGTTGTTGAACGGCGTTTACACCCCCTCGGCGTCGGCCATCGGTGGAGACGCAAACCTGTCAGTCGTCAACCTGGCACGCGATCTCGAGGCCGGCGATCTCAGTGCACAGGCTGTGCTTGTGCGTTACTGCCGGCTCCTGCACGATCGCTCGGGTAACTATGGCGACGTGGCCCGCCGCACCGGATTGGATCGCCGGACGGTTCGCAAGTACGTGCTGGCGGCAGGGTAGCCGTGGCCGCTGTTGGCGTCTGTTTCCTTTTTTGTTTCGCTTCGCCGTCCAATCGGCTAAACCCCCACCCGTTGTCATTGCAAGGAGTCCACGATGGTTGCCGAGATGCCTACGACCGAATCCGTTGAAACCAACTCCATCCCGCTGCTAAGCGAGGAACTCAAGATTCCGCCCCGCCAAGTTCTGGCCGTTGCACGTCTGCTCATGGCCGGGAACACGATTCCGTTCATCGCCCGCTATCGCAAAGAGGTCACCGGCGACCTCGACGAGGTGCAGATAGGCAAGATTCAGGAACGCCTCGCCTACCACCGCGAAATGGAAGAACGGCGCGACACAATCCTGAAGTCGATCGACGAGCAAGGCAAATTGACCGATGACTTGAAGGCGCGCATTACGGCCTGCACGACCAAGACCGAGCTTGAGGATCTGTACCTGCCCTACAAGCCGAAACGCCGCACGCGCGCCATGATCGCCCGTGAAAAGGGCCTGGAACCGCTGGCGATGCTCATTCTCCAGCAGCCGGCCACGGGTTCACCAACCGAGGCTGCTGAGCCATTCGTCAGCACCGAGAAGAAAGTGGAGTCGGCCGAGGAGGCCCTGGCCGGAGCCCGCGATATTGTGGCCGAAATCGCGGCCGAGACCGCTGAGGTGCGCGCCGTGGTGCGGCACGCCTTCGCGACGCAAGGCGTGGTCGTGTCCGAGGCCATCGAGGAGAAGACCAAGGAGCCGACCAAGTTCGAGCAGTACTACGACTTCAAGGAGAAGATCGCCGAGATCCCCTCGCATCGCTACCTGGCCATCCGGCGCGGCGAGAACGAAGGCGTGCTGCGGCAGCGGCTGGAGGTGGACTCCGAGCCGCTGCTCAAGGGTATCGGCGACCTCATGAAAGTCAGCGAGCGCTCGCCGTTCGCCCCGTACCTCAGGGCGGCAATCGAGGATGGCTACAAGCGGCTGATCGCCCCGAGCGTCGAAGTGGATGTCGCGGTCGAGGCCAAGATGCGGGCCGACCGCGAAGCCGTGGAAGTGTTTGCCCGCAACCTGCGCAACCTGCTGCTGGCTTCGCCGCTGGGCGGGCGCGGCGTGATCGGCGTCGATCCCGGGATCCGGACCGGCTGCAAATGCGCGGCCCTGGATGCCACGGGCAAGTTCCTGGCCAATACGACCCTCTACCTGAGCCAGGGCGACCATGCCCTGCTGGAGGCGCGGGTTGAGCTGGCGAAGTTGATTGCAAAGCATCAGCCGTACGCCATCGCCGTGGGCAACGGCACGGCTGGCCGCGAAACCGAGGCGTTCGTCCGCGAGACGCTGGCGAAGGCCGGCATCAAGAACGTGATCGTCGTCCAGGTGAATGAGTCCGGCGCGAGCATCTACAGCGCGTCCGACGCAGCGCGCGAGGAGTTTCCCGACCTTGACCTGACGGTGCGCGGCGCCATCTCCATTGGACGCCGCCTGCAGGATCCGTTGGCGGAACTGGTCAAGACCGACCCGAAATCGATCGGCGTCGGCCAGTATCAGCACGACGTCCACCAACCGCTCCTCCACCAGAAGTTAGAGGAGGTGGTCGTCAGTTGCGTGAACCACGTGGGCGTGGAACTCAATACGGCGAGTGCGTTCCTGCTGGCGCGCGTGTCGGGCCTGGGCGCGAGCCTGTCGAAGAAGATCGTGTCGCACCGGGACAAGAACGGTCCATTCCGCAGTCGCGCGGACCTGCTGAAGGTGTCGGGGCTCGGGCCCAAGGCTTTCGAGCAGGCCGCGGGCTTCCTGCGTATCCGCGGCGGCGCGAACCCGCTGGACGCCTCGGCCGTGCATCCCGAGCGCTACGCGCTGGTCGCGCGCATGGCCAAGGACCTGAACGTCGAACTGCAGACGCTCGTGGGGCAGTCGGAGCAGGCCGATAAGATCGACCTACGGCGTTATGTCGGCGGCGACGTGGGCGAACCGACGCTCAAGGATATCCTGGCCGAACTCAAGAAGCCGGGGCGCGATCCGCGTGATCAGTTCGAGGCGCCATGCTTCCGCGAAGATGTCACCTCCATGGAAGACCTGAAGCCCGGCATGGAATTGATGGGCATCGTGACCAACGTCACCGCCTTTGGCGCATTCGTGGACGTGGGCGTGCATCAGGACGGTTTGGTACATGTGTCCGAGTTGGCGGATCGGTTCATCCGCGACCCGGCCGAGGTCGTGCAGACCGGCGCGCGGCTCAAGGTACGCGTCATTGATGTCGACATCCCCCGCAAGCGCATCGCGCTCAGCGCGCGCAGCGGCAGCGCGCCCAAGACTGGCGCTCCACGGGCCAGCGGTCCGGGTGCGTCCGGCCCCCGCGGCGGCGGTTCGGGCCCGCGGCAGCCTCCGCGTCCCCAGTTCAATTCCAACCCGTTCGGGTCGCTGGGACTGTGAGAGAATTTCGAATTTATAATTGCGAATTTCAAATTCTAGTCAGATAATCTAGTCAGATAGCCAATAGGTCTGACTATGAAGATGTCTGTTACCGAATTCAAAGCCAAGTGCACGCAGGTATTGCGCGAGGTGGCGACGCACCCGTACACGGTTGAGGTGACTAACCGCGGGAAAGTGATTGCCGTGGTCAGTGCGCCAGCCCCGCAGGCAGCACCGGACCCGAAGACGTTCTGGGGCTCGGGTAAGGGCACGGTCACCTATATTGCCCCCGATTTTGACGAACCCATGGGCGACGAGGAGTGGGAAGCGGCTCACGAATGAGATACCTGCTCGATACGCACGTTTGGATTTGGGCAAGGGAGAACCCTGCTGATGTGCCGAAACACGTGAGGGATTTCATCCTGAGCCCAGCCAGTATGCCGCTGGGATTGTCAGCGATCAGTCCGTGGGAGGCGGCGAAGAAGGCAAGTGCCGAAAAGTTGACCCTATCGGCGCCGATTCGTCAGTGGCTGACCGATGCGGTTCGGGCGCCCTTTGTGCGGCTGCTTCCTCTGACCATCGAAATTGCCTATGAGGCCAACCATCTTCCGGGCGAGTTTCACCGCGACCCGGCCGACCAGATCATTGTTGCCACCGCCCGCCAGTACGATCTCACCCTCATCACCGCCGACCGCCGCATCCTGGCCTATCGGCACGTGCGGACGCTGTGGAGGTGATGGAAATCGGTGGGGATCTCGATGCGAAAACCCGCTGACACCACAGCCATGCGCATGGGCAGAAGGTAGGGACTTTCACCACTCAAGGGTAAACGTCCGCGCCGGGTAGGCGATAGAGATGTTCTTGAAGTGACTCAGAAATCCCCGGAATCCCAGCAGAGGACTGGGTTCGTGCTCCACGCAATGCACCTGGACGTGCGGGGAACGCCAGACCACGCGGGTGCCCGCTGGCGAGAAGAGTTCGATGATGAACGTATGCAAGTAGGATGGTATCTGCCGCTGTTCGATCCCACAAATCAGGGATGACTTGACGCCGATGCCTTTCAGCGAGTGCCCGGTACCGACAGCCAGGGAGCAAGGAAACACGCATGAAGAAGCCCCGGTGTCGAGCAATCCATACGTCAGGCGTGATGCGCCGGACTCGGCATTGATGACCCGGATAGGCACAAAGACATGGCCTTCTGGAGGCGGCGCGAGTCTCCCGGGAACGAAATTCAAGAAGTCAAAGCAGTGCTTCGGCAAGGGATCAGTAGATGGTGTTCTGTCCCATGCGAGGAACGTAGACAACAACCGGATCATCCACTCCCGCCTTGCGCGCCCGGGCAAGGACTGCTTCCAGTTTGTTGCCGTGGGCGATCACTTGGCGATCCTTGAAAGATCTCAAGGCCACGATGCGGGTACGGCTGTTTGGCAATGCTATAGTCACGACAGTTCGCTCGTTTCAGTAATACTTGTTAGTTTAGGCTTTTAGGCCACGCGGCGTCAAATTCTTCGTTGTTGTCGTGAGATAATTGACCGGTCGGCAGAGAAGGTATGGTCTTAGTCAGCCTGAAGGAGATTGCACGATGGCAACTTTCATGGAGAAAGAAGAGGCTCACAAACTGGTGGACCGGATGCCGGACAGCGCGACATGGGATGACTTGATGCACGAAATCTACGTCCGCGAGACGGTCGAACGCGGCCTCACGGATAGCCGGGCTGGCCGCACGAAATGCGTGAAGGAGGTCCGCGCCAAGTACGGTCTGCCGGAATGAACGTCCACTGGACAGAGACCGCGCAAGAGCATCTCGAAGCCATATACGGTTCCCGTCTAGGGGGGCGGAAATCCCCACTGTTTTCAGCGGTTCCAGTACTCCTTGTCAGAAAATACTTGCAGGGGCCAGGTTGATGGTCGTCTTGCCGCGTGTGGCTTAAAGCCGGAGTTGGTGACGGCCGTATGGACCCGGTCCTTGCTCTCCTTGACCGCGGTGTCGGGCAGGCCGACGATCACGGTGGAAGGGTCGCCGCGGGGAATCAGTGTCCGGGGAATCAGTGTCAGCCCATCGCAATACACTTCCTCCGCCTTTTGCGGCATCCGTGTGGAGTCCGAGCCCGGAGACGGCCTTGTGCCCGTTTGAATCTCCTCAGTCCCCCCATCGTCGTCACGACGGCACCCCGATAGTGCCCTGCAGATACCCGCCGATAACGATCTTCTCTGTAACGACTTTTGAGGTTACTTCTTCCTGGAAAGTCGTTACAGTTTCGACGTCTTCAGCAGCAAAGTCGTTACAATGCCAGGGAAGCCCTATCAGTCGAAGCTCCTTCCTCATGAGGAAGCGTTGTTCGCTTTGCTCAAGGCCGGAAAGAGCTATCGGCAGATTGCGCGGGAGTTGAACCGCAAGCACCGCCTGAACGTCACCCACAACGCCGTGTTTTCGTTCGCCAAGACACGCCGGGCCGAACATGGCGGCAAGCCGCTCTTCTTCGAAGGTCTTTCAACGGATATTCGCGACCAGTTGGTGAAGCAGGTTGCCGCCGTTTGGACCCACGACTCGACCGCCATCGAGGGCAATACCTTGACGTTGGGCGAGACCGTCAAGGTGCTGGAACTGGGGCTGACGATCAATGGCAAGCCGCTTCGCGATCATCAGGAAGTCTACGGCCATGCCAGGGCCATCGACCTCGTCTATCGGCTCATTCGCCAACCGGAAGTTACCGGCGAGGATTTGTTCGCGCTGCACCGCGCGGTGATGGACAAATCGGCGATGGATGTCATGAACCCGGTCGGAGACTGGAAGCAGGAATTCAATGGGACCACCGGCGTTGCAGATGGCAAGAGCGTCTACATGGAATACGCCTCGCCGCTGGATGTGCCTCCCTTGATGGCTCGCTGGCTGAAAGAGTTCAATAGGACATTGGATGCGGCGAGAAGTCCTGAAGACGCCGTGACCCGCTATGTGTGGGCTCATCTGAGTTTTGTTCGGATTCATCCCTTTTTCGATGGCAACGGACGCGTGGCGCGACTGATCGCCAACCTCCCCGTTCTCCGCGGAGGGTTCCCGCCGATCGTGGTTCCCCGACAGCGGCGTGGCGACTACATCGATCTGCTTTGGGAATACCAGAACGCGGTCGGGAAGATCGAGCGTCGCTCCCCGTTGGCGCCGCCGCACCCCGCCGTTGAGCGTTTCGTGACGCTGCTGAATGAGGAATGGCATCACACCGTGGCGTTGGTGGAAAGTGCCCGCAGGCGTGAAGCGGACCGCCGCGGCAAAGTTCGAACGCCACAAGCTCGCAAGCCGTGAACGTACGGAAGGGGCGCGACAGTCGTACGACAGCCACGGCGCGGCAGGGACGCCGTCGCCCTGCCTTGGACGGATTCTTATCTCCCTTTCTTTTTTGCTTCCCTCGGCGGGCTTTTCGGTAAAATGCGCGCCCGTTTCCAACCATGAGTGCCGCCAAAGCCAAAGCCCAAGTCTACGACGAGAGCAAGATCAAGACGCTCTCGTCGCTCGAACACATCCGCAAGCGCACGGGCATGTACATCGGCCGCGTGGGCGACGGGACGGACTACGACGACGGCATTTACGTGCTGGTCAAGGAAGTCATCGATAACGCCATCGACGAGTTCATCATGGGCCACGGCGACCGGGTCGAGGTCACCGTGGAGGGAACCCGCGTGACCGTGCGCGACTACGGGCGCGGCATCCCTCTCGGCAAAGTGATCGAGTGTGTATCGCGCATCAACACCGGCGCCAAGTACAACGACGACGTGTTTCAGTTCAGCGTCGGCCTGAACGGCGTGGGCACTAAGGCCGTCAACGCGCTGTCCTCCGCCTTCACCGTGCGTAGCGTGCGCGGCGGCGAGGCGGCCGGCGGCGACTTCGCCCGCGGCAAGCTCGTGCGGGAGTTCAAGGAAAAGGCGCAGGGCGAACCCGACGGCACGCTCGTGTCGTTCGAACCTGACCGTTCCATCTTCGGGACGGTGGTCTTCGCGAACGAACATCTGCACCGCCGCCTTCAGCTCTACACCTACCTCAACTCCGGCCTGCGCCTCGTGTTTAACGGGACGGAGTACGTGGCCCGCAACGGCCTGCGCGACCTGATCGAGGAGGAAGTCAGCGACGAGGCCCTTTATCCGGTGCTGCATTTTCAGACGAAGACGCTTGAATTGGCCTTCACCCATACCAACCGCTTTGACGAGACGTTCATGTCGTTCGTCAACGGCCAGTTCACGAGCGACGGCGGCACGCACTTGAGCGCGTTCCGCGAAGGCCTGGTCAAGGGGTTCAACGAATTCTCCAAGGGCAAGTACGAGGGGGACGATGTCCGCGAAGGCATGGGCGCCGCCATCTCGATCCGGCTCAAGGAACCGGTCTTCGAATCGCAGACCAAGAATAAGCTGGGTAACACTGAGATCCGCAGCGACTTGGTCATCCAGGTCAAGGATGCCGTGGCCGACCTGTTGCATCGCAACGCGAAGGCCGCCGAAATCGCCATCAAGAAGATCGACGAGACGGTCAAACTCCGCAAGGAACTGCAGTCGATCAAGAAGATGGCCCGTGAGCGGTCGCGCTCGACCTCAATCCGCGTCCCTCAGCTCAAGGACTGCAAGGTTCACCTCGACCGCAAGACCGGCAAGGGCAGTGAGTCGATGATCTTCATCACCGAGGGCCAGTCGGCCGGCGGCTCGATCGTGAGCTGCCGCGATGTGACCACCCAGGCGATCTTCACGCTGCGCGGCAAGCCGTTGAACGTCTGCGACCTCGAGCGCGACACGCTCTACAAGAACGAAGAGCTCTACAACCTGATGCGCGGCCTCGACATCGAGGAATCGACCGAGCGGCTGCGTTTCCAGAAGGTGATCCTGGCCACGGATGCCGATGTGGACGGCCTGCACATCCGCAACCTGCTCATCACGTTCTTCCTGCGCTACTTCGAGCCGGTCGTGCACGAGGGCCACATCCACATCCTCGAGACGCCGCTCTTTCGCGTGCGCAACAAGAGCCGCACCACTTATTGCTATTCGGAGGCGGAACGCGATGCCGCCGTCAAGGACATCGGCCGTAGCGCCGAAGTGACCCGCTTCAAGGGGTTGGGCGAGATCTCGCCGGCCGAATTCAAGCAGTTCATCGGCGTCGACATGCGGCTGACCCCCGTGCGGGTGGACAATCGACACAGCGTGCCGGGCTTGCTGAGGTTCTACATGGGCCGAAACACACCCGAGCGCCGCCAGTACATCATGGATAATCTGGTCGTGGAGGTGGAGTCGTGAGCGACGAACAGCAAGGCCTGCTGCTGCCGTCGGACGAACTGGCCGGCGCCGTGCCCGCCGACAGTGGGGCCGGGGGCGCTCCGCCCGGGTCTGACGGGTTGGTGCCGATGACCGACGGGCCGCTCAAGCGGCTCGTGGATCGCAATTTTCTCGAGTACGCCTCGTACGTGATCCGTGACCGCGCCATTCCGGATATTGACGACGGGCTCAAGCCCGTGCAGCGCCGCATCCTGTATTCGCTGCACCGCAACGATGACGGCAAATTCACCAAGGTGGCCAATATCGTCGGCTACTGCATGCAGTTCCACCCGCACGGCGACGCGTCGATCGAGGACGCCCTGGTCACGCTGGCGAACAAGCAGTACCTGATCGAGCGGCAGGGCAACTTCGGCAACCTGCTCACGGGCGATCCCGCAGCCGCCTCGCGCTATATCGAGTGCCGCCTGACGGAGCTCGCGCGCGATGAGTTGTTCAACGATGAGTTGACCGAGTTCGTCCCGACTTACGACGGCCGCAAAGAGGAGCCCGTGGCATTGCCCGCGCGGCTGCCGTTGTTATTGCTGCTCGGGGCTGAGGGCATCGCTGTGGGTCTCGCCACGCGCATCCTGCCGCACAACCTTAACGATCTGCTCGAAGCGCAGGTCCATATTCTCCACGACGAACCGTTCGAGGTGTTCCCCGACTTCCCTCAAGGCGGCTTGATGGACGTGTCGGGCTATGACCAGGGCAAGGGGTTTGTCCGCGTCCGTGCCCGCATTGAGATTCGTGATCCCCAGATCCTCGTCGTGCGCGAAGTGCCGTTCGGCACGACCACGGATTCGCTCATCGCCTCGATCGAGGATGCCGGTCGTAAAGGCAAGTTCAAGCTCAAGAGCATCAATGATTTCACGGCCGGGAGTGTCGAGATCGAAGTCCAGCTCCAGCCCGAGCAGAACGCGGCGCGGGCGGTGGATGCGCTCTATGCCTTCACTCAATGCGAGTCGCAGATCCCGAGCCGTATCATGGTTATACGCAACCGTCGGCCGGCCGAGTTGGATGTGGCGGAAGTGCTGCGGCACAACACGGAGCGGTTGCTCGACCTACTGAAGAAGGAACTCAGGCTACGACAAAAGCGGCTCACCGAGGAGTTGCATCGGCGCACCCTCGTGCAGGTGTTCGTCGAGCAGCGCGTCTACACGGCGATCGAGGCGTGCCGGTCGCAGGAGGAGGTCGACCAGGCCGTGCGCGCCGGGCTGGCGCCGCATCGCGAACTGTTCCAGCGTGACCTGACCAACGGCGACGTCGAGATGCTGCTCGGCATTCCGATCCGGCGCATCTCGCAGTTCGACCTCGACAAGAACGGCGAGGAGATGCAGACCATCCGCGACAATCTGGTCGAGGCCGGCCGCAATCTGGCCAACCTCGTTCCTTACGCTGTGCGTTACCTGCGCAACCTGCAGCGGAAGTATGGCGCGGCGTTTCCGCGGCGGACCGAGGTCGGGACGTTCGAGGCCGTGGCCGTACGCGAGCTGACGGCGTCCGAGCTCACGATCGCCTACGACAGGGAAAAGGGCTATCTGGGGCACAAGGTGGCGGGTGAGGCGCAGTTCCAGTGTTCGTCCCTCGACAAGCTGCTGCTCGTATGGAAGGACGGCCGCTACAAGATCGTGGCGCCGCCCGAGAAGCTCTTTGTCGACATCGGCCTGCTGCACTGCGCCGTGCTTGACCGCGACCGCGTGTTGACCGTCGTATACGGCGACAGCTTCTTCACGTATATCAAGAAATTCCAACC
>Ga0118677_10010795_pt1 | contig 13865 bp, 13 predicted proteins | sample AliMusrvi5mmetaG_FD_86154 | JGI IMG/M metagenome (GOLD analysis project Ga0118677, IMG submission 86154) | reverse complement strand
CGCCCTACGGTCCCATCGGCTCGGAGAAGCTCTCCGCGCCCCAGGCGACCTTGATGGCCACCCTCATCAAGGGACTACTGGCGCGGGAACTGCCCTGGGGCCTGGTCTTCATCGGCATCCTGATCGCGGTCTTCGTGGAGCTGCTGGGGGTGCGCTCCCTGCCGGTGGCGGTCGGCGTGTATCTGCCGCTGGCGACGACCATGCCGATCTTCGTGGGCGGAATGATCAATCCCGCCGTGGCCTGGTGGACGAAACGCAAGGCCGAAGCCGAGGGCGAGATCAGCTCGGGCATGCTCTATTCCACCGGCCTGGTCGCGGGCGGGTCCTTGGCCGGCGTCGGCATCGCGGTGCTGGCCGGCGTGCACGAGGGCTACTTCGCCAGATTGCTCAATTTTGGACAGAAGATCGACGCCGTAGGGGCCTTCGGCGCTTACGCCGACGTGGTATCGGTAGCGGCTTTCGCGGCGCTGGCCTTCATGCTGTTCCATGCCGCGTGCCGCAAGGGCCCGCGTTGAGCCTTCCCCCCTCGGCCGCGCCCGACCACGCGGATGTGTGGGTTCCGCCGCCCCTCATCCTGGCCGGCTTCTTCGCCCTGGGAGGCCTTTTAGAGCGCTGGTTCCCCGCGACGCCGATCCCGGCACCGTGGCGCCGGCTTTCCGCCGGCCTCTGCCTGGCCGCCTCCGGGGGCATCTTCGCGTGGGGCTTGGCGTGCTTCACGCGGGCGCGCACCAGCCCGGTCCCATTCCAGCACAGCGCGGTTCTGCTGACCTCCGGGCCCTACCGCTTCTCCCGCAATCCTCTCTATGTGAGCGCCGCCCTTCTTTACGCCGGTCTGGCTTTATGGTGGAAAGTGCTTTGGGCCTTGCCCCTGTTGCCGCTCGCCCTGGCCGCGCTGCGGCGTCTGGTCATCAACAAAGAAGAAGGCTTCCTGGAGCGTAGGTTCGGCATGGAATACCTGGACTACAAAAAACGGGTGCGGCGCTGGCTCTGAGGCGAACGGGATGAACGACAAGCAAGCGTTGGCGGTCGGCCTCGTCATGGACGAGCTCTTCGACCTTTCCCTTTATAGGGAACTGAGCAAGACCGTTTCCGGGCCGCTCCAGGCCATGCTGGAGGAACTCATCATCGTAGAAGAGCGGCACTGCGCCTTCTGGCAGGACTTCTTCGGCCTGAAGGTGGACGGGCTCGATCTCAGGCGCCGAGTCAAGCTCCGGATCATCGTCCTGGCCTGCCGGCTCTTCGGAGCCACGGCCGTGCATTTGGTCCTGGACGCGACAGAAGTCTACGGCATCCGGAAATACCTGGCGGTCTGGGATCTCTACCGGGACCAGCCTCTGGGCCATGCGGTCAAGAAAGTCTTGGAGGATGAGTTCCAACACGAGGCGGACATCGTCTCCGGGATCTCGCAGAGGCATATCAACCCCGAGCGGGTGCGCAACATCTTCTTCGGCCTCAACGACGGCTCGGTGGAGGTCCTGGGCGCGCTGAGCGGATTTTTCGCGGCCTTCCATCGCCCGGAGCTGGTCCTCATGGCCGGCTCCAGCGTGGCCGTGGCCGGAGCCCTTTCCATGGCGGCTGGAGCCTATGGCGCCTCCAGTTCGGAGCGGGAAGTGCTCAAGACCCAGAGCCGGAAGGATGCTTTCCTGGACAAGCCGGCATCGGCCGACGGGCCCTCGGGCGGCCCGGTCCAAGCCGCGGCCGTCATCGGGGCGTCCTATTTCGTGGGCGCCATGATTCCTTTGGCCCCGGTGCTCTTCGGGGCCAGGAGCGTCCTTCCCCCCCTCATTTTCGCGGGCGGCGCGATAGCCGGGATATCCTTGGTGCTGGCCTACTTATCCGGTATGGCCATGCGCAAGCGCGTCCTTAGCAATCTCGCCATCATGGCGGCCGCGGTGGCGATTACTTATCTGATTGGAATCTTGGCCAAGAGCCTGTGGGGGATCAGCCTGGGAGGATGATATGAATCTTAAGAATATGAAGTTGGGCTTTATTGTGGCAGGCATGGCCGCAGTGCTGGCGGGACCCAGGGCCGGGTGGTGCGGCCCCGGAGAGGACGCGCTGCTAGCCCTGGGCGTCGATAACCAACGCGCCTTAGACTTGGCCGCGCCCGCCGCGAAACAGGGTGACCCCCTCGCGCAGTACGTGCTGGGGCGCATCTACGCCGAAGGCAGGAACGTCGCGAAGAACGAAGCCGAAGGCGCCAAATGGTTCGCGCTGTCCGTCTCAAAGGTCAAGGAGTTGGCCGAATCCGGCAACGCCCCCGCGCAATTCGCTCTGGGCAGCCTCTATAATCGCGGGCAAGCCGTCAGCCAGGATTATTCCCAGGCGGCCGCATGGTTCCGCAAGGCGGCTGCACAGGGATACGCGCCAGGCCAGAACGCCCTCGGCGTATGCTATGTTTCGGGCCAGGGCGTGGCCCAGGACTTGGCCCAAGGGGTCAAATGGTACCGCAAGGCCGCCGACCAGGGCTTTGCCATAGCCCAGAACAACCTCGGCGCCCTATACGCCAGCGGGCAAGGCGTCGCGGCGGACGCCGGCAAGGCGGCCCAATGGTTCCACAAGGCCGCCGACCAAGGCAATGCCTACGCCCAAGTCAGCCTCGGCTCGATGTATTCCAACGGGGTCGGGGTAGCCAAGGACGCCGCCGAGGCCGTCAGATGGATCCGCAAGGCCGCCGACCAGGGCAACGCCGAGGCCCAGCGCGACCTCGGCGTGAGCTATTTCAACGGGCAGGGCGTGGCCCAGGACTTCCCGGAGGCGGCCAAGTGGTATCGCAAGGCCGCGGAACAGGGCAACGCCGAGGCGCAGAGCATCCTCGGCTCCATGTATCTCGACGGGCAGGGCGTCGCCAAGGACGCCGCCGAAGCGGACCGGTTCTTGAAGATGGCGTGCGGCAACGGGGACCAGCAGGCTTGCCTGAAATCCCAGGCCCTGGCCGAGCAAAAGACCGCGAACGAAAAGCGCAAACGCGCTGGGATGGTCCGGGTCATAGTCACGGGGCTTTTCGCGCTAGGAGCGGTCCTGTTCGTCCTGTATTGGATTTCCGGAACGGCCAAAGGAAACGCCTCCTAGGATGCGCTGGGCGAGACGCCGGCTTTTGCTATCATAGCCTCCCATGGGCAAGATATTCCACGCGCTCCTGGCGACCAGCGTAGTGGTCGCGGCCGCGGTCGGGGCCAGCTATGCCGTCATCAGGTGGGTCCCGCCGGGCTCCGCGCGCAACGCGGCGGAACGCTGGCTCATCGCCCCCGGCGAAGCGCTCTACGCCCGGGCGCAAGAGCGTGACGTGCAGGCCAGTATCCGCGAAGGGCGGCAGCGCCTCGCCCGTGCCGGCATCGAGATCAAGAAGCTCCAAGACACGCCCTTAGGCCGTCAGGCCAACCAAGCCGCGACCAAGGCCGAGGCCGGAACCCGGCGCCTTCTGCACCTCTACAACGCGGGGGCCTGGGCCGCCACGGGATTCGCGGTCTGCCTCCTCCTCACGCTCCTCTTCGGGGTATCCTCTATCAAGTCCGCGTTGTCCCTGGGGTTCAAGGTCACGCTCTTCTTGATCGTCCTGCAAGCGACCCTGATCCTGGGCGGCTTCTTGGCCCTGCACAAGCACGCCGGCTAACAAACGACCCCTACTCCATTGACTAAATCCATGCGCCCCATCCGCATCGCGGTGGCAGGACTCGGCGTGGTCGGCTCGGAAACCGTGCGGCTCCTGAGGGCCCGAAGCGAAAGCCTGCGCCAGCGCATGGGCGCGCGACTCGAGATTGCGGCGGTCTGCGACCGGCGCGCCTCGGCCATGGCCAAACGGCTCGGCCTGCCTGCCTCGGTGCGCCGCCTCAGCGACCCCCGCCTCCTGCCCGGCTTGCCGGGGGTGGACGCCGTGGTCGAACTCATGGGCGGCCTGGATGCGCCGCGGAGCCTGGTCCTGGCCTCCCTGCGCCAAGGCCGCCACGTGGTCACGGCCAACAAGCGCCTCCTGGCCCATTGCTGGAAAGAGCTCGGCCAAGCCGCGGCGCAGGGCCGCAGCCGGCTCCATTTCGAGGCCAGCGTAGCCGGCGGCATCCCCATCCTCAAGGCCCTGGACGCCAGCCTCGCGGGCGACCGCATCGAGGCCGTCTACGGCATCTTGAACGGCACCACGAACTTCATCCTCACGCGCATGGCCGAAGGCATGGACCCCGCCGCGGCCCTGCGCCGCGCCCAGGAGCTGGGCCTGGCCGAGGCCGACCCGACGCGCGATCTCAGCGGCCAGGACACTGCGGACAAGGTCTCCATCCTGGCTTCCCTGGTCACCGGCTCCTGGCTCAGGCCCGCTCAGGTGCGCACCTCCGGCATCACCGGCATCGCCCCGGAGGACATGGCTTTCGCCGAAACCGTGCTCGGACGCAGAATAAAACTCCTGGGCGCGCTGCGCGTCCTGGACCGCGCGGGAAGCAGACCCGCGGTCGAAGCCTTCGCGGCGCCGGTCCTGGTCCCCCTCTCCCACCCCTTGGCCGCGGTCCGCGACGAGTTCAACGCGGTGCTGGTCCGCGCCGCCTCGGCCGGGGACCTCATGTTCTACGGCCGCGGCGCGGGCGCGGGGCCCGCAGCGAGCGCGGTCCTGGGCGACATCCTGTCCCTGGGCCGCGAGCTGGTCTCGGGCGCGGCGCCCGCCTCCGCGCCTCCGGGCCCGGCGCCGGTCTTGGACGAGAACGCCTGCTCCTTCTATCTGCGCCTGGCCGCGCTGGACCGGCCCGGGGTGCTCAGCGCGGTCACCCAGGTCCTGGGCGGGCTCGGCATCTCGATTTCCACCATCCACCAGCCGGGGGACTGCGGCCTGAAGCACGTCCCCATCATGCTTACCACGCACCCCGCCCGCCCCGAGACTTTCCGCCGGGCCCTGCGCCGCATCCTCGCCTTGCCCGATGTCTCGCGCCGCCACACCGTCATGAGGCTGCTCCCATGAGCGGCCTCATAGAGCGCTACCGCGACCGCCTGCCGGTCACGTCCGCCACACCCATCGTCACCTTGGACGAGGGCGCGACCCCACTGCTGCGCGCCGACCGGTTGGCCGAGGCCGCGGGACTGCGGCCGGGCTCCGTGCACCTCAAATTCGAGGGCGCCAACCCCACCGGTTCTTTCAAGGACCGCGGCATGACCTTGGCCATATCCAAGGCCCTGGAGGAGCACAGCCGCGGTGTCTTGTGCGCCTCGACCGGCAACACCGCGGCCTCGGCCGCAGCTTACTCCGCCCGGGCCGGCCTGCGCTGCGTGGTCTTCCTGCCCCAGGGCGCCGTGGCCGCGGGCAAGCTCGCCCAAGCCATGATGCACGGCGCCGAGATCGTGGACGTGCCGGGGAATTTCGACGAGGCCCTGGCCGTGGCGCTGGCCGTCGCCGCCGAGCAGGGCTTCACCGTGGTCAATTCCTCCAATCCCTACCGCATCGAAGGGCAGAAGACCGCGGCCTTCGAGGTGGCCGAGGCCTTGGGCCGCGCTCCGGATTTCCAGTTCATGCCCGTAGGCAACGCCGGCAACATCACGGCCTACTGGAAAGGCTATAAAGAGCTGGGCGGCGCGCGGCCGAAGATGATGGGCTTCCAAGCCGCGGGCGCGGCGCCCCTGGTCCTGGGTCATGCGGTCAAGAATCCCAAGACCTTGGCCACGGCCATCCGCATCGGCGCCCCCTATTCCCGGGCCGGGGCCCTGGCCGCGCGCGACGAATCCGGCGGGGCCATCGCGGCGGTCAGCGACGCCGAGATAGTGGCCGCCTACCGATTCTTGGCCCAGGAGGAAGGCGTGTTCTGCGAGCCGGCCAGCGCGGCCGGCGTGGCCGGTCTGCTCAAGCTCGCGCGCGCGGGCCGCAAGCCCCGGGGCGTCGTGGTCTGCGTGCTCACGGGCCACGGCCTCAAAGACCCCGAGACCGCACAGAAGACCCCCTGCCGCAGGCGCACTTTCCGGGCGGGCCGGAGGTTCCGGCTTTGAGCGTGCTGCGGCGGGTGCGCGTGCGGGTGCCGGCCTCTACGAGCAATCTCGGCCCGGGCTTCGACTGCCTGGGCATGGCCCTGGGGCTTTACAACGACCTGGTCGTGGAGATGCACTCCGAGGACGGCCCCTGCGAGGTCGCGGTCTCGGGCGAAGGGGCCGGGTCCTTGCCCTCGGACACGAACAACCTCATGGTGAAGGCCGCAGCGATCGCCGGCCGGTTCAAGAACCGCCTGGTCTTCAAGGCCGTCAACCGCATCCCTTTGGCCCGGGGCCTGGGCTCGAGCGCCGCCGCCATCGTGGCCGGTCTGGCCGCGGGCAGCCGGCTGGCTCGGCGCGGTCCGCTGGACCGGGAACAGATTTTCGCCCGCGCGGCCGAGCTTGAAGGCCACCCGGACAACGCGGCGCCCGCCGTCTTCGGCGGGGTCTCGGTCTGCGTGAAGGGCGGCGCGTCGGTACGCCGCTTCTCCCTCCGGCCGCATCGGGACCTCGTGGCCGTGCTCTGCATCCCCGACTTCGAGCTGGCCACGGCCAAGGCCCGGGCCGCGCTGCCCCGGACCGTGCCGCGCGCGGCTGCGGTCGCCAACGTCTCGCGCGCCCTGCTCCTGGCCTCGGCCATCGAGCGCGGCCGCTGGGACGACCTGGCCTGCGCCATGGAGGACAGCTTGCACCAGCCTTATCGGGCGCCGCTCATCCCCGGATTCTCCGAGGTGCTCGCCGCGGCGCGCGCCGCCGGCGCCTGCGGGGCCGCCCTTTCCGGCTCGGGTTCCGCCATGCTGGCGCTATGCCGCAGGGGCCCCCGGGCCGCGGCCATCGGCGCGGCCATGCGCCGGGCCTTCGCCGCGCGCCGCGTGGCGAGCCGCGCCGTGGTCCTGCCCATCGCGCGCCAAGGCGTGAGCGTCCAGGGATAAAGATGACCGCCCGCAAAAACATCCTGGTCATGAAGTTCGGCGGCACCTCGGTGGCCGACCCGGAGAAGATCCAGCGCGCCGCGGACCGGGCCGTGGCCGCGCGGCGCCGGGGCCGCGCCGTGGCGGTCGTGGTCTCCGCCCCGGGCGACATGACCGACGAGCTTCTGACCCTGGCCCGGCGCGTCGCGGCCGAGCCCGACGACCGCGAGCTCGACCAGCTGCTGGCCACGGGCGAGCAGGTGAGCATCGCGCTCTTCGCCATGGCCTGCCGCGCGCGGGGGGCGCCGGCGGTGTCGCTGACCGGGGCGCAGGCCGGCATCGACGCGGGCGGCGACCACACCCGCGCCCAGATCGTGCGCATCCGCGCGGGCAAGATCCTCCGGGAGCTCCAGGCCGGACGCATCGTGACCGTGGCGGGCTTCCAGGGCGTCACCCCGGGCCGCGACGTGGCGACCCTCGGCCGGGGCGGCTCCGACCTGACCGCCGTCGCCCTGGCCTGCGCGCTCAAGACCCGCGAGTGCGAGATCTACACCGACGTCAAGGGCGTCTACACCGCGGACCCGCGCATCGTATCGGAGGCGCGCAAGCTCGACCGGATCACGGCCGCGGAGATGCTGGAGCTCGCCGGGGCCGGGGCCCAGGTCATGCAGCCGCGTTCCATGGAGGTCGCGGAGCGCTTCGGCGTGTCCATCCACGTGCGCTCGGCCTTCCACCCGCAGCCGGGCACCTGGATCATCCCCAAGGAGAAAGCCATGCTGGAAAAAGCCTTCGTCTCGGCGCTGGCCCTCGACAAGAGCGAGGTGCGCCTCAATCTCATGGACCTGCCGGACCGGCCGGGCGTGGCGGCGCAGGTCCTGGCGGCCCTGGCCGAGGCGCGCATCCCGGTGGACATGATCGTGCAATCCGCCCCCGCGCGGACGGGCGTCAACGCCATCTCGCTGATGACCCCGCGCGCCTTCGCCGCCAAGGCCCAAGAGGCGCTGACGCCCATCGCCCGGCGCCTGGGCGCGCGCGTGGACATCCGCGACCAGGTGGCCAAGATATCGGCCGTGGGCACAGGTTTCCGGCACCACCCCTGGATCGCGGCCAAGATGTTCGCGGCTTTGGCCAAGCACAAGATCAACATCCACATGATCGTGGCCTCGGACCTGCGCGTCTCGGCCGTGGTGGACACGCACCACGGCGAGACCGCCCTGCGCGCCCTGCACCGGGCTTACGGATTGGCACGCAAGAAAAAGCCGCGATGAGGCCCGCCGCGCGGCTTCCCAGCTTCGCCGCCATAGACTTCGAGACCGCAGACCAGGGCTCCGACTCCGCTTGCGCCGTGGGCGTGGTGCGCGTCGAGGACGGCCGCGTGGCCGCGCGCCTGAGCCTGCTCATCCGGCCGCCGCGACAGGACTTCCTCTTCACCTACATCCACGGCATCACCTGGACCCGGGTCAGCCAAGAGCCCGGATTCGGCGAACTCTGGCCAAAGATCCGCGAAGCCATAGGCGAGTCGGAGTTCCTCGCGGCCCACAACGCGAGCTTCGACCGCCGGGTCCTGGAGGCCTGCTGCCGGGAGGCTGGCCTGACCCCGCCGCCTCATGAGTTCGTCTGCACCGTCCAGCTCGCGCGCCGCACCTGGTCGATCTATCCCACCCGGCTACCCTTGGTCTGCGACCACCTAGGCATCAAGCTCAACCACCATGAGGCGCTCTCCGACGCCGAGGCCTGCGCGCACATCGTCCTGGCCGCGCTCAAGACCGGCTGGCGGCCCGGCGCGGCGGCCAGCCTCCGGCGTCCTAGAAGCCTGGGCTGAAAAGACGCGCGCGCCTCGACGTCGAGGCGCGCGGCAGTGCGGACTGGCGGCTGGTTCAGCCTTCGATCTGCGTCTTGTCCTTCTTGGCTCCGCCGAACTGGAATCCCAGCTGCAGCATGAGGCCGACCTCGGACGGGAGGTCCATGGTCTGGGCCGCCTTGCTGCTGTCTTTGTTCGGGATGGGGACGGTCTGCAGCTTGGGCGTCACCTCCGCGCCGATGTCGATGGTCAGGTGGAGCAGGTTGAAGCCCACGCCGGCCGTAACCACAGCGGGGGACTTGGCCGAAGCCAGGTTGTTCTCGATGCCCACCCGCAGGGGGATGTTGATCCAGGTCCGGTTGAAGATGTTCGCCTCAAGCCCGGCGCCGACCATCTGGGAATAATAAGTCCACGAACCTCCCGACGTTGGGTCGCTGCCTTGGGCGACTGGATAGTAGCCATGGAGCAATGTGGGGTTCTTCACCAGGTCCACATCGGCCGTGACATTGAGCCAATGCCAGGGACTGATGGCCACCCCGGCCCGGGTCTGCGCGCCCAAGGCGATGCGGCCGGGCTGACCAATCATGACGCAATTCGTGGTAAGAACGTTGCCCACGGGCTGGCAGACTGACATCTGCGCCGCGGCCGGCTGGTTGAACTTGGGATTGTTGAGGTTGCGGCCGGTTACGCCGATACGCGGATGCAGGATGGCCCCGGGGAAAGTCTCGGTCACGTCCCAGAGGATGCCTAAGTCCACGCCGGGCTGGATCTGCTTCTCCTGGAGATTGTAGTTTGAGCTGTTGGGCGTCGGGAAACCGTTGGTCTGGGCCTGAGCGGCGTTCATCTGATCGTAGCCGGTAGCGCCCACCAAAGCCTTGAGGTTGCCGCCCACATACAAGCCGTCCCAGTGCACCTTATGCGCATAGCCGACGCCCACTTCCGCCACGGACAGGGCGCTACCGGCCAAGCCCGAGATGTTTTTCCCGATGAATTGCGGGCTGTTCGAGATGACGCCTTCGTGCCAGGTGTCAACGTACGGGCTCAGCCCGACATAGGAAAAATCATGGATGAAAAAAGCGAACCCCATGATCTTCATGTCCAGCAGAGCCACCGGCGCGTTCAGGGTAACCCCCGAGCCGGGCGCGCTCAACTCGCCCAGAGCCTTATTGATGTTGGTCGAATTGCACTGGAAGATGTCTCCGTTCTTACAAGCCGTGGCCGTGTTGTACAGATCGTTGGCGCCGGTGAGGAGCTCTCCGGTCACCGCGGCCTGGACCCCGACCCCGACCACTCCACCCGAGGCGTTCTCTTCCTGAGCCAAGCCCGCGGGATTCCAATAGGAGCCTATGGGCCCCTTCGCCAAGGCGACGCCGGTGCCGCCCATGGCCATCGAGCGCGCGCCCAAGGGCTGCCATTCCAAGGCCCGCGCCGGCAAAGCCGCGAACGCGGCGAGGGCAGTAAGCATAAGGATGTTTTTTATCGGCAGCGGCCTCTTGACCATTTCTCCCCCGAATTCCCAAGGATTTCCGGCAGGTTGGACACACGATTCCGACATTGAACAAGTATAGCAGGAGTCGCCGCACTGTTCAAGAACTTTCTCCCAGGAATAATTGCAATCCCAAGCCGGGAGTTGATATCATGGCTCGCCGGCCGCCGAGGGCGCCCGCACCTAAATGGAAATCGGCATCGTCGGCCTGCCCAACGTCGGAAAATCCACGATCTTCAATGCCTTGACCGCGGGCCACGCCCCGGCCTCCAACTACCCCTTCACCACGGTCGAGCCCAACGTCGGCGTCGTGGCCGTCCCGGACCCCAGGCTCGACCGCCTGCACCGACTCTTCAGCTCCAAGACCAAGTCGCCGGCCGTGGTGCGCTTCATGGACATCGCGGGCTTGGTCCAGGGCGCGGCCGCGGGCGAGGGCCTGGGCAACAAGTTCCTCGCCCACATCCGCGAGGTGGACGCCATCCTCATGCTGGTGAGGCTCTTCCAAGACCCGGACGTGGCGCATACCATGGGCGGGGTGTGCCCCCGGCGCGACGTGGAGGTGGTCGAGACCGAGCTCATCCTGGCGGACCTGGCCGGCGCGGAGAAGCAGATCGAGAAGCTCACCACCAAGGCCCGCACCGGGGACAAGGAAGCGCGCAGCGCCCTGGCCCTCCTGGAGCAGGTGCGGACGGGGTTGGCCGCCGGCAAGCCGGTGCGCGCGCTGGGCCTGCCGCCCGCCGAGCTCAAGCCCCATTGCTTTCTCACCGCCAAGCCCGTGCTCTTCGCCGCCAACACGGATGAGAAACCCGACCCTGCGCGGCTGGCCGAGATCGAGGCCTTGGCCCAAGAGCGTAAGGCCGGCTGCGTGGCTCTCTGCGGCAAGCTCGAAGCCGAGATGATTCAGTTGGCCGCCGGAGACCGGCAGGCCTTCATGTCAGAATTGGGACTCTCGTCCACCGGCCTGGAGCGCGTCATCGTGGCGGCCTACCAGCTTCTCGGCCAGATCAGCTTCTTCACAATCGGAGACTATGAGGTCCGGGCCTGGGCCTTGACCGCGGGCTGGAAGGCGCCCCAGGCGGCCGGCATCATCCACAGCGACTTCGAAAAGGGATTCATACGGACGGAGGTCTACCGGTTCGCGGACCTGGACCGGCACGAAAAGGAATCGGTCCTGCGCGAAAAGGGCCTAATCCGCTCCGAGGGCAAGGACTACGTGGTCAAGGATGGCGATGTCTGCTTCTTCAGATTCTCCCCGCCCGGCAAGTGAGCCGGCCGTGAACCGCGCGGCGCGCTGTATCCACTTCGGCGTCTGCGGCGGCTGTTCCATGCAGGACCGGCCTTACGAGGGGCAACTCCAGCTCAAGACCGAGAGGGTCCAGACTTGCCTTTCCATTATTAAGGATATCCCCGCGCCTCGGTCCCATGCCTCGCCCGACATCTGGTTCTACCGCAACAAGATGGAGTTCGGCTTCGGCGACGTTTACCCGCCGCAGGCCGCGGGCACGACCGTGAAGCTCGGCTTGAAGCCTAAAGGCCGCTGGTACGAGATATTGGACCTGCAAGAGTGTTTCCTCATGTCCCCGGAAACGCCCGTCCTCTTGGCCGGCATCCGGGCTTGGGCTGAAAAGGAGAAGCTGGCTCCGTACAACGGCCACAAGAAGACGGGATTCTTGCGGCACCTGGTCCTCCGGGAGGCCAAGAGCTCGGGAGAGCGCATGGTCGTCCTGGTCACGTCGCCCGGCGAGCTGCCCGAGGCGTCGTTCCTGGAAGCGGTCCGGGCCGCTTACCCGGCGACCACCGTGCTCTGGGGCGTCAACGAGAAGGCCGCCGACGTGGCCGTGAGCGACCGTCTGCGCGTCCTGGCCGGGCCCGGGCACATCACGGAAGAACTGCGCTTCGGCGAACGCTCCCTGCGCCTGCGCATCTCCCCGCATTCTTTCTTCCAGACCAATACCCACGCGGCCAACCACCTTTACTCCCTCCTGCGCGATTGGGTCCGGGCGGAAGGCGCGAGCACGGTGCTGGACCTTTACTGCGGCGGCGGGGGCATCACGCTCTCGGTGGCGGACCTCTGCCGCAAACCGGTCGGCGTGGAGTCGAACCCGGCGGCGGTGGCCGATGCCCGGGCCAACGCAACGCTCAACGGATCGGACCATGCGGAGTTCTACTCCGGCGCCGTGGAGATATTGCTGCCCGCGCTTTTGGCCCTGGAGCCGCAGGTCGTGATCTGCGACCCGCCCCGAGCCGGCATGCACGCGGCCGCTGCCGCCGCCCTGGCCGCGGGCGGGCCGCGCACGGTCATCTACGTCTCCTGCAACCCGAAGTCCCTGGCCCGGGATCTGGAGGTCCTGGCGGCCGGCTACGGCGTGGAACGGCTGGAGGTCTGCGACCTGTTCCCGCACACGGAGCATGTGGAAACCGCGGTCCTGCTCCGGCGCAAATAAGCTATAATTTCGGCCTTCGCGGCACTTAAAGCGCTCGTAACACAATGGATAGTGTCCAAGCCTGCGAAGCTTGGTATATAGGTTCGATTCCTATCGAGCGCACCATCTTCTCATGCATCATACCCGTCATGTGAATTGGACGCACGCGGTGAACTGGCATTCGCTCCCGCCGGTGGCCGTGGTCGTCGTGATCGTCGTGGTCGTTCTGGTGCTGTACATGATGTTCGTGCCCGAATCCAGATAGCAGTCACCGCGGCATCGGTCGGCCAATAAGATAAAATACCTTCTCATGGCGACCGCGCCCGGACTCGACCTCAACCTCCTCAACCCCCAGCAGAAAGAAGGCGTCCTCCACCCCAACGGCCCCCTCCTTGTCCTGGCGGGCGCCGGCACCGGCAAGACCCGCGTCATCACCTACCGCATCGCGCATCTGCTGGAGAGCGGCGTCCCCCCCGGACGCATCCTCGCCGTCACCTTCACCAACAAGGCGGCGGGCGAGATGCGCCGCCGCATCGAGGAACTGGCTCCCGGCAAAGGCGCCTTGGTCTGGGCCTACACCTTCCACGCCTTCGCCGCGCGCCTGGTCCGGACCCACCACGACCTCCTGAAGATTCCGCGCCACTTCACCATCTACGATCAGTCCGACCAGAAGCGCGCCGTCGTCGAAGCCATGAAGTCCATCGGCCTGGAGGACCAGAACAACAAGGCGGGCATGTACGTCGGCATCATCTCCCGCGCCAAGGACGACCTCCTCGACGCCCAATCCTACTCCATCCACGCCATGACCGCGGGCGAGCCCGCGCGCAAGACCGCGGCCGAGATATACCTCGCCTACCAGCGCCAGCTCGACGCCGCCGGCGTCCTCGACTTCGGCGACCTCCTGCTCAAGACCTGCGGGCTCCTGCGCGACCACGAGAGCGTGCGCGCCCACTACCAGGAGCTCTTCACGCACATGCTCGTGGACGAATACCAGGACACCAACCACGCCCAGTACATCCTGACCAAGACCCTGGCCGCCCGGCACCGCAACATCTGCGTGGTCGGCGACGACGACCAGAGCGTCTACTCCTGGCGCGGGGCCAACATCCGCAACATCCTCGAATTCGAGAACGACTTCCCGGACGCCAAGGTGGTCACCCTGGAGCAGAACTACCGTTCCACCTCGCGCATCCTCGAGGCCGCGGGCCAGGTCATCCGCAACAACAAGTCGCGCAAGCCCAAGAACCTCTGGACCACCAAGCCCGCCGGCGAGTCCGTCTCGGTGACCGAGCTCTCCAACGAGATGGAGG
>Ga0118677_10010794_pt1 | contig 13865 bp, 8 predicted proteins | sample AliMusrvi5mmetaG_FD_86154 | JGI IMG/M metagenome (GOLD analysis project Ga0118677, IMG submission 86154) | reverse complement strand
GCGTCAGGTTCAGCGGCAATTCCGACTGGCGCTCGAAAAGGGCAAGCTGCTGCGGCTTTCCGTCTTCGGTAACGGCAAAATCGTCGCGCGTCAGGCCGCCCACAATCGCCCCGTTCCGGTCCGTAACGTTCACGAAGACGCTCACCAATCTCACGTCCAAATGCAGCGTAAGATCCTGTGCCGCCAGGCTTGGCCCCAGTCCGATAGCCAGCCCCGCCGCGATCACCCACCCAGCCATGGCCGCCTTCCCATAAAAGCCGGGTGCCCTAATTCTCGATTTTGAGACATGGGAAAGCAGGTTCTCAGCGATTTCACCGAAACCGTCATCCTGAGCGCTTCCCACATAGCTGTCATCCTGAGCGGAGCGCAGCGGAGCCGAAGGACCTGCATTTGGTCTTAATCGCGCAAGGGCGGGAAGCCTCAAATAACGAAAAAGGAAAGCCTCGGCCGCGGCCACTGCCGCGTCTCGCCAATCACTCAACTCGCCAAAGCAGACCACGCTCACTTGCATCCTGAAAAGAATACCGCCTGCCGGTTAGACGCGGCAGGCGGCATTCAGTCGGCACTCCCGCATGAACCTACGTCATCTTGTACAGGAACCCTGTCGGCGTGCCCCACAGGTTCCGCGCACGGTCCTCGTAAAAAATGCTGAATTCGATGCCCGAAATGTCGTAGTCAAACAGGGGAACCCGGTCGAATGTGTAGTCGCCGCGCACCGAGTACTCGTCGCCCCCGCAATCCACCATCAACGTTTCCCCGCTCGACAACCGCTCGGGATGCGTAAGCAGCATGCAGCCAAACGCAAACACCCCCAGCCCGAATTCGTTGCCGGCCATCGCCACTCGCGTTCGCCGTGCCGAGCAGCCGCGGTGCAGCATCCCCGCCTGCGCCGCCACCACCAGCATGTCGCATCCCTGCTGCTGGTCGGCCAGAATCTTCTCCGCCAGCTTCGATCGCTCCGACTGGCGCAGATAAATCGGTCCCAGCCGGCCGATAATCCGGTTTGAGAATTTGCGCTTGGCGGCCAGCACCTCAACCAGCATCTCCACCGCCTCGCTGTAAGTCGATGCCAGGGCCTGCCACCGCGGAATCACAAACCAGGCTTCGGCCCCTTCCGGCCTTTGCCTGCGCCCAATCTTTTCGTTGCAGGGGCCCAGGCTCGGAAACAGCTTCCGCAACTCCGTCACCTGCGCCTCAACCGGCTTCACGCGATAGCTGGGAGGATAGGTGCGCGTGGAGCCTACCTCTTCGTCTTTGAACTTGTCGCTCGCCGTGTGGCGGCTGATAATCTCCACCACCATCTCGGCCACCTCGCGCTTCACCTTCTTGCCTGAATCAATCACAATCTGCGCACTCTGCTGATCCAGTTGCTCGATCGCCGTCTGGTAAGCCTGATCCACCGCTTCTCCCAGCGACTGCTTCAGAGCCTCGTTCTGCTGCGGCGTCGTGTTCCCCGACAGATGTAATGGAGTGATGTAATGCAAACTCGCCATAGTCACCGCTTCTCGCGTAGCCGCGCACTTGATTCTGTCGCATTTATCGGCAAGCTTGTCCCTTTCAGCAGCCCCTTGGCACAAAGTTGCTCTTTTTTGGAACAGGAGGTGCCGTCCACGCGAGTTCAGCTTCTTGCCCCCTCCCCCACCGCAGAGGGAGACCTTCCCAGGTAAATCACCAAATTCAGATTTTGTCGAGCCTATAAAAGAGAAGAGGCTTGCAAGAATAAAATCCCTGAAAGCCCCGTCTTTCTTATCCTCTTTTTTAATCCGGCAATTACTTTCCGGTCCCGCGTTTTGGTCTAGGAGCGTGTCTGAGTAATCACGTCCTGTTAGCGAAAAAGTAGTTGAAGTGCGGTTGCGCTCATGCGAATCTGATGGCATGGCGAAGAGCTACCGGCCGTATTTTCCCGAACAGGATTATCTTCTTCCTCCCAGCTTGCGGGAATGGCTTCCTGAGAACCACCTGGCGTATTTCATCAGCGACATGATCGATCAGTTGGATCTGAGCGCGATCGAGAGCTATTACGAGCGCGAAGAACGGGGCTATCCGCCGTATCATCCGCGCATGATGACCAAGCTGTTGGTTTACGGCTATTGTGTCGGGGTGTTCGCGTCGCGGAAGCTGGAAAAGCGGGTACTGGAAGATGTGGCGTTCCGGGTGCTGGCGGCGAGCAACGAGCCGGATTTCCGGACCATCGCGGAGTTCCGGCGGATTCACCTGAAGGCGCTGGAAGGGCTATTTGGGCAGGTGCTGAAGCTGGCCTTGAAGCTTGGAGCGATGAAGCTGGGACGGGTGGCGATCAACGGCAGCAAGGTGAAGGCCAATGCCAGCAAGCATAAGGCGATGAGCTACCAGCGCATGCAGGAAGACGAAAAACGGTTGAAGGAAGAAGCGCAGCAGCCGCGGTGACGAGTTGCCGGCCGAGTTGGAACGGCGCGAGCAGCGGCTCCAGCGCATCGCCGAAGCCAAGCGGGAGTTGGAAGAGCGGGCCCGCAGCGAAGCTGAGGAGAAGCAGGAACCGCAAGCCAAGCAGGCCAAGCCCAAGCCGAAAGACCAACACAACTTTACCGATCCCGAGTCGCGCATCATGAAAGGGCCGGATGGGTTCGTGCAGGCCTACAACGCACAGATTGCGGTTGAGCCGGCATTGCAATTGATTGTGGGCCAGGCGGTAACCCAGCAAGCCAACGACAAGAAGCAACTGTTGCCGATGATCGGGACGGTCAGACAGCAATCGGGTCAGAAGGTGGCGGAGGTACTGGCCGACAGCGGGTATTGTTCGGAAGAGAATCTGCGCAAAGCGGCAAACAAGAAGATCGATCTCTACGTGGCCACCGGCAAACAGAAACACCATCAACCGCCGCCCAAAGCGCGGGGACGGATACCAAAATCAGCCACCATCGTCGACAGGATGAAGCGAAAGTTACAGACCAAAGGCGGGCGAGCCGTCTACGCCTTGCGCAAAACCATCGTGGAGCCGGTCTTCGGACAAATCAAACAGGCGCAGGGATTCCGACAGTTCCTGCTGCGCGGGTATGAAAAGGTGCAGGGAGAATGGGCGCTGGTATGCACCACCCACAACCTGCTGAAGATCTACCGGGCCTGCACAGCATAACCGGAACGGGAAAGACTGCGGCAACAACACAAAGACCGCGTCGCGCGCGTTTACCGAAGCGACAAACCAGTTCTAAAATACCCCGCGGCCCCAGAACTGAAAACGGAAAACCGCAAAGTCAAACCGGCTCGCGCTTTCAGCAAGCCTTACTCAGACACGCTCCTAGCAGATTTCTAAATAATTACAGCAAAAAATCAAGGCGGCTCACTGTCGCTGTTCGCCAGTATACAGGCCCTACGGTATTGAGTAAATCGAGAAATCGGCTCTGAAATCAAAAAGGGCCGGCTGGTTTGCCGGCCCCTCTCTATCGTCTGCAGGCAGTTTATGCCACGCTGCCCACCGCGATCTCTTCTTCCGCTGCCGGTGCCGCCGCCAGGTGCATCTTCAACTGCGGCAGGGCCACCGCCAGCACGTCTTCAATCCGGCTGGCGTAGTGGATGTCCACCCCGCCAATCAGTTCCGGCGTCAGGTCTTCGTCCACGTCCTGGCGGTTCTCAGCAGGCAGGATAATAGTCTCAATCCCCGCCCGGCGCGCTGCCAGGAACTTCTCCTTGATGCCGCCCACCGGCAGCACGTTGCCGCTCAGCGTGATCTCCCCGGTCATGGCCGTCAGCTTGCGAACGGGCGTATCGGTCAGCAGCGATACCAGCACTGTAGTCATGGTTACGCCCGCCGAAGGCCCATCCTTGGGAATGGCGCCGGCAGGCACGTGAATGTGCAGGTCGATCTCCTTGGTAAAGTCCTCTGCCAGGCCCAGGCTGGCCGCATTTGATCGCACCCAGGTCAGCGCGGCCTGCATCGACTCCTGCATCACCTCGCCAATCTGCCCGGTCATGGTGAAGCCGCCCTTGCCCTTCATCTTGTTGGCTTCGATGAACAGGATGTCGCCACCCGCCGGAGTCCAGGCCAGGCCAACGGCCACGCCCGGCCGCTTTACCCGCTCTGAAACTTCGGTTTCCACGCGCACCTGGATGCCGCCCAAGAACTCCTTCAGCACCTCGCGTGTCACCACCAGCTTTTCGGTCTTGCCCTCCACCACGCGCCGCGCCTCTTTGCGGCAGACGGTCCCGATAACCTGCTCCAGCTTTCTCACCCCGGCTTCGCGCGTATAGTGGCGGGTCAGCCACCGCACCGCGTCCTCGGGGAATTCGATCTGCTCCGGTGTGATGCCGTTCTCCTTGATCTGCCGCGGAATCAGGTAGCGGTTGGCAATGTGCAGCTTCTCTTCTTCGCTATACCCCTGCAGGAAGATCAACTCCATCCTGTCCAGCAGCGGCGGCGGAACCGGGTCAAGCATGTTCGCGGTGCAGATGAACAGCACCTTCGACAAATCGAATGGCACGTCCAGGTAATTGTCGCGGAACGTGTTGTTCTGCTCCGGGTCCAGCGTCTCCAAAAGCGCCGACGCCGGATCGCCCCGGAAGTCCCGTCCCAGCTTGTCCACCTCGTCCAGCATGATCACCGGATCGTTGCAATCGGCCCGGCGAAGGCTCTGGATGATCTGCCCCGGCAGCGCGCCGATGTAGGTGCGCCGATGCCCGCGAATCTCCGCCTCGTCGTGCATGCCGCCGAGCGAGATGCGCTGGAACTTCCGCCCCAGCGCGCGCGCAATCGACCGGCCCAGGCTGGTCTTGCCCACTCCGGGAGGCCCAACAAAGCAGAGGATCGGCCCCTTCATATCGGGCTTCAGTTCAAGCACGCTCAGGTAGTCGAGGATGCGATCCTTCACCTTTTTCAATTCGTAGTGGTCCTCGTCCAGAATCTCCTTGGCCTTGCTTATATCAATCTTGGAGCCGGAACTCTTGGCCCACGGCAGCACCGCCAGCCATTCAATGTAGTTGCGCGTCAACGAGTAGTCGGCGGCCATGGGAGACATCCGCGACAGTCGCGTCAGTTCCTTCAAAGCCTCTTTCTTCACGTCTTCCGGCATTCCCGCGGCGTCTATCTTTTGGCGCAGTTCCTCGGTCTCCCGCTGCCCCTCGTCCTGCTCCCCCAGTTCCTTCTGGATGGCCTTCATCTGCTCGCGCAGATAGTAATCGCGCTGCGACTGCTGTACCTGGTCCTGCACCTCGGTCTGGATCTTGGTGCGCAGCTGCTGCACCTCGAGTTCCTTGGCCAGGTGCTTGTTCAACAGTTCCAACCTGTCCACGATGGAAGCCGTTTCAAGCAGTTGCTGCTTGTCGTCGGTGGTCAGGAACGGCAGCGACGAAGCCACAAAATCCACCAGCCGGCTCGGTTCCTCGATATTTGCCGCAATCGTCCGCAACTCGTCCGACAAGGTCTGCGATTCTGAAACAATCTGCTGGAACTGCGAAATCACGTTCCGCACCAGCGCTTCAACGCTGGAACTGGCTGCCGGCTCCTCGTCAGCCAGCGTCTCAACCTCGGCGATCATGTAGGGCTCGGTCTGCACGTAGCGCACCAGCCGCACCCGCTCAACCCCCTCGGTAAACACAAACCGGCTCTGGTTGGGCATGCGCACCACTTTGTGCACCGTGGCCAGAGTTCCTACTTCGTGCAGGTCTGAAGGCTTGGGGGAGTCGAGCCGCGGGTCAAGCTGGGCCGCCACAATAATGGCCCGCTCCTCGCCCAGAGACTCAATCAGCTGGATGGAACTTTCCCTGCCCACCGTCAGCGGCAGCACCGCATGAGGGAACAGGACCGTATCCCGCACCGGGAGAACGGCAATCTTCCGTAAAGTAGCAGGTTCGTTCTCGACTGCGGTCTTGGACGACGGCAAATTGGAAGGCTGGCTTGGCATTGAGTGTCCTCGTATCAACTTTCCTTCATTAGACAGCGCAGAATTCGAAAAGTTTCAGGAAAGTCATCCTTCTGGTAAGCTCCCCTCGCAAAATCCGCCCATCCGCCTTTGTTTGTACGGCTTATCTCCGGGCACAGTTCCGGGCCTTGGAGGAGGGAACTGTCAGCCCTATTTCGGGTTGCCGGACAATGCCCCTTTTTTGATCGCGCGTGTGCCACACCACGGCGAATCGGCCTCGCGGACGCCAGTCACCGCTGTGACTCTGGAAGGCTATATCGGCCAAAAGACAAAGAAGGTGAGCAGGCCCGAAAGCCCCTTTCAAATCCTGCGCCTGCTCCAATTCCAGTGGGCGATTAAAAAATGCCGTCGCCTGCCTCGTTGAATCGCAGGCGGCTGGGGCATCCTGGCTGGATTGCGGCTCTCAGCCTTTGCCGGGGAGCTGTTCCTCTTCCTTGAGGGCCATCTCAATGTGCTCCCACAGCGCATCCGGCGGCTCCTCGACTGGGAACAATTGGCGGGCAGCGGCGGCAATCGTCATCAGGTCATCTACCAAGGCCCGGCAAAGTTCACAGCTCTGCACGTGAGGATGGAGATAAATGTCCTGCCCGGTGCCGATCAAATCGGGCAGCTCGGACTGGAACTTCTCGCAGACTTGCTTGTTGTGTTCTTTGTTCATCGCCGTGCCTCCTGCCGCGAACTCCTGCGCAGCGCATCGCGCAGTTTCAGCCGGGCCTTGTGCAGCTGGGATTTGCTGTTGCCTATCGAGCAGTCGAGCATGGCGGCTATCTCGTTGTGTTCGTACCCCTCGATGTCGTGCAGAACAAAAATAAGCCGGTATCCGGCCGGCAAATTGGCCACCGCCCGCTCAAGGGCCAATCGGTCAATGGAGCCGGTCAAGGTAAGGTCGGGAGCGCCGAAGCTGCGGCCGGGGCGTTCTTCTGGGGCGGGTTCCATGGCTTCGTCCAAAGAGATCAGGCTCAGGCCCTTCTTGCGCAGGCGCATCAGCACTACATTGATAGCCATTCGGTGCAGCCAGGTGGAGAAAGCCGAATCGCCGCGGAAGGTGCCAATCTTGCGGTGCAATTGCAGAAAGGCTTCCTGGGTCAGGTCTTCCGCTTCGGCGGCATTGCCCACCATGCGCAGACATAAAGAATAGATGCGTCTTTTGTGCTGCGCGTACAGTTGGGCAAAGGCGTGGTGGTCCCCGGACTGGGCCAGGGCCAATATGGTGCCCTCTGCGGACTCGGGAATGGCTGCTTCTGCCGAAACCTCGGCAACGGTGGATGCCTTTGCCGGCCCGTCGTCCTCGGAACCGTTTCTCGAAGCACGATCCGGCGGCAGTTTGGGAAGGCTGATGCTGTTTATGTCCCTTGTCGTATATCTCTCCAAAGGCCATATGCTCCCGCATCGGCCTTATTTCCTCGTTAGTATAAGGTCAGCGGTCAACGGTGTGGAGACCAGCCTTGAAACGTTTGAGGCCATGCGGCTCCACAAAGTTGTTCTCTTATGCGGCAGGGCTATATTTCTTCACGTTTACAGGGAGACAAGGTTTGAGGGCAAAGCCGGCTGGGCAGTGCGGCATTCAGTACGGGTTCGGCATTCTGCTGGGTTGCCTTTTTGTCCTCAGCGCCCAGGCCAGGGGCCAGGGGCTGGACACGGCCTCCCCGCAGGCCGCTCCGTCCCTTGCGCCTTTGGAAGCCGCTCCGCTTGCCCAATGGGAGGGAATGCCGATTCGGCGTATCTCCCTTGCGGGGGTCGCCACGGACCGCCTGCGCCCCATTCCGGAAAACCTTGACCGGTCGCTGGGAACGCCGCTGAGCCGGGAGTTCCTGCAGGCAAGCCTGCGCCAGCTCTTTTCGACCGGGCTTTTCGAGAACATCCAGGTGGCTGCTACGCCTGAGCGGGATGGCGTTGCCCTGGTCTTTTCCGGACTTCCGCGCGCCTTTATTGGAACCATAACCGTGGATGGGGCCAAGGGCGCCTCGATCAATACGCAGTTGGAGCGGGCCAGCCGGCTTTCTCCGGGCACCCGCTATACCCAGGCAAAGCTCGACCAGGCGCTCGAACAGATGCGCCAGGCGCTGGCTGAGAACGGATTCCACGACCCTATCATTACCCACGTCCTGACGCCGCACCCTGAAAACCAACTGATCGACATTGCATTCCACGTGGTGAACGGCCCCCAGGCGCGCGTGGGCTCGGTCGAGGTTACCGGCGACCCCGGAATGAGCACCGACGAATTCCGCCGCCACGCCCGCCTCAAAGCCGGATCGCGTGTGGAACAAGACACCGACAATAAGGCGCTCGCCGGGGTGCTCAAGCAATATCGGAAACAGGACCGCCTTGAGGCCGAAATCAAGCTCGAGTCCCAGCAGTATGCCGCGCCAACCCAGAAAACTGACTTCCGCTTCTCTGCCAATCGCGGGCCTCAGGTCAAAGTCCTCGTTGACGGTGTCGGCATCTCCGCGGCCCGCATCAAGCACGTGATTCCCGTCTTTGAAGAGGGCACGGTTGACGAAGATTTGCTCAACGAGGGCAACCGCCGCCTGCGCGACTACTACCAGCGAATGGGTTACATCGACGTCAAGGTGGACCATGAGCAGAAAACCATCAACTCCGACCAGGTGGATATCCTGTACAAGGTGAACCTGGGACCGCGAAGGCGTGTCGAAAAAGTGTCCGTCGCTGGAAATCATTACTTCGGCTCCGCAACCCTTGAAGAATTGCTCAGCGTGCATGCGGCCGACGTGATCGATCGCCATGGCGTCTACAGTCAGGCCCTGGTGACCGCCGACATGGGCGCTTTACAGGCCGTCTACCAGAACAACGGCTTTCCCTGGGTTAAGATCAGCCCTGAAACCAGCAAGCCTGAAGAGGCAGACGCCAAGGGAAAAACGGCCCCGCTCACCGTCGTTTACCGCATCGAAGAGGGCAGGCAGGTGCGGGTGGGTTCGGTCCAGCTTGAGGGCGCGGACCACGCCGAGCCGGCCCGGCTGATGCCCCTTCTCAACACCGCCCCGGGCCAGTTGCTTTCGCCCCAGAACCTGGCCGGCGACCGTGACGCGCTCTTGACCGACTACCTGAGCCACGGCTTTGACCAGGTGGCCGTGGATGTCTCTCAAAAGACGGAGGACGCCGATCCGGGCAAGATTGACGTAGTCTTCCACATCACCGAAGGCCAGCAGATTTTTGTGCGCAAGGTGCTCATCACCGGGCTCCATTACACGCGCCCCGCAACCATCGCCAAAGCCATCACCATTCGGCCCGGCGACCCGCTTGACCCCGCGGCCCTGGCTGAAACACAGCGCAATCTCTACGAGTTTGCCCTGTTCAACGAGATCGATACCGCCGTCCAGAATCCCGCCGGAGGAGAAACCCACAAAACCATCCTCCTGCAAGCGGTTGAAGCGCGCCGGTGGGCCTTGACTTACGGTTTCGGCTTCGAGGCGCAGACGGGAACGCCCCAAACCAATTGCACCGCAACCGGCGCCGGAGCCAGCAACTGCACGCCCAACGGCAAAACCAGCGTAAGCCCGCGCGTCCTGCTTGACGTCACCCGCAACAATCTCTTCGGCCGCGAGCAGTCCGCTTCGCTGCGCGGCAACTACGGACTCCTTGAGCAGAGAATCAGCCTCTTGTTCCAGAATCCGCACTTTGAAGGAAACCGGAATTTCGGCCTGACCCTGTCCGGCGGCTACGCCAACAGCCAGGATGTAACCACTTACGTGGCCTCAAAGCTTGAGGCCGGCATGCGCTGGACCCAGCGTTTTTCAACCCCTCTTTTCGGCCTCTCCAGGGCCAACACATTCCTTTATGAGATGGCCTTCCGCCGCGTCAAGGTGGCCGCCGACAGCCTGCAGGTTTACCCCGACGAGATTCAGTTGCTTTCCACTGCGGTGCGCGTGGCGGGTCCCGGTCTCACCTGGATTCGCGATACCCGCGATACGCCTCTCGATGCGCATCGGGGCACCTACACAAGTTTTCAGGAGTTTCTTTCCGGCAGCAAGCTCGGAGCCCAGACCGACTTCAACCGCCTCGACCTGTCCAACTCAAGTTACTGGAGCTTCGACAAGAACCGCTTCGTGCTGGCCCGCAACACCCGTTACGGCCAGGAGCGGGCATTCGGACCTCCGGCGGGCGAGTTGCTGCCTCTTCCTGAGCGGCTCTATGCCGGCGGCGCTACCTCGCTGCGCGGCTTCTCAATCAACGCCGCTGGCCCCCGCGATCCGCAGACCGGCTTTCCCATCGGCGGCGCCGGTGCGTTGGTAAACAGCACAGAAATGCGCCTACCCCCTCCCACGCTGCCCTGGCTGGGCAACTCGGTCAGCCTGGTCGCTTTCCACGACATGGGCAACATCTTCGCCAACGCGGGCCAGGCCTGGCCCAGCGCCATCAAGATTCATCAGCCAAACCGCGACACCTGCAAAAGCGCCTTGACCGACCCCGACTTAAACCTCAAGGGCCCCGATTCCTCGATCGGCCAACTCGGCAACTGCAGCTTCAACTACTTCTCTCACGCTCTCGGCCTGGGAATGCGCTACCACACCCCGGCAGGGCCCATTCGGTTGGACTTCAGCTACAACCTGAATCCCCCAATCTATCCGGTGATCCCTACCGCCCCGTCCACCGTCCAGCCCTACATGGGGCAGGCCGGCCACTTCAACTTTTTCTTCAGCCTGGGGCAGACCTTCTGATGAACCATCGTCCCCAAACCCGCGCCAACACCTGCCGCCCACAAGCCGGACCGGGCAGGCTGCCGCTGCTCGCCGCACTTTTCCTGTCAATGTCCGCGCTCTTGCCGGCCCTGGCTCAAGCGCCGGCGCCCGCCGCTCCCGCGGTGCTTGACCGTGTTGTCGCAGTCGTCAACCGCCAGGCGATCCTGGCCAGCGATGTGGACGAAGAAATCCGCCTCGCGGTCCTCGACCCCGGCCGTGCGGGACTCGGCGTGCTGACTCCACAGGTTGCCCTGGAGCAGTTGATCAGCCGCTCGCTCATCCAGCAGCAAATCCGCGAAGAAGATGAGCAGGCCGCCGACCCCGCCCCTGCCGAGGTCGAAGCCCGTTTAAACGAGATTCGCCGCGAGATCCCGGCCTGTGTCCGCCAGAACTGCGTCTCTGAGACCGGCTGGAAGGCCTTCCTGGCCGCACACGAACTTACCGAACAGCGCGTTGAAAACTACCTTCGCTACCGGCTGCAGATTTTGCGCTTCATTGAGTTACGGTTCCGCCAGGGAATACGCATCTCGCAGCAGGAGATCGAAACCTATTACCGTGAAACGCTGCTCCCGCAGTACGGACCAGGCGATGCCTTTCCAACGCTCGATACAGTGGCTCCCCGCATCCAGGAGATTCTGCTCCAGCGCCAGGTCAACGTCCTGTTCGACGATTGGCTTAAAAACCTGCGCGAGCAGGGCGACGTCGAAGTGCTTGACCCCGCGCTTGAGGCCGCGGACGCCAAAACCACGGGAGGAGCGAGCCGATGATCGATCCCGAAGAGATGGTTCCCGTCCCCGCCGATGAGCAGCCTCCGCGCGTTCCGAGCCGCCTGCGGCGCTTCTTCCTGCGTCATCTCCCCCTGGCAGCAGCCACCGCGGCCATTCTGCTTCTGTCTGCCGCTGCCGGCCTCTACTTCTGGGCCAGTTCCTCCGCGTTTGAAGAACTGGTGCGCGGCAGGATTGTTCAACGCCTTGAGACTGCGACCGGCGGCCGCGTTGAGATCGCCTCATTCCATTGGAGCCTGCGCAATCTTGAGGCCGATGCCAATGGCCTCATCCTGCACGGGCTTGAAACCCCCTCGGAAACTCCCTTCGCCCGCGTTGAGCGTCTGCGTGTGCGCGTGAGCGTCCTGGGCTTCCTGAGCCCTCGCATTCTGCTCCGCGATCTCGATATTTACCGGCCCGGGTTCCACCTGATCGTCTACGCCGACGGCTCCACCAATCAGCCCCAGCCCCGCAAGCCCAGAAAGCCCGGCAAGCCGGCGCTCGACACCCTTTTTGACCTTCAGGCCGGCCACATTTCTATCGACCAGGGCGAACTGGACTTCGAAAACCGCGCCAGCGCCTTCGATTTCCAGAACCGCATCATGCCGATTGACGTGGATGCCGCCGACGTATCAATGCGCGTTGCCTATGTGCCGGCACAGTCGGGAAATCCTGAGAGCTATAACGTTCAGGTCGGCGCTACCCATCTGAACTTCTTCCGCGGCGATGCGCGGACCCAGGCGATGGCAGCCCACGGCCGCGTCGAAGCCGCCCTTGACTTCACCCGCAATGCGGCCTACCTGCGCTCTCTTCGCCTCTCGTCCGGGGACCACGAACTGCTTGTTTCCGGCACGCTCCAGAATTTTGCCCATCCGCGCTGGGAAACCAAAATCACGGGCGACCTGGACATGCGCCTGCTGGAACCCGTCACCGGCTATCCCTTCGCGCCGCAGGGCATCGCGCGGCTTGATCTCTCTGGGGCTGGGCAGGCCGGGCAGTTCCGCGCCGATGGCACGCTTCACGTGGATGGTGGATCCTACATCGGAACCGGCGTGGTGGCCACCGGCGTTGGGCTCGACGCGCGTTTCCACGCCGATCCGGAACAACTGCTTGTGACCTCGATCGTTGCCCGCCCGCGCCAGGGCGGCCAGATCGAGGGCGAGGTCTCGCTCCATCACTGGCTGCTCCCTCTGCCCGGCGCCGCTGTCATAGAACCGGTCGGCCGCGCCAGTGTCCGCGCCGCCGGTGGAAAGTCAAAAGCACCCGCGCCGCCAAAGCATCCGCAACCCACCACGATCCCGGTCATCGGCAAGGTGACCGCAACGCTCAGGAATGTCTCGCTTGACGCTTTGCTGGGTATGGTCGATCAGCCGCCCTTCCAACTCCTCGGCCTGGAATCAAGGATTAACGGTCCCGCCATTGCAACCTGGGAGAATGGCGACGTTCGCACACTCGCCGTCAGCGCCTCGCTCGCGCTCAGCCCGTCCGGCCAGGCGGTGGCCGGAGAGACCCCCTCCAGCGGCGTGGTTGAAGGCACCTATACCCAGCGGGACGGCGCGGTTGACTTGCGCCAGTTGCAGCTGCGCACGCCGCTCTCTCAGATTGACGTTCACGGCCATCTCGGCGCCTATCCCTTGACCACCCCTTCGGCTCTCGCCGTCAGTTTCCGTTCCCGGAATCTCTGGGAGTTTGATACCGTCCTGCGCGACCTCGGGGTGACCCGCAGTGGAAAACAGGGAGTGGCCGCCCTGCCGGTCACGCTGGGCGGAGAAGCCGCCTTCCAGGGATCCTGGTCCGGTTCCCTCGCCGATCCGCACCTCGCCGGCAACCTGAAGGCTACGCAAGTGGCCCTCGAGCTTCCCCTCAAAGACACAGCGGGTAAGCCCCGATCGGTCCATTTTGATTCCGTCGATGCCATGGGAAGCTACTCCTCGGCGCGCATTGACGTCTCCCGCGCCCAATTCAACCAGGGTCAGGCCGCTATTGCCGTCAATGGCTCGCTCGCGGCCGCGGCTCCATCCCCAACCGCGACCGGTCCCGCGCTCGCACCGTCGTTCAATTCCAACTCTCAGCTCAACTTGCACCTGCGCGCGGCCAAGGCGGGCATGGAAGACCTGTACCCGCTCATCGGGCAGAACCTGCCCATCACCGGCTCGCTCAACGCCCAGTTCGACGGCGCGGGGCCCGTGCGCGCGCTTGCAGGCTCGGGCTGGATCGAACTCGATGGCGGAACGGTTTTCGGGGAGCCTGTGTCGCGCATTCGCGTCCAGGGCTCGGTGGCCAAACAGCAGATCAAGCTCACTTCGGCCACCCTCAACGAAGAAGCCGGGAAGATCCAGCTCAACGGAACCTATGACCTCAAATCCAGCAGTTTCCAGTTGGACGCCCGCAGCACCGGCTTCGACCTCGCGCGCATCGAGTGGCTGCATCGCCACAGTCTCGCCCTCGCCGGCAAGCTGGATTTCTCCGTGGTCGGCTCAGGAACATTTGACGATCCCCGCCTCGAGGCTCAC
>Ga0118677_10010792_pt1 | contig 13866 bp, 11 predicted proteins | sample AliMusrvi5mmetaG_FD_86154 | JGI IMG/M metagenome (GOLD analysis project Ga0118677, IMG submission 86154) | reverse complement strand
GTTGTACTGGGAGGGCAGGATCGATTGGAGCGATGCCGGCAGCGTCTGGGCCTCTGTGTACTGGAAGACCCCCCGGCAGTCGTTGCCAGGGAGCCTCGAGTTGGCCGGGTAGTAGACGGTCGCAGACCGCTCCCCGAGGATTGGTCCAGCAGACCCGAGGTCGAGTGTGGTGACGCTGACTTGGTGCGGGCCGAGCTGCTCGTAGTGGGCAGTCGACGCGGTCGTGGTCGGGGCGGTTGACGTCGTGGATCCACCACAGGCGCTCGCCAGCACTGCGATACACGTCAGCACCCCGAGTGCGACCTTCGTCATCTCATCCCCCCGATGTCCAACGTGGGGCTCGGCTCCGCCCTCAGGTCAGATGATCGCGCAGGAAGGCCGCGGAGCGCTCGAAGAGCAGGGCTGCGGCTGCCTCGTCGAAGACCTCGGGTCGATCCTCATTGAAGAAGGCATGGTCGCATCCCGGGTAGACGTGGAGCTCCACCTCGTGCCCGAGAGCCGAGAGGGTCCCGGCGAGCTGTTCGGCATCGTCAGGGGTGAACGATCCGTCGAGGGCCGCGCAGTGGATCTGCGTTGCTGCGGTTGTCTTGGTGTAGTCAGGCTTGGAGGCCTCCCATGGATGCACCCCGTAGCAGGGGATCACCGCGGCGACAGCGTCAGGGCGCAGCGTGCCGAGCACGAGTGCAAGGCCGCCACCCATGCAGAAGCCGATCACGCCGACCGTCTCTCCGGTCGAGCGCTCAAGCAGCGCGTCGACTGCCCCTGAGAGGTCCCGAGCCGCCACGTCCATCTCGAGGGCCATCATCTCCTTGGCCGCCTCGTCGGGCTCGTGGAGCGGGACAACGACACCGTCGTAGAGGTCCGGTGCCAAGGCGACGAAGCCAGCATCTGCGAAACGGTCGCACGTCGTTTCGATCTGATCGACGACCCCCCACCACTCTTGGATGACGATGACCCCTGGCCCGACCCCTCCAGAAGGGGTGGCAAGGTAGCCCTTGGCCGGATTGCCGTCATGATCGCTGAACTCGATGGTCTCTCCCATGTGACTGACCATATCCCTGTGTCGGGCGTCGAGCAGGGGTGGGTGGCTTGCAGGCACACCGGTGGCGTGCCAGACTCTCCTCATCGTGATCAACGCCGAAGGCAGTTCCTGCCAGACGACGATGTGGTCGCGGAAGGCTCTTCAGAGGGCTTACCGTGCCGCTGGGCCATTCGTGGCCATAGCAGCAGTGTGTGCAAGCACTGTTCTTCCCCTTGCGCGCCCCGCCGCAGCTGACCAGCTCTCGGATGCGAAGGCGCAGGCCGCTTCGCTCGAGGCCAAGATCCAGGCCACTGGAGCCCAGATCTCTGCACTTGGTCAGCAGTACGACGCTGCGCAGTACCACCAGCAGCAGCTCCAGGATCAGATCAACGCAACCAAGGCAGCGATCGCCAAGGCGCGAGCGAACGTCGTCTCTGATCAGTCATCGCTTCGCAAGGCTGCCATCAACGCCTACATCTCGAACAACACCGGCTCGACCGCCAACCCCCTGTTCTCGTCGAACGAGAAGACCTTCGCTGCGAAGGTCGTCTACACGAAGATCGCCGAAGGCACCTTGAACACAGCGGTCGCCAACCTCACGAACTCGAAGGACACGCTCGCCTCGCAGGAGTCTCGCCTCCAGACCCAAGAGGCTGCCGCCGCAGCCGCCACGGCATCAGCAGCAGCCTCCGTCCAGCAGGCCCAATCACTTCAGGCGCAGCAGGACGCCAACCTCGCCCAGGTCAAGGGGCAGGTTGCTGAGCTGATCAAGCAAGATCAGGCACAGGCGGCTGCAGCCCAGAAGGCACAGGCGCAGGCAGCAGCCACGGCGACCAAGGCGCCGAGCTCCTCAGGATCTTCCGGCAGCACCGGTGGCGGTGGCGGTGGCGGTTCCTTCCCACCACCCCCGTCGAACGCTGGGCCTGGCGCTGTGGCAGTTGCTGCAGCTGAGAGCCAGATCGGCGTGCCGTACCAGTGGGCGGCCTCAAGTCCTGGCGTCGCCTTCGACTGCTCTGGTCTGACCATGTGGGCCTGGTCACAGGCCGGTGTGAGCCTCCCCCACTACTCAGGTGACCAAGAGGCGGATTCCGCACCCGTGCCGAGCCTCGCTGCAGCTGAGCCTGGCGACCTGCTGTTCTGGGGACCAGGTGGCAGCGAGCACGTCGCCATGTACATCGGTGGCGGGATGATGATCGAGGCTCCGTACACCGGCGCCACCGTTCACATCACCCCGGTGCGGATGGACTTCCAGGCAATCGGTCGTCCCTGACCGACTGGCCCTCGTAGCCAGAGCTACGAGTTGACGCATCGTGCGACCGATCCCCACTGCGTTCCACATCGGGCCGCTTGAGATCCACACCTATGGGATCGGGCTGGCGATCACGTTCTGGTTCGCGTTCCGGTACTTCGAGCGCCGGCTCGCCGCACGGGGCTTCCCCACCGACTGGGTCGCCACGATGTTCCTCTGGGTCATCGCTGCAGCCATCGTCGGCGCACGCGCCATGCATGTCCTTTCCAACCTTGGCTACTACTCATCGCACCCCGCCCAGATCTTTGCCATCTGGCAGGGAGGGCTCTCCTCGTTCGGTGGATTGATCCTCGCCGTCCCTGTTGCCATCTTCATCGCGCATCGCAGATGCCCTGAGCTCGGCGTGCTTGAGGGTCTCGACATCGTGGCTCCCGTCCTGATGGCGGCATGGGCGATCGGACGCCTGCTCGGACCCCAGATGATGGTCGCTGGCGGAGGCCACCAGACGACCCAGTGGTTCGGCATGTACTACGAGGGCCAAGAGGGTCGGAGGGTTCCGGTCCCAGTCATCCAGGCCATCGAGGATTTCGCCACCTACCTAATCTTGATCTTCACCGAGCGCCGCCTGGCGCGCCGAGAGGCTGAGCATCCAGAGACCCCCAAGGTGCCGGGAACGGTCATCGGGCTTGCCATGATCATCTGGGGGATCACCCGAGGACTCGACGAGCACTTCCTCCTCGATGACATCGGCCACCTCGGCTCAGTCCTCGTCCAAGGGGCCAGCGTCTTGCTGATCATCGGTGGCGCCATCATCTTGTGGTCCACCGCACGTCGCCGGCGGCAGAGCCTGGACCGGTCACCCAAGCAAGCCCATCAGGTCTGAACTGCGCCTGTTACGGTCGCCTCGATGAGCACCGCTGAGCGTCGATCCGCCGGACTGTCCGCAGTCGTGGTGGGAGCCAGCGTCAGCTTCATCGCACTGTGGTCGGCGATGATCTTCGAGTTCGTCACCAAGGGGTGGTGGGTGGTCGCTGTCGAGCCATCAAGGCGTTTCGAGGATCTCTACGAGCGGTTCTCCGACGGCAGCGTGCTCCTCCATGGTGGCAACCTCTACGCGCTCCGCCCCCAGCTCAACAACACCAACCCCCCGTTCGTCACCCTCGCCTATCTGCCCCTCCGGGTGCTCGGGCACAGCGGCGGGGCCTACGTGATGACGTTCATCTCGACTGCGTGCATCGCAGCCGTCGCCATCATCGCCATCCGCCAGGTGACGGCGATCGACCGGTTGACCGCGATCCTGCTCGGCAGCTTCGTCGGCGTCCCGGTCGCGCTGCTGACCTCCTACCCACTCCAGGTGATGTACCGAGAGGGGCAGATCCGTGCACTGGTCATGGTGCTGGTGGTCGCCGACCTCCTCCTCGTCCCCCGACGGTTCCGAGGCCTCTTGATCGGCATCGCGGCGGGTCTGACCCTGACGCCGCTCGCCTTCGCCCTGATCCTCTGGTTCAGGGATGGCCGCAGCGCCGTGCTCAGGGCAATCGCCGCGATGCTGGCAACCATGCTCGTCGGCCTAGCAGCAGGCTTGGGCGCGAGCGCACACTTCTGGTTCTCCATGCTGCCGAGCGGCCAGCAGGTCAACCTCGTCGTCACCAACATGGCGACCGTCGCACGCGGCACCCCCGACTTCGGGCTCCGCTCGAATGCATCGCTGCTGGCGGCCCTCAGCCGCCCCCCGATGAGTGACGTGCTCGGGCTTGGTGCGGCGAAGGCGCTTGCCGTGCTGCTCGGCCTCGTCGTCCTGGTCCTGGTGGCATTCGCCACACGTGTCCTGGTCCGACGGTCCCTGCCTCTCAGCGCCATCGTGCTGATCGCCGTCTTCACCCTTGTGTTCTCCCCCGTGTCGTGGGAGCACTACTGGATCTGGACCTTGTTGTGTCCGTTCGTGGCGATCGAGCTCTGGGGTCAGGAGCGCTTCCGACTCGCCGCCTGCGGCTCGATCATCCTCTTGGCAGCGACCGCGACCGATTCGCTGGGCGTCCGCTACTCAGTCGCGACAGGGCGCCTCAGCAGCATCGTGCTGATCCCCGTCAGAAACCTCTATGTCACCGCGGGTCTGATCTTCTTAGCGACGATGCTGATCAGCGTCGCCCGGTCGCGACACCACACCCCGTCCGAGAGGGCGCCCCTCTCGGCACCTGCAGGTTGATCAGGTGTTCGGCTTGTCCCCCGAGGCTGCGGCCTTGCGGTACTCCTCGAGCTTGTCGATCAGCTCCATGCGCTCGACGCCGACGGTCGACGGCAGGCGTGCCTCGATCTCCTCTGGGGTCCAGCGGGACGCGGCGTACATGGCGCGCACCTCTCTCGGCTGGTTCCACACTGCGATCTTGTTGCCGACCACCGTGTAGATCTGCCCTGTGACGTCCTTGGCCTTGTCGCTGAGCAAGTAGATCACCATCGGCGCGATGTCCTCCGGGTCGCCCATCTCGGCGAGCTCCATGGGCACGTTCTCGCTCATGCGGGTACGAGCGACCGGCGCGATGCAGTTCGCTGTCACCCCGTAGCGGTAGAGGCCCGCAGCGGCGGAACGGACGAGGGAGACGATGCCACCCTTTGCAGCGGCGTAGTTCGCCTGGGCGACAGAGCCCGAGAACGCGCCAGAGGTGAATCCGACGATCGAGCCACCACCCTCCTGCTTGCGCATCACCGCTGCAGCGGCGCGGATCACGGTGAAGTGCCCCTTGAGGTGCGTCGCGATGACTGCATCCCACTCGTCCTCGGACATGTTGAAGAGCATGCGCTCTCGCAGGATGCCCGCCACCGCAACGACGCCGTCGATTCGGCCCCACGTCTCGATCGCGGTGTCGACGATGTGGCTCCCGCCATCCATCGTCGAGACGTCGTCAGCGACGGCAATCGCTTCGCCGCCTGCTGCCTTGATCTCGGCCACCACCGCGTTGGCAGGCTCGCTTGACGGGTCCTCGCCGGCCATCGAGACGCCGATGTCGGCCACGATGACCTTGGCACCTTCGGCTGCAGCGGCGATCGCCACCGCTCGCCCGATGCCACCACCGCCACCAGTGATCGCCACCACCTTGCCGTCGAGATATCCAGCCATGTCGCCTCCTTGGCTACGTTGAGTCCGGCAGCACCCTACAACGCCAGCGCCAGGAAGGTAGAACCTGTTCCACCAGAGCGGTTGCTGGCAATGATCGCTAGCAGACCCTCGGCTGGCTCGGCGCGTCGACCGGGATAAGCGTCGGGCTCTTGTAGAGGATCGTCGACCCTGAGCCATCGAGGTTGGTCATGATGATCTTCGACCGACCACAGCTTTCCGCCACATAGTAGAGACTTCCCCCCGTGGTGAAGATCGTGGCCACGTCCAGGTTGCCTGGTGCGCGCAGGAGCTTCGTCCATGTCCCGCCGACTCGCTGCCACACGTTCCGGCCGGCCGCCTCGAGCAAGGAGCCTCCGGCTCCGGTGGCGAGTGTCTGCGCGTCATTCGACGCAGCGACACCGGTGATGGTCTTCATGGTGGCGCAGCCCTCGTCGCACAGGTAGATCGTGTTGCTCTGGCCGTCGTTCACCGCGATCCGGTTGCCGACCGATGCGATGCCGGTCGGAGAGAAGCCAGGAGCAACGCCGCCCGACCCTCCGGCAAGCAGCGTCGTCGGATTGGTTCCATCCATGTTGAACGACAGGACGGTGTGCGCTGTCTCGTTCGCCAGGATGATGCGTCCCCACTTGATCAAGATCGAGTTCGAGCCACCCTGGGAGAGGTGCCTGACGAGCACCGTCGCTGTGCTCGCTCCGGCAGCGAATTCATAGAGCCTTCCTGTGCAGCCATCGGTCACGAACTCGTTGCCAGAGGCGTCGTACGCGATACCGATGGGGCAGCCGTAGTGGTCACGGCCAACAGAGATCGTCCCATTGGACACCTTGTAGACGTTGCCGCTGCGAGGGTCGGTGACGTGGAGGCCACCGTGAGAGGACAAACCGAGCTGATAGGCGTAATCGAGATGGGGTAGTGGGATCAGCGTGCTGCTCGAGCGACCTGGGTAGGTCGCCGCACCTGCAGTCGCGGTCAGGGTGACAGAGGCACCCATCACAAGTGCCGCAAGCATGACAATGGCCCGTCTCAGCATGTCCCCACCTCGCTTTTGGCGGAACCGTTCGATCCCCTCAGCATCATTGTGCCACCTGGCGTGCTGCCCTGGGCACTTCTCGGGCACTCGGCACGCTCCTGACCGACGTTGACGAAGCGCGAGAACGTGTTCTACCTTGCCAACACGGAAGTGATCGATTTCCGCACCGATGCGTGCGGACGCCAAGGGGGATTTTGATGTCTGATTTCGGCTTCTGGGCGATCGCGAGCGAGGATCCTGAGCACCTGGCCCTGGTCACCCCAGATGGACGAGAGGTGTCCGCAGGCGAGCTCCTCGGACGGGCGAACCAGGTGGTCCACGCGCTGCGTCGATTCGGGCTCAAGCCTGGGGACGTCGTGGCAACCTTGCTGCCCAACGGCCAGGAGATGATCGAGCTCTACCTCGCCTGCCTGCAGGCTGGGTGGTACTTGGTCCCGAACAACCACCACCTCGTCGGTGCCGAGATCGGCTACATCTTGGAGGACTCCGAGGCGAAGGTCTTCGTGGCTCACGAGCGCTTCGAGGAGGTCGCACTCGATGCCGCCGAAGAAGCCGGCCTGGGCGGCACCGCGTGCCTCGCTGTCGGCGAGATCATCGGCTTCAACTCCTACAAGCTGCTCACCGACGCCCAGCCCACGACGCCACCCGAGGATCGGACCATCGGCGACGTGATGAACTACACCTCCGGCACGACGGGCAAGCCCAAGGGTGTCTACCGTCCACTCTCTGGCGCGACCCCGGAAGAAGCTGCCCTCGGCCTCTCTGGCATCCTCTTCCTCTTCGGGATCCAGCCCCAGGATGGCAACGTCCACATCGTGGGCTCACCGCTGTACCACACCGCCGTCCTCCGATTCGCTGGCGCATCGATCCACCTCGGCCACACGCTGGTTGTGATGGACAAGTGGGATCCCGAGGGCATGCTCCAGCTCATCGAGAAGTACAAGGTGACCACCTCGCACATGGTCCCGACCCAGTTCCACCGCCTCCTCAGCCTCCCCGAGGAGACCAGGGCCAAGTACGACGTCTCGTCGCTGCGCCACATGATCCACGCGGCTGCGCCGTGCCCGGTCGACACCAAGCGACAGATGATCGAGTGGTGGGGCAACGCCGTGGATGAGTACTACGCAGCCAGCGAGGGCGGCGGCACCGTCGTGGGAGCCGAGGAATGGCTGACCAAGCCGGGAACGGTGGGTCGCCCTTGGCCGATCTCCGAGATCGGGATCTTCGACGACGAGGGCAACCGCCTGACCGAGCCTGGTGCCATCGGGACCGTCTACATGTCGATGCAGACCGGCACGTTCGAGTACCACAAGGACAAGGAGAAGACCGACAAGAACCGGATCGGCTCGTTCTTCACCGTCGGCGACATTGGGTACCTCGACGAAGACGGGTTCCTCTTCCTGTGCGATCGCAAGACGGACATGATCATCTCGGGCGGTGCCAACATCTACCCGGCTGAGATCGAAGGCGCGATCCAGATGCATCCCAAGGTGGCAGACGTCGCCGTCTTCGGCATCCCGAACGCTGACTGGGGCGAGGAGATCAAGGCTGTCATCCAGCCGGTCGATGGCGTTACGGGCGACGACGCGCTCGCCGCTGAGATCATCGAGTTCCTCGGCGACAAGATCGGGAAGATGAAGCAGCCCCGCACGATCGACTTCATCGAGGACATGCCTCGAGACCCGTCGGGCAAGCTCTACAAGCGCAAGCTTCGCGATCCCTACTGGGAGGGTCACGACCGAGCAATCTGAGCCATCTCGAGCGATGTCGATGCCCGGCGTGACGGGTGAGTCAGACTGGCCAGATGGCTGACGGGAAGGTCGCACTCTTCTGTGCACGGTGGCGCTGGTGGCTTCTGGCCGCCATCGTCGTCCTCGGCACGATCGGCCGTGCCCGTGGCCTCTCGACGGGCACGCTCTACCCTGACGACGCATGGGTGGCGCTGACCAGCCACTTCCCGCTTTCGACCTCGTCACACATGCTGGTGACCACCCCAGGGTTCACCTTGTTCATGCAGGGGTGGACGAGCCTCGCCCCTGGGACCACCTGGTTCCTCCAGCTGCCTGATCTGGCCACCAGCGTGGCTGGGATCGTTGTGATCTACCTGCTCGCCACCTACTTCAAGGCACCTGCCTGGGCCGCGCTCGGCGCCGCTGCGATCCTGGCGAGCTCCAACGAGGCCATGGCCTACGCGGTGCACATCAAGCCCTATGCAGATGATGTCCTGTGCGCCGCAGCGATCATCTGGGCTGCTGAAGCCGTCCGACGTTCGATGACCCCAGCTCGGCTCGCCATCCTGGCGGCAGTCAGCGTCGCAACTGCAGCGTGGTCGTTCATCAACGCCGTGGTCGTCCTCGGCGCCTACCTGACGCTCTGCGTCATCTGGCTGCGCCGCCGAGAGATGACACTGTGGCTGCTGGGCAGCGCCGGGGTGGCAGGCGCTCTCATCGTGGCGCTCTACCTGGCAATCATCAGACACCAGACGACGCCCTCGCTCGTGCGCTACTGGCGGCCAAGCTATCTGGCGCTGACGTCGCCCCACTCGGCGCTGCACTCGGTTCGCAGGACCCTCAACGGCATCTTCATCCAGCAGCTCGCCGCCACTCCACATGCGACATCGCTCAAGGCGCTCCACACCGTCCTTGGCGTCGCCTTGCTCGCGCTGGTGATCACCGGTGCCATCGCGGCGTGGCGCACCATGGCCATCCCGATCGGCGTGGTGGTCGCAGCGGTGCTCATTGCTGCTGCTCGCAAGATCCCGCTCGGCTCCAACCGGACCGATGCCTATCTTTTCCCTGCCCTCCTGCTCCTCATCGTCGCCGGTGCCATCTGGCTTCAGCAGCGCCTCAGCGCCCAGAAGAGTCGACTCGGCCTCCGATGCGCCTCCATCATCACGATCGCTGCGTTGGTCGTTCCGCTCGTCCTCGCCGGCGCCTACCCACCGCGCTATCTCGGTGGGAACCTTCGCGCTGCTGCAGCGGTGGCCCGCTCACAGGCCGCAAGCCACCCTGGCTCGGTCCTGGTGATCGAGGGAACTGCCCGTTGGCCGTGGGCATTCGGCGAGGACCCTGCGGTCACGCTGATCTTCGGCCCCGGATTCAATACCGGCTATGCGCCGGTGGGCAGCCAGCACGGCGTGCTGCTGATGCCGGCGAGCTACGCGGAATCGGGCTTCTCGACCACCTGGCTCACGAACCGGCTGGTCCACACCACCCGCGTGGTCACCATCGCCTATGCAGGCTTCACCGGCCTGCCTGAGCACAAGGTCATCCTCCAAGCACTCAGAGCGCGCTGCTTCGGCGTGACGAAGGTGTCAAAGGTCAACGAGTACACGGTCACGGTGCTGGAACGCACCTCGGCCACGTGCGCTCAGTAGCTCTCTCCCGCTGCCGCTCGGTCTTCAAGGACCTGGCGCATCGTCTTGTCGATCACCGCATCACCAGCCCGCTCGGCGTTGCCACCGATGATGCCGAGCATCTGGGCCGGCGGAACCTCGATGAAGATTGCCTCCGCCGATGCCGTGACCTCACCGTCGACGCTGATCGTGGCCTCGGTGATGATCTTGCGACCGTCCACCCTGATCTGGCGAGCCTCGAGCTCGAGCGGGATGAGCAGTGGCGTCGGTCGGCGGTAGCGAACGCTGAGCGTCCCGGTCATCCCCGGTCGTCCCGCGACGAGGTTGGCGGTGCCGAGGATCTCGTCGAAGAGCAATGCGATCATGCCGCCATGGACGCAGGTCGGCGGTCCCTCGTAGGTCAGTGGGAAGATCGCTCGACCTCGCACCACCGGTCCGTCCTCCTCGTCGACCGCCCAGATCGAGATAGGCAGCGCGAGAGGATTGGCCCACCCCGACATCGGGCTCGAGGGGAAGAAGCCTTGGGGATGCGCCGAGGGGTCAGGTGGCATCCGCATCCTCTTGCCAGGCTCTGCCGTGGCCTCGATGCGATCAGCAATCTCTTCGAGCACCAGGGCCTCTCGTTCGAGCACCTCGTCAGGAGCATCTGAGGCACCGAGGAGATCGATCAGTCGCCGGGTGGCACAAATGGCCTTGGCCAAGGGCTCATCATCGAAGCGCGGAGCTGGTCCGTTGCGCTGCGCTGCCTCATCAGGGAGGTCCGGTGTCGGGCGGCTCACCGTCGCTGGAAGTTCGCGGGGCGCTTCTCCGCGAAGGCCCTCGGGCCTTCCTTCGCATCCTCGGTCCCGAACACCGGCCAGCCGATCTCGAGCTCTCGCGCAAGTCCGTCGACCTCGCTCATGCCCTCGGTCTCGATGACGCTGCGCTTGACCGCCTCGACAGCGAGCGGTGCGTTGGCACAGATCATCTCCGCGATCTCCTTCGCCTTGTCGAGCGCGGACCCATCTGGGACGACGTGGCCGATCAGGCCGATCTCCTTGGCCTCAGGCGCCGAGACTGGTCGTCCGGTGAGCAGCAGCTCCATCGCCACCGTGTAGGGGATCTGACGGCGCAGGCGTACCGTCGAGCCACCGAGCGGGAAGAGCCCTCGGCGAACCTCGAAGACGCCCAGCGTTGCGCTCTCGCCCGCAACTCGGATGTCAGTCGCCTGGAGGATCTCGGTCCCGCCGGCGACGGCGTAGCCCTCGACCGCAGCGATCAGCGGCTTCTTGAGGGTGTAGTGGCGAAGCAGCGCCTTCCAGTGCAGATCCGGGTCCTCGGCCATGCGAGCTGCGTACTTCTCGTTGCCCGGGTCGTTCATCGACTTGAGATCCATGCCGGCGCAGAAGGTGCCGCCGGCTCCTGTCAGGATCGCGCAACGGATGTCGTCGTTGGCATCGATCTCGTTCCACGCGTCGACCATGCCCACCAGCATCGGCAGGCTGAGCGCGTTCTTCGCCTCTGGCCGGTTCATCGTCACGATGGCGGTCTGGCCATCGATCTCGAAGTTCAGGTTCTCGGTTCCGATCATCTGCTCGTCACTCCTCCCGGGCCCTCTCGCCCGCCTCAGACCACGAGGAAGTAGAACACGTTCCCCCGCTCCAGCGCCACCCTCAGCCCATCCGAGGCTCGCTCCCCGACCACCAGCTTGCGGCCGCAGCGACTGCACACAAGAGCGCTGAGACGCTGAGCGACACGGCGAGACCTGAGTGGAAGGCGCTCGCGATCAGGTGGGGGAAGAACGAGTGACCGGTCAGGACCGCCTGCTGGTCAGGCGAGAGCTTGGCAAGGTCGGGCCCGAGCAACGTCCGCAACGGGTTGTAGCCGAGGAACGCTGCGAACAGCGTCCCGACAGGCGGCAGGGCCGCGACGTGGGCAGCCGTTGCGGGTGCGACCCCATGAGCGAGGAGCCCTTGGCGGATCGAGTTCGGCAGCGATGTCGATAGGCCGATGATCATCAGCGAGAAGAACAGACCGATCGACACCACGAAGCCTGTGTTCATCGAGGTCGCTCGGATCCCCGACGCGGCTCCACGCTGGGAGGCTGGCACTGCTCCCATCATCGCCGAGGTGTTCGGCGCCGAGAACGCACCTGTCCCAATCCCGTTGAGCAGCAGGATCACTGCGAAGAGGGGGTAGGGGAAGTTGACCGGGAGCACCACGAAGGCGACGAAGGTCGCAGCCGTCAGCGACATCCCGGCGGTCGTGAAGCCTCGCGCACCATAGCGATCCGAGAGGTGGCCTGCGACCGGACCAGAGGCGAGGAAGCCGATCGAGAGCGGGATCAGGTAGATGCTCGACCAGAAGGGGGTCTCGGCGTAGCCATAGCCGTGGAGAGGAAGCCAGACGCCCTGGAGCCAGATGATCAGCATGAACTGCAGCCCACCTCGCCCCATGTTGGCGAGCAGGTTGGCGAGCCCTCCCCCGGCGAAGGCGCGATTGGAGAACAGCTCGAGGTGCAGCAGAGGTTCGGCCACCCGCCGCTCGATGGCGATGAAGGCGACGAGGAGCAGCGCGCCTCCAACGAGGCATGCGATCACCATCGGGTTCTGCCAGCCCATCGGGTGGCCACCGTAGGGCTGGATGGCGTAGGTGAGACCGACGAGGATCGAGATGAGCCCCACAGCGAAGGTCGCGTTCCCCCACCAATCGATGGATTCTCGGACCCGCTCGCTCGTCTCGTGGAGCGCAAGGTAGGCCCAGACCGTCCCTGCGACCCCGAATGGGACGGAGACCAGGAACACCAGTCGCCAGTCGATGGTCGAGACGACGCCGCCGACGATGAGGCCGGCGAACGAGCCAGTGATGCCTGCGATCACGTTGAAGCCCATCGCCATCCCGCGACGGTTGGCATCGAAGGCATCCGTCAGGATCGCCGTCGAGTTGGCCATGAGGAGTGCGCCAAAACCGAAGCCCATCACCACCATGCCGGTGATGAACCCTTTCTTGTCAGGAAACCACTTGGCGGCTGTAGCAACCGGAGTAACATAGCCGAGGCCCAGCCCGATTCCGCCAATCACACCGTAACCGCAGTAGAGGATCGGCAGGTTTTTACTGTGGAGCGCAAAGGCGGCGATCAAGTATCCGAGACTGAACAGGATGCCGCCAGTCATGGCCAGCTTGCGCGGGCCGTATTTCGGAAGGTTAATGCCGCCCCAGGCCGCAGCGAGGCCCAGAAAGAAGATCGATAGGCTGAACGCCCACGCGGCTTGAGTGTTCGACCAGTTTCCGGCAATCATGACAGGCTGCTGAAAAAAGCTCCAGGCGTAGACCGTTCCCAGCGCGACCTGCAATAGAGTTCCCATGACGGCGACGAGCCATCGGCTCGGTGTAGGCTTTGCCTCGACCTCCATATTAGAACAACCCGACAATTTTTCCGGTATTGTCGATGTCCATGACCTCGGCTGCCGGATGTTTCGGCAAACCAGGCATTGTCATGATTTCTCCCAAGATAGCCACTAGGAAACCCGCGCCGGCAGATACCCGAAGTTCACGTACGGTGATACGGAAACCCGTGGGCCGTCCCAGCTTTGTCGCATCATCAGTCAGCGAATACTGAGTTTTCGCCATACAAATTGGTGTTTTGTCGAATCCGAGTGCGGTCAGTTCCTGAATCGTCTTCTCTACCGAAGGTGTGTAGTCGACTCCATCCGCGCCGTATATTTCCCTGGCAATCGTTTCAATTTTTTCTTTGATCGGCAGTTTTTCATCATAGAGGAATTTGAAGGTTTTGGGTCGCTCCATCGCCGCAAGCAGTTTTTTGCCTACCGCCTCGCCGCCCGCGCCACCTAACGCCCATACTTCCGATATCGCCACATCCGCACCTAATGCTGTGCATTTCTCTTCAACAAAAGCGAGCTCTGCTTTCGTGTCGGTGGGGAAGGCATTGACCGCGACCACGGTAGGAAGACCGAATTTGGCGATATTTTCGATATGTTTGGTTAGGTTGGCCAGCCCTTTTTCAAGCGCAGCCATGTTTTCCTTGCCCAGATCGGCTTTAGCGACACCGCCGTGAGCCTTGAGTGCTCTGATGGAAGCGACCAGCATGACGACGTCAGGC
>Ga0118677_10010791_pt1 | contig 13866 bp, 6 predicted proteins | sample AliMusrvi5mmetaG_FD_86154 | JGI IMG/M metagenome (GOLD analysis project Ga0118677, IMG submission 86154) | reverse complement strand
CTCATAAACTTCTTACAATCCAAACAATCGCGCCGATCACGATCACAACGACGGCGATAATAAACGATGCAACCGCTACAGAAATAGAGTTGACAGTCAAGCCATCAATCTTTTCTGCATAATCAAAATCATAACCGTCGCTCATGATTTGACTCATGCTACAAGTCCATTTGGCTCCACAATAACACTCGTGTTCGCCGTCATGACCTTGTTTCTTTGTGCAAACATGCTCCATCTCTTTGTCGTAAGAACCGATCAAAACCTGCACGGCATCCTTCACCGGCGGCTTCTTCCCTTCCTTGCTGACTGTGCCGCGCGTCACGAATTTCTCGACCGTTTCCCGGCCGAGCGGCCGGTGCCCATTGATCGAAATCGTCTTGGCGTTCAAGTCGTTGGTGATCACCGTGCCGGTGAAAACGAACTCCTCGGCCTTGAACACGTATGTCTTCTGCAACACCTTGGTCTCGGTGCTGGAACTCGTGGCGGCAACGGATGCCAGCGCGGCGACGAGACACGTGGCGGCAAAACCCATCTGGAGAAACGTCGGTATGGTTCGCATCGGATGGCCTCCTTGCCAGCCAAACAACACCTGCTCCGTCTCGCTCCACAACAAAACGGAAAGGTTTCTGCCTTTGTGGTATAAAACGTCCCGCGGCGGCAGATTATTGTGCCATTCATAATCTTGCGTGCAACAGTCAACCGACGCGGTGGCATTCGAACCCCGTATTTATGAAATTGACGCGCATGGTCAATCGCATGCATCATGTTTTTATGCGCAGAAGCCAAACACCGGCGGTATCGCTCGCGGATTGGCAAAAGGGGGCTGCATGGAGAAGTTTCCGAGAACAACTGTGGGCGGCGTGTCGGTATCGCGAATGATCGTCGGCACCAACTGGTTCCTTGGCTGGAGCCACAGCACCAAGGCCAAGGACGATTACATCAAGGAGAATATTGCCGAACGCAGGAGAATCGCCGAGATCCTGGAAGTCTTCTTCCGCAACGGCGTGGATACCGTGATGGGACAGATCGCGCATCCTCCCCTGGCGGAAGCGATCCGGGAAGCTGAGGATCGGACCGGCGTCAAGGCCATCATCGTCAGCACCCCGGCCTTGCCGGTCAATCCCGGCACACCGGAAAACGGCTTCGACCTCGGAGAAGTTGAAAAGGTCGTCGCGCAACAGCAGCAGTTGGGAGCGACCTTCTGCATGCCGCACCAGTCCACAACAGACGCCATGGTGGACCGGTGCAAGCGGGTTGTCCGGCAGATGGATCCGGTCTGCCGGCTGATCCGTCAGCACAGCATGATCCCGGGACTCAGCACGCACATGCCCGAGGCGATCGTCTATGCGGACAGCTCCGGGCTGGACGTGGAGACCTATATCTCGATCTACAATTCCCACGGGTTCCTGATGCAACTGGAGGTCGACTGGACCTGTCGCGTGATCCAGGAGGCCAAAAAACCGGTGATGACCATCAAACCGCTGGCGGCAGGCCACCTGCGCCCATTCCAGGGGTTGACCTTCGTCTGGAACACGATCCGGCCGCAAGACATGGTGACCATCGGCACGATGTCACCCAAAGAAGCGGCGGAAGTCATCGAAATGTCGCAATCCATCCTCGAACAACGCAAGGCGTCCATCGGCCTCCAGGAAACCCGCTCCAAGGCCTCGGTGAAGTAACCGGAGTTGATCAGGAACACCGCGGGCTGCGCCGCAGGTCCGCCTGCGTGATCACGCATTCGCACGCCTCGCGCCGCCACAGCAGGCCGCAGCGCTGTCAACGGGATTGAAATCCGCCATTCCATCTTGCCACATTCATCCTATATTCTATTACTTGTCACTTTCGCTTACAGTCTTAACCTCTGCAGCCTACAGTCTTCCTCGTGCCTCCGCCTACCACATCCATTCCGGACTGCTTTGTCGAAGCGCTGCGCGCCGCCATCCCGTCGGCAAACGCGCCGCGCCTGGCTGCACCGCAGCTTCCCGGCGCCGCGGCCGCGCTGACTGCGCTGGCGCTCGGACGCCTGCATCCGCACGCCACCGTGCTGGCCGTGGTTCCCGGACCGGCCGATCTCGAAGCGTTTCACGCCGACCTGCTGGCCTTTGCCCGCGAGGCCGGCGTCGAACCGCTCTTTTTTCCCGCGCTCGAAGGCGACAGCCAAGCGTCCGACCCCGAACTCGCCGGTGTGCGCTTCGCCACGCTTCGCACGTTGTGCCTGCGTGGCGAGAATTCAGTATTCAGAATTCAGAATTCGGAATGCGGCGCAAATGTCTCTCCCCTTCCACCCTCCACCATCCACCTTCCACCCGCGCTCCTCGCGACCTGCGTCCACGCGCTCCAGCAGCCGGTGCCGGACCCGGCTGCCATCGAAAACGCCTCCATCCATCTCCAGGTCGGCGCCGAATATGTTTTCGAGGATTTGCTGACGCGGCTGGTGGCCGGCGGTTATGACCGCGTGGCCGCGGTCTCCGCCAAGGGCGAACTGGCCGTGCGCGGCGGTCTGCTGGATGTCTGGCCGCTGACCGCGCCCCTGCCGCTGCGCGCGGAGTTCTTCGGCGCCGCGCTGGAATCGCTCCGCACGTTCGACCCCGGCACGCAATGCTCGGTCGAAAAATGCGCGGGGATCTGGCTGCCGCCGTGCGAGACCGCCACGCTCCCGTCAACCTTCCTGGTCGATCTATTGCCGCCGGATACCATCGTCGTCTGGCTCGACCATGACCGGCTGCGGCAGTTCGCGGAACAGTTTCCGGAGGCGTGCCGCCGCAAAGGTAGGGCAGGGCCGCCGGACCCGCCGGATCCTGCTGCGGCGAGCGAACTCGCCGCAGCGATGCAGCCTGGCGGCGGGTCCGGCGGACCCGCCCTACCTTGCCCCGATGCAGCCGGCGGCAACACGATTCCGGAACCTGCGCGACTTGCTTGGGACAAGTTGCAGGTGAAACTCGCCGCGCGCCATCCGGTGCTCGAACTCTTCTGCGGCGACCCGCCGCCGCCGGCCACGCCGTCGCTGCCGCTGGAAATCGCGGCGCTCCCCGGACTCGCGGACCTCGGCGACTGGCACCATCCGGATGTGATCGGCGCCGCGCGCCAGCGCCTGCTGGCGGACCTCGCGCGCCGCGGCGCGTCCGGCGAAACCGTAGCGCTCTGCATGGATACCGCCGGCGCCTGCGAGCAGATCGGCCGTGAGCTCGGGGCGGACGCGCCCGTACGCGTGGTGCATGCGCGGCTCTCCGGCGGCTTCGTGCTGCCGGCCGCCCGACTGGTGGTCGCCGCGCAGCCCGATCTCTACGCCGTGCGCAAGCAATCCGGCCGCCGCTACCTGCCGGCCGCCACGGCGGCGCGCGGCACGCGCATCGAATCGCTCACCGAACTGGAGCCCGGCGACCTGGTCGTGCACATCGATCACGGCGTCGGCCGTTATGCCGGCACCACCGAGATCGAGATGGATGGCCGGCGCACCGAGGTGTTGACGCTCGAATACGCCGATGGCGCGCGCCTGCACGTGCCGGTCGCGCACAGCCATCTGCTCAGCCGCTACGTCAGCGTGGCCGGGCAGGCCCCGCCGCTGCACCGGCTGGGCGGCAAGCGCTGGCTGCGCGAGAAGGCCGAAGCCGAGCGCGCCATCCGCGATCTGGCGGCGTCGCTGCTCGAAACCCTGGCGCGCCGGCAGCTCAAGCCGGGGTTCGCGTTCCGGACCGACCCGTCCTGGATGCACGCGTTCGAGGCCGCGTTCCCCTACCAGGAGACCGCGGACCAGGAGAAGGTGATCGCCGAGGTGAAGGCGGACATGGAGTCGCGCCGCCCCATGGACCGCCTGGTCTGCGGCGACGCGGGGTACGGCAAGACCGAGATCGCGATGCGCGCGGCGTTCATCGCCGTGATGAACGGCAAGCAGGTGGCGGTGCTCGTCCCCACCACGGTGCTGGCGGAACAGCATTACGAATCGTTCCGCGAACGCATGGCCGCCTATCCGGTCCGCATCGAGGTACTGAGCCGCTTTCGCACCGCAGGCGAGCGCGGGCGCGTGCTGGAGGCGCTTGCCTCCGGCGCCGTGGACATCGTGATCGGCACGCATGCGCTGCTGCAGCCAGGCGTGGTTTTCCAGGATCTCGGACTGCTGGTGATCGACGAGGAACAGCGCTTCGGCGTGGCGCACAAGGAGTACCTCAAGCAGGTGCGGCAACTGGTGGACGTGCTCACGCTCACGGCCACGCCGATCCCGCGCACGCTCTACCAGAGCATGACCGGCACCCGCGACATGAGCCTGCTGCAGACGCCGCCGCAGGAGCGCCTGGCCGTGGAGACGCGCATCGCCCGCGACACCGACGCCGTGCTCCGCGGCGCCATCCTCCAGGAACTCAACCGCGAGGGGCAGGTCTATTTTCTCTACAACCGTGTGCTCACCATCGACCTGATGCGCGCGCGCCTGACGCGGCTCGTACCTGAGGCTCGGATCGCCGTGGCGCACGGCCAGATGTCATCCGGTCAGCTTGCCCGCATCATGCGCGATTTCGAGAGCGGCGCCTGCGACGTGCTGCTCTGCACCACCATCGTCGAAAGCGGCCTCGACATCCCGCGCGCCAACACGATCGTCATCCACCGCGCCGACCGCTTCGGCCTCGCGGACCTCTACCAACTCCGCGGGCGCGTCGGCCGCTCCTCGCACAAGGCCTTCGCCTACCTGCTGCTGCCGGATCAGGGACACGTGGACGAGGACGGGCGGCGGCGGCTCGCGGCCGTGCAGAAGCACAGCGATCTCGGCGCGGGGTTCGGGCTGGCGCTGCGCGACCTGGAGATTCGCGGCGCGGGCAACCTGCTCGGCGCGGCGCAGAGCGGCCACATTGCGGCCATCGGGTTCGGCTTGTACTGCCAGTTGCTCCGCCGCACCGTCGCCCACATGAAAGGCGAAAAGCCGCCGGTGTTGGTGGACGTCGAACTGCGCCTGGATTTCATCGATCTTGCGCCCGGCGCGCCCGATCCGGAAAGCTCCGCCTGTCTCCCGTATCAATATGTGGAAGACGAGCCACAGCGGTTCGTGCTGCACCGCCGGCTGGCGGAAACCGTGGACGTGGCCGAAGTGCGCCGCCTGCGCGCCGAACTGACGGACCGCTACGGACAGCCGCCGCCGCCGGCCGTGCGCCTGCTGCGCCTGGCGGAACTGCGGATTCGCGCCGCCGGTCAAGGCATCAACCGCATCGAGGCACGCGACGGCCGCGTTTGGATTTTCCACACGCGCTCCCGCGATCCGCTGCTCATCCGCGGAAGCCTGCCGCAACTCACCGGCCGCACCGTAGACCAGAAACTCGCCACGCTCTTTCGGCTGGTGGGGTAATGGGTCAGTTACCTGTTGGCCGCCAACGTGTGACGGCCCCATTACACTGGCGACGGCGTATCCAGCGGTCATAATTCCGGATGTTGGGTTTGGGCGTCTCCGGCGGATGTAGATGACAAAACTGTCACTGTTCAGCCCGGCTGCGCAGGTGCTACCATATACCTGCACGCATTACGTACTGCGGACGAAAGCAGGGCGACTATCCTATCCGCCCGAACGGAAAGTGAACCGACCATGAAGGTTCGTCGTATCCTCCCAACTGTCTTCTGCCTGCTCGCAGCCTTTGCCGCGACAGCCGTCGAGGCCGCCAACCGGCAGACGCTGCGCCATCGGCTCGACGCACAAACCGGCGCCTGGCAGGCCATCGACCGCCTGCCGGCCACCAACCGGCTCCATGCCGCCATCTGCCTGCCGTTGCGAAACCAGGCCGCGCTGACCAACCTGCTCAACCAGCTCTACGACCCGGCCAGCCCTTCCTACCGCCATTACCTCACGCCGGATGAGTTCACGGAACGGTTCGGGCCGACCAGGGAGGATTACGCGGCGGTGGTCGCGTTCGCGCAGGCCCAAGGACTGACGGTCACGGCCACGCATTCCAACCGCATGCTGGTGGATGTCGGCGGGGCGGCGGCAGATTTTGAACGCGCGTTTCATACGAATTTGCGGCTCTACCGCCACCCGCGGGAGAATCGCAATTTTTACGCGCCGGATACCGCGCCATCCACCGATCTCGCCGTACCCGTGCTTTCCGTCTGCGGACTCGACAACTATGCCGTGCCGCACCCCGCCGGGCACCGGCCGGCGCATGCCGCTCAGGCCACGCCGCTGAACGGTTCCGGCCCGGACGGCAATCTGATGGGGTCCGATTTCCGCAAGGCTTACGCGCCCGGCGTCACGCTGACCGGCGCCGGCCAAAGCGTCGGACTCCTGGAATTTGACGGCTACTATGCCGGCGACATCGCCAAATATGTAAGCAAAGCCGGCATCTCCAGCGTTCCCCTGCAAAATGTTCTGATCGACAATTTCAACGGATCGCCAGGCGCTAATAACTCCGAGGTGGCCATGGACATCGACATGGCCATCTCCATGGCGCCGGGACTCGACCATGTGATCGTCTACGAAGGCGACTTCAATACCACCCCCACCATCGACATCCTCAACCGCATGGCCGACGACAACACGGCCAAGCAACTGAGTTCCTCCTGGACCTGGGGCGCGCTCGATCCAGGCACCGATGATGTCTTTAAGAAATTCGCCGCGCAGGGGCAATCGTTCTTCAACGCCTCCGGCGACAGCGACGCCTACACCGACGATTCCGGCACCAACCCGATCGACTCTTGGGCGCCTGTGGACGACCCTTACATCACCATCGTTGGCGGAACTACGCTGACGACCGGTTACAGCGGCGCGTGGGTCTCCGAAACGGTCTGGAACTGGGGTTATGTCTCTGGAGAAGGATATGTCGGAAGCAGCGGCGGCATCAGTACCACCTACCCGATCCCCGCCTGGCAGCAGGGAATCGACATGTCCGCGAACAGGGGTTCGACCGCCATGCGCAACATCCCGGATGTGGCCATGGCGGCGGACAACATCTGGGTCATCTCCGACAACGGCAGTGCCGGCTCCTGGGGCGGCACCAGCGCCGCGGCGCCACTCTGGGCGGCCTTTACGGCGTTGATCAACCAGCAAGCGGTTGCCCGCGGGATCTCCACGATCGGGTTCCTCAATCCAGCCATCTACGCGCTGGGCACGGGAACCTGTTACTCCGCCGCCTTCCATGACACCACCACCGGCGACAACACGTGGTCTGGCAGCCCATCCAAATTTTATGCCAAGTCCGGCTACGATCTCTGCACCGGCTGGGGCACGCCCGTCGGACAGCCCCTGATCGACGCGCTCACCGAACCGCTCGGCGTCACGCCAACCGACGGCACAATCTCCAGCGGCGCGGTCGGCGGCCCCTTCAGCGTGAGCATGCAAACCTATGTCCTGACCAATAGCAGCGCCGCAACGTTGAATTGGAGATGCTCGACCACCGCGACCTGGCTCACGCCATCGGCCACAAGCGGCACGCTGCCGGCCAACGGCTCGGCCAGCGCGACCCTGACGCTGAATGCCGCGGCCAGCAACCTCACGACCGGCGTACACAGCAACCTGGTGTACTTTGCCGACTTGAACACCGGCGCCGTGCAAAACCGCTCCTTCGCGCTGCAGGTGGGCCAGCCGCTGGTCCAGAACAGCGGCTTCGAAACCGGCAGTTTCTCCGGCTGGACACAGTCCGGCAACACCGCGTTCACCGGAGTCAGCGCCATCTCCACCTATGTCCATTCCGGCGTCTACGGGGCGAAGTTGGGCCCGAGCGATTCGCTCGGCTATCTCTCCCAGTCGCTCGCCACTGTAGCTGGCCAAAGCTATCTGATCTCCTTCTGGCTTTACAACGCCAACGGCAACAATTCTCCCGACAACGAATTTCAGGTAAGCTGGAATGACGCCGTGCTCTTCGATCAGACCAACATTGGCACCGTCGGTTGGACCAACATCCAACTCGTGGCTACCGCCACCGATACCACCTCCGTGCTCCAGTTCGGTTTTTACAACGATCCCGTCTTTTTCGGCTTCGATGACGTGAGCGTGATGTCCCTTGCCGCGACCAACGACTCGACGCTGCTGACCCTGACCGTGCAATCAGACCCCGGCGTCGCGTCCCCCGGCAGCACGACCGCACTGCCCGGCACCATACTCTCGGAGCAAATCGTCAACTCCCCGGTCGTCAACGGAACGACCCAGTATATCTGCGCCGGTGCGACTGCCATCGGAAACGACTGCACGCAGATCAGTCCAACCAGCGTCCTGCTGACGCTCACCAATGACGCCACGCTGACCTGGAACTGGCAGACGCAGTACTACCTGACCACGGCAGTCAGCGGCACAGGCACGGTCACGCCGGGCGGGTGGCAAACGCCCGGAACCAGTGTCGTGCTGACCGCAACGGCGGGAAGCGCGGCGCACTTCACCGGCTGGTCCGGACAAACCAACGGCTGCCTCATCGCCGGCAACGTGCTCACAGCGCCCATGACGCAGGCGCGTTCGATCACCGCGACTTTCGCGGCGGGCGCGCTGCCGGTCATCTCCGGCAAGGTGACGAAATCCGGATCCACCAACGGCGTGCCGGGCGTCACGATCACCTTCTCCAACAACGGCGGCACAGCCACCACCGATGCCGGCGGCAGCTACCGCAATATTGTTCCGTACAAATGGGGCGGCACGGCCACGGCGTCGTTCACAAGCGGCGGGTTTGCCACATCCAATATTACCTACAGCGCCCTGACCGCCAACCAAACGGGGAAAAACTACGTTTGGACGCCGTCGCCCGTCATCTCCGGCAAGGTGACGAAATCGGGTTCGACCAACGGCGTGGCTGGTGTGGCGATCACGTTCTCGGGCGGCGCCGGAACGGTCACTACGGATGCCAGCGGCAGCTACAGCAATACCGTTGCGTACAAGTGGGGCGGCACGGCCACGGCTTCGTACAGCAGTGGCGGATTCGCCACATCTAACATCACATACACCGCCTTGATCGCCAACCAGACGGCAAAGAACTATATCTGGACGCCGTCGCCGGTGATCTCTGGCAAGGTGACCGTGGGTGCGAGTACGGGCGCAGGCAAGGCCGGGGTGACGATCACCTTCTCAGGTGGCGCCGGCACAGTCATCACGGACAGCAGCGGCAGCTACAGCAACACGGTTCCGTACAAGTGGGGCGGCACGGCCACGGCTTCGTACAGCAGTGGCGGATTTGCCACGTCTAACATCACTTACACTGCCTTGATCGCCAACCAGACGGCAAAGAACTACATCTGGACACCGTCGCCGGTGATCTCCGGCAAGGTGACGAAATCAGGTTCGACCAACGGCGTGGCTGGCGTGACAATCATGTTCTCCAGCATCGGCGCAACCAACACCGACGTCAACGGCAACTATTCCCTGATCGCCCCGTACAACTGGACCGGCACCGCGACGCCATCCACCAACGGAATCGACGGCGCCTTCTCGCCGACATCCAAATCGTACAGCAAACTGGTCGCCAACTCGGTCGCGCAAAATTATACCTGGACGCCTCCGCCCGTCATCTCCGGCAAGGTGACGCGTACCGGCTCCACCAACGGCGTGGCAGGAATTGTGCTCACCTTCTCCGGCGTGGGCGCAACCACGACCGGCGTCAACGGCGCCTATGCCATGACCGTGCCCTATAGTTGGATCGGCAGCGTCACGCCGTCCAACGGCTTGGGCGGCGTCTTCTCGCCGACGAGCAAGTCCTATAGCAAGCTGATCGCCAACTCGACCGGACAGAACTTTACCTGGACCGCGCCTGCTGTGCGCGCCGCCGTATCGCAGGCTTCGTCCTCGCCCGTCGACTCCGTGTCGCAGACGCCCGTCGTGTTGCTGCGCACCTTCGGCGCCCTACGCTGGTCCGGCACAAATGCCGGGCTGGTCCTGCAAGCGCCGGAACTCCTGTCCATCGCCGTACACGCCGGGATACCAAAAGTTGCCCTGCCAACCGCAGTCGCGACGCCGGACGACCTGTCCGCCACCGTCACGATCGAACCGACGCAGCAGGGCGTGATGGGTTCTGCCGACGAGCCTGCGGTGATCGTGCGGAACTCTGGCGGCACAGTAACCGCCGACACACTCCTGCCTGGTGACATCGTGCTCGGATCCGTAACTTTCGTTCCCGTAGCCGACACCGTCGTGCTGACGTGGGATCTGACGTTGCTCAAACCATAGATTTTTCGTTCCCAAAAATCTGTTTGCAGATGCTTACGCCCGCGCCACGAAATCCGGCGGCAACGACGATTCGGGAACTTCCCTGTCGAACCAGGCGGACACGGGCTCGTCGAATCCAACACCCAGCATGTAGTTGTAGGTTGCCCGGCGTAGCCCCTCTCCCAACAGAATGAGATTCTGCCCGGACACACCGCGGCCGGGCAGCGTTTCATAGATGAGTTCGTTGCGCGCGAAGGTGCGGCCGGGAACGCTTCGCGGCCGCCGGATGCGGATGCCGAACGCTTCCGGCGCCGCCGCAATCGGGCTATGGCAGGTCAGTGCGAAGCGGTGCCAGTAGGCGGACTGGATGACACCTGCCGCAAAGAGCTGCCGCACGTATTCCAGCCCGTCGACGGTCTCCTGAACCGTCTGGGTCGGGAAGCCGTACATCAGGTAGGCATGCACGTGGATCCCGGCATCGGCAAAGGCCTTGCAGGTGCGCGCCGCGCTGCGCAAGGCAATCCCCTTGTTCATCAGCGCCAGCAAACGGTCGTGGGCGCATTCCAATCCGCCGGTCACCGCCACGCACCCGGCGCGCGCCATGACCGCGGCGAGGTCGCGCGTAAACGCGCGCTCGAAGCGGATATTCCCCCACCAGGTGCAGCACGTGCCACGCGTCGCCAAGCGCTCCGACACCTGCCGCAACAGCGCGGGCGCCAGCGCCTCGTCCGTGAAGTGAAATCCCGATAGGCCGGTGCGGCGATGCAGTTCGGCCATCCGGTCCACCACGGCCTCCGCGCGCGGCGGAACATAGCGGCCGATGTAGTCGAGCGCCGTGTCGCAGAAGCGGCACTGCCGCCAGTAGCAGCCGTGCGCTAACTGGATTTTCAGCCAACGGCCGTCGGACCAGATGCGGTGCATCGGGTTGGGCGACTCCGCCATGGAAATGTACCGGTCAAGGGGAAGGCCCGAGAAGTGCGGAATGCGGAATGCGGAGTGCGGAGTCTCAAACGCGGAGTGCAGAGTGCGGAGTGCAGAGTTGGAAACCAACGCCCCGCTTTCCTCTTGCTGCATTCCCAATTCCGCATTCCGCATTCCACACTCCGCACTCCCCACCACCCGCCCGCGCTGCCGCGTCAACGTGCGCACCAGCGGCACGCGCTCGCCGGCGAGATTTTGCACGATGCGCAGCAGCGGTTCTTCGCCATCGTCGAAACAGATGTGGTCGACGAAGTCGAACACACGCGGGTCGTCGAGTTCGCGCAACTCGGTGTTCATGTAGCCGCCGCCGAGCGTAATGCGGGTGCGCGGGCGGAGTTGGCGGATGCGGCGCGCGATGCGCAGCGCGCCATAGAGCGTGCCGGGAAATGGCACGGTGAGTCCGACCAGCGCAGGTTTGTGTTCCGCCAACAACGTGTCCGTCAACGCATCGAGCATCCGGTCCACCAGCGTCGTCCGCCCTGCCAGCGCCCGCAACAGCGGATCGAATCGCGGCGCCGCCACGGCCAGGTGCTCGGCATAGCGCGCAAATCCGAAACGCGGGTCCACCCCTTCACGGATGGCGTCCGCCAGATCGTCGAGGTAGAGGCTGGCGAGGTGTTTGGGAAAGTCATTGGTCATTTGCGGCTGCGCCGCGTCATTGGGCATGGGTTGTCCCCCCAATGACCAATGACCAATGACCGATGACTCCGCCATCCGGAATCTCGGCCCCCTGGGAAGAAATCCCCCGCCGGCAATCCGCCAGGCCAGCGTGTCGTTGTGACCTTGCAGGAAGGCCACCACGCTGTCCACAGTCCGAATGTACGTCTCCGCGTGGGCTAGAAAATTCCGCGTGGCAGGCGTGCGCGAACTGCGCCGCGCGCGGATGGCGGTTTCCGCCTGCCGCAAGCCATCGGCAGAGAAGAGCCGCAGCGCAAGACCGAGCGAAAGGTCGGCCTGTGCCACGCGGAAGCCACGTTCCTGCAGGAAACCCGCCAGCACTGCCGTGGCCGGGTACGGCGTGTTGATCTGAACCATGGGCGGCGTGACGAGCAGAATCCGCGCCGCGGCGCGGCGCGGATTCTGCTTCGGCTTGGCCGCGCAAGAAAAGTCGGGTAACATGCCCCCATCGTAACCGGAGGAGTAGTGGATCAGGAAGCGGAATTCAACATCGGTATCGAGTTCCGATTCCGACAGCGATTTTGATTTCGGTTGCGGGCTCAGGCCCGCCTTAGGTTCATGCGCCTCCATTCTGAATCCTGAATCCTGAATTCCTCTCAAGAAAGGACATCGCATCATGGCGCTTTTTCACTGTAACTTTGGCTCGTCGACGCTCGGTCTGGCCTGCTCCGCGGACGTGATCCTGCCGGACAACCGCAAGGAGCCGAGCCGTCCGCTGGCGACGCTCTGGCTGCTGCACGGGCTTTCGGATGACCACACGATCTGGCAGCGCCGCACCAGCATCGAGCGGTATGCGGCCGCCTACCGCCTCGCCGTGGTGATGCCCGCCGTGGATCGCAGTTTCTATGCCGACATGCAGTACGGCTTGAAGTACTGGACGTACCTGAGCGAAGAACTTCCCGGACAGATGCGCCAGTATTTTCCGCTTTCGGCGCAACGCCAGGACAATTTCGCGGCGGGGCTTTCCATGGGCGGCTATGGCGCATTCAAGCTGGCGCTGAATCTGCCCGAGCGCTATGTTGCCGCCGCGAGCCTTTCCGGTGCACTGGACCTGACCGGCATCTGGGCTTCCGCTGAACGGAAGGCGATTCTGCAACTGATCAGCGACAAAAGCCCGAAGGGGACAAGCAACGACTTGCTGCACGTCGCCGCAAAACTCGCCAGCTCCCGCAAACCGCAGCCGCGCCTGTTTCAATGGTGCGGCACGGAAGATTTTCTGTACGCGGACAACCTGCGCTTCCGCGACCATGCGCGCAAGCTCGGGTTGAAGGTGGATTATTCCGAAGGCCCCGGCGGCCACTCCTGGGACCGGTGGGACGAGCAGATCGTGAAGGTGTTGGAGTGGCTGGGGGTGGAAACGGCGTAGACGAACGTTTTCCGTTCTTCGTTCGTGGTTCTTCGTTCGTGGTTGGAGAACGCCGTTCACCCGATTTCGGATTCGACCACGGTAATCTCGCTCGTCCGAAAACCCGGTTCCACTGGTCTTCGCTTTTGCTCCCCAACCACGAACGAAGAACGCCTACTTGATCTTCAGCCCTTTTTCCGTCGCATCCACGGTCACCGTGGCGCCGGGCGCGTAGGCCGCGCCCACGATCTGTCGCGCCACCGGCGTTTCGATCTCGCGCTGGATCGTACGTTTGAGCGGACGGGCGCCGTAGACCGGGTCGAACCCGGTTTTGGCGATCCACTTGACGGCCTTGTCCGTGACATCGAGTTTCAATTCCTGCTCCACGAGGCGCTGGCGCAGGTCATCGAGCTGCAGCCGCACAATGGCCTCGATCTGCGGCATGCCGAGCGGGCGGAAGAGCACCGTCTCGTCGAGGCGGTTCAGGAACTCCGGCCGGAAGAAAGCCTTGAGCGCTTCCATCACCGCGGCGCGGGTCTTCTCCGGGATGTCGGACTTGTCCGACCGGTCCGACTTGTCCGACGCGGCGTCAGCCAGAAACTCCGACCCCACGTTGCTGGTCATGATCACGATGGCGTTGCGGAAGCTGACCGTGCGGCCGTGGCCGTCGGTGAGGCGGCCGTCGTCCAGCACCTGCAGCAGGATGTTGAAGACATCCGGGTGGGCCTTCTCGATCTCGTCGAGCAGCACCACGCTGTACGGCTTGCGG
>Ga0118677_10010790_pt1 | contig 13867 bp, 16 predicted proteins | sample AliMusrvi5mmetaG_FD_86154 | JGI IMG/M metagenome (GOLD analysis project Ga0118677, IMG submission 86154) | reverse complement strand
TCAAAAATGTTGAGCTGGTTGCGGCAAATTCCCGGTGCCGGAATGAGATTTTAGGGAATAAGGAGCAGGTAGGTCCGCTTTTTACCGGCCCGCCCCCGACAATCAATAAGAAGCTAAGCATGTAGAAAGCAGTTTTGCTGCTTGTTTGGACGAGGGTTCGATTCCCTCCAACTCCACGGTTCAAAGAGAACAATTAGCACACAAATCTTCAAAACATCATCAAAATAGCCCGGTTCACGGGCTTTTTTGTTAATAACTAAAATACGAGTTTAGTTCGTTTTCCAATTAAAATCGTCACATTTGCGTCACATTTCGTCACAAATCCGACACATTTTTATGGGAACTTTTAAAATATTTTTGCGGACAGATACTCCCCTTAAGAACGGAAGTATTGGTGTTTACCTTCGTGTCCGGATTGAAAAGAAGAAAAAGGACTATTCCCTTGGCGTTTCAATTCTTGAAACAGACAAATTTTGGGATTCTGTTTCTAATAGAATGAAACCATGCTCCTGGCAGGATTACGACAAGGTCAACAGGGAAATTTCCGCTGCATACAAGAAGGCCGATGAAATATTTTTTGGTTACCAATGGGGTGAGCAAAAGGAAAAACATTTTTCCGTCGATATTTTTGACAAAGAATTCCGGAAAGATAAAGCTTCATCAGAATCCTTTTATTCCTTCGCTGAGAACGAAGTGGCTGTGTTGAGGCAAAAGAAAGCCTCAGACGAGACTATTCGTAGTTACAACTCCTACATCAGCAAATTGAAAAGGTTCGCTCCTGAGTTATCCTTTAATGAAATCACACGGGATTTCATCTCCAGTTACCATTCTGATATGGCCGGACATGGAAATAAGGTTAATACTGTTTATAAATCTTTATCATTCATGCGGACTATGATAAAACGTGCGCAACATGAAGGCATTGTCCAGGAAAACCCTTTTCAATTCTATCCTCTAATCAAAAAACAAGGGGAGCGAGAATCTCTTATTGAAGCAGAATTAAAAAGCCTTGAAAAACTTTATGCATCGGGAACGATGAAGAAATATCAATCAAATGCATGCAAGTGCTTTCTTTTTGCATGTTATACAGGACTTCGATACCTTGATGTTAAAAATTTAAGGTTTGAGGATGTGAAAAAAGAAGTTCATGACGGGAAAGAGAAAATGTTTATCCATATCACAATGCATAAAACCAAAGACCATATAAGCATTCCTCTGATTGATAGGGCAGCAGCTTTAATTGGTGAAGGGTTTAAGGCACAAGAGGTATTCCGTGTGCCAAGAAACCAGGTTGTCAACAGATTTCTCAAGGAGATTTCTGTATTAGCCGAAATTGATAAGAGGGTGACATTTCATGTTTCCCGCCACACCTTCGTTAACATCTCATTAGACCTTGGGGTCCCCTTTGAAGTTGTTTCAAAACTTGTAGGACATAAAAATTTGAAAACGACTATGATTTATTGTAAAATTCGAGATAGTGTTAAAATTGGTTATATGGATCGGTGGAATGCGGTGGCGCCGAAAAAGAAGGTGGTTAAAGGAAAAAAGACACAAGAGCATCCCCAATAACCGTGCTACCCCGACAGCAAAATCAAGGGTTTCAGAAGGTCAACTTCTGGGACCCTTTTTCATTTGCAGAAAATTCGCATTATTTTTCATTGAGAAAAACAAGCCAATGCAGAAAGTAATTTGTGCTGAAATTCAGGTTATTATGAATTAGAGGTACAGACAGGGTACAGAAAATTAAGGAAAAGGTCTAAAATCACTTTAAACTCTCTTCTTTCTTGTCTCCTTTTTAAATACTCGAACATTCGAACAACGATTTTTGAAATCAGATCGAAAATGTGCAGCGCCATAGAGGCACGGAGGAGATTAAAGAACATGGTTAGCAATTTTTCACAACAAGTCACTCAGCCCAGCCATCCAGGAATCCTCAATCAATGATCATCAATCTCACCCCATTTTCAGAATCCGATCGGTGTGCGCTGAGATCATCCGAGACAATATAGCTCATCCCTTTCGTGAGTTTCACAGACTCCCCGGAATCAAGCTCGCTCACAAATTATCCCTTCAGGCAATGAACAATTTGGCCGTTATGACACCAGTGGTCGGCCAGGTATCCTTTGGAATTCTCGACGATCCTCACGCGGAGGTCATCAAACTGCAGGGTCTGCCACAAGGCAGTTCCGGTTTCGCCTTTGTGTTCGGTCTTTTCGACTGATGACCAGTTGCTGGCTTGGAACGGGATGGGTTTCATGGGGTTTTGTTTAGATCATTGTTAACCACAATGGGCACAAAGGACACACCAAGGGCACAAGGATCTACTTTGTGTTATCCTGCTGAAACCGCAGCAAAATTATTACATTTTGATAGTAATAACATTCTTTTCGGGAAGCGTTTCTAACAAGAAACCTAGTATAATTATAAAAATTTTTCTATATTATCGGCTGACTTTAAAAAATTGTAAATTTGTACAAATGAAATCAGTCTTCGCAACACTTCAGGATAAACCACGATTGGGTACTGGTATTTATACCATGCCAGATATTGCATTGATTCTTGGTATTCCATATGCCAAGATCAACCGATGGATAAATAAATTCTGGAATGAAAGATTAGGCAATTACTTTGGTAGCACCTATTCATGGAATGTTGACCTCACAAAAGCAGTAAATTTTTACACTCTTGTAGAGCTTTTTGTGTTCTATCAGATCTCTGAGGCCGGAGTCTCATCAAAAAGAATTCTGGATGCACATCAGATTCTTTCAGGTCAATTCAAGACACCTTATCCGTTTGCCATGAAAAAAATTCTAGAAAACATACGGACTGACGGGCAAAAAGTGTTCTTTGAACAATATGATGGCAGCATTTACAGTCTTGATATTACGAAGCAATTTAACCTTGGTTTTATAAAAGAGTTCTGTAAGAACCTTGATTTTGATGGTAATTCAATTGTTCTTCGGTATTGGCCTTTAGGGAAAAACAGGATGATTCTTTGTGATCCACATCATCAATTTGGGCAGCCAATCATTTCGGGGACCAATATCTCAGCTGAGGTTATTAATGAGATGCATCTCGCAGGAGAATCAGATTGGTTTATTGCAAGCCTATATAAGATCAGCGAAAATAGTGTAAAGGATGCCATTGAATTCTGTAAAAATGCTGCCTGATGGTAATCTACATTGACGAAAATCTTCCTCCCCAGTTAGCAGCAGGTCTTAATATCATACAGGAACCGTTAAATCAAAGAAACAGAACGAATTTTCAGGTCAAATCAATAAAAGCTACTTTTGGAGAAGGCGTAAAGGATGAGGATTGGATTCCTAAAGCTGGTAAAGAGCATGCAGTTGCGATTACCCGGGATCTTAAGATACAAACCACCAGACATCAAAAGAAGTTGTGCGAAGAATATGGGTTGGGCGTTTTTTTCTTCTCCGGGGCTTCTTCCGGGCTTTCCTATTGGCAAATTGTAAAAACCCTGGTTGAAAAATGGGAAAGTATTTTAAAAATAATTGATTCCCAAAAACCTCCTTTTTCTTTCAGGTTCTCAGTTCGAAGCTCAAAGATTGAAAGGATTGACGAATAGTGGTTTCTCTTCTATTGTACCACAGAATTTTGTTTACAGATAACAATCCTTCAGTATCCTGTAACATAGTCGGGTAAAACAGGAAAGGATTAAGTGTTTATTTCATTAATAGGTGAGATTATGGAATCATTTGATTCAACAAAAAAGAACCTTTATGAGATTTTGAAAGATGTTCATACAGGTAAAATTCAGTTGCCGGATTTTCAACGCGGATGGGTTTGGGATGATAATCGTATCAAGGGAATAATTGCCAGCGTTGCAAAATCATTTCCGATTGGTGCAATCATGTTATTAGAGACAGGAAATGAGAATATCCGCTTTAAGGCTAAAACTGTTGAAGGGGTGCCATCAGTGAATGGACAAAAACCGGAGATGCTTATTCTGGATGGACAGCAACGAATTACTTCCCTCTACCAGGCGATCATTACAAACAGGGTTGTTTATACGAAAAATGCCAAAGGTTATGAAATCAAGTGGATATGCCGACTAAATTGACCACCCCCTGCCGATCTAAATTGACCACCCTCTGCCGATATTGTTTGACCACCCCACTTCTGCTTTCTTAAGAAAGATTATTTCCTTGTTTTCATTGGCGTTATACAAAATTAAATAGTTTTACACTGTCTCAACATTCTCCGTGATTTTGTTTTTTTGTGTCTTCCGAAGTGATTCTCCCAGCAAGTCAATCCGATGAGCATCATGAACAATCCGATCAAGGATAGCATCTGCCAGAGTTTGTTCACCAATCACCTCGTACCATTGGGCCACCGGTAACTGCGAAGTGATGATGGTTGATCGGGTTCCATGCCGGTCCTCAATAATTTCCATAAGTACTGATCTGCTGTATCCATCCAACGGCTGAAGGCCGAAGTCATCAAGGATAAGAAGATCCTGCCGTTCTATTTTAGCGATTTCCCGGATAAAGGACCCATCAGCCTTAGCCATTTTTAGCCTTGAAAATAGTTTGGTTGTGTTTGCATAGAGTACCTTGTAACCACTTATACAAGCCTGGTTTCCGATGGCAGAGGCGATGTAACTTTTACCGATACCCGTGCTTCCGGTGATAAGGATATTCTCTTTGCGTTGAATGAAGGTACATTCGGCCAGTCGTAACATTTGGTTTTTATCAAGATTGCGGTTGATGTCAAAATGCAACTGTTCAATGTTGGCCTTATACCTGAACCTGGCATTTCGCATTTGCCGGTCTATGCGGCGGTTGTTGCGGTCGTCCCATTCAGCGTCAACCAACATGGAGATCATTTCATCGGTAGTTAATTTGTCACCGCTATCATTTTCCATGCTGGTGCGGAACGCCCGAACCATGCCAAAGAACTTCATCTGTCTCATTTTTTGAAGAGTTTGCTCATTCATATTATTGGGTTTAAGTAAAACAAAATACGTTACCGGGGTTCTGTTCCGGACCCCGGCAACGTGAAGGATTATCGATAATAGTTTTTACCTCGGATATTATCATGCGGGGGTAAGGGCTGGTCATTACCAGGCTCTTCATCCGTGTTCTGGTCAAGTCCTCTTTCAAGGATTGCCTTAATGGTTTGATAACCATAATCGCCATATTGCAAGGCACGCTTGCAGGCATTGTTGAGTCGTTCTTTTCCAACTCGGGCAGCAAAGCTTAAAACTCCCTGGCACGAGCGGTAAGTCTGTTCCGGATGCTGACGGGTATTGAGCATTTGGATGATGTACTCCTTTGTTTCAGGGCCGACCTCTTCTGCTCGTTCAATAAACTTGTTCGGGTTCCAATCGCTCATAAAGCGGTGCTTTGAAGCCAGGTGTTCATCAACCGTTGTATACCCATAAGGTTGGCGGTTTCGATTGTGTATTGCAATGCGTTCATAGCGGTGATACACTTCAACAACGCTCTGGCTGTATAGCAGCGTTACCTTCTTGCCAATGAAGTGATACGGAACGCTGTAATAATGCTTGTCTTCAGAGAGGTTTACGTAATTATTCTTCATCACAGTAACCAGGACACGACGTTTGAGTTCATACTTGTGACTGGCTAAAGGGCTCAGCATATGGCGTTCTGTCTCTTCAAACAACTGTCGCCGGCTGTACGGCCTGTTTTTCAGCAACCGGCTGTTATGTTCTTCAAGAGCTAGCCCGATGGCCTGGTTTATGAGTTCCAGGCTGGAATATACCCTTTCCTTCACAGTGCCGTAAATCGTGCGATAGATGATCTTTACGGCACCTTCAACCAATGCCTTGTATTTGGGCTTATAGGGAGCTGCAGGTAACGCAGCCATCATGTAATGGCTTACAAAGTCCCGGAATGCTTCGTTGAGCGTCGGTTCATAACGATTACCCTTGATCACGGCCGATTTCAAATTGTCGGTTACAATGGCATTAGGTACGCCTCCAAAGTAATGCAGCGCATTTTCACAGGAGCCAATAAAGTCTTCTTTCTTTTGGCTATAGCTTGCCTCTACATAGGTTAACTGACTTGCACCAAGGATTGCTACAAACACCTCCACGGGTACGTCCTCTCCGCTCTGTGGATCCAATATATGTAGCTTTTGACCAGCATAGTCAACATACATCTTTTCCCCGGCCTTATGCTCAATATGCATTACAGGGTTACGTACCTTCAGCCATTTAAGGTAATAATACTTAAACTGGGATATGCGGTAACCCTCAGGATGCAACGCTATATATTGTTGCCACAGCTTCTCCTTTGTGTTTTCCCGGCTCTTAAGAGCTTTCTCCACTCCGGGGAAAAACTCAATCAAGGATTGATAGCGGGGATCATCCTCAATATGATGCCGTGGAACCATATCCATGAACATCTGCTCGAGTTCTGTATCGCTCATCTGCTCAAGCTCCTGGGGCGTCTTATCAGAGGCCAAAAAGGACCGGATATATTTTTTTACACTGTTGCGGGGTAGGCCTGTTCGGTCCCCGATGGATTGTTTACTTACACCTGCGGTGTATAGACTGATAATGTTTCTTACTTTGCTCATAACAATAAGTTTATTTGACATTTATGATTTGTTTATAAGTCAACATAATCAAAATGCCTGCCTTTGAGCAAGAAAAATATCCTTCTAAGGGGTGGTCAATTTGGACCGGCGCGGGGTGGTCAATTTGCTCCGGCAGAAGCCGATCATTTTCGTCGGCAGGAGGTGGTCAATTTGAATCGGCGGGGACTGGTCAATTAGACTGGTTTATCCATATCGGCGAAAAGAGAGCCGTGAAAATCTCAGCAATGTTTGCTTTGGCTCGCAGACGCAATGAATCCGAAGTGATCCTCAAAGACAAGATCACAAAGAGCCATGATGCTTTTGAAATCTTCAAATCTCTGATGGGCGACCTTCCCCATGAAGAATTCTGGCTCTTGCTCCTAAACAAATCAAACCGGGTAATCAAGAAGGTCAGAACTTCAGAAGGCGGGATTTCCGGGACAGTCGTTGATCCTAAAAAGGTATTCAAGACGTGCTTGGATAATCAAGCCTCAAGCATCATTTTGGGTCACAACCATCCTTCAGGGAATATCCAACCCAGTGAAGCCGACAATAAAATCACCAAGAAAATCAAGGATTGTGGACTATTGCTTGATGTAGCAGTGTTGGATCACATCATCATAGGTGATGACCGGTATTATTCATTCGCTGATGAAGGTTCACTGTAGCATTATTGCCCCGGGAAGCCGGGGTTTTTTTCTCTCAAAAAGAGGCTCGTTACAAAAATGTAACCGTTTTTAAGGTACGGAGTTAATGCAAAGGTTCGTAACTTTTGTACACGAAAAACAATATTCATGGTAATTTAGCAATCCCAAACCATTTACAACGAATTTCAAAATTAATCAAACCAATTAAACCCCATAATGAAAGCAAAATCAAATAAACAACTAAGACATGAAAAACTCATTGAGTTTCTTTCACAATTTCCTCAATATACAACAGAGGATGGACAACCACAACTACATAAAGTAAATGAAGGTCAGACAGGTACAAAAATTGAAAAAATTTCGACTAGCGATATTAATAAGGCTGTTGTCGTTTTTACTGATGTTTTAAATATTATGAGTGGTTCTGCGGGGAATATTGACCTTTACGAACTTCTACAGGCTTATTTAAGAGTACCAGAATATCGTGGTAAAATCAATGCTATGGTTAAAGAAGCACTTTCTTTTGACTACGCAAAGAAAAAATAAAACATAAGAGCTAAGATTTACCAACAACGCGAATAATCTCCCAATTTAAGTAGTAATTTTGTGTCCATAAAGAGGCAATATGGAAATTCGGACAGATTTATATCTTGGTGACAGTAAAGAGAAACTCAAATTATTGGAGGAAAACTCTGTTGATCTTATTGTTACATCTCCACCTTATGCGGATCAACGGAAAGATACTTATGGAGGAATTCCTCATGATAAATATGTTAAATGGTTCTTGCCTATTTCAGAGCAGCTTCTCCGTGTACTTAAGCCTACAGGTACTTTCATTCTGAATATTAAAGAGAAAGTTGTTGATGGCGAGAGAAGCACTTATGTCATGGAGCTTATCTTGGCAATGAGAAAACAAGGCTGGTTTTGGACGGAAGAGTTTATTTGGCATAAAAAAAACAGTTATCCAGGTAAATGGCCAAACCGATTTCGTGATTCATGGGAAAGACTTCTTCAATTTAATAAAGACCGTAAATTCAATATGTATCAGGAAGAAGTGATGGTACCTATGGGCGATTGGGCTAAAACCAGATTAAAAAATCTTTCTACTACAGATAAAATTCGGGATAACTCCAAAGTTGGCAGCGGATTTGGCAAGAACATATCAAATTGGCTGGAAAGAGATAAAGCATATCCTACAAACGTTTTGCATTTGGCAACTGAATGTAGTAACAAAAACCACAGTGCAGCATTTCCTGAAGAATTACCTGAATGGTTTATAAAGCTTTTCACGAAAGAATATGATACGGTATTGGATCCTTTTATGGGATCTGGAACGACTTTGATTGTGGCTAATAGAATGAAAAGACATTCAGTCGGGATTGATATTGTTTCTGAATATTATGAATTGGTAAATAAGCAGATTAGTCCTGTCGAGTTATACATCCTAGAGCCAACACCAACTTATGAAAAAGCTGAACCTAAAAGACGTATCGCAGTACGTTGAAAAAAACATTGGTACATTTCACGAGAAACGTATTCAGAGCCTTGATGGATTAAAACTAATACAGGTTCTTAAACGCAAAAACCCCTACTTATTTAAAGCAAAATATGTTTTGACTGCGGACCAAATAGTTCGTGGCATTGTCGATGCGCATATTTCTTCAAATGAGGAAACTATTTTTGGTGACTGGTTGGAAGGACTTGCTATTTTCATAAATGGCAAAGTATATGGGGGACGCAAATCAGGTATTAAGAATATTGACCTTGAATTCGACAAAGATGGAATACGGAATATTGTAACAATTAAATCTGGGCCAAATTGGGGGAACAGTTCTCAAATTGCAAAAATGATTACTGATTTCAAAATTGCAAAAAAGACTTTAAGGACAGGTAATTCAAAACTTAACATTGTAGCAGTAAACGGTTGTTGCTATGGAAGAGACAGCCAACCAGACAAAGGTGATTATTTCAAATATTGTGGCCAGATGTTTTGGGAATTTATTGCTGGCGACACCAATCTTTTTACAGAGTTAATTGAACCACTTGGTCATAAAGCTAAAGAGCGAAATGATGATTTTTTGAAATCGTATTCGCAAATGATAAACAAATTCATCAAAGAATTTACAACAGATTTCTGCGACAAAAACGGAGCTATCGATTGGGACAAACTTGTTAAACTTAACTCAGCAACGGTAGAACCCAAAACGAAAGCCTAACAACACCTAAAATATAATTGACCGCTTTTTTCTTTCAAATCCCGGTCAAAGAAAAAAGCTTAGCAAAAAAGAAACCCCTTCGCTTTGCTCAGTTCTGGCAGCTTTTTGGAAGTAAGGAAAAAGCAAGCAAAAACCCAGCGCACTTTTATTAAACTCGAAATTGTAGCAAAGTTACCTGCGAAAAATTCCCTGTACCAGGTTAAAACTGTAAAGGGCGACCTCCTTTGAGAATTGTCGCTCTCTGAGTATTTTCAGATTGTTACAATCTGACCAATACCCTTGACATTATTTATTTTTCTCGGTATTCACTTGGGCAAAAATTTCATTTTAACCAGGTGGGCCAGAAACCTATATAAGACCTGAGGGCACAGGCAACTATTATGAATAATTCACAAATCTACGCAGCCATCACAGAAAAGATCATTGCTAACCTCGAAACAGCCGGAAGCTGGATGAAACTCTGGCAAGTTCCGTCACCGGTCAGCATGAATGGTCACTATTACAGGGGCATCAATCGCCTGGTACTTTCTTCCGATCCCTACAAGAGCCGTGTATATGGCACGTTTCAACAAATCCGTGCCAATGGCGGACAGGTTCGCAAGGGCGAAAAATCCACCATCGTTGTATTCTGGAAGAGTTCAGTCGAAAAGGATGAAGCCACTGGCGAGACAAAGAAAATGTTCCTTCTGAAATTTTATCATGTCTTCAACTCCGAACAGGCCGATTTTGACGAGCAGGGCATTAAAAAGATTGCCGAGCTTCAAAATCTTGTTACCGAAAAGGTCAACTCCGAACACCTGGAAGCTGAAGCCATCATCGAAGGCTTTGAAAACGGACCGGATATCCATTACTCCGATAAAGACGATCGTGCCTATTACGCTCCAATGGCTGATTTGATCTCCATTCCGGATAAAAAGTATTTCAAAAACTCTTCAGCTTTTTATCGTACTTTATTCCATGAATATGGCCATAATGCCGCAACCGATATTATGCCGAATGTAATAGGTAAAGTATTGATCTCGTCACTTCTAAGATGAGGATATGCGGCATAATTTTACCTCTTTTATTAACCAACAAAGGAGGAAATTATGAAAACATTTAAAACCCAATCAAGGGAAAAACTCAAGGCTGAGTATCAGACGTATCTAAGCCGCCAGCGTGGATTAGCTGATAAAACCATCTACAAATACGATAATTTGGCAGATAGGTTTCTTAAATTCAAATTTGGAGCAGGTCCGGATGAATTGTCAAAAATCACTGGACTTGACATTGCCGAATTTTTACAATATCTGACGGAACGTTTACGTCCGTACAGGGAAAAGACAATCTCAAGCAGTATGCGTAATTTCTTCCGATTTTTATTCCAACAAGAGAAAATTGAGACTAACCTGGCACTGGGAATTCCAAGCGTTGCGCAGAGATTTGCACGGCGCATTCCTTATCATCTGACACCAGACCATGTTGAAGAATTGATCGAAGCCTCACGGACTTTATCCACGTACAGATGGAAAAAACGCAACTATGCGATGGTTTTACTAATGGCTCGTCTGGGACTTCGATCAGCCGAAGTCATTGCCATTCAACTTGATGACATCGATTGGCGCAATGGATTAATTGTCATTCGGGGAAAAGGAGGGTTCCATGATAAAGCTCCGTTATTACAGGATATCGGGGAAGCCATCGCAGATTATGTTTTACATGAACGCAAAGGGACATCCCGACATTTATTCGTCGCCTATCATCCGCCGCACAAGCCTTTTGATGGTGCACAGGTTTTGAATGTCATTCTTAGACAGGCGTTGGAAAAGACGAATATTCCAAGGCCTAAGCCACATTCTGTCAGCAATATTCTCAGGCACAGTCTTGCAACCAACCTTGTGCAAAAAGGTGCCAGCCTTGAAGAAATCAGCAATACGTTGCGGCATCGTTCACGCGTGACTACATTGTTATATGCCCGTCAGGATATCAGCGGCCTTCGGACTATTGCACAATCCTGGCCTTTGAAGAAAGGAGGTCAGTTATGAACCTTTCACAGGAGTTACAGCGCTATTTGATCATACGGCGTAATCTCGGATATGATCTGAGTACGTCAGAGCGTGTTTTGAAACGATTTATTTCTTTTCTGGAATCGAAAAGCGAAACACATATTACCACGAATCTGTTTTTAGAATGGAAACAGATCTTTGGAAAAGCATCACAAAATACCTGGGCAAGGCGATTGGGAATAGTCCGGTTGTTTGCCTCCTGGTTATACAGTATTGACAACCATCATGAAATCCCGCCTCAATCTTTAATTACCAGTCATTGCAGTAGAAAGCACCCTTTCATTTATACCGATGATCAGATCAGTTCCATAATTGAAGCGGCACGACTTTTACCATCAAGTAATGGCTTTCGTTCAATCACCTATCCGACATTCTTTGGGTTGGTGTCAGTAACAGGCTTACGTATAAGCGAAGCCATTGATCTCAATGACCGGGATGTAGACCTGAAAAACGGTATCGTCACGGTTCTTAATGGGAAAAACGGGAAAGACCGGATACTACCTGTTACAGAGTGCACAAAAAACCAGTTGAAAGAATATGTCAGAAAACGTGACAGGCTTTTAGGGTATACCCCCGATCCGTTTTTCATATCTGATGAGGGCATCCGTTTGACCGACTGCACCGTCCGGTACAACTTCGCAGTTATTGGTAAAATGATCGGTCTGCGCTCAGAACAGCCATTCCACAAGCACGGGGTCGGTCCCCGCATTCATGATCTGCGGCACACGTTTGCCGTGAAGGTCATGATAAACTGGTACAAGGAAGGCAAGAATGTAGATCAGGAGATGCTCAAACTGGTTACTTATCTGGGGCATAAGAAGATCATTCATACCTACTGGTACATCGAAGCCGTTCCGGAATTGCTGGCCCTGGCTTCACAACGTGCTGAAAATCTTTTGGAGAAGGAGGTGCAACTATGATAGCCATGACTCTTTCAGCACTTGTTCAGAAGTTTTTTACTGAAAAACTTTACACTCAGATGGAAGCCAGCCCTCATACGATTACCGGTTACCGGGATACGTTCAGATTGCTTTTAAAATTTGCTGGTGAGAAGATGGGGAAAGTGCCCACTAAGTTGAGCATTGCTGATCTTGATGCCGAGCTGATCGGACTCTTTCTGGACGATATCGAAACCACACGAAAAAACGCTGCCAGAAGCCGCAATACAAGACTGGCGGCCATCCGTTCTTTCTTCCGGTTTGTTGCCATTCATGAACCAGCTTATATGCTTCATTGCCAGAAAATCCTGAGCATGCCAAGCAAACGCTATGTGAAGCGCAATGTCGAGTACCTCGATGCCCGGGAAATGCAGGCTTTGCTGAATGCACCTGATTGCTCTACATGGATCGGACGCCGCGATCATGCAATCCTCACCATCGCTTTACAGACAGGGCTAAGAGTATCTGAACTTGTTAATTTAAAATGTTGCGATGTTGTACTTGAAACAGGTGCACATGTTCGTTGCGTTGGTAAGGGACGGAAGCTTCGGGCAACACCCTTGGGAAGTGAAACAGTTGCAGCCATGAAAAACTGGATCAAGGAACGATCCGGAACTGATCAGGATCCTCTTTTTCCTACTATGCGCGGTGATAAAATGAGCCGGGATGCTCTTGAGCATGTAGTAAAACGGCATACTATAACAGCAGCTAAATCCTGCGCTTCACTCATTGGAAAACGGATCAGCCCGCATGTTTTGCGTCACAGCACAGCAATGAACCTCCTTCATCATGGCATAGATCAGGCCGTGATTGCCCTCTGGCTCGGTCATGAATCAATAGAGACCACACAGATGTACATCCATGCTGATATGATGCTAAAAGAAAACGCTCTTGCAAAAATGACCACTCTCTCATCAAAACCTGGCCGTTATAAACCAGATGATAAATTACTCAGCTTCCTCGAAAGCTTATAAATTATGCCGAATAGCCGTACCGGAAAAGCACTAACAAAAGGGGTTAGCAAAACCGGTGCGGCATAAAACCGGATGCGGCATTATGGCCATTATGCCGATATCGGCATAATGGGCATGCCAGTGGCCATCCCAAACGTCTCAACCGTTTTGACGGAATGTCGAACAGCTTTGGCGATATACCTTATTCGAAAGAGGAACTGGTAGCTGAGCTTTGTTCTTCCTTCCTTGCCGGTATTGCACATCTTGATCTGGATATCCGCAATTCAGCCGCTTACATCAAGGGATGGGCATCGGCACTCCGGGACAACCAGAAATGGGTCATGTGGGCTGCTGCCAGGGCAGAAAAGGCCGCCGACCATATCCTGGGAATCTCTTCTTCTTTCGTTCCTTCAGAAGAAAAACCCACTGAAGAAGTAGTCAGTGATGTTCCTGTACTGGAGCCAGTAACTGAGGATCTGCCTTTCTAAAGAGTAATCTATCAAT
>Ga0118677_10010789_pt1 | contig 13868 bp, 20 predicted proteins | sample AliMusrvi5mmetaG_FD_86154 | JGI IMG/M metagenome (GOLD analysis project Ga0118677, IMG submission 86154) | reverse complement strand
TTCGATCTCGAAGCACCTGCAAAGCTCTTGACACCACGCCCAACACCACTTCGTAACAAGATCGCCCGTAAAAAGGGTGTAGGAACCTCTCATAGAGTGAAGCGGGTACTTGGCTACACAGGTACAGGAACTGGCGGAATTGGTAACATCTTCCCCGGCGTAACAGAAACCACAACAACAACATTTGGTTCAATCGCTTACGAGCGTGGCCCAAAGATTTCATACGCTGCTGATGATCTAATCCTGCCTTACAACACATACTCACTATCTGACTCTGTTAGCTTTGATGCTAACTTCTCAGGACTTGGATTCCAAGACCTTCGTCAGTTGTCATCAACTTCTACACTATACGCAACAATGCTTATGGAAGAGCGTATGCTCCTCATGGCTCGCGGAACTGCAACAGGTTACTCAGGCGCACTTGCTGCTCCTACAGTAACCGCAACTGCTGCAAACGCAACAGGTTCACAGGTTGGACTTGCTGCTTCAACACAGTTCTTTATCTATGTAACTTCTGATGCTGGTTCATTTGGTGAGTCTGTTGTTTCAACAGTTCAATCTCCAACAACCTCTTCAGGTTCACAGGTCATCACAATCACCGTTGGTGCTGTTACAGGCGCTCTTGGTTACAAGGTCTATGTTGGTACAACAACAGGCGCAACCAACGCTAAGTATGTTGGTCGCTTTACGGGTACAGTTGCAACGCTTCAGGGTGCTGCTTCAACCAACACAACAAACAACAACCTTGTTTACTCAACAAGCGGTGCAGTTGCTCCTTCTGCTGATACTTCTGCTTATGCAACAGGTTATGATGGAATCATTCCAACATTGCTTGGTTCTGCTGGTGGATTTAACAACAACATCAACGCTCAGTTCTCAACAAGCAATCCGGGCTCTGAATACCAGACCGTGTTCTACAACCTCTACAACAATGTTAAGGCTGACCCAGATGAGATTCTCATCAACGGTTCAGATCGCAAGCAGTTGTCAGATGCCATCAAGAACGGTTCAACCGCTAACTACCGCCTAAATCTTTCACAAGATGAAACTGGTAACTATGTCGGTGGAGCAACAATCGGTGCGCTTCATAACGAAGTTACAGGCAAGCTAGTGGACATCACCGTTCACCCATGGTTGCCACAGGGCGTTTCTCCTGTTATGTCTTACACATTGCCAATCCCTGATTCAGAAGTTTCTGATTGCTGGGCTGTTTACAATGTTCAGGACTACATGGGTATTCAATGGCCTGTTACACAGTTCTCTTACGATTTCAGCACATACTTCCGTGGAACATTCATGGCACAGGCTCCAGCTTGGTCAGGTATCGTTTCAGGAATTGCATCTGCATAGTCCTAAGAACAATATCGAGCAAGGCGTACCTTTGGGTGCGCCTTGTTTCATTAACGAAGGCAATTTACATGACACGATTTATTCCACCAACAGGCTTAAAGTCCATCGGCATTGAAACCAAAGACGGCGTAAAAACGCTGAACGCTGGTCGAGATGGAACTTTTACGGTCAATGATTCTAAGTTGGCTAAACAACTTAAAAAAGAAGGCTTAGGTATCGCTGGAACTGCTGGCGTTATTGCCAATCCATCAAAGGTGGGCTTCAACTGCAAATCTTGTGGTTTTGGTTCATTCTTTAAGAAATGCTCAAAGTGCGGAGAGATAAATGGCTAATGCTTATTCAGGAACAACCCACCAGTTCTCTACCCCTTACCTCACTCTTACCGAGTATCAAAACGCGCCTACCGCGATTGATCTCGACAACCTAGTTTGGAACTCACAAGACCCCGATGTTCAAAACGCCGAACTTGCCAATGTCATCGCTAGAGCTTCTTCTTGGATTGATACCTACTGCAACCAAGTCCTCGCTGCCACTACCGAAACCGAGCAACAACGCACACGCATCCGCGAAGATGGCACTATCCGCTTTCATCCACGCTACAACCCAGTTATCGCGCTAACCTCATTTTCTTACGGCAACCCTAATTATCAGATGATTACCGTTTCCGATTGCTCAAACGCATGGATTGAAGATTCTCAGATTATCTTTCCTTATGCAACCTTCTCTACCTCGTATAGCAATCAAGGCCCACTTCAATTTGGCTTTCCATCTGCCCCACGCCAAGAGGTATTTCTTAAGTATTCGTATGTCAACGGCTACGCCAACACCATCATTAACACCGCAACCGCTGGCAACACAAGCCTGACAGTTACCGATGGAACGGGTATCACCGCAGGACTTACCCTAAAGATTTACGATGGCTTTAGTTCAGAGTTTGTCACAGTTGACCACACATACACCTTTGGCTCAACAACCGTTCCGTTGGTAAGTGCGCTCGCCTACGATCACGCTAACGGCGTATCTATTTCAGCCCTTCCACCTGCTATTAAAGAAGCCGCTATCTTGGTGACTACTTCAATGCTCAAAGTTCGTGGCGATAATTCGATGGTAATGAGCGTTGCTTCTCGCGCCTCACAAGCCGCGCCGGGCAGTCAAGGAATCGGCTCAGAGCTTAAAATTGCCATGGACTTGCTCTCGCCTTATCGCAGGATTAGATAATGCAGACAGGTCGCGCAGCCGTTCGCTCAACGCTTGCCAACTTTATCGGTCAGCCAAATGTTCAAGGCTTAAACCAAGTCTTTACCTCGTTTCCTAAGCGTATTGATTTTCAGGTCAACGCCCTACCTTCTCAGCTATCTCGCGCTGCTGCCGTTATTCATATCGAATCAGAACGCGAAAATCGTTTGGCTATTGGTGGAGCGACATCAGGAATCAAGCGAATTGACTACACCGTTGTTATTCAAATCTTTCATCATTCTATGGAACGCGACTCACAGGATGCTATGAACGACTTTGATATAACGATTGACAACCTCAAAGAGAAGTTGCGCTCAGATCACACCTTTGGAGACCCTTCTAGCAATCTAATCTGGCAAGGAGCCGAGCCTTCAATAGATGTTTCTTATGGCGAGCCAATGTCTAATGACGGCACATCTACCGAAACTTGGGCATCTCTTCGCTTTACCGTTACCCAAATGATTCAAGCATAGGAGCATATATGAAGCATAAATATATCGGGGAATACGAAGTTACCTTTCCTTCAATCGCAACCGTAGTTCAACCGGGCGATGTATTTGAAGCACCTTCAGATTTCAAAGCACACAATGTAGTACCAGTAAAACCAACCAAGCCAACAGTAGGAGATGAAGAATGACACTAGCCCAAAATTCCGTCAAGAGTTACCTTGGTGTTGCGCTTGAAACCACCAAGGGAACTGCGGTAGCAGCCACTAATTTTGTACCAATCACGCTCAACAGTTTTAAGCCTGTTGATGTTATTGCGCCTCTTTACGATACGGGCATCCGAGGTTCTCTTGTTGAAAATTACAACTATGTTCAAGGCCGCCGCAACACAACAATAGATTTTGGTGGGCCAGTATTTGCTGACACCATTGGCTTTTGGATTGCTGGCGTACTAGGCGATGTCACCACAACGGGCAGTTCTGCTCCGTACACCCATGTAATCAGTCTTAAAAACACAGTAGGTTCAACTTCTGATGCTCAGCCAAAAGCCTTAACCATTACAGACTTTTACGGCGCAAACACCCGTTACTATCCCGGTCAGCAGATTACAGATTTTGGTTTAACTTTTAACGCTGACGGAATGTTAGAGTACACAGTCAAGGCAATAGGTTGGGCATCTTCAACAACAACCGCGCCAGCTCCTTCCTTTACCAGCGTTCTTCCAACTCAAGTTTGGACAGGCGTAGTAACAATCGGCGGCACAACCGTTGGTTATGTCACAACAGGAACTCTTGACCTTAACCGCAAGTCTGAAACCATTTGGGGTCTAGCGGGAACTCAAAACCCATATCAAGTATTCCTTGGCTCTTTAACCACTAAGGGCAAGCTCACATTCGTCATGCAAGATGACACCGAACTTACTCGCTACATCACTAACACCCAACCAGCGCTTACCGTTACCTTTTCAACGGGTTCGGGTTCAACTGCTACTCAGGTTGCTTTCCAACTATCTAAGGGCGCTTATGTAACTGGCGCAATTGATCGCGGAACAGAGCATGTAACCGTTTCGGTTGATATTGAAGGTCTTGGTAACACAACAGATGTTGGCGCAACTGGCGGTTACTCACCAGTTCAGTTCACACTCAAAAACGCTTTCCCTGCTAGCACTTTTCAGTAGGGAATAACTGTATAGCCGGGGCCGCCTTCCCCCCGGCTATACCTTAATCAGCGAAGGCAAATAGGAAGGAAACCTCATGTCTAAAACAATTACAGTTCCATCAGGCAATACCGTTACATTGCGCGACCCTAGCGAATTGCGTGTAAAAGATCGCACAAAAGTACTAGCCGCTTCGCAGGGTCACGAAGGATTGTTGCAAACAATGTCCATGCTCGATGGCTTAATGGCAGTTCTTATCTCGGCGTGGTCGTTTGACCTTATTATTCCTTCAGTAGTTCTTAGTTCTCTTGGTGAGCTAACAATGGCTGATTACGATGCTATCGCTGCCGAGGTATCAACGGCTCAAGAATCACTTTTCCCAACGCTTGCCCAAACCCCAGAATCAGAAGCGAACCCCGATAGCCCTTTCGACGGCTCCAACGCCTAAAGTGGGTGTTGGAAGGTAAGCGCCGAGAAGATTCACTTGATTATCCAGACACAGAATACTTTTACTATGTCTGCGCTAAAGAGTTTGGTTGGACACCCACCGAAACTGATGAGCAACCAGCAGCATTAGTTGACTGGCTCATTTCAATTAACAATGTTGTTAGGCAGGTTGAAAATGATAGTGAGTAACATTGCTAGCGTTACAAAAGCCATAGATAAAAAAATTGATAAAGTTGATACAAATGTTATGGCTGCTCGCGATGAGATGATGGCTCGGCTTATTCAACTTGCCCAAAACGAAATTCAAGGAGAGCGTGGGGTTGTTGCTCGTAAGATTTCCAATCACGGCAAAATTTACAATTACAAACAAGACCCTGCAATTTCAGGACAACCGCCTAAAAACCGAACAGGTAATTTGCGCCGATCTATCATAGGAAAAAAAGCCCGTGAAGGATTTGCCAGTTATTCGGCAATCGTTGGCCCTACCGTGATTTATGGTCGAGCCGTTGAATTAGGTGGCGCGCCTACTTGGACTAACGGTCAGCATTTTCCATACATGGCTCCAGCATTACAAAAGTTTCAGCGTGAAGCAATAGCAATAATCAGAAAACACTTAGGGTAGGAAGGGCATCACATGGCAGAGTTTCTTCCACCAGTTATATTTGAAATTCAAGCAAATGCTAAAGAAGCAATTGCTCAAATGCAGGTTGTCAATGGCGAACTTACTAAAATGGAAACCAAGGCAATTAAAGCTGGCGGTTCTATTGATGTTATGACTAAAGCCTCAAAATATGCTGGTACTGCCCTACTTGGCATTGCTGGAGTTTTGGGAACGGTTGCAGCCGTAAGCATTAAAGCGGCTCTTAATGTTCAAGTTTCTCAATCTAAACTTCAAGTTGCCGTTCAAAATACTGGCGTAAGTTTTGCAGCGTTTATTCCTTACATGAATCAAGCGCAAGAATCAATGGCTAAGTTTGGATATGGTGCAGAAGATACCAACCAAGCTCTTGCTACGATGACTGCCGCCACTCGCAATCCATCGGTTGCTATTGCCAATCTTGGCGTTGTTGCCGATCTTGCCGCGTTTAAGAATGAATCCCTTGCCGCTGCCGCCGACACCGTATCTCGCGCGACAATGGGTCAGGCTCGCGGTCTTGCCGATCTTGGTTTGGCTATTGGTAAAACAATTCCCAAAGGCGCTGATTTATCAACCATTATGAAAATGATTGAAGATCGCGTTAAAGGTTCCGCTACTGCCGCTGCAAAAGCCGACCCTTGGAAAGTTCTTACAACGCAATTTCAATTGATGACAGAAAAATTAGGTACTGCTTTATTGCCAGCCTTTGAAAAACTTACCAACTGGATTATTAAAGATGGTTTGCCAGCTCTTAAATCTATTGGTTCATGGATTAGCAACAATAAAGGTTTGTTTGAGTTTCTTGTAGGGGCGCTTGCTGCTGTCTGGGCTATTCCTAAAATAACGGCTATCATCGCTGCGCTTACAGAATTAAGCAATGCGTATAAACTTTTGGGCGTATCTGCCGAAACTGCTGCTGCTGCCGAATCCGCTGCTGCTGCATTTGGTGGTACTGCCATTATTGGTGGTAGTGCGCCTACCGGTTTAATTGGTGCGGGAAGTGCCGTTGCTGGTGCAGGATTATCTGCTGGCGCGGGTGGTCTTATTGGTAAAGGCGCACCAATAATTGGTGGCGCATTAGGCATACACAACAAGGGCGTTGTTCGCGCTGGTGGAACTGCTGCGGGTGCTGGTGCGGGCGCGATTGTTGGAGCATCTGTTGGTTCAATTGTTCCTATTATTGGAACTGCAATTGGAGCATCAATTGGCACTATTGCTGGCGGTTTAATGGCATACTTTGAAAGTAATACTGGTTCTTCTCAAATTAGCAAAGCACCATCTACAATTGCGAAAAGCATCAATAGTGGAAAATCAGTAGCTATGGTTCCTACAACTACCAAATCTAAAGCTGCTAAAGGCGCTTCGCTTGCTCAACAAAAAGCAGGTATCATGGGCGGTGGGGGTGCGCTTACCCTTACAATTACAACTAGCAACGGCGCAATAGTCAATAGCATTACTGGTTCAGCAGGACACACCAAAGTCCTTGTTAAGAAAGGCAAGTGATGGCAACCTTCGTATCGAGCCTTAACCCCTACCAGTTTGCCTTTAACGGGTTTCTTTTTGGTGCTGGCACAACTTATACCGTTGTTAATGTTGATGGGCTTATGGGGCTTCCGCCTATTCGCGTTCAAGATGACATTCGTGGTTACACAGATGGGCAATACTCAGGTAGAGATTTTTACGATGGCAGAACCGTTACCGTTGATTTTGTTATTCTCGGCGATTCTTCTCACAACGCTCAGTATTACTACAATCAACTTCAAACACATCTTTACCCTCAGCAACTAGGTACGCCTTCAGCTCTTGGCGCATTTCAGTTTGAAATTAACTCAACCATTGGCTTAAAAGTTATGTATGGTCGAGTTCGCAACATCACGACTGCTTTAGACCCTGATTTTACTTTTGGGTACATTCAGGCCAGCGTTGAGTTCTTCTTTCCCGACCCACGCTATTACGATTATCCTTACACGACCACAAGCGGAACATCCGTTGCGGTAACTAATAATGGGTGGGCTATCTCTTGCCCTGTTATCACCGTATCTAGCGCGCCTTCTTCTTTTACCATTACCGATTCATCAAGCAACACAATGAGTTTTGCGCCAACTAGCGGAACAACTGTTGTGATTGATCTTCTTCAGCGCACAATCACTCAAAACGGGAACCCTGCTCGCAACATTCTGACAACCTCTACTGGTTGGTTGCAAGTCAATCCGTTAAGCACCAATACCTTTACAAGCGCGGCAACTATGTCCATCACCTATACTGATTCTTATGTCTGATTATCGTTATTTTACAACGGCTCTTTATCAAAGCGGCAGTACGCCCAATTCAATTACTGCCGAACTTCCTTTAACCGCCGTTAGCTTTGATACTCAGTTAAACAGTATCGGCTCATTTACGGGCGAAATGCTTTTGTCTGGGATGGATGCCGCAACACTTAACATCTTCAACGGAACTAACCCCGGCCAAACCTGCCTTTATGTAGATTACAACGGCACGATTATTTGGGGTGGCGTTATCTGGATGCGCGAATATGATTCGACCACTCAGATTCTTAAAATTACAGGTCAAGAGATGCTTTCTTATTTCAAACGCCGTAAGATCACGCCTCTTAACACAACTTATTACGGTTCAACTCCGCCAACCTCAATTACTTATTCGGGTGACATTTGTGCTATCGCCAATGACCTTATTGTCAATTACACCCAAAGCGTAACTTTTCCCAGCCAAGGAAATACGGTCAAAGGAAACATTGGCTTACAATCAAGTTCTACAACCTCGGGTTACACCGTTACAAGAACTTATTTTGACTACGAGCTTAAAGAAGTTTATCAAGCCGTTAAAGACCTTTCAGATGGGCTAGATTCATCATCTGGCAACCCGTATTTTGATTTTTTTATTAACTACACTTACGATTCATCGGGCAGACCAGTCAAGCACTTCACAATGCTTATTCCAGCAAGCGCAACGGTTAAAGCCGTGTTTCAATTTCCCGGCAACCTTGTTGAATATGTTTATACGCAAGATGCCACCACCGCTGCTAACGCTTTATGGGGTCTTGGCTACGGCAAAAACTCCAGCAAAATTATTGCCCTTGCGTTAGATAACTCTTACTATTCTGCTGGAAGTATTAACTCAACAAGTGGCAACGCTGCCATTCTTGAAGATACTGCTAGCTTTATTGACATTGAAGATTCAACCCTTTTGGGTGCTACAAATGCTGGGCAATTAAACGCTCGTACTGGCATCACTTTGCCGACGGGAGGCCAACCAAAAATTACTGCGCCCGAGGTTGTGCAAGTAGTTATCCCACCTTATGTTGACCCTTATTTGGGAACATTTAACGTAGGCGATTACGCTCGTTTGGTTATTATTGATGATCTATTTCCAACAGGTTATGACTACAGCAACTGGCGTATTGGCGCAATCGGCGTTGAGCCGGGCGAGGACAAGGAGAGCCGCGTGACCGTTACCTTATCTCGGGCAGTCTATAACAAAAGCACTTCTTGGCTTGTGGCTCAATAATGGCGTACACAAACCTTCCACCTAATCTTTACGATTACTTCAGCACAATCAATCAGCGCATACGCAAATTAGAATCAGCGCCAGATCAAGCAATGACCATTGCCGTAAGCGCGCAAGGTATTGCTTCAGATGCTTCAGCGCAAGCAATTGCCGCAGAAGCACAAGCGGCAACAGCCCTTGCCAACGCCGCAGTTGCCTATTCTGCCGCCATTGGTTCTTTGCAACCAAGCGCTTCAACAATTGTCAATGCAAGTAATCAAATGACCGCAATTTCAACTAACGGCATTACGGTTTATTCAGGTTCATCGCCTTCTAGTGGTGCGCGTGTAGTAATGAACTCAGTTGGCATTGCTGGTTACGATTCAGGTGGTTCTGCCACATTTGCTATTAACGCTTCAACGGGTGCTGCTTCTTTTGCTGGAAGTATTACTGGTTCGACAATTACTGGTTCAACCCTAAACATTAGCGGCAATTTTGTTGTTGACGGTACAGGCCTTTTAACTTGTACGGGCGCAGATGTTACAGGAAAGATCACCGGAACATCTGGTTCATTTACGGGCAGCATTTATGCTTCTTCGGGAACTATTGCAGGATTCACTATCGGGTCAAACGAGTTGTCTAACGGTGCGATGGCGATCTATAGCAATGGAAACATCACATCAGTTGGCTTGATCGACGCTTCCTATGTGACTGCCGGTACTTCCTTGACCTCGGCTGGAACTTTGGTGGTCGATGGAAATTCCAGCTTTTTAAGTACAACGACAACCACTAACCTCACTATCAACAACACCGCCAATATCGTTGGTGGTTATGGATTGACAAGTGATTGGTCACCAAACAGCGATAACACCTACAACCTTGGAATCTCAGGATCGCGTCGTTGGTCTCACGTTTATGCCAACAACACAACGATCACAACTTCAGATCAACGGTTGAAAACCAATATCACCACCTCCGCGCTTGGTTTGGACTTCATCAACTCCTTGCGCCCAGTCTCATATCAATGGATTGAGGGCAGCAAGAAGATCGTTGTGGATGCTGAGGGCAACCCAGTCGTTGAGAGCGTTGATGAACATGGAAAACCCGTGTACAAGACAGAATCCATTCCGGGAAAGCGCACTCACTATGGCTTGATTGCCCAAGAAGTGAAATCCGCGCTTGATGCCGCAAATGTTGGAGATTTTGCTGGTTGGGTTCAAGATGACATCACCAACCCCGACTCCTTTCAATCGGTTTCCTATGAGCAATTCATCTCGCCATTAATCAAATCGGTGCAGGAATTATCAAATCGCCTGAACAAGCTAGAGGGGAAGTAAATGGAACTACAACATCAAATTGAAATTGAGGACATCCTCAAGCATTACAAGGAAAAAGTCGCTGAGCAAATTCAAGAAATTGTTATCCTCAAAGCAACAATTGATGCACTAACCAAACCCAAGCCAACCACCACCGCCGCAGCTTCCGTAACTGATGGGCCGCAAGGAATCTAATAACCTGAAAGGGTGCAACCGTGTTCACTAATGTCAATGCCGCGACCATAATCTATTCCTACTTCTTTGTATTTGCGGCTCTGCTCGCAGGTATGGGCATTATAGCCAAGCACGCTATCGCCAAACACACAGAAGAACTTAAGGATAAATTAAACCGCATTGAGTACGCTTTGTATAACGATGGCAAGACCGGGCTTATTAACAAAGTTGAGGAACTGCTTGAAAACCAACAGATCATTAAAATTGATGTTGAGGTTATGAAAGCTAAATATGAAACTGAATAAAACCTTAGTGTGGAAATTTATCTCCATTTTTAGGGTTTGGTTTCAAGGATTTCTTGCCATTGAAGTAGCAATTCATGTAAAAGATTTAATAAGTGGGCATTTTTTTTGGCAGGTATGCCTTGGCGCGTTTGTGCCTGTAATTATTCGATGGGCTACCCCACAAGATCAATTTCCCGATGAGAAACTAAAATGACCGATGCACACGATCAGGCAATTACTAACGCGTATATTGTCCATTATCCACCGCACGAACCACGCGAGTCAGACCCCCATTACAAAGACTTTAACGCCTACCGCAGAGCCACAGAAGCAACCGCCAAATGCGCTATTGGAGAGCATCGTTCAGATTTCTCTGAGTGCGATGGCGGATTAGAACTTCACCATTCTCACATCGAGTTCTCACTTCAAAACGGCGTGAATTTAAAATGGCTAGAAGCAGATTACCCGGGCGTGTCCAATCCCGATGAAGTTGGGGCTTGGGTTGAGTCTGGTGCTAACCTTATCTGGCTTTGCATGAAGCATCATCGCGCTTCTGGTGCAGGAATACACCACGCGGCTTATGCTGATTTTGAAGCGCAAAAGTATGTTACTAATTTACTTTCTGGAAAGGACAAGTAATGGCATCAAAGTTTAGTTACCATGTAACACAAAAAGAAAAGGCTCTTGCTGAACATTATGTTTACGGCATTTTGGCATCAGGTCTTGCAGTTCATCAGATTTCACCGCACGATTCATTCAAGGTTCTTGCAACCAAGGCGCTTGTCGCAGGTCTAGTTGCACCAATCGTTGCTCGCCTAAACCCTAAATCACTTGTCAACCAGATTGACAACATTACGGGCGCACCAGCAACACTCACCGCACCAATCGTCAATGCAGTCGTAGCTGATGCAAACAAGTTGGTAGCAACAGAAGCAGCAGTACAGTAAATTCCCCTCGCACTTGGGGAAAGTGCGATAGACCCTCGGTGGAGAAACCGGGGGTCTTTTTTTATCGAAAGGCAAACCAATGGCAACCGCACTTGATGTTCTTAATGTCGCTAGAAGTCAACTTGGTTTTCACGCTGGCGCACAAGATGAAAACCCTTACGGCGATTGGTACGGAATCAAGAACGCTCCCTACTGCGCCATGGGCGTAAGTTGGTGTTTTGCTCAAGTTGGTTTATCTAGCCTTATCGCTGCACAAACGCCTAAAGGTTTTGCCTACAATCCGGCTGCGCTGCCTTGGTTTCAACGGCAAGGCTTAGTGGTAAATAAGTATCAAGGCCAGCCCGGTGATTTGGTTTTTTACGACTGGAACTCTGATGGCGTGGTAGATCATGTCGAGCTATTAGAAGCGGCAAGCCCTGACGGAATTACCACCATCGGCTTTAACACAGGCAACCCCAATGACTCAATACACGAAAGCGGATGCTTTAGAGTTCATCGCCCTTATCTTTTCATCTCCGCCATTGTTAGACCTCGCTACCCAATAGCCTTAAAACCCGTTCAAAAGGGCGTTACAAGCAAGAAAACGACTGCGGTGGTAGGAGCAACGGGAACGGCGGTTGCAGGCGTTACAGGGGCAATTCACGGCGGTTTATTAACCACCACGCCAACAACTACAACACCTGCCCAAACTGTCTTTATTGCTCCCCCATTTCCTGCCGATACCACCTCGTTTAACTTAGACAAGAAAAATAATGCGGTAATGACCGTTGAAAAGGCTTTGTTGAAAGCTGGACTACTTCCTGCAACTTATGTCACGGGAACAATGAACACCCAAACTCAAGCCGCATTGGTAAAATACGAAGCCAAGCAGGGCATTAAGGTCACGGGTACATTGCCTCAAATCATTTACGATGAACTTAAAGGCTTGCTATGAAGCATTTTAAGTTTCGCATATTTGATGCCAAGCAATTAGGAATTGCCATGACGGGCGCGTTTAGCACTTGGGCGGCAACGGGCTTTCAGCACGATCTAGCGCACCTTGGTTATATCGCGGTGGGATTTATTACTGGTGGGCTGGTATCGCACAACTCAGAAGCCAATCCCAATGTCATTCCCGAATCGCACATTCAAACTCCCTATCTTGCCAATATGCAACAGTCTGGCGTTCCTGAGCCAATCGGCATCCCTAAAGACCCGTACAAACCTGAAGGCGCAGATGTCACGCAAATTGTTAAGATCAATAGTGGACTTATTAAATAATGTGCTAAGTTTGCGTTCTTAGTTCAGATAACTGAGGCAATCGCACCGAAAGCCGTAATGACTAAAACCCCATGACCCGTAAAAAGGTTGTGGGGTTTTTTTCTTGTTTTTGCACCTACTTTTGGCTTGTCGTGTACTATTCGATTTGACAAAGGGGGCAACATGGATTTAGCAACAGACCTTCACCAATTGAAGGGCAAGATTGGCAAGATTGGGCAGAGTGGGTTTCCTTGTTCTGTAAAGGTATTTATGGATTCGCTAGATGAAGATAACCGCAAAATCTTCATTGATGCGCTAGAAGATAAAGAAATCAAATCTATCGCGCTCTTTATGTATCTCAAAGAGCAGAAAGTCAATGTATCAAAAGCCACGCTCTATAAGCACCGCGCTAAGCAATGCAGGTGTTTTTTATGAGCCTCGCCGATGACCTCAAGAAAATCAAGGTAGAAGCAGACCCACAGATTACCGATCTTCGCAAAGCCTTGCTTAACGCTCAGAAGCAATTGGCTAAGGTTAAAGACCGCGACCAGCAGTTAGGCGAGTTAGTTCTTCAGGCCGCCTATGATGCAACCCTTTCTATGGGAGCAATCCAGCCAGTACCTAAACCAACTCTTGCTAAGGGTAAGGCTAAAGCAGAGGTAGCTCTTGTTCACGCAACAGATTGGCAAGGCTCCAAGATCACTACCTCGTACAACTCTGAGGTTATGAAGAAGCGAGTTATGCAATTTGCCGAGAAAGCCGTCAAGATTACTGAGATTCAACGCCACGATCACCCAGTAAATGATGTAGTTATCATGTTTGGTGGGGACATGATCGAAGGTCTTTTCAACTACGTAGCACAACTTTGGGAAGTAGATGCCACGCTTTTTGAGCAATACACAACTGTTTCTCGCCTTATGGTGGACTTTGTTCGCTACTTTCTTGCTAATTTTGACAAAGTAACGGTTGTCGCCGAGTGGGGAAATCATGGAAGAATTGGAAGCAAGCGAGATCATGTTCCCAAAAGCGATAACTTTGACCGTATGTGTTATGAACTTGCTCGCCAACTCCTTGCAGGAGAGAAGCGTTTAACTTGGGAAGATTGTCCTGAGGATATTCAGCGTGTTTATAT
>Ga0118677_10010787_pt1 | contig 13868 bp, 4 predicted proteins | sample AliMusrvi5mmetaG_FD_86154 | JGI IMG/M metagenome (GOLD analysis project Ga0118677, IMG submission 86154) | reverse complement strand
TGTATGGGCATGATCGGGGAAATTATTATTTGTCTTCACCGTCAAATTTGGTCTCGCCAAATCCAATGAATCAATAACTACTTGCAACGTATCTTCGGAATTGAGCACGCTTCCCGTTAAGAACTTGGGCTGATAACCCTCGTTTATAATGTTCGATCCGGCAAGATTAAATGTTGGAACTATATCTAACGCAACCAAGAAATTATATTTCTCCGAATTTTGTATTGCGCTTAATCTAAAGCCCCAGGCAGTCGATTTGAAATTACCACGTGCAAGCCAAAAGAAATTATTATACTGTCCGGCTGCATTATCAATATTCGGATCGCTTGGATTGTTGAAATGATATTCATTGGTTTTGTTCAACACGATCATACCATCAACCTGTAAATTCATGTTGACATATTCCTTCACCTCGTATCGGTTGAAAGAAATGCCGAGCAATGTTGTTCCGAATTTTGATTGTAGCACCGGCGATGCCGCGCCAAAAGAAATCGAGTTAACATTAAAATTGAAATTAGAGGCAAAGCTCATTGTCAACGGAAGGTCGATGGATACTTCCTGCCGCGAAACCTGTTTCTTTGTTTGGAGCTTTGTCCGTAAGCCGCTAAATTCAAAATCGCTCGAAAAATCGAACGGATAGTTGACACCAAAGCCCAGAACAATTTTATCAGTAACCGGAATAGCAAGTCCAAAAGCTCCAAATTGCGTACTTTGTCCGAATGTGAACTTATTCACTTTTGTGTCGCTTCTTGGATTCCCGGTGGTAAAAATAAACGTGCCTTTATCGTTCAAAAAAGAAGTTGTCGATTTTGTGATTTGTTTATTTATGGTATTTGCCGGATCAAACCCTATAGTATTATTTGTCAGACCGAATTTGGTGTCGAAATATACCATAGCTGTTTTCATCAAACCCAATTCGGCGGGGTCGGTAAAAATACTTGCGGGTCCGTAACTAATCCCCGGGGCAATAACTCTTCCGAATCCCCCGCTTCCCAAACCTCCGCCCATTGTGTTAACACCGAAATTCAAATTATAGTTAATCTCACCGCCCGACCAATATTTCATAGTAGGAGTTGTACTCGATTGAGAAAATGCGACTTGAGTAAAAACGATAAGAGCCACGATTGTTATTATTTTTTTCATGTTCATACTCCTTAGAATGTCAATCCGACAGAAAGACGGTTTGAGTTATCAAGCTGTTCTATGACATACGAATAATCAAACGATATACCGCTGCCTTTACCGACATTAATTTGCAATCCAAGTCCAAACACATATTTCTCATCGGGTTGGTCATTAACGATATCTTGCAGTCCGGCACGCACAAAAAGATGTTTAAATAATATAAGTTCGGCACCGCCGCGTATCATATTGCTTACATCTTTTGATAACGATGGCTGATAATCTGCCGTTACCAAAAGCTCTTCAAACACCTTATAAGAAGTTCCAATAACTATTTCCGTCGGTACATTCTCGGTATATTTCCCTTTTGACTTTGCTGCCGGATTATCAACTGCTGAGTTCCAACTAACAGGAGAGAATAAGTCACGAACCATTAACCCGCAGCGAATTTTTTCATTCAGTTGATAGAGGATACCAATGTCCAAGCCGAACCCGTTTGCACTTCCATGAACTTGATTAAGTTGTCCATCTGCGAATTCCGCGTCACTGAAAACCACTCCTTCGTTTCTATCAAGACTATTCTTCCCGAACGAAGCATACCGGTATTTAAGATTCAGTCCGACATCAAGTCCAAGTACTCTACGTGAATACCCCGCCAACAAGGTAAGCTCGCGCAACGCATCGTCTCCTGATGAAACCAAAGCTATACCTCCTCCCTGTTCTGCTTCTCCGAATTTGAGCGGCATACCGAAAGCGAACACATTATAACGAACTATTCCGAGAAGGTTCGCTGTAGTAAAGGACGCTTCTTTATCCTTTAGATGATTCAGTCCCGCGGGATTCCAGAAAAGCGCGTTAATATCGTCAGCCAGTCCGGAATAAGCGCCACCCATGGCAACCGGGCGAGCGCCATACCCCACATCAACGAAAGCCGCAGGAATGGAAGACGTTTGTGCAGTAACGTAGAATGGAAGAGAACTTAGCATTACAATTATTATGGCAATTTTGAGTTTCATATTATTTGCTTTCATATTTCAATCTCCGATATCCTATTACTTTACCAACACAACAGGTAAATTCTTCGATACCTCACCCGTCGGGTCTTTCGCCACAATGCGGATAATGTAACGACCGTTCAATGCTTCATATCCATCATCCGTCTTACCGTCCCATATGATCATTTTCTTACTATCGGGCGTCATTGACGGATCAGGCCCGTAGATTCCCGGAAACTGAGGATCATCTTTTAAGATAGTCCTAACGATATCACCGCGAATGGTGAAAACCATGATGGTTACATGTGCTTGAATCTTTGTCGTATTTAATTTGTAACCGATCTTTACCGGCGCAACTGATGGAGAAAATGGATTTGGCAGTAGTGCCGCATATGTTAGTCCCAACGGCTCATTTGAAGTAAGTACCGAGTATTCACCCAACAGTGTGAGACTAGCTTGAAGCTTATCAATAGACGGGGATGTTGAAGTTAATATGTTCCATTCATTATACTCTCTATCATAATACCCAACCGACTTTTCACCATCAAACAACCTAAGAGTTTCATCAATAGGGAGTACAAGTGTTGCTGCTTTACTCAGTTTATCGCCAACGATGGCTCTATCTGCGCTATATTGGAATATATATTGTTTATCCGATGCCACGTATGAGGCATCACCCCCGACCGGAGAATAATATTTTTTACCAGGACCAAATTGTGTCCGCGCCAATGTTAACTGAATCGGAAAATCTACAGAGCCGGATTGAATTGTCAACGTCATGCCCTGTTTGTTCGTAAGAATCGTGCTTGTTGTTGGTTTTATTTCGGCATACAAAAGAAGATCATTAACGCCAACTTTACCACCAATTTTATCCGTCGCGGTAATTGTTACCAACCCAATATATGTAGAGTCGGCAGGCACAAAAAATCCTGTGGAGTCTATTGTTCCGGCGCCCGATGGAGAAATGCTCCAAACCAAATTGTTTCCTAAAAGAATTGTTTTCGCCGAAGTATCTGTACTTGCATACGAGAATTGAATGCCCTGTACTTTATTATTCACAATCGAGTAGGGGCTGGTGACTACAATATTTTTAAGTGATACCTGGGCCGTGGAGATTATCGCTGATTCGCGAATGATTGTACCTTTGTATGATACAACCGCAGTAAGTTTGTACGTGCCTTCTTTCAAAGGAGTGAAACTTGCAAGTGTTTTATTAGTTGCGTCCGTAATAATCTTGAATGCCGCCGTATCGCTGGCTTCCCAATTAACGGTACCGGTTGCTGAACTTCCGTTGAATTTATCATCAAGCGAAGTATTCTTGCCGTCCTTTACATTCAATTTGAATGAATATGTATCCTTCAAACGAACATAAATATTGTTAATGGCGGGCTCAAATGATACCGACGATAAAATGCCAACCGCTTCAGGCGTTAATGTCACCGGTGAACTTTTATAGGTGGCAAGGCTGCCACTTAACTCTTTGATCACAACATAATATGTAATGTCCGAAGTACTGTTGGTGGCAGGAATTTCGGCAGTAAGAGTTTTTTCCGAAGAATTAAGCGTCATTGCTACCGACACCTCGGGATTATTTCCTTGTTTATATATTAGATTTGCCGCATAGCTTGAAGCAATTGTAGAATAACTTACTTTAACTGTGGCTGCTGAAGATGCGCTAATAGAAGTTAGCGGAGTATGTTTGTACCGCAATTCTATCACACGATTAACTGTCGTAGTATCAGTCGCCAGGATAAATGATGTAAGTGCCTCGTTTGGAATCAGATACTCATCCTTAACCATGCCCAGTTTATATGTACCTGAGCTTAATTTTGCAACGGTAGAAAATTTACCCTTGCTATCGGTAACTGTTTGAGCAGCGCTACCATCCGGACGAACAAAAGTAATTGCTACGCCTCCAAGCGAGGTGCTTCCATCTGTGACGGTCACATCAATTTTCCCGCTCGGGATAATGAATGAAGACAGACTTGGCCAGCCTCCTAATTGCGAGTGAACAAAGGAGATCGGTTTTGATTGTGGCAGAAAGTCTGTACCACTAATACTGATTTGATACGTTGTAGTATCATATAAACCTGTTTTAATCGGCAATTCCGCAAATATGTACGAGCCATCGCTTGCCGTCACCGCCGAAAAAGTTGACGATGAGGTTGCCGTGACGGAAACATTCGGCAAACCAACGCCTCCGTATCGCACAGTTCCATATAAATTAACAAACGCCGGTTCTAATTGGAGAAGCTGATTTGTCTTATTTTCTCCCGCATCAGAAAATGTTACCGTAATAGTGTCTGCCACGTATCCTGGCATTGATGCTATAATCATTGCGCTGCCGGAGGGAAGGTTGCTCATAAGAAATGCGCCACCTGTAACACTTACCGTATCAAATGATTGTCCCGATGTGAGATATTTACAGACAACGGAAGCTCCGGTTAATGTTTTTGACAACGGAGATGCGGCACTTACAATTCCGGCAATACTTGAATTATTTTTTGTCAGAGTAATAGTTTCTGTAAGAGTGTTGCCTTTTGTAATGCTAATCGTTTTTGTTACATCAGCATAACCGGTTTTACTAATACGTAAATAATAAGTTTTCACCGGTAGATTTGTAAATCCGGCAATTCCTGCGGTTGATGTAAGATAGCTGTATTGATAAAGCGTATCAGAGCTGATAAGTGCAACCGATGCACCGGAGACGTTAAAACCATTCTTATCAATAACAGTTACTGTAAGATTACCGGCATTCAAGGATGATGTGAAGTTTGCCGTTTTGCTTTCTGAAACACCAAGCGTCACCGATGTGGATGACGGACTAAAAGAATACCCCACCTTTTCCGGTGTTACGGTAAAGGTTGCATTACTTAAGTAGTTGAGAGTGTAACTTCCATCCGATGTACTCGTTGTAGTTACCTCGGCAGATGTTGTGGGGTTTTTAACCCGAATTACTGCATTTGCAATACCGACATTTCCGCTTATGCTTGATTGACTGATTTTAATAACAAGCGGAATAGGTCCAAATGTTGTTGCCCCGCTTGGGATAGTAAATACGGTGTCATCGTTTGTATATCCCTCACGAAAAATTTGTGAAGACAAAGTATAGCTTGCGGCAGGGCTTGCATTTTCAAAACTGAATTTCCCTGTCGTATCAGCAGTTGCCGTCAAAGTTGACTGACCTGAAATTGCGTTCACTACTACAGTAAATCCAAGCGCGCCACCAACCTGATTCTTTACCGTACCCGATAATTTCACATTACTTGCATCTAATTGAATGGAAAAAGCCACATTGGTTAATTGCAGAGTAACAGAATTAACATATGATGTTTTCGATATGGTAACCGTGTAAGCCCCGGAGACTAAATCGGATATGGAAAATACTCCATTGGCATCCGTTGTTGTTGAGGCAGAGCCACCGTCACCGCTTATTGAAACAACCGCACCCTGCAACGGGGTTTTCGCCGCATTCACTACCGTACCACTTATTACAGCGTTGTTTTTTATCATATCAGTTATAGAAACCGTGGCGCTTGTTGATAAAGCGGTAAGTCCAACCTTTGCCTGAGTTTTGGAAGTATATTTATCCTTTAATGCATAGACTTTAAAACTACTCAATGGCAACGGAGAAATCTGATATGCCCCGGACGCGTCTGAGACAGTAGAATATGTTTTTGATGAAACTGTATCTATTGCATACACTGTTGCCGATTGGATTGGGTTTGTGTTGGAATCTTTTACAAATCCACTTAATTTTCCGGTTAAAAGATTCATGGTGAAATTTAAAGTTTTTGCGCTACCATCGGCGATAATATAGCCGGTTGTAGTTACATCAGCGTAGCCTAACTTTTGTGCTTTTACCGAGTATGTGCCACCAATTAACTGCTGCATTGAGTATGTTCCATCAGAACCACTATTGGCCGAGCCACCTCCCGCGGTGCTGCTCAATGTTATTATCGCTCCCGATACAACGACTCCGTTATTGTCATTAACTGTTCCGGTAAGTATGGCATAGTTTGGATTGGAAACAAGATTAATTCCTGACAAGGTTTGACCCAACACAACTGTAACTACCGTGCTATCCTGTGTATATCCGGGATATTTCGTTTTTAATTTAACCGTACCCGCGAGAGAGCCAATTGAATATTCGCCACTGAGATTTGTAATTGTGCTATCAATCAGTGCCCCGGTGGAATTATTATATAATAGCACCGAAGCATTGCCAACGGCAGACAATTTGCTGTCTGTCACCTTTCCCGATATCAAAGCAGGAACCGGATTAACAGATACATTGAGAACCTTTGAGTTGTTTGCCGCCAGAGTTTCGGTGGTGGTGCTGTATGTTGTATAGCCCGTTACCGCTACCGTCACCTTATACGATGCTGTGGCAGGAACGCTTGAACTAAATTCTCCGTAAATATTGCTCGATGTTGAAAAACTCACCGAAGCATCTTCGACCTGTTTGACAGTAACAACTGCTCCCGACAATGGTTGCGTTCCTGAAATGATAGTTCCTTTGATTGTCGCTTTATTTTCAACCAACGCAAAATTATGATTTGCACTTAATTGTCCAACACCAACAAAGAAGCTATCCTTTGCAGATGAAATAAATCCGGATTTTGATGCAACAAGAACATACGTTCCCGATTGTACGCTCAACGCAAACGTTCCATTCGCATCGGTTGTTACCGTCATTACCTTTGCTCCATTCGTTGCGGTAATGGTCGCATTGGCAAGAGTCAATCCCAAGCTTGCTACCGATCCGGAAATAGTACTGGCATTTGGTTCCATAGCGAAATCAACGCCGGACAAATTTTGCCCCGCACTAAGATTTACCGTTACTGTTTGAGGAGTAATATAATTGCTCTTTGTAACCGTCAAAGTATGCGATCCGGCGGGAAGGCTTAAAGAATAACTACCGGTGGAAAGTGATGTTGCCGACACCGTACCATTACTGATAATCGCACCTTCCAATGATGTTCCTCCTGTTGCCGTTATTAATCCCGCAACAGAAGATGGATTTGGAGTAAGAGTAAAATTAATGTCGGATACAGTCTGCGCAACAGTAACGGTAACTTGTTTTGTTTCTGAAGAAGTATAACCGGCTGCCTGAACAGAGACAACAAATGTGCCGCCGGATAGATTAAGAAGGTATTGACCGTTCGCTCCGGTTACCGCGGTTACCGGCTGTCCGCTGACCGGTGTCGCCGTTACGGTAACTCCTTGATATGTAACGATGTTGCTCTGTGTCCCGTTGTAAATAATTCGTGACACGGTACCACTTATCTGATTTGCACGAGGAGTGAGAACTAGATTCTGATTCGTCTTGTTATCACCTGTCGCCAAAACAATTGTTGTAGCCGATGGGCTAACAAAACCGGATTTGCTTGTTTCTAATATCCATGAACCGGACGAAAGATTAAATGAATATGTACCATTACCATCCGATACTGCTTCCTGCACCACGCTTCCTTTGGTTGCATGCACCGTTGCCAATTGAACTGCGCCGCCAACATCGTTTAGCGTCTTTCCTGAAATTGTCGCGTTGTCAAGAGTTAAAACAAACGCGGTCGCTATTGATAATTGTCCTTCATCCACCGTAACGGTTGAAGTTGCAGGTGAGAGGTAGCCGGGTTTGCTGACCGTAACTTTATATGTACCTTGTGGAAGATTTATACTAAATGAACCCGCGGAAGCAGTTGTTGCTGTTTGTGTTGCGTCCGTCAGCACATTAAGAAATTGTACTGAAGCGTCCGACAGCGATGCTCCTTTATTATCAACAACGCTACCCGAAATTGTTGATGGATATGGCCGGACATAAATAGTAACCGTTTTTGCTTCAGAACCACCGTTTATTGTAGCAGTTACCGTAGAATCAAAATACCCTGTCTTTTTACCGGTAAACTGATAACTGTCAGTAGGAAGGCTGTCGTTCAATGCAACGGCGTTTGAAATAATATAAGGAACGGGTGGTGCATATCCTCCGGAGGTTGAATTTACCTGAACAGTATAATTAACGAGCATGTTCTGGTTAAGAGAATTTAAAAGCACAACCTTGAACTGGCTCATCGGAATTACATAATCAAACGTACGGCTAACACTATAATTGCCTGCCCCTGTTGACGTATTGGGAACAACAAACCACACATATTTACCATTATATAGATTCGCCCGCGCATTAAAATCCAATTGAGTATTTGTTGTTGTTCCATTCCAAATCGGAAGATCAATAGATTGGCTTGTTCCATTAAATTGCGAAACTCTGTTAAACAAGTATATCGTATAACTGTTTGCATTTGCTACCGGATCCCATTGAAAGCGGATTGTAGAATTGCCTTGATATTTTGCACTATCTGTTGGCGTAACCAATGTTGGAGCGGCAACAACCACATCGCTTTGGTATGTAAACGATACAATACCTCCGAATGTGGTGCTTGCGTAGGCAACATCGGCAGCATCATACATATTAAGAATAGTATAGTAGTATGTATTTCCGGGAAAAAGCGGAACTGCAGATTTAGTGAACGGCGAAGAGGGGCTTATCATTCCATACGATGCCGATGTTCCCGTTGCAATATAATCCCATACGATATTTGCTCCCTGCACAACCGGGTCATGCGTCACAGAGTCTGTGCGAACAACAAACGGTGTACTTGAACAGATAATCCAATATGCCGAAACACCGGGAATTGAATTCCATTGAAAAAGAGGAGTTCCCGAAGTGGTGGTACCACGCGGCGAGGTCGCCGTAGGAGCGCTCTTTGATTCAACAACAAACTGAACTTCGTTCGAGAATCCAATCGTTGCATTTGAGGAAGCATCGTTTTGAATTGTTGCAAGAGTTTTTTGCGCGGAATTGGTAATTATACCATAATATTTTCCGGTAGATAGGACAGGTGTTAACCCGGATGGAATAAAAGAGCCGCTTGTACCTGAGACCGATACTTCGGCAAGATCATAATTTCCTGTTGAAGTACCTATTCGGAATTTTGTTCCGGAATATTGAGGCGCCCATTGGAGTAATACCGATTCATCTGAACCGAAGAAAAGCCTTATCGCCGATTCTGTAGCTTTGGTCGGTTGTAATATTATATTCGACTGTTGTGAATAAACATGTGATGAGAGCAGAAGAATCGAAAGACAAAGGTAAATAAATTTTGCCTTCATACAATTCCTATCGTTTTTGTTAGGTATAGTTTTACTAATTTCTTGCCTGTATAGCAAAATGACATCCAATCGTCAACACAACGTTGTACTGTTTGTCATGTATGCTTTTCAAATATTTAACAGAATATACACACTAAAATAATTGACACAAGAGTTCCGGATTAACTATAGAACGGAGAACGGTAACAGGCGGCAATGGGGACCCACCACATATTACATAGAAACGCACAGTTCGCCTGGTGAATGAAAAACCTCTGTGGTTTCTATAAATAAGATAAAAAAAAAGTTATATAATAAAGACATTTTAACTGGAATTTAAATTGTAAAATGCGCCAGGACAAATCCCCAAAACTGACTATCAGAAGACCCAGGCAAAAAAAAAGGATACGGAATTGCTTCCGTATCCTTAAAAAAGGCGGTTTTTGCCTATTATTTCATCAAAATCATCTTCTTTGACATGGTATAGTTCTGCGATTCCATTTTATAGATGTAAATACCGCTCGCAACCTTATTTCCGCGGTTATCCGTACCATTCCAAACGGCACTGAAATTACCCTGTTGTACATACTGGTTGAACAACTCTTTAATAAGATTACCGGAAGCATCATATATCTTAACCCTTACAATTCCCGACTGAGGAACAGAGAATTTAATCGTTGTTGAAGGATTAAATGGATTCGGATAGTTCTGATCGAGTTTATATTTCGTCGGAACTGATTTAGCATCCTTAACATCAGTAAATCCGCCTAAAGCTTTTATTGTTCTCTGCAGTACATCAACGGTAAATGCCATATTGTGTATACCGTAACTTCCGTCGTTAACGACGAGTTGGTAATTCCACCAAGCTTTTTTCAATCTGATTGAATCGCTTGAGGTTTTTATTGCGCTCCAGTTGATGACCAATGCGGTATCTGGACCTGTGTGAGGTAACAAGAGGGCTACTTGCTTTAACAGCCCTTTAACTTCTGTCTGAACAGGTTCGATTTTTCCGTTGCCGTCATAGTCTGCACCCGCAAGGAATGTATCGAACGAGTCGATTGGATGGCAGCCCTGGCAAACTTTTACGTTCTGGAAGTTTGTGGCATCGTTACGCATGTGCCAGCTGTGACCACCAACTTTATCAAAGTTAGCGTGATCCGAAGTGTCAACCGTTGCCGACATATGGCATGTAACGCAAGCATCTGCAAGAATATCTTTATGTGAGCCGTTTGCATAAGCAGAATCGCCGTACATAATTGCAGCATTTTCACCCAGCAGTTCATCTGTTTGTGAAGTGTGGTGGGGACCCCATGTTGAACTGATAGTAGTTGCTAACATAGTTACATTATTTTTTCTCGCCTTATGGCAATTCATGCAGATATTACCCAATCCACCAAGTCCGTTGTAGGTAACTCCGTTCGCAAGCGTATCGCTTCCGGTCGGAGGCGTGCGGAGTTGATGCAAGTTAGAGTTGCCATGTTGGTCATGACAAGTCGCACAGGTAATTCCGATGTGGTCTTTTAATTTATAAGCAGAGAAGTCTTTTGCAAGACCTTTGGTAAACGCAACAAAACCATTGCCGTCATGGCAGCGGATACAAGCATCTAAATTATAAGTGGTTGTTGTGTTGTTTTTCGCAAAGCTTGATGACCAAACAGTTGCGGCATGTAATGAAGTCCTGAATTGATCCGGTTCCGGATATCGCGGGGCGCTGTCATGGCATTTGTCGCAAACAGCATCGCTCAAAGTAATTTGTATTGAACCTTTTCTGTCGGCTGAAGTTGTTGAGTGTGAACTTCCGGCGCCATGGCAGCTTTCGCAGCCGATTGTTGCCATATTAACCAAACTAGAGTACTTAGATTTTAAAGTATCCCATTTTGAGGGATTCAGTGTTGTCGCGGTCCATCCTGCCGCTGAAGCCCTATCATCAAATCCGTTATTGTTTACGACAATATCGTGATCTGAGCCGGTTGTATGACACTTATAGCAATACGCTCCAAAATGACCGGTCATTGTTGAGTCGTTAATTTTGTTTTTGAAACTGGTAGCATGCATTGATGATGACCACTTTGAAAAAATAGCAGACATGCTTGCTGTAGTTCCTTGGACGCTTGAATGGCAACCCATACAACGCAATCCAGTACCGGCAACACCATCGAAGTTACCTACTCCAAGGTATGTAGAAGCGTATAACGTGGCAGTATCTGTATTTGTGCCGACTGAAGTTGTAATACTGGCGGTTATCTGATATTTGCCGGTTGAGTCAGCCAGGAACATAACGCTGTTTGTTCCATAATTTATTAAGGCAGCAACTGAACCTGCTGGTGCAGTAATCAATTTGTAGGTCACCGAAGTAACCGCTTTTTCGGTATGCCCGGCGGTATCCACTCCCTTTACGGAGAAATACGCGTACGTTCCCTTAGGAATGACCTTTAAACCCTGGGAGACAGAGTTTGTAGTCAGCGATTGATTCGTCAACTGGGTTGCGCTAACTCCGTTAATGACGATGTAGGATCTCTGCGCAAATGCGATATTTGCGGATAGAGTCAAAACGAAAAGAATAAGTAGTCTGTTCTTCATATGGTTTTGTTATTTAATTAATAAATACGCAGCATTTTGAATATTGCAGCAAATATCATTCCAAATTAGCAAATATTTCTTATTGACATTTCTTGCGGTTTTTAAAAATTTCCAATGGTCAAATTTGCAATTTTGAGAACTATTTCCATAAAGCAATAACTGCTTTGTATTAACCAATATTTGTCCGCATCAACTAATTATCTTCGCAATGGTAATTTCCTTCATGCTTGGTCACCTCGTTTTTCGCCAGATTACAAAAAAATCAACTTGCCTGTCGTTAATAAATTGTATAATTAGTATATTTGAATGATTTTTACTAATTCTCATATCTGAATTGACGCCGAAAACCGAGATTAGGCATACACGTTCGTCTAATACGCAGAAAGGATCGAAATGCAAAGATTACCAAAAGAACTGTCTTTAATAGGTGACATTTCTTACATATTGGACAATGGTTTTGCTATTGTTAAAAGCAATACTGTTGATGATTTGCATACCGAACTATTTGTTGGATTAACTCCCGGCACCAATTTTTTAGATGTGCTTGGACTTTCAGACAGAAGTCAACACATTGAATTGGCATTAAAAAACCTGGGCAAAGTTTCCGAACAGATTGTTTTCGCAGGTAATGATGTTGTCGTAGAAATTATTTCACTCTCAAAGCTTCAGCCATACAAATATTTTGCCGCGCTTAAAATAGTTAAGTCGAACAACTCCAACGGTGGGCTGCACATTGAATCCGAAATGCTTGACGGATTTTTTTGGGAGTCTATCAGTCCGATAAAGGAAGCCGACGTAACCTACTCTCCGGGTATTGCCGCAATTACAGGGTATTATGCCGCAGAGATTGACAAACTTTCAGGTAAATATTTATCCATAATTTTTTACGAAGACTCGGGATATGTGCTGCGGCAAACTTCGGAATTTTTGCAGGACGATTCCGTACGTTCGTTTGAGCTGGTATACCGCATCATTCGAAAAGACGGTAGCATACGATGGGTTAAAGAAAACATCCGGGCGGCTGATAATACGACCGGAGGCAAGCTATTATTTATTGGTATAGTTGCCGATATTACAAAAATTAAAGACCGCGAAATAAAAGCTCTCGAGTCCGAAGCAAAGCTGGTTGAAGTCAATCAGGCAAAAGACCGGTTTATCAATATTCTCTCACATGATCTGCGTGCGCCCTTTACAAGCATTCTCGGCTTCGCGGAAATATTGCTCAACGAAGCGAACCTCCCTGCAAAAGAGAAAACCGAATACCTCAACTATATATATGAGGCATCACAAAATCAATTGCAGTTCATCAGTTATTTGCTTGATTGGTCAAGACTGCGCACGGGGACATTAAAAATCGTTACACACCGCATTCAGGCACAAGCACTTATTTATAATTGTGTTTCTATATTAACCGGCAACGCAATACGTAAAAACATTCAACTCAACATAGACGCAAGCGATTCCCTCTACATGCAGGCGGACGAGCGCTTAATTACGCAGGTGATTCTCAATCTTCTCAGCAATGCTTTGAAATTTTCGTTTGAGAACAGCACCATTGACATTAGCGCGGCAGCATTTAACGAAACACATCTGGAAATTATCGTGAAAGATTGCGGCGGCGGCATTGCCCCCGAAGATCAGCCGAAAATATTTTCCATTGAAAAGAATTATTCAAAGGATGGCACGAAGGGTGAAAAAGGAAGTGGATTCGGACTCGCTCTCGTTAAAGAAATCATCAATAAACACGGCGGCGAAGTATGGTTCTATTCGGAGGTAGACAAAGGAAGCGAATTTCATTTTACCGTTCCCCTGCCGTCAAATACAATATTACTTATTGAGCACAACCTTGACTCGGCGAATTATCATGCGGCCATCATTAAAGATGCCTTCCCTGAGTTTACCGTTGTTGTTGCCGAAAACGGGTATGAAGCGTTAAGCATGATTTCATCGCAAGTGCCTAACCTGATTATCACAAATCATCAAATGCCCCTCTGATTCATTGCAACTTTTTGTCCTGTCATG
>Ga0118677_10010786_pt1 | contig 13869 bp, 11 predicted proteins | sample AliMusrvi5mmetaG_FD_86154 | JGI IMG/M metagenome (GOLD analysis project Ga0118677, IMG submission 86154) | reverse complement strand
GCCATCAGCCCCTCTCTCCCCGCTGGCGGGCGAGGTCCGCCGTGACGACGCGGACGTCCCGCCCGGCGACCGTCCCGGCGCCGTGGGACGCGGCCACCGACATCGAGAGCCGGGCGACCCGGTTGATCTCGCGAGGCACGCCGTGCGACGCGGCCGCCACGCCGTCGACGGCCTCCGGCTCGAAGAGGGCGCCGTCCGGATGGCCGGCCGCCCGGAGCCGGAACGAAAGGTAGGGCCCCACCTCGGTCCCGGCCAGCGCTTCGAGGTGGTAGCGGAGCCCTGCCCGCTGGTCGAGCTGGGGAAGCGAGAGGACGAGCTCGCGCAGCTCGGGCTGCCCGACGAGGACGATCGTCAGGTCGAGCCGCCCGTCCACCAGGTTCGTCAGGGCCCGGAGGCCGACCAGCGAGTCGCGCGTCAGGTCCTGCGCCTCGTCGAGGAGGACGACGGCCGGCCAGCGCCTGGCCACGAGGACTTCCTGCAACCTCGTCACCAGGTCGAATTCTGAGGTACCGCCCCCTGGATCGGAGGCCCCAAACTGGCCGAGGATGGACCGGAGAAGGGCGGGAAACGGGTAGTGGCTCGACGGGAGCTGGGCCACGAGCCGGCTGGCCGAGCTCTGCCGGGCGAAGACCGCCCGGACCATCGACTTCCCGCAGCCGATCCCGCCGGTGAGAAGGCCGAGCTGGGTCCCCCCTTCGCGGGCGAGGAACTCCAGCCTGGCCACTGCTTCCCGGTGGTCTTCCGACGGAAAGAAGAGCTCGGGGTCGGGACCCGACTCGAACGGCGCTCGCTTCAGGCCCCAGCCGGCCTCACCCGTCATCCGGGGCGTTCCTCCTTGACGAAGACGCGGATCGGCACGGGGCGGCCGGCCTTCCGGCGGATGTCGCCGGTCACCTCGCGGGTGTGGGATTCCAGCCACGCCACCACCTCGGGCGGCGTGAGGCCGCCGTAGAGGTCGGGGCGGTCGGTGGTGACGAACGCCCGGAAGTCGGGACGGGAGGCCATGGCGATCAGCTCGGCCGCGGAGTGCGGCTCGTACGGCGAGGACCAGTATCGGCCCGTCCGGAAGAGGTAGAACTGGAACGCCGGGACTTCGGGGGCCAGAAAACAGACCCGCGTGGGCGGCACGGAAGCGAGGGCCGGGGCGACCGCCTCGGCCGCCTCCCGGTAGCCCGTCCGGTGCCCGAGGCACTCCCGCTTCACGGTCAGCGCCGATCCGGCGAGAGCGACGGCGAGGGAGGCCGCGATCGCGAGGCGGCCCGATCCCGCCTGGAACGGTCCCCCGTCGGCGAGCAGGAGGGCCGCCCCGGCGAGGAAGACGGCCACCGCGGCCGCCATCGCCGTCGACGGGTAGAGCGGCACCGGGCCCGCCTGCCAGAGGACCACCACCGCGAGGAGCGCCACCGTCGCGCCGGCGGCCCACCGCCTCTGCCCCACCGTCGCCCTCCCGGTCCAGAGGGGGACGGCCCCGATCCCGGCGAGCGCCGCGATCGCCGGCATCAGCGGGAAGCTGTATTGCCGGAGCTTCACGGCCATGAAGGAGATCAGCAGGAGCTCGAGGGCCATCGATCCCCAGAGGGCGCGCTGCGGGAGCGAGCCCGGCTCCTTCCCTGGGTCCGGCGCCGAGGCGCCGGTGAGCGCCAGGAAGACGAGGGGGAGAGCCGGGAAGCAGGTCTGGACCGTCACGCGCAGGTAGTAGCTCCAGGGCTGGTGCCAGTACGACGCGAAATCCGACCCTCCGGCCCGGCCGAAGAGCGAGAAGATGAAGTACTGCTCGAACCAGAACTTCGCGGTGTCCGGCGAGAACGCGGCGACGAGACCGAGGTGCAGGCCGCCCACGGCGGCGAACGGAACGCCGGCCAGGACCAGGCGCCCCCACGCGCCGCGGTCGGTCCGCCTCGACGGATCGGCGAGGAGCGCGGCGAAGACCGGGATCACGAAGAGCGCCACGAGCCAGAGCTTCACCAGGAAGCCGCATCCCCACAGCGCTCCGGCCAGGAGCGCCCAGCGATTCGAACGCTCCTCGACGGCCCGCAGGGCCGCGTAGATTCCCGCGAGGCCGAACGCGGCGAGGACCCCCTCGCCCATCACGACCCGCGAGGCATAGACGAGCGGCGGCAGGACGAGCGCCGCCGCGGCCGCCCACCGGGCTTCCTCCTCGCCCCGGCGTCGCCGGACGATTGCCGCGACGAGCCAGGCGGCCGCCAGGCCGAAGAGGGCCGGTACGGAGCGGAGCGCCCACTCGGACGGTCCGGCCAGGGCGACCGGCCCCGCCAGCAGGAGCGGGAAGAGGAAGGGCTTGTTGTCGGGAGCGGAGAGCGGCTCGCGCCCGAGGTTCAGGAGCTGCGGGAACCCGCCGGTCAGGATGTTGCGGGCGTAGGTTCCGTAATAGCCCTCGTCGCCGCCCACCAGGTCCGGAGTCCCGAGGGCCCACAGCCGGAGGGCGAGCGCGACGACGACCAGCGCGGGGAAGAGGAGGGCGGTCCGCTTCACGGCGTCCCCTTCGGCTCGTAGAGGTAGAGGCCGGGGCCGTAGACCGCCGACAGCCGGTACGACTCGGTCACCTCCCGCCGGACCTCCGGCGACCAGTTGGAGAAGACCGGATCCGGGACAGCGACGTCGGTATCGGCGAGGACCAGGTCGATCCGGTGAGAGCGGAGCGCCGCCACGAGACCGCTCTCGTCCCACCGTTTCGCCCTGGCGAGGTAGGCGAAGATGCAGGGGTCGTTGAGGACCGGAGTCCCGCCGGCGCGGAAGACCGAGGAGACCTCCATCGTCAGGACGCTCTTCCCCGCGAGCAGCGGCGCGAGCCGGCGCTCGGCCACCAGGCGTTCGGTCCGTCCGCGGAGCTCCCAGGCGACGCGAGGCGCGCTCCAGGCGAGCATGCTCGCCAGCGCGGCGACCGCCACCGCCGCGCCCGCCGTTGTCCGGCCCCAGAGGTGCCACGCGAGGGCGGCGAGTGGCGCGAGCGCGAGGCCCGGCTCGATGAAGTAGTTGAGGTTCGCGCCGACCTTCCCGACCGTCGCCAGCGCGAGGAAGAGGGCGAGGAGGAAGTAGCCGGCGAGAAGGCGTCCGACCCCTTCGCGGCTGCCGAGCCAGCCGAGGGCAAGGCCGGCCAGGATCGGGACCGGGGCCGCGGCGAGGGCGATCTGGGCCGCCTTGACGAAGCCCCCGGGCGCGAAAGGGGTGGCGCCGTTGAAGCCCATCGACTGGAGGAACCCGCCGTGGCTCGTGGCGGAGAGAAGCGCCAGCCAGACGAGGCCCGCCACGCCGCAGGTAGCGACGAGGAGCCCCGCGTCGCGCCACCTCCGCTTCGAGAGGAGCCAGAGGAGGACGGCCGCGGGGGCGGCGATCGCCGTCGGCTTCGTGAAGACCGCCACGACGAAGAGGAGGCCGGCGGCGACGTTGGTCCCCCGGCGCTCCTCGGCGGCCAGGGCGAGCCCGGCGAGGCTCAGCGCGACGGCGAGCGTGTCGACCCGGTTCTGCGGGGCGAAGACGAGGACGGGGAGGTACCCGAGCGGGACCAGGAGCCCGAAGACGGAAGCGCCGGCCGGCAGGCGGAGGCCCTGCCGCATCAGCCTCCAGAGAGCCGCCAGGGCGAGAGCGATGGCCAGCAGGGAGAGGAGCCGGCCCGGCCGGAGCGACGACACGTCGCCGCCCGCTCGGAGCGCCCACGCACCGAGCTGGTACTGGACGGGCCCGTAGAGGTTGATGCGCCAGGGAAGCGCCTTCCACCCGGCGGGGTCGAAGGCCGACGTCCCGGCGGCGACGGTCCGCTGCGCCGAGAGAACGACTCCCTCGACGTAGTCGCCCGGCACTTCGCGGCGCACCAGGTCGGCGGCGTTCACGAGGAAGAGTGCCCCGCCGGCCAGGGCGGCGGCGAAGGCAAGGAGACGAAGCGGGCGCTCCAGGTTCACGGGCGCCTCCTCTCGAGGATTTCGCGGTAGAGGGCATCGAGGCTTGCCGCCACGGTGGGCCAAGTGTATCGGGCCAGGACCTCCTCCCGGCCGGAGGCGGCAAGGGCCCGGCGCCCGGGCTCGTCGGCGAGGAGAGCGGCCACGGCGGCGGCGAGCGCGGCGCCGTCCGCCGGAGGGACGAGCAGCCCGTCGACTCCGTCGCGGATCAGCTCGCCGAGGCCGCCGACGCGGCTTCCGACGACGGCCAGGCCGGAGGCCCAGGCCTCGAGGACGACGATCCCGAACGGCTCGTGCGTCGAGGGAAGGACGAAGATATCGGCGGCCCGGTAGAGGTCGGCCAGCTCGATCGTCTCGGGGGGGATGCCGCCGGTCAGGTGGAGCCGGGCGGCCACCCCCAGCTCCCTCGCCCGCGTGAGGACCTTCTCGTCATATCCGGGCACCGTCGTGGGCCCGGCGGCCACCGCATGGGCGTCCGGACAGGCCGCGAGTACCTCCGGGAGAAGGAGCTGGCCCTTCTGGGGGTCGACGCGCGCGACGGTCAGGAGCAGCGGCGCGTTCGGCGGGACGCCCCACCGCTCCCGGGCCCGTGCCCCGTTTCCGGCCGTGAAGCGTTCGGGGTCGACGCCGTTCGGCAGCCGTTCGATCCGGACGCCCGGGAGGCACTGCCGGCCGGCGTCCTCCTCCTCGTGCGAGAGGACCAGGATCAGGTCGGCGTCGGCGAGGAAACGTCGCGTGCCGAGGAGGGCCGAGGGGACCTTCCCCCAGTCCAGGGAACCCTGGCTCGGCGCCAGCATCTCCCGGAGCTCGGCCTCGGGAACCCGGAACTCGCCTCCGTGGAGCTGGACGACGTACGGGATGCCGCGACGCCGGGCGGCCCACCTGACCTGCCCTGCCAGCCGCTGCATCGTGTGGCAGTGAACGAGGTCGACGCGCGGCTCCGTCAGGAGGGTCCGGAGCATCCCCGCCGAGAGCGGGTTCCCCCCCTTCCGGTCGAGAGCGTTTCGCGCCGCCGCAGAAAGGGGCCAGTGCGCGTAGGTGTAGCCGAACCGGCGGACCGGGACCCCGAGCACCTCGTCGCGGCCCGGTCGGTCGAGCGCCGACGTCGAAAGAACGTCGGCCTCGTGCCCCGCCTTCCGCTGCTCGCGGACCAGGGCGGTGACGACCGCCTCCGTCCCTCCCCAGGCGGACGGCGTGAAGCGGCGAGCGACGTGGAAAATCCGCACTACGGCTCCAGGAACCTCACGACGAACCGCTTGCCCGGGAACGAAACCTCCCGGAGACGATAAAGCTCCTCGGTCCCGAGCAGGCGGCCGTACCGGAACCCGAGCCCCATCAGGAACGCGCTCGCCGCGATTCCGGAGATCGTCCCGCCCCAGCCGGCTCCGAGCCACGGGCGGGCGAGGCCGGGAAGGAGCCCGGGCGAGAGCGCGAGCGCCAGGCGGCCCATCCACCTCCAGGGGAACTCGAGCGGCCCCGTGAGGCGGAGCGCGTACCAGATCGTCACCGGGGTCACGAGGAGGAAGGAGAGAGCCACGGCCGCGATGGCGCCCTTGACCTGGTACCTGGGGATGAGGAGCAGATCGAGCCCCAGGTTCACGCCGACCTGGAGGATCCCGAGAGCGAGGGTCCGGTGGGCCTTCTCGACGACGTTCAGGGCGACACCCACCGGGAGCGAGACGAACGGGAGGAGGTGGAGGACGGAGAAGACGCGGGCGATCTGCCCGGCGGGCTCCATGGGGGCGCCGTAGAGAAGGACGAGGAGGCGATCCGCCCACACCGCCCCGAGGAGGGCGAACGGGACGGTGACGAGCGCCAGCAGCTTGTAGAACCAGCCGGTGAGCACTCCGAGGCGGGACGGGTCCCGCTGGTACGACGACGTGATCGCGGAGAGGACCACGGCGTAGAGGGAGAGCGGGAGCAGTTCCAGCCCGAGCTGGGGGAGCGAGTAGCCGAGGTCGTAGAAGCCGACGACGGCGGGCGGGGCCACCGCGGCGAGGAAGTAGACCTCCGACTGCCGCTGGACGATGAGGTTCACGAGGCTCGACCCGACGCCGTTCGCCGCGTAGATGCCGACCCGCCGGGTCGAGACGACCTCGTCCGACTGGGCGGGGACCGAGCGGAGGGCGTTCCGGAGCGACGGGAGAAGGTAGACGACGGCCGCCACCAGCGACGCGGCCTGGGCGAGGAGCGCGGCCTCGCTGGACGCCCCCCGGGCGAGCCACCAGACGGTGAGGACGAGCCAGCCCGCCCCGGTGATCGTCGTCGCGATCGTCAGGACCTTCGCGCGGGCGAGGGCGAAATGGAGCTGGTAGATCGTCTCCTTCAGGGTGAAGGCCGCCGTCACCACGCAGATGAGCGGCAGGAGCGGGACGATCCCGGGCATGAACAGGCTCCGCCAGATCGGCGCGAGGAGGAGCAGCAGGGCGCTCGCGATCGCGAGCGCCGCGGCCTGGACCCCGATCACCCAGGCGAAGAGGCGCCGGAGCCCGGCGCCGGCGCGCCGGTGCTCCAGCTCCGGCACGAATCGCAGGAGCGCGCGGTCGAGGCCGAGCGACGCGGCCATGACGCCGAACGTCACCATGTTCTTCGCCAGCGACAGCACGCCGTACTCGTCCTTGCCGAGCTTCCGTGCGCAGACGACCGACACGCCGAGGGTGCCGACCAGGGTCGCGATCTTCGCGAGGATGGACCAGTGAGCCTGGCCGGCGACCCGTTGCGAGGCGCTGGGCGCGCTGCTTACGCCGTCGCCCAATCGGCCATCTCGCGCATCACCGAGTAGAAGGCGGTGATGTCATCCACGCTCGAGGTCGGCGCGAAGCTCGCCAGCAGCGTCGCGTCCGAGTCGGGGTGGTCGGGCCGGTACCCGTGCATTCCGGCGGGTGCGACGCGCCCCATGTGGGAGGGGTTCAGGAGGACGCCCGGCTCGAGCGCGTAAACCGCGTTCCCGAACTTCCCGTCGGGCCACCAGGTGCCCCACGCCCGGAGGCGCTCCTCCGGGACCCACGCCCCGTGGAGGTCGTCCGGCAGCACCGACCGGATCCTCTCCTCGGCACCGGGCCGGAGGAACCAGAACCGGAGCATCGTCGAGTCGTAGACGCCGGCGAAGTCGGTCCCGAACCGGAGGCCGAGAGCCGCGATCCGGGGCATCAGATCGACCACCGTGTGGATGGTCGCCATCCCGTGGTCGGAGACCAGGGCGAAGCGGACCTCGTCGTAGCGGCGGGACGCCGCCGCCAGGAGGTCCTCGACCTGCCTCTCGTACCACCGGAGCTTCTCGTCGACGAGGGGGGAGTCCTTGGTGTGCTCGTGCATCAACGCATCCAGGCTGGCGGTGTAGAGGAAAGCCCACCGGACCGAGCCCTCCTCGACGGCGCCCCTGAGGGCGGCGATGTTCGCCTCCTCGGAGAGCCGCCAGTTCGAGACGTGGTGCGGGACCCGGTCGTGGGCCAGGTCGTCGAAGATGTTCGTCCCGCGGTTCATCCCCCCGGGCCGGAAGATGTCCTTCTTCTCCGCGTAGTCGAAGAGAGGGAGGGCGTCGAACGGGAGGTTGTAGATCTGGAAGTACCCGGTGAAGCCGTACGCCGCGGCGATCCCCTTGGACATCCAGCGGCGGACGCGGCCACGGTCGAAGAGGGCCCCCGGGAGGGCGCCGAGCGCCCTCGTCACCCGGAACGGGCTCGTGGCGGGCGAGTAGTAGAAGCTGGACCAGTGGTCGTTCTCGTCGGGACGCCGCCCGCTCAGGATCGCGGGGACGCACGCCGACGAGAAGCCGAAGAGCGAGGGGACGCCCTGGCGGTGCGGAAGGCCGGAGAGGAACCAGGGCCGCGCCCGCAGAACCTCCCAGCCGCAGGCGTCCACGAACATCGTGATCGCGCAACGAACCGGCATCAATTCCTCCCCCCGGAGTGATTGTAGGCCCCGCGCCCGCCCGGGAGGCCCGGGAAAGGCCGCCGCGGGCATAGACTGGGGGCCATGAGAGCCCTGCTGGTCAACGACAAGGGCTGGTTCTTCGGAGGGGTCGAGCAGTTCGTCGACGACACGGCGGCCGGGCTCGTCGCGAAGGGGCACGAGGTCCACCTCCTCTCGACCGAGCTGCCGGACGCCGGACGGGAGCCTCTCGCGGCGCCGTTCGCGTCGCGGGCGCGGCTGGAGCTGACCGCCTCGGAGGACAGCTGGCGGAGGCAGGTCGCCCGCGTCCTCGAGACCGTGAAGCCCGAGGTCCTCTACGTTCACCGCTTCGCCCACCGGGCCGCCCTCGCGGAGCTGATGGCCGGGGCCGCCACGGTGCGTTACGTCCACGACCACGACCTCACCTGCCCGCGGCGGCACAAGTACTTCCCGATCTCGACGAAGATCTGCCACCACCCCCTCGGCATCCACTGCATCCTGCACGGCTGCCTGCTGACGAGGTCCGGCCCGGTCGATGGGCTTCCCGGCCTCGTCAACATCCGCGAGAAGGCCCAGAACCTCGCGTTCCACCGCCGGTTTCCCCGCCTCCTCGTCGGGTCGCGCTGGATGAAGGGGATGCTCCTCGCGAACCGCTTCCGGGACGAGCAGGTCGAGATCCTCCCGCCGGTCCCCCGGGGGCTCGAGCGCGAGCCCCAGGCGGTGTCGGCCGACCCGCTCGTCCTCTACGTGGGCCAGGTGATCCGCGGCAAGGGGGTCGACCTGCTGCTGACGGCCCTCGCGGCCGTCCGCGGAGAGTACCGGTGCGTGATCGTCGGGACCGGGAACCACCTCTCGGAGTGCGTGGCGCTCGTCCGGTCCCTCGGGATCGCGGACAGGGTCACGTTCGTCGGCTGGGTCCCCCACGGGCGGCTCGCCGCCTACTACTCCCAGGCCCGCGTCGTCGCGGTGCCGTCCCGCTGGCCCGAGCCGTTCGGAATGGTCGGCCTCGAGGCGATGTGGGCGAGCCGCCCGGTCGTCGGCTTCGCGGTCGGGGGAATCCCGGATTGGCTCCGCGACGGCGAGACCGGCTTTCTCGTGACCGAGCGCGACACGCGGGCCTTCGCACACGCGCTCGAGCAGCTCCTCGGGGATCCCGCGCTGGCGGCGCGGATGGGAGGCGCGGGATGGGAGAGGGTCCGCGAGCACTTCCGCCACGACGCCTTCATCGCGCGCACCGAGGAGGTCCTCGGAGACGCGAGTCGCGAGGCGACCGATGCGGCGTGACCTGACCGTCGCCGTCAGCCTCTTCGCGAACGACCGGGGACGCTCGGGGATCGGCCGGTACCTGAAGGAGGTCACGGCCGCCCTGGTCGCCGCCGACCCGGACGTCGCGTGGCGTCTCTTCGTGGCCGACGGGGACCGGAAGGTGTTCGACGGCATCGCCCCGGGCGACGGGGACCGGATCCGGTGGATCGGCGTCCCCGACCTCTGGAACGAGCCCGCCCTCTCGCCGCTCTGGCACGCCTTCCGATTCCCGTCGCTGGCGGCGGCGTCCGGCGCCGACGTGATCTACCTGCCGGCCGGCAACAGGCGACTCGTCCCGTTCTCCCCCCGCCCGACGGTCGCGGTCGTCCACGACCTCTCGTCGTTCCACGTGCAGGGGAAGTACGACCCGCTCCGGATGCTCTACATCCGCCGCCTCATGCCGTGGCTGATCCGCCGCTCCACCCGGGTGATCACGATCTCCACCTCGTCGGCGAAGGACATCGTGGAGCTGGCGGGCTATCCCGCCGACCGGCTCACGATCATCGGGAACGGGTTCGACCGCCGCGTCTTCTCGCCCGGCGGAGCGAACGAGTCGCTCGCCGCCCTCGCGGCGATGGGGCGCCGCCTGCCCCGGGGCTTCCTCCTCTACGTCTCCCGCCTCGAGCACCCGGGAAAGAACCACGTCGGACTCCTGCACGCCTATCGTGGCGTCCTCGACCGGGAACCCGCCTTCCCGTACGACCTCGTCTTCGCCGGGAGCCGCTGGAACGGCGCGGAAGCCGTCGACGCCGCGATCACGGAGCTGGGGCTCGCGGAGCGGGTCCACCTCCTCGGGTTCGTCGAGGACGCGGCGCTGCCCCACCTCTACCGGGCGGCGAGGGCGATGGTCTTCCCGTCCCTGTTCGAGGGATTCGGGATCCCGATCCTGGAAGCGCAGGCCTCCGGGCTCCCGGTGGCCGGGGCCAATGTCTCGTCGATCCCCGAGGTCGTCGGGGCCGGAGGGATCCTCTTCGATCCCTCCGACCCTTCCTCCATCGCGGACGCCGTCCTCCGCGTCGCCCTCGACGACACTCTCCGGGCCGAGCTGGTCCGGAGCGGCTTCGAGAACGCGGAGCGCTACACCTGGGAGGCGACCGCGGCCCGCACCCTCGAGGTCCTCCGCGACGCGGCCGGCCGCGGCCTGGCGCGGGCCGCCCACACCCCCGTATGATTCCCTCGACAGGCGAAGCAAGGAGGCTCCACATGTTTCAGTCCAGCCGGGTCGGCGAGGTGACGGTCCTGACGGCTCCCGGTGCGCTCGACTCCCGCAACGTCCAGGAGGCGCGCGACTACCTCAAGCAGCAGATCCGGGACGGAGAGAGCAAGGTCGTCATCGACCTCTCCTCGGTGACCTTCATCGATTCCTCGGGCCTCGGCGTCCTCCTGACCGCCCTCAAGGCCGCCCGGGGAGCGGGCGGGGACGTCCGCCTGACCGGCCTGACGCCCCCGGTCAGGACGATCTTCGAGCTGACGAGGCTCTTCCAGGTCTTCTCCAGCTTCCCGACGATCGAACAGGCGATCCAGAGTTTCTGACCGGGGCCGGCCGTGCCCAAGCAGGTCGTCGCCAGTCTCCTCCTGCTGGTCGGCGCGGTCGGTCTCGCGGCGGCGGTGGCGGCCTTCCCGGCGCTCCGGCGCGTCTACGTCTGTCTGTTCTTCCTCTCGAACACGGAATACCTCCACATCAACTTCGTCTCGATGGAGGAGTACCGGGGCTGGGTGCGCGGCTTCGAGGTCACCTCGACCGACATGGTCCTGCTGGGCCTTCTGGCGGCGGTCCTCTTCGGCTGGGGAAAGCACCCTCCGCGCCTTTTCCCGCCGATCTTCGTGGCGATGCTGTTCTACCTGCTGCTCGTGATGGTCTCCACGACGACCGCGTTCGTGCCGCTCTACGCCGCGTTCGGCGCCCTGAAGTTCGTCCGGTACACGATCGCGCTCTGGGTCCTCTCGAACGCCATCTGGGACGAGGAGGACGTCGCCTGGCTCTTCCCGACTTTCCTGGCCTGCGTCGGATACGAGGTCTTCATCTCGATGAAGATGTACCTGGGGGGGGAGTACCGGGCCCGCGGCACGTTCGACCACTCGAACACGCTCGGCATGTACCTCAACATGCTCCTGCCGATCGTGTTCTCGGCTCTCCTGAACCTGAAGACGAAGTTGACGTGGGCGTACTTCGCGATCTTCGGCGCCGGGACGGGCATCGTGGTCCTGACGCTCTCGCGCGGGTCGTGGGTGGCGCTCGCGCTCTCCCTCGCGGTCGTGACCCCGGTCTCCTTCTTCCTCCGGGCGCGGCCGAAGAAGTTCTTCCTGATCGGCCTGATGATCCTGATGGCCATCCCGCCGAGCGGCATCCTGGTCCAGAAGATGATCAAGCGGATCCAGGAGGCGCCCGAGTCGTCGGGAGAGGCCCGGGTGATGTTCAACATGGTCGCCCGGCAGATGGCGCACGACCGGACCTTCGGCGCCGGGATCAACAACTACTCGTACGGCACCGACGGTCCGTACTCCGACCCGTTCGAGGGCGGGCTCGACAAGGGGGGCCTCTGTCACAACCTCTACTACCTCACCGTCGGCGAGCTCGGGTGGGCGGGCCTCCTCGCCCTGCTGCTCCTGCACGGGACGATCTACGCCACGGTCCTGAAGTTTCTGATCAGCCACCCGCGCGAGGACACCCGCACCATCTTCGCCCTGGGGTGGCTCGGGGGGATGCTGACCGTCTCCCTCCAGTCCACCCTGGAGTGGGCGATGGTGCAAACGTCGATGAGCTTCACGTTCCTGGCACTCGCGGGCGTGTCGACGGCGCTCGGCCGGATCCGCTCGACGGATGGCGCGAAGAACTGGCGGGTCTGGGTCCGGTACGTCCCCGTCCCCGTCGGCGGGCCGGCGGGGAGGGCGGTCGCGCGGGCCGGGGCCCGTTGAGAAGAGGAGCCGCATGGCCGACGTTCTGATCGTCCTCCGCTGCTTCAACGACGTCCGGGTCGTCGGAGAGACGCTCGACGCCGTCTTCGCCCAGGAGGGCCCCTCGTTCCGGGTCGTGGCGATCGACAGCGGCTCGAGCGACGGCTCCGTGGGGGTCCTGAAGCGCTACCCCCTCGAGCTGGTGGAGATCCCGCTCGGGAGCTACGTCCCCGGCAAGGTGCTGAACCTCGGGATGCGCCGCGGCGACGAGCCCCTGGCGGCATTCGTCAACTCGGACTGCACTCCGCAGCACCGGGAATGGCTCGCCCGCCTGGTCGGGCCGTTCCCGACGGACCCGAAGATCGCGGCGGTCTACGGGCGGCAGGTCACGCGGCCGGACGCCCACCCCCTCGTCGTGAAGGACTACGAGCGGGCCTTCGGGGACGGCCGGGTCGCCGCGACCTGGCGGCATTTCTTCTCGATGGCCTCCTCCGCCATCCGCAGGAGCGTGTGGGAGGCCCGCCCCTTCGACGAGGCGATCCGATACTCGGAGGACGTCTACTGGTCGTGGCAGCGCCGCCAGGAGGGATGGCGGATCGCGTACGCGGCCGACTCGGTCGCGATGCACTCTCATAATTACACGGTGGCCGAGATGCGGAAGAGGTTCGCCGGGGAGGGAAAGGCCGACGCGGCGATCTACGGCGAGGCCCTGGTCGACCCGAGCCTCCTGCGAGGCCTTCTGCTCCCGTGCGCCGCGGAGATCGCCCGCGACGTCCTCTGGACGGCGCGCCGGGGCGAATTCCGCGCGATGCTCCAGGCGCCCGTCCACCGAGCCGTCCAGAAGTCGAGCTACCGCCGCGGCCTCCTCGAGGGCCTCGCCCGTGGCTGACGGCCGGCCCTACACGGTGTGCCGCGAGCCGGCGCTGGAGGAGCGGATCGGGGAGGACCTCGGCCGGATTCGAGCCGTGGTGGAAGAGTCGGTCGGCTCCTCCCTCGTCGCCCTGCTCCTGGGCGGCGGCTTCGGCCGCGGCGAGGGGGGCGGGATCCGGGACGAGAGCGGCCGGTGGGCGCCGTACAACGACTACGACCTCGTCGCGGTCGTCCGCGACGTCCCGCGCTGGCGGCTCGGACGGGTCCGGGAGGAGCTGACGGCGCTCGCGGGGAGGCTGGAGAAGTCGCTCGGGATCGAGGTCGAGCTCTCCCCGCTCAGGAGCGACGACCTGCGGAGCCTTCCCTTCACGATGATGTGGTGCGAGCTCTTCGCGGCGCACCGGCTGATCGCGGAAGGGGACGGGGCGGTCGCGGCCCTCCGGCGCGTCCCCCCGATGCCTCCCGCCGACCTGCCCCTGATCGAGGGAACGCGCTACCTGACGAACCGGGCGGCTCTCCTCCTGTGGGCCCGGTCGGAGGCGATGGCGCCGGGCCGGGTCTGGAAGTTCGTCCACAAGGCCTGGCTCGCGGCGGGCGCGGGCGTCCTCGTCGGGCGGGGGGCCTTCGTGGTCGGGTACGGCGCCCGCCAGCGTGCGCTGGAGGAGCTCCAGGCGAGGGAAGGGCCGCTGGTGCCCGGGGGGCCGACCGCCGAACGGCTCGTCGAACGGCACCGCGAAGCCGCCGCCGCGCGGCTCGTGGCGACCGAGCCGCCCGCAGAGGACGAACTCGCCCGCCGGGTCGAGGAAGCTCGCGAGGCCGTCCTGGAGGTCTGGCGATGGCTCGAGGAGCGGCGGACGGGGCGGTCGTTCGCAAGCTGGGCGGCCTACGCGTCGGCGCCCGGCCTCTTCGCGGAACGGCTCCCGGCGCTGCCTTCCGCGGTAGCGCGGCAGCTCCTCCTGATGAGGGAGCGTGCCTTCGTCCCGCCGTACTCCCT
>Ga0118677_10010785_pt1 | contig 13869 bp, 12 predicted proteins | sample AliMusrvi5mmetaG_FD_86154 | JGI IMG/M metagenome (GOLD analysis project Ga0118677, IMG submission 86154) | reverse complement strand
ATATTTGTAGGGGGTGAATAGTTACAATCTTTTAATATGTTTGGAAAAAGTAACAACAACCAGAAAGTAATCCGGTATCCAAAATCTGGAAAAACAGAAGTTTGGAACAAAAATTCAGCCGGATGCACGACCAAAGAGGGTCACAGAACACATTATCATGATTCCGGTAATGTTACCAATCATTATGGAAAAATAGTTGGAAGGGCAAAGCACTAATCCCCTTTCACATTCCTACTTCATTTTTGTATGTTCTTCAAATCCCGGTAATCAACTACCGGGATTCTTAATTTTTAACCTCACAGCACCAGTTACTCACCTTTTCCGATTCTTAAAAATCCCGGCAGGCCCGGGTGTATAAAATATTATTATAAGTATATCATGATGTGGCAACAAATTTGACATGTCCTTAAGAATGAATGTCTTGTCCCAAATCATTTTTTATAACTGGAAACCCCATTTGTTGACTAAAAAATGAAGTGGTTCATGTCCATTAATAAAACAACCTTTGCTCCAATAAAATCCTTCTTCACTTTGATCTTTGTGAATTCTTTAAATTGTTGGAATCTCTGCATCAGGTTCATTTATAAGCTGGTGCATGGATTTTATTTTTCTTATTAATTCTTAACGTTTCGCCATTGTCAAAATTCGGTCTGGAAAGATTACTATATACAGAAAAGGATCCTGTCAATTATGATTTTTTATTACGATAAAACCGAAGGCCGAGAAATGGTTTATTTGGATATGATGACGTTACGTCAGAATGTAAGAATTAAAGAATCAACATTATATCGCTACTTAAAGAAGGTACCGGATAGCCAAAAGCTAAGATTTCACAATAGAATTCTTTACCCGTATACCGTTTTGAAAATGCCCAAAATCCAATCAAAGTTAGTTCCGGATTTTCAAAATCGTTGAAACCAGCGAGTTTCTATCATCTTAACCTACCGGAATAGGCCAGAATTTGTTCCGGTTGCTCCGGTTGAATGAACTATTCAAAGTAGGGGTTAGGATACCACAAGAGCAACATGATGGTTCCTGACGACTTGAACAAATTGTCATCCTATTCATTCAGATAAGAAATCACAAACTTTATCCATCAGTAAGGGCATAACAATTTTTACCCCCTTTCGGAAATCATTTTCATCTTCGGTATAGGCTGGATTACTGTTTAGTCCAACAAGATCCGAAACACCCCTAATTATCAGAAGTTTAGTTCCATTCATTTTACAAATCCACGAGATTGCTCCCGATTCCCAATCTCCAACGACTGCTTTATATTTTTCATAAAGTTCCGGTAACCGGTCTGGGTTTAGATCCTGATCACCGGTTACAATCACCTTCTTTGGTAATTTTAAGATACTTTTATCCTTCAGCCAAGACAGGTTGATGTCGGTTTTATAGAATTTTATACTCGTTCCTTTCGTGCCAATAAAATCAATCATATCATAGACAACAGTTTTTTTGATTAGTACAAGCTGGTATAAATCGATTTTCCCCCGAAATCCACCACAAGACCCAATATTAATAATCAGATCAGGTTTCCACTTGTCTATGACATATTGAGTGGAACCGGCAGAACCAATCTTTCCCCACCCAGATTTGAACCAGATCACTTCATTCTTGTTTGTCTGTTTGTCCGGGTGTAGAAACCAATTCCCATAAGGTGAGTGGTTCAAATCTTCATTTTTAAACCTTTTCCGAACAACTACCCATTCGAAATCAGAGCAGACAAGGATCACAATTTTATCCATATCGGGGATATTTGAAATAATTTACGGCTGATTGTGCAATTTACGCATTCCTGCACTATCTTTGTATCAACATCAAGATTCCTTAAATGGAAACCAACCGAGTGGAACACTACGGTGGTAAAACGATGTGGATCGCAAGGTCAAAATGTTCCAGAACATTCCCCCCTTCTATTTCGACAGAGTTTTCCTGATGTAATGATGTTTAATCATTTAACCCTTATTACTATGGAAACCAAAGACAATTCAAAGATTTTCAAAACCAAGCTTCTCGCTCATCACTGGTATCTGAATTACAATGAGTATGAAAACCATATCTCATTTATCTGGAAACACAATGAGATCCGAATTGATATTCGTTCCAATTGTGAACCACCCGGCAGGGACAAGTGTATCCATTTTAACTTCCTGATCAATGGGGAACATACCTTGTTTAAGTTCTATTATGACTGTTATGGAGGTGGATCCAGAGGAAAAACACCAGAACTATTAACCGATAACCACCGATTAACTTTTTCTGCCACACCTTATGTCTTTGAAATATACGAGGAAACCATAAAACAGGAGGATAATCAAATTGTCCCAACAGAGGCCTTGGATGATAAGAAAAAGGACGTGTGGATATCGGTATATGAGGGTTACCGATCTGGTGTGAGATGCGATACCCCGTTTAAAGACGATAAAATAATGCTATGGATAAAAAAGTCCTATGACTACCAGTATTCATCGGATATTTTGATGTACAAGTATGAGCTGTATTCCAATAAGTTGTTATTTCTTACCCCAACGAGAAGGAATTTTGTCCGTCATAAGATATTCGACCACTGTAAATCCATTGGATGTGGCGTATATGCCTCCATTGGTTGTGAGATTTCAGACGGGAAAGGTGTTTATCGTAAATACTATTGGGCAAGAGAAGGGTTAGAGGAATTAGCAATGTTCGAGATCATCCGATTTTTCCAGTCATTAAGGTGTTATATTGACTGGAACGATTATGACACAATGCAGGATTTATATAAGTCATCGGGAGTGACAGACCAAGAAATTGATAAATAATTAGGGAACGAGATTTCAGGATTAGGAATTAGCAGAGAATCCGAATAAAAATGTCATTCTGAATAGGCAAGATTGATTTGATCAAGGATAGAATCAGCATCTTCTTGATCCAAACTTCCAATATCCTCAATCAAATCATAAAACCCGTTATCCTTTTCTTTGAGTTCTAAGGTGAATAAAAGCAATATTTCCAAACCCGATTGAAAGAAATCCGATGGATTCATTCTGTCTAACATATGTTTCAATGAATTGACTAAATCCAGTGTGAAAATGGAAATGAAAATTTTAGATGGTTCTATTGTCATCCTTGACTCCATCTTCCTTGATTGAGTCATATAATCTATTTTATCTTTAAATTCTGGCACATTATTGATTAAGGTGTCTCTGACGCTAATTAAAGCGGGATCAACTTCAGTCAGTAGTTGTGGGATTGAAAACCGTTTTGATAAAATTGAATTATCCCAGTTGTGAAAAACATATAATGCACACAAAAAAGGCCATTCCATATCCAAGAAATCACCAGATTTCTCAAATTCACCTTTTGTGCTGTGCCAAATGTTAAAACACAGAGTACCGATTAGTTTTTCCCAGTTGTTCATGGTAGTAAGGGTTAAATAAAGAACGGAAGTTAAGATTTTTTCTTATTCGTGCGCGTTCTTTCAGATTATTTTTCCTTTTTTCACAGCTAGTTATCAATCAGCCCCTTTATTTCTGTAGCATCTTTAAGCGTAAACCGATGGCCAATAATGGTTCCTTCCCCAAAACTCTTTATAGTAATATCAGTGCCGATAATACCAGTATCGATTTCAACAGAAGAGACCTTTGAAAACGGTATTATGACTTGATCGTATCCAATAAGGTAGATCCTTCGTTTTTTGAAAATCACAAATCTATCTGTGACCTCAATGGTGTCAGGGTTAATGGGATTTGCTCCCCTATTTATTGCTGCTTTGAATATGGGCATACCTAATTTATGTTTACTAAAATGTATAGATCACCGTAATCAACCGCACCTTTTTGGGTATCCAGCCTTTCTTCCATTAGAGGGTGTATTTGTTTGGAAGTAAAAAGAATCATAACAGAAAATAGACAGTTTCTTCTAACCAATTCCAAAATGTCTAAATGATCCATCTCACAGATGATAGTGGGAATAGGATTACAATGCCCCTGTTTGATGTCTTTTATCTTTTTAACTATGAATCGAGCCTTTAAATGATCTTCCATTTGGAAAAATTAAGGGGCAAAGGTCCAGATGGTCCATAGAATAAAAAAATCAGCAGCATTTTTTCTGATCGGTTTTCTTATTTGAAGAGATGATCCCTCTAACATCCTTTTCTTTTCCCATTGGCTTAATTGACACGGACCACTATATACTTGATTTTTCAAATATTATAAATCACTGACTATCTATATCTTGTTAAATCATTGAGGATTTCTTTTCTAAAATGCGACTTCCACAGAATTTTCGGATTATCCTTGTATTTGTTGTAATAATAGCGAATGAAATTAGCGTCATTATGAAAATTAATAAGATTCTTTACTCTTTTCATTGTTTCTATGTCCCAGTGCCCATTTGCAGATAATCCTTGCATTGGAAAATTCATTTTACCAAACCACAGATGACGGGTAATGAAAGGGGTTAATTCTTCAACTAAACCATCTAAATCACGATCAAGTAAAGGCTCCGCAGAAACCGATGTGGTGAATCCCTGATCATAGGCCATACACAAACTAGCTTTTCTCTCTTGATAGTTGCTGGCGCCGCTTTCCCAGAAAGCTAATGTTTCCGTATTAGTGCTACCAATTGTAAAACAAAGCTCTATTTTGTCTTTGTAATTATAAAATTCCTTGCAAATCTTTTCGACGCATTCATAGTGAGGCTTGGTGATACAGAATATCGAATTGCCCGCCTTAAGGATCTTCCCAATCATGAAAATATGCTCCTTGATGTGTTGTGGGCTGATATCAGAATTCGTCTGGTACATGAATCTCCCAATGCACTTATGGATTGGGCAATTCAAATCTTCTTGATTAATTACTTCATTTTTCCAAGTCTCGGCGGTTTTCTGATTGCGTCTAATTGCGTTAGATTGTGCATAGCAGTAACCGCAATTATTACAGCAACCACAAATACTATTTGCTGTTTTTTCTCCCCAAGAATACTGTCCGAATATATTCGTTTGAGGATTTGTTAAGTTTGATACCATAATTATCTGATTATTTTTTTAGGATATAAACAACATAATATTTTAAATTACCTGAAGCAACCTGATTGGTCATACAAATAAGTCAAAAACTCCACTCTTAAAAATCAGTTATTGAACAATACTATTTGATTTCATGTTTAGTTTTGCACAATTAAACAAGAAATAATTCGAATAGTGCTATGACTAATAATCTGAAAATTTCAGTACTGAGCTTTCTACTAAATTTTGGTTTTCAAATACTGACTGCTGCAACTTCTGTTCCGCTTCCACTCCCCAATATTCCGACCACACAATTTTTGATAACAACTTACGGTGCAAGCACTTCGAGCCTCGATAATGCATCGTATATCAACGCTGCGATTACTGCTGCCAATTCTGCCGGTGGTGGAACGGTGGTATTGCCTGCCGGTACTTTTGTGAGTGGTCCCATAACCATGAAAAGTAATGTGAATCTGTATCTTGCTACAGGCGACACCCTCAGGATTTTGCCTTACGGAAACGGAAATGGAACCCTGGCAAACACTTATCCTAACAACGGAACTGCCGACCAATATAGTCCGTTTATTTATGGAAAAAACTTAAGTAATATTGAAGTCAGCGGGTCGGGAGTTATTGATGGACAAGGTTCGGCCTGGTGGACAGCATTTAATGCCAGTACAACACTACAGGCAAGCATGAAACGTCCGTGTTTGATTCGGCTCGTTGCTTGTAATACAGTTTGGGTGACGGGTATAACGCTTCTGAATTCACCGGGGGTTCATTTGACTTATGGTCAAAGCAGCACAATGGGTTCGAATGGTACTATTTCAAACATTACCGTAAAAGCTCCTTCTACTTCGCCCAACACCGATGCGATTGATACATGGTACTGGAACGGCGTTTATATACACGATTGTAATTTATCGGAAGGCGATGACAATGTGGCTATGGACAGCTACAGCCAAAACGTAACGATAAAACATTGTACTTTCGGTTCAGGTCACGGACTTTCGGTGGGAAGTTATGCCGTTGGAGTAAATAATGTTTTTGCCGATAGTTGTACTTTCAATGGCACTACAAACGGAATTCGTCTTAAAACAAACAATACCCGTGGCGGACAGGATTCAACGTTTTTGTATTCAAATATGACAATGACTAATGTGACAAATCCATTTTATATCACCAGTTGGTACGATAAAGAACCTTATCCGGCTTCGGCTCAGGTTGCAGGAACAATTACAGCTACCACACCTTTATGGAAAAATATAACTTTCAAAAATATAACTGTAACCGGTTCGGCAAATGCGGGAATTATTTACGGTTTGCCTGAATTGTATGTTCAAAATCTAACTTTCGACAAAGTAAGTATCAGTGCCAAAATAGGAATGATAGCCAACTTTGTGAATAACATGAAATTTATAAACGGATCGTCAATTACTGTAACCACCAGCGGAAAAAATGCTTTAATTTCCGATACAGGAGCGAATAATAAACCGTATATGGCCACTACTTCCGGAATCAATATAACTACAGGAGCAGTTGTTGCTTCGGGCATCGACGAGGTTGTAGACAATGAGCAATTAGTTCTGTATCCAAATCCATCCATAGGCGATAAAATCTCGCTTAAAGCCAATGATGAAATTTCCAAAATTGTTATTTATTCAATGACCGGTCAAAAAGTGACAGAAGCAACCGGAAATCATTCTAATCAGATTTCGGTGAATACTTCCGGAATAAATAGCGGCTGTTATCTGCTTAAGGTATCGTTTGTGAACGGCACTTCAGGTTCACTAAAATTTATAAGGAAGTAAATCCTGATTCGAATTCAATCGTCTCTGTCTTTCATTCAAACACATCTGCCGTAAATTCATAGGCTCTGACATGAAAGAAAACGCATCTGTCGCAAAAGAAAACGCATCTGACACGACTGGAAATGATGCTAACACAATCGGAAACGACGCTAACACAATCGGAAACGACGCTGACACGATTGGAAACGACGCTGACGCGATTGGAAACGACGCTGACACGATTGGAAACGACGCTGACACGATCGAAAACGATGCTGATGAGATTGGAAATGATTCTGACACGATCGGAAACGATGCTGACGCGATTGGAAACGACGCTGACACAATCGGAAACGACGCTGACACAATCGGAAACGATGCTGACACGATTGGAAACGATGCTGACACGATTGGAAACGACGCTGACGCTTTCGGAAACGATGCTGTCACGATTGGAAACGAGACTGAAACGACCCGAAACCAGACGATAAATTATCATTTCCAATTGGAAACTCCCGCTAGCGCAGATTTGCAATCTGTGCTAATTAAAACAATGATAAAAGTCTGTAATATTGCTAGATTAACAAGGTGAATTGTCAAGGATTAAAGATGTGATATATCCGGCAGGACGTGTGGCTTGTACATGAATTAATAAAAATAAGAAACCCTTCCCCCGATAAATCGGGTACTTCCCTTATTCTAAGGGAAGAGCTACTGGATGCGAGGATTTGCTAAATAAATAACTTGTAAGAAAATTCAAGAACTTCAAAGATATTGATTAAATGTAAAAAACTTCCTGATTAGTAGATGTCCCCTTTCGCAAACCTTAGGTTCAAAAACAAAATTTTCTCTAAACCCCTAATCTATTAATTATCATAACATATTCCCTCTTTCTGCTTCATTTCCTTATAAATATTCTATATTTGTTGCATAAATAAACCAACGAACTAAACGAAGCCTTTATGCAACGAAACTCTTTTCCCCGCTATATCTTTATAATTGCACTACTCCTGCAAGCCTTTCTTGTTTCGGCTGCTGTTCCTTCGGGTTACTATTACTTTGTGAAGAATAAGAAAAAAGCTGAGTTGAAAACGGCTATTCATACTTATTGCGCTCCGATGAAGGAATTCGAATACGGTGGTGGTGCAGGTTTTACATGGGAAGGATTTTTCTATACCGACCGCCGCGCCGATTCTACTGTGATTGATATGTATTCCAATACTGTCAGAAAGTTTACGGGATTTAATGCCATCTCGGGAATGCACATCGAACATTCGTTTCCAAAAAGTTGGTGGGGTGCTTATCCGAATGGTGCTTACAAAGATTTGTTTCACCTTTATCCGGCTGATGCTTCGGCCAACGAAAGTAAAAACAATCTGCCACTGGGCGAAGTAACAGGTACACCCGGCTTTAATAACGGAGTGACCAAAACAGGAAAAAATGGTTTTGAAACAGCTTATACCGATAATTGTTTTGAACCGGCTGATGAGTTTAAAGGCGATTTTGCACGCTCGTATTTCTATATTGCTTCGGTGTATGAAAATCTGGCACCGCTTATGCAGTCGCCCATGACTTACACCAACAATACCTATCCGTTTTTTAAACCCTGGGCAATTGATTTGTTGCTCAAATGGAGCAAGCAAGACCCGGTAAGCCCGAAAGAAATAACCCGTAACGAAACTATTTACGGACTTCAGGGTAATCGTAATCCGTTTATTGATTATCCCGACCTGGCAGATTATATCTGGGGAAAAGATACACTGAACGTTTACCCTTTCCCTGCCGAAACCGAACCGTTTTTGACAGCACCCCGACGTGGAAACTCCATTGATTTCGGAGTAATCCTTCAAAACGACACACGGTCGCAGAATTTACATATTCAGGGCGTCAACATTAGTTCCGATATTACCGTAAAAATAAAAAATAATAGTCCTTCATTTTCGCTATCAGCTTCGGTTGTATTGGCTTCGGCGGCTTTGACAGGTACGGATGTTGTGCTGAAATTCACACCCTCTGCTTCGGGTTCGGTACGCGACACTTTGTTGATTCAAGGTGGTGGGTTGGCTGAATCATTACTTATACCCTTAAAAGCACTGGCTTCGGCCGATTTCATAACACTTGAACCAACTGACATTACTCCCGTTGGAGGGACTTTGCAATGGATTTCAGACCCGCTGGCAACACAATACCGACTGAATGTATATCAAAATGAGCAACATGCCGGCGATTTAATAATATCAACGTATGTGGAAGGAAGTAGCTGGAACAAAGCCATTGAACTCTATAACGGCACCGGTAAAACACTCGATTTATCGCATTACTGGTTGCAGAAACAGACCAATGGTGCCGGTTATTTTGGTTCAACATTCCGACTTTCGGGCACGCTTGATAGTGGTAAAAGTTATGTGATTGTTCATAAGCTGGCCACATCCGATTTATTGAATAAAGCAAATCTCGTTACCGATTCATTGCTTCAATACAATGGGAACGATGCTATTGCATTGGTTCGTAGCGGTGTAACCATCGATATGGCCGGTCAGGCCAATGCCGGTGCTGATGTGATGTGGGGTGAAAATCTGACACTTCAACGTATCGAATCAATTACTCATCCTTCGTCGGTATTTAATCCTTCTGAATGGCGTACACTTCCAATTGATTCCTATTCTATGCTTGGAAATCATGTAATGACTTTTGGTGTCGGAAACCCTGTATATATTGTACAGAATGTATTTACGGGTCTGAATACCAGTTATCCGATTCAAAATCTGACACCCGGGAACAGTTATACCTACAGCGTTGAATCCATGCGTTCGGGAGTCATTGCTCCGGCCATAAATACCATGCAGTTACACACTTCGGCACTTGATATTCCTGAAATTTCGGATGCCACTAATGTTCAGTCTAATCAGTTTACTGCCAATTGGGGAGCTTCACCCTATGCATCGGGCTATTTGCTGAACCTGTATAAAGTAAGCGGACAGGCCGATACCACCGAAGTGGAAGGATTTAATAATGTAGGAACAAACGGGATACCACTTCCTACCGGTTGGACAGGTACTGCAAGTGGAAATTATACCACCACAGCAAGTACAGGGATTGCTACACCTTCAGTTGCTTTTAAAAACGCCAAAGAATGGTTACAGACCAAAACATATCTTCATCCTGTTTCAAAACTAAGTTTCATGTATCGGTTTGCAACTTATGTTGCAGGAGCTTCTTTGCTGGTTGATGGACAAAGTAATGGAAACTGGATTCGAATTGACAGTCTAATTTGCAAAAACAACACAAAAATTACTCAAACCTATAGTTTTGATAAAACACAAGCATTACAAGCTTTCAAATTTACATTTAATAAAATGCCGGGGGGTAACCTTGCACTGGATGATGTTTCAGCAACATATGGAAATCAGGATACGGTTTTTGTGCAAAAGAATCTGGCAGTAACTGCCAATTCAGCGGTTGTATCGAATCTGGCAGATAATACGCAGTATTATTATGAGGTTCGTGCCACACTGGGTTCATCGGTTTCAGGAGTTTCTGAAACCATTGGAGTGCATACACTGGTAAAGACCCAAGTGGCAGATTTAAATGCAACTTCCATCAGAATTCTATCCCAAAAGCAACAGCTCAGTATTTCCGGCTTGCGCGGCGACGAAACTGTTCAGATTTATTCGCTTACAGGCATTTGTCTGTATCAAACGAAAGCTACTTCGGCAAACCTGAACATAGCATTCCGGCATCAGGGTATTTTTATTGTAAAAGTTCAAAATGCAGTGTATCAGTTTACAGGGAAGATTATAAACTAAATTACTGTTTCACAAATTTATAGTACACATTGCTGCCAACCGATAGAATTCTGAGAAAATAAATACCGGCAGGTAAATTCCGAACATCAATTTTGTTTTCAGCGGATAACTGGTTCTTTTGCAACCATCTGCCGCTGACATCGTTAATCTGAACACTTGTATTTACCGCAATTCCATTTAGAATAATATAATCGGTAGATGGATTTGGATATAACTTCAGATCGGAAGTTTCAGGGTTTGAAACGTCTGTATTGCCCGTAAAATGAGCAATTTCACCATAATCACCAGAAATCCAACCATTATTTTCGTCCCAGAAAACTACATTGAAAATATCATATTGAAATGGCGATTCTATCTTTGTCCAGAAGCCACCACTATTGGTGGTTTTTAAAATAGTTGGTCCTCCCGGGGTATTAGGTATGCTGCTACTTATAAAGCACACATTGGAATTTAATGCAAAAACTGCTTTGTTTGTTGCGTTTGAAGCCAGATCAAGGTTGCTAAGACTTGTCCAGTGTGCCCCTCCATCAGTTGTGTTCATTACTAGTCCATTATATCCTACAATCCACCCATGAAGGGCATCTGAGAAATGGATGGCATGTACCGTACCAACATTAGTTGCTTGTGTTGTCCAGCTTAGGCCTCCATCGGTTGTGTGAAGTATATCTGTATTCATACCTATGGTTGATGCAGAAGCGCCGAACATCCAGCCATTCAGTGCATCTACAAAATAATAAAATCCACCGACAGGATTTGTTACTCCATTAATTACGTCCCAATTTGTACCGCCATTTGTTGTTTTGTAAATTTTAAAACTTCCATAAAGTGCATTGTAAACGGATGCCCAACCGGTATTATTATCGGCAAACTGTACTTGCATTCCACAGTCGCCACTTGCTGACAGGTCTTTTTGATAAATTGACAGGTATAATCCACCCGAACCATCAGATAGCGTGTTAACTCCAAGACTTTTATCTGCACTTAAAAATCCATTGGCATCAGAACTTCCAAAACCGGTAAGAGTTCCATCAGATGAAATTGAAATAGAACTTGTTACATCGGACAATGCAACATTATTTCTCACCATTTTTGTTGCTGATATGCTTCCGGATGCATTTATTTTATACTGACAATGTACCCAGGCTGATGACGAACTACCAATTGTTAAACCATGTAATTGCCATATTCCTACCAAATCGGCTGCTGAATAAGTTGTTGTGGTTACTTTCTTCTGAAGCACCTTCAGGCAATAGCTCCCATTTTGTGACTGAGTCAGGTAAATAGTTTGTTTATCGGCACTCAAAAAACCATTTATATCTGTTCCACTGGAAGTAAGAATACCGGCAGATGTTAATGATAACGAAGTGGCACTGCTAAATTGAGTGTTATTCGGTGCAAATCCGTTTACGGAACCAACTCCGGTAGCATCCAGAACAATTGTTCCGTATGTCCACATAGCATTACTTTGTGAATGAATGGAGTGCATTTGCCAGGTTCCCTGCAAATCGGCAGTTGAATAAACCGTTGAAGGATTTACTTTTTGCCAGACTACAAGGTTATACCCTCCACTACCATCGGTTTGAGTAATTATCATCGTCTTTTTATCGGCACTCATAAAACCATCCATATCGGTGCCTGAAACTGTGAATCTACCTCTTGAAGAAATATTAAACTGTGTGGTTGAATTTCTTGTGGTTATTTGTCCCTGATTATTTGTAGTTGTAGAGCTTGAACTTCCGTCTGATGCAATAGTTGTACTTCCATAAGCCCAACCATTAAAAACATTGAGATCATTCGGATTATCTATAAATAAAGCATGTATTTGCCATGTTCCCACCAAATCGGCAGCACTGTAAGTTACTGAAGCCACCTGTTTTGGGAAATCTTTCTTAGTCCAGTTTGTTCCCCCATTCGCCGTTTGGTACAAAGTTGCTCCATTAGGATCGTTTAAACTGCCATACGTTTTTAATGCCCAACCGTGAGTTGCATTCGGCCAACTCATAGTTAATCCAACATCCGAAGGATTACTCATGGATGTATCAGCAGGAAATGGTGTAACCACATTCCATTGAGCACCTGCATTGGTGGTGTGAAGCAAGCTACCGCTTTTACCACATGCAATCCAACCTTCAGTTGCACTGACAAATTGCATTTTCCCTAGAATTTCTGTTCCCAACGGACTGGTTTGAGTTGTCCATTGCGCTAATACTGTTTCAATATTAGCAAAAATAAAAATGGAAGTGAAAATAGTAATTATGTAAAGCTTTTTCATAATCTTTTTATCCGGGTTTACCGTGCTGACACCGCACTTCGTTGGAAGTTTCGTAGTTTCTTATTAATATGCTTACATGCTTTTATTTATCATTTGTGCTTGTTGGAATATATATGTTTTGATAATACTGCAAAATACCAGGTCATTCAATTCTATCGTTGAATAATTAACCGTTGGTTTTTGCTAATGTCATTTGTCTTGATTGAAATAATATAGATTCCATTTGCCAGCTTACTTGTATCGAATGCTTCATTTGTGCTTATTGGTTTCGAAATCAAGAATTTTCCATTCAGATCTGAAATTGTCATAAGGGCAATACCTGTAAAGCCATTTAAGCTAAAACTATTGGCAACTGGGTTTGGATAGATAAACGGTTGTTGGTCATTAATTATCTTTTCAAATCCGTTTATATCCGATGTAACTCCGCTTCCGCTATTTCTTGAGCCCACCCATGTGCCGGTTAAGGTTTGAGGCCACAAGCTATTTGTGAAACTGATAGAATAGGTACCATTTGCTTTCCCATTCGCTCCCACACCCGTTATAGAGAGAGTATAAGCGGAGGTTGAATTATTTGTTGTCTCTGTTGCAGTACCTTGTATTGTAAAGGAAAGATTTGTAGCATTGAAACTTACCAATCCGGTACGGGGAGTTGAATCTATAATTGTGGGATGATTTCCATTCATAACCCAAGATTTAGTAGTTGTTGTTATTACTCCATCAGAACTTTTTTCAAATAGATGGTTGAAATAATTTGATGAACTATTGTCCATAATTTCCGTCCAGTCTTCGATTGCAACAATTGTTGAAGAGTTGCTTTCCACAGTTTTTGATACATAAGAGTTTGATTGACCAAGGGCATAAGTAATTGTAAAAACAATGAATGCCACAATAAGAATTGTAAACTTTTTCATTTTTTTCGTCGGAGTTTAGCGTGCTGACACCGCACTTCAAAATAATTATATCAATTACAATCAGGAGAAGGAAAAAAGTAATAAAAAGAGTTCACAAAGA
>Ga0118677_10010784_pt1 | contig 13870 bp, 8 predicted proteins | sample AliMusrvi5mmetaG_FD_86154 | JGI IMG/M metagenome (GOLD analysis project Ga0118677, IMG submission 86154) | reverse complement strand
TTCTTGGGCTCCCCTCGACGGGGCTGCACACGAATGGATTCTCACTGGCGCGGCGCGTGCTGGGCGACCTTGACTGGAACAGCCTGCTTGATGAGAAGACATCGATTGGCGATGCCTTGCTCGCCGTCCACCAATCCTATCTGGCCCCGGTGCGGCAGTTGTGGGCAGCGGGCATCCACATCAAAGGCATGGCGCACATCACCGGCGGCGGATTCGTTGACAACCTGCCCCGCATCCTGCCCGCAGGAATCGGCGCGGTCATAGAGCGGGGGACATGGCCTGTATTGCCGATTTTCAAGCTCATCAAACGAACTGGTCAGATTGAAATGGATGAGATGTTCCACGTCTTTAACATGGGATTAGGAATGTTGTTGGTGATCTCTCCTGAAGAAGCGCCACAGGCTACAGCCTCTCTGGGATCGGGGATGTACCAGATCGGTCACACTATTGCCGGTAATCGCGAAGTTTCGATCAAGTAAGCGCAATGCACACCCAAAGGGATTCAGAGCAATATGAGCATTATGACCAATGAACTCGCCCACACTGGGCGCAAGAGGATCGTCGTCCTGATTTCAGGATCAGGAACCAACCTGCAGGCCATTCTCGATGCCGCACAGATCGGCGAGATTGACGCCGAAATCTCCCTGGTAGTATCCAATCGCAAAGCGGCATTCGGATTGATCCGCGCCGAACAGTCCGGCGTGCCGACACTCTACTTCCCACTCAAACCCTACCGCGTCGCCGGCAAAAGCCGCGAGGACTATGATACCGATCTCACCACCGCCTTAACACAGCACAATCCGGATCTGATTGTGCTTGCGGGTTGGATGCACGTCTTCAGCGCTATCTTCTTCCAGCAATTTTCCGGCAAGGTGATCAATCTGCACCCCGCGCTTCCCGGCGCCTTCGCAGGGACAGAGTCGATTCATCGCGCATTTGAGGCGTGGCAGCGGGGTGAAATAACGCACAGCGGTTGTATGGTGCATTACGCCGTTCCGGAAGTCGATGCAGGGGCGGTGATTGCGCAGACTGTGGTTGCCTTCAACCCGGATGACACACCCGAGTCATACGAGACGCGCATGCACGCTGCCGAGCATCGTTTAATAGTGGCTGCTATTCAGAAGGTGCTGGCATTGACCTAAGGGTCAATATCAAAGGTTATTCCGTTCTCATAACGCTCGTCGAGGGCAGGGAGAAGTTGCTGGGTGGCGCTATCGTACACAACCACTGTGCCATGCAAGAGGCCTGCGTAGCCGCCTAACACGAGCGGGTGCCGATCCATCACGCGCGACCCGCGAATCCACTTCAGCGTGGGGAGTGCGCCCAATGCGGGCGCCCCATCGTGGGCGCCGCTATAGCCGTCGCCGCTGACACGCGCCGACACGATGTAATCCGTGGTCAATGGTTTCGCGGCGATCCAGATCATGTCCACTTTCAACTGGCTGCCCTCGCGCTGAGTCGACACCGCCGTTAATACCATCTGGTCTACAAACGCGATGTACCGCTCCGTGGCTGTCCCATCCGGTATGGCGAAGGTTTGCTGTGGATCGCTCCCCAAGGGATTCATTGCTTTGAATCCCTTGGGGAGCGCACTGCTGACCACGCGCAACCCCACCGCAGGCGCGATATCGTGGATCAGCGTGATGTACCCCGGCTTTCCTTCGGTGGCGGGCAACCCCTGTGGCGGGCTTAGCAAGTCGCCAGCAGCGCTCTGGATACTGATCGTAACCGGTCGCGACGGTAGTTGCCAGTGCGTCATCAACCGCCATTTACCGGGGATGCCGGTGTCATAGTCCACGCCCACCAGCACTGCGCCAGCAGGAAATGGTTGTGCCAGTGGGTGTTGGGTCAGCGGGGATTGTGCAGCCGGTGAGATATGAACCATCGCAACGAGATTACGAGCAATATCCGTCGCGGCAAGCGTCACAAACTTGCCTGATTCCGTCCGATAGGCGCCAACAAGCACCTCATACATACCTGGCGTCAGATCGAGCGGAATACCCAGCCGCACCTGCCTCGACTGCCAGACATCAACCTCCCCTTGTGGATCGAGCTGTATATCTGCATTCGCCGCCAGACGCCCGTCGCTGCGCATGATGCGCACCGTGAGCGCTTCATTTGCCTTTGCAGGCTCACGAGCCCGCCAGGCGACGTTGATGTCCAGTGCTTGACCCACTGACACATCCTGCGACAACAGCGTCAGTCCCGCCGCTTCGATCCGGTTGTCAAAGAGACGCATCCCTTGCAATCCAGGCGTGCCAGTGGCGTCTGGCTGGATATCACGCGGCAGCCGTAATTCCCAGAGCCCTGGTTGCAGCATGGGGAACGCCCCTAGCCCCCGTGCAGTATATTCGGCTGCGTAATAACTCGTCGCGTACGTTGGTCCATGCCCCAAAGCGGCAACGGCCTGGTCGGCAAAAGTGTCGGCATAAGGTTGCGCCCCGCGTGGATAGACATATTCCACTCGCACGTCACGGCGCACCGCCTCAATGTCCTGTAAAGCCCACATCGGCGTGGCCTGATGCCATTGCGCCATGATCACCGCGCCTGGTGGAACTGCCGCGAGCGCACCAGATGCAGATGCGCGTGTGCTTGTATCAGCACTCAACGCCACAAAACTGGGATATCGTTCCCATGCGTCGCGAAAGAGAAAGACGCCGCAGAGCAACAAGAGTGTCCCCAGTACGGCCAAATGCGCATAGGCGATTCCAAAGGGATTCAGTGCATTGTGGATTTCATGACGCAACCGGTTTGTGATTGCTCTCCCAATGGGATTCAGAGCAATGCCCAGCCGGCAGATGACGGCATACAGGGCGACGCCGCCACGCCCGAGCAGAACGCATAGAATCACCCACGAGGGCATCGCGTATTCAACCGTCTGCGGAGCGCGATAAGTGATCGTGATAAACGTATGCACTATAAACGCCGCGACAAGTGTGATGTCAAAACTGCGGCGCCGCGCCAGCAATGCGAACGTGCCCAGCGCCATCAATGCCAGGATTGGCGGGCTGAACTCGAACTGGAACAACGCCGGGAGGATCGCCAGGCGGTCAAACAGATATTCCGGCGCGGCGAATGCCAGCATGTCGCCGGCGAAACCGCGCGCGAAGATGTGAAACAAAAGACCATCGAGCGTCGTGAGGTTGCCAGGGGCAAACCGGGCCCGGGCGGCATCGCGCAACGGTAGATATAACCACACCACTTGTGTCGCAATCAGGCACAGGCCCGCCGGGGCAAGTGTTCGAAGCGGTAATTTGCGACGAATAATGATGATCACCACGAGCGCGCTCATAATCGCGCCAACGAACACAAGCGAGACGTGATGCCCCACTCCGAGACCTAGCGCACAGGCAAACAGGCATAGCGCTCGCACTGTTGGCCTCGACGCCCCACGATGGGCGCCACGGGTATACACCAATGCAAGCGCGAAGATCATCAGTGCGGTGAAGAACGCTGTCAAGCTGCGGATATTCGTCGTCGTCGCCTGCGCCCAGAAGGTCGTGCTCGTGCCCAGCGCAACGGCTGCGACCAACCCAAAAGGAATGCCCAACCCTACCGCCAGCTTCAGAGTTCCCTTATCATTGCCTTGAATCCCTTGGGGATCACCAGCGCCCGCGTCCGCGGTGAGGATCTGCACCGTCAAGCTGACCAGCAGCAAAGTGGCAGACGATGCGATGACAGACAGGAATGAGATGCGCGCATAGGGCGATCCAATCGGAATCTGCGCGAACAACCAGCCCAGCATAGTGAACAGCGGATAACCCGGCGGGTGCGGGATGCCCAGCGTATACGCCGCAATCTGAAACTCCCCGCTATCAGCGGGCTGAACATCGCGATTCAGCGTCGATGTATAAAGAAGAACCGCGCCGATGCACAGCAGCATCTGAAGCGCGATATTGATCCATAGTGCAGAATCCCTGTGGGGCTGAATTCGTTTACTCTCTGATCTCATACACGGTTCATCCGCTTTGCGTCGCCTTAACGGCCTGCCATCTCAAAGGGATTCAGAGAAATCATGCGGTTAAAGACCGCCAGCGTTTCGAGAGCAGTGCGTTGCCAGGTGAATTGTGCAGCCCGCAGCAGTCCACGCTGGCGCAGTCGATCGTACAGCGTATCCTCAGTGCAAATGGCTATCAGCGCGCCAGCCATGCGCCGGGCGTCATTAGGCTCAGTCAGCATGGCTGCGTTGCCAACCACTTCCGGGATACTCGATGCATTGCCCGCCACGACCGGCGTCCCGCATGCCATAGCTTCGAGCACCGGCAACCCAAATCCCTCATAAATGGATGTAAAGAGGAAGCAGCGCGCGAGCGCATACAGCGCGGGCTTGTCCTCCTCAGGCACGCGACCAATCAGTCGCACTTCATTGCCAGCAAACTGCATTTCCTCCAGCATCTTCCCCAGGGTCATCGCCCGCCCTTCGCGTGAATACACGGGCGTGTCGGCGTCCCCTGTAATCAGTAACGGGAACTCCTCGCCGATCGTATCGACACACCAGCCATAGGCCTGCAGAAGGGTTTCGATATTCTTACGACGGTCAAAACTGCCCAGGTAGAAAATGTAGGTATCGGGGAGATCGTAACGCTCGCGCACGCGCTCCATCTCTTCGGATGGAATCGCCGGCGTGTAACGCGGTTCGACCGCCAGCGGCACACTGGTTACCGTGGACTCATTCACAGGCAGCAGGCGCAATATATCGTTGCGACTGTGCTCAGAATCGGTCAGTATCGCTGTGGCGCTCGCGCTGGATGACCGCACCAGTGACGTATACAAGCGCTGTAGCGCGCCGCCGCGATATTCGGGCAGCGCCAGCGGAATGACATCATGGACGGTGACAGCCACCGGCGCGCGACACTCGAACGGCGGCGCCCAGTACGGCACAAAAGCGATGTCCGCGCCCATCTTCGCAGCAGCGCGCGGGAACTCGACCTGCTCGAACCACACCTTACTGATGTCGCTGCGCGCGCGCGGCGTGACGAGACGAATATCAATCGCGCTCGATACCTCGCGCAAAGCGTCAACCAGGTTGCGCGCGTATTGGCCGCTCCCCGTGTTGGGCTGATCATAAAACCAGGCGTTCAATGCAATCCGCATCATTGCTCTAAATCTCTTTGAGACTGTTACAATCTTACACGCACGCAGACAACCGGGGTAATTCAAAGAAAATGCCTGAAGACAACATCCAACAACGCATGTCAATCGGGGTGCTGATGCGCCTCGCGCGCGAGAACGCGGGACGCACTCAGCGCGAATGCGCCGCCTGTCTGGGAGTATCCAGCGCCAGACTCGCCAAATACGAGGAGGGCATGCTGGAACCCAGCCTGGTAGACCTTGAGTTACTGGCGCACTTTCTAAGCATCCCCGTGCAAAACCTCCTCGATGAAACTGCCGCCGGGAGAATGACCCACGCGCACAGGGACCTCAACCTCGCAGAAACCGCGCGCGTGCGCGCGTTAATCATCGGCACGCGCCTGCGCCAGGCGCGCCTGAATCGACATGAGAAACTGAAGACGACAGCCGAAGCAGTCGGTCTATCGCCCGCCAGTTTGAAGAACTACGAACTTGGCAGGCGACCGATTCCGATCACTGTGCTCGCGATGCTGTGTGCGCGCCACGAGATCACCGTCGAGTCATTGCTCGACATTGGCTTTGGCACACTGGGCGAAGCGCAGCAACGCAACATGCAGATGCAGGATTTCGCCAATCTGCCCGCTGATATCCGCGACCTTGTGACGCATCCTGACTCGCTTCCGTATCTCCGAACGGCGTTGCTGTTGCGCAACCTGCCGGCGCAGGAGCTGCGCGACGCCGGCAGCGCGCTGCTTTCACTCACATCAACAACAAAGGAATAGGAAAGTATGAAGTATGCGCTATTTGAGGATGTAGTACGTGCCCTTCTTTTCGCCAATGCGCATGAGAATGCCTTTTTCAACCATATCGACCAGGTCGGTGCGCAACGTCTCCGGGGTGACGTCGGGACACAGGTTCTGATAATCGCGATTGGTGATCCGCCCGTGGTCACGGATATGCTGCAATGAGCGCGCCTGCCGTTCATTGACAGTCAGTCCCTCTGGTGTAGTGATCGGTTGTGAAACCGAGAAGTGTCCCCGGCGATCGCGTTGGTTTGACAGAACGACAGAGAAGCTGTATGTAGTGGCGTTAAACTTCGGCGGTGGATGTCCATAGGCGGTCATTTCCTCGATCATGCGATCGATTCCAAGACCCAGCTCTTCGATGTAACCCCACTGAAACAGCCCTTGCACCAGTCTGGGGTTGCGCGAGAAGTGTTCCTCAATGATGTTGTCGAGTGTGATGTATCCCGCCAGCCCGCCGGGTGAAACGATCTCCATGCGGTCAGAGAACTTGCGAATCTCGATGCGGCGACCGCGTGTGCGATAGTCACGATGGCAAACGGCATTCACCAGCGCTTCGCGCACGGCGTATTCAGGATATTCGAGCACTTCCTGGCGCTCCAGGCCTGTCACGACCGCTCCGACGCGCATCTCCTCCAGCACGACCCGCCATGAAGTCTCGATCACGCGCGCCAGCGGGCCGTTAATCTCTTCACGCCGGCCATAGCCAAATGCGCCGCCATCGGCGCGGGGTTCCGTGCCGGGGAACTTCACAAAGACCACCCCGCTCTGCGGCATGAACGCCTGCGGGTTGCGCCCGAACAACAAGACACCCGCGACCGTCGGCTGCCCATGGCTATCCAGCGCCCCCATCTCGCGAAGCATATGTTGCCTGTCAACAGTCACTTTGCGGCGGGTTCTTTCCTCGCGTTTGGCAATATATTCCGTGATGATGGCTGGATCGAGATCATCCAGCGACGCGCCTGGCATAGCCTCCGTTTCATAATCCTCTGTGGCTTTACTCGTAGCCAAGTGGCGTATCTCATCGCCGCGCAACGGCCGGTTCTCCCCGCCAACGCGCACCAACATGCGTCCATCCGCAAGTGTATGCAGTTCAGTGCTTCTCGGGACGCGGATCACCAGCGCAGGGCCGCCCGTGCTGCTATCCGCCTCATCGAGAAATGCGCGCACTGGCGGACGGCATTGCTCCACGGCCATCCGCAAAACGTTCTCCACGTCTTCGGGTTCGGCGTGCATCGTCTCCTTCCCGCGCTCATCAAAGCCAAGCACCACCGTGCCGCCGTCGCTATTCGCAAAAGCGACCAGTGTCTCCGCGATCCGCATCGAATCGAGATCGGGCAACATTGCCAGTAATTGCGTGGACGCGCGTGGGTTTGCCATTGCTCTGAATCCTTTAGAGATAAGGTGTAGTCTCGCCGACTTGATAATCAAGCCGGCGCGTTTGATGGCTCTGTTTGCGCCACGTCCGCGAGACGGGCCACGCCGGCGACGCTGTCACCGTCGCGGAGATTTATAAGCCGCGTCCCTCTGGTCGAACGTCCGCTCTGCCTTATCTCACTGACCTTCTGGCGCAACGCTACGCCGTTTGCGCTGATGATCGTAATCTGGTCGGTAGGCTGCACAATCCGGGCGGCCATCAATAACCCTGTGGTGTCCAGTGAACCACTCATCGTGCGCACACCGCTGCCGCCGCGACCTTTCGGCGGGTATTCTTCCATGTGCGTGCACTTGCCATATCCGCGCTCCGTAACAATCAGCAACGCGCCATCTCTTTCTACGCTTTCCATGCCTGCAATATAGTCGCCATCGCGTTTCAATCGCATCGCGCGCACGCCAGATGCAGTGCGTCCCATGCAGCGAACCAGCGCTTCGTTAAACCGGAGCGCCTGTCCCTGCGCCGTTACCAGGATCAACTCGCCATTACCAGGGGTCAAACGCACATAGTTCAACTGATCGCCTTCGTTGAGGGACATACAGATCAGCCCGCTGCTGCGGATGCTGACAAATGCGCTTAACGCCACACGCTTGATGCGGCCTTTCAGTGTGCACATGGCGACTGTCGGAGTGGTCGGGCTGGTGGCGGTGACCGTCTCCATGACAGGCTCAGGGGTTTCAGAAACCTGAGATTCGCCTTCGCTTTCCTCGGCGACCAGGCCAATGTCATCTTCGACAATCTCGGCTTCATCTGACGGCGCCTCATCTTCGCTGGCAGCTGCAATCACCATCATCTCTTTTGAGATCGGCAACGCCGCCGTGATGCGTTCTCCATCCCCGATAGAAATGAGATTGCTCACAAACGTCCCCTTGCTCGCGCGATCGGCTTCAGGAATCTGGTAAGCCTTCAGGGCGTATACCTTGCCCTTATTGCTGAAAAACAACACCGTATCGTGCGACCGCGCTGACAGCAGGAAGATCACTTCGTCTTCGCCAGTGGTCTGCATTCCGTTTACGCCGCGCCCGCCCCTGGCCTGAGCCCGATACGCGTCGCTGGGCGTCTGTTTGATGTAACCCTTCTGAGTCAACGAAATGAGCACGCTCTTATCAGCGATTAATTCCTCATCTTCGAAGCTCTCGCGCGCATCCAGCATGATGCGCGTCCGTCGCTCGTCCCCATACTTGTCGGCCAGTTTCAGCATATCGGCTTTGACGATCGCGAGGATCTTCAGCGGACTGGCGATCAGGTCTTCAAGGTAAGCGATGGTTTTCAGACACTCGTTATATTCATCCTCGATCTTCTGGCGCTCCAAGGCTGCCAGGCGACGCAATTGCAGATCGAGAATGGCCTGTGCCTGAAGCACGCTGAGGTTGAAACGCGCGACCAACTGGTTGCGGGCGTCTTCGGTGCTCTGCGACGCGCGTATCACGCGTATGACTTCATCCATGAAGTCGAGGGCGATGCGCAGTCCCTCAAGGATATGAGCGCGCGCGCGCGTGCGCGCCAAATCAAATTCCGAGCGCCTGCGGATAATCTCGCGCCGATGCTCGATGAAGATCGTCAGAGCGCGCTTCAGTCCCAACAGACGGGGCTGACCGTCGACCAGCGCCAGAATCTGAGCACCAAACGTGGACTGCAACGCGGTGTATTTATACAGGCGGTTCAGCACGCGGTTTGGCTGCGCCCCGCGACGCAATTCGATCACCACGCGCATGCCGCGCCGGTCGCTCTCGTCGCGCAGGTCGCTGATCTCATCGATGCGCCCATCACGCGCCAATTCAGCGATGCGCTCGACGAGCATCGCCTTGTTCACCTGGTATGGCAACTCAGTGATGATGATCATGTATCGCCCGCCGCGCATCTCCTCGATGCCTGCCACACCGCGCATCACGAGGCGCCCGCGACCGGTGGCGTACGACTGCAGTATGCCCTCACGCCCGATGATCAGTCCGCCGGTCGGGAAATCCGGCCCTGGCACAAACGCCATCAAATCATCCAGCGAGACATCCTCGACGGTTTCCCAGTGATCAATCAGGTAGGCAGCGGCGCCGCACAACTCGGTGAGGTTGTGCGGTGGGATATTCGTCGCCATGCCCACTGCAATACCTGTGGATCCATTCAGCAGCAGGTTCGGCAATCCAGCGGGCAACACGGCTGGCTCCTGCAGCGTGCCGTCGAAGTTGTCGGTCCAGTCAACAGTGTCTTTTTCGAGATCAGAAAGCAATTCCTCAGACACCTGCGAGAGACGCGCTTCGGTGTAACGCATCGCAGCAGGTGGATCGCCGTCGACGCTGCCGAAGTTTCCCTGCCCGTCCACAAGCATATATCGGATCGAGAAATCCTGCGCCAGGCGCGCCATAGCTTCATAGACGGATGAGTCGCCATGCGGGTGATATTTACCCAGCACATCACCGACAATGCGCGCTGACTTGCGATATGGGGTGTTCGAGCGCACACCCGTGTCATGCATCACGAACAGGATGCGCCGCTGGACGGGTTTGAGACCGTCGCGGGCATCGGGCAATGCGCGCGCCACAATAACGCTCATCGCATAATCAAGGTAGGCGCCGCGCATCTCGTGATCGATATCGACGTCGCGTATACGGCCAAACGGCGACTCTACCTGGGGCGCGGACTCACCAGCGGCGCGATTAGACTCACTGCTCGACTCAGATTCGGTTTCATTGATGTGACCATTGGGAACGGCATTCTGTTCGTCATTCCCATCAGACACAATCCCACCAGGATTCTCACTCACTTAAGGGTTACTCCGTCATTGGCTTTGATTCCAGCGCGCGATACGCGTCGGAACCGGCGCTTTCCGAGGTTTTTATTTCACTTAATTATACGTCGCAAAGCGTTTGAACTATCTGCGCGGCAGCAATAACCGCCGAGAAAAAGCCTTGTAAAAGGCCTTGTTTTATTGCATTGCATCCCTATTGGGAAGGTAATTGGTATTGCGTCGCAACAACTCCATGCAACTCCCTGCGCGATGCAACGGTCATATGTGTATCGAACCAGGCGCGCACCATTCCACGCCCATCCCACATCGTTGATTCAGACTCGATCAGCCAGATATGCGGGGCGCGCTCGGTCAACGGTTTCAGCGCTGCTGTGACGTCATCCGGCGTCGCGCCGCCATTGGTAAACGGGGCTTCGATCAATCGATCGCGCAAACCATCGATCGTCCGCAATCCGTCGGGGGCAAGCGGCCCGCCCTCGAGCGGGGCCAGTGGCTTGAAGAACGGCAGATAGTATTCGAACGCGTATCTGGTATATGGAATCTGGAACACAAACAGGTCGCCTGGCTCCATGGCTGATGCCACATATTGCGACATCGCGCGAACATCAGGACGGATGGGATAGACCACCTGCGAGGCGAAACCAATCAGGCTGATGCCGCTGACCATCGTGAACAACACCACCGTCACCATTGGCAAGGCGCGGCGTAAACCAGCAATGCCTCGAGCGACCAGAATAATCAGCGCAGGCGCACACCATAGGAGGTAACGCGGTTCAAACACCGGGGCGCGCGTCGAGATAAGTTGCGTCAGCACCGCTGGCACAAGCGCCCAGCCCAGTAAACCAATCGCTGTTTGTCTCTCGCTCAATTCTGGTGTTGGCGCCGCAGCTGCCCTACGACGGATGATAGCGCCGAAGAAACCAATCAATGCGACGCCGCCGCTCGTGAGTATCCCAAGGAGCGGGAAAGACGCTGGGATGTTGGGCAGAAAAGTGTCGCTCACGCCCACTGACCAGTTGTAGAGCAACTTCACCATCATGACATCCAGCGTGTAAAAGTCATGTCCTGTCGCGCTGCCAGCGATCAGCGTTGGCAACTGCCATATTGCCAGTGGGATATAGGGCAACGTACACGCGCCGAACGCGATCAGCGCCCCGCGCCAGTGAATTCTGGCGCGCGAATACCAGACAAAACAGAATATCACCGCCACACTCATAAACAAAGGCGATAACAGGTGCACGTAATAGGCCAGACTGACTGCGGCGACGAAAACGACCCACCACCGCGCGCCCTTTCCATCGATTGCCTTTCTGAGCGCATAGATCGCCAGCACCAACAGCATGGGCTGCAACGAATACATTTTGCCCTCGCCGCTATACCAGATCAAGACAGGTGATATCACCGCCAGCCACAGCGCAACAATCGCGGTCTGCCGGTTGATCAGACGCTTGCTCAATGTATAGATCAATGCAGTCTCGATCACGCCAAAGATCAGCGAAAAGAAACGCAGACTGAAGTCGTTCGCGCCGGCAAGCCATAACCAGGCGCGCATGAGCAACAGATAGAGCGGGCCGTTTAATCCGTTGCGCGACAGGTTTCCGAGCAGATCCGCGATTGGCGCAGACGCCATGCGGATGACGTCGACCTCATCGCGCCACAGACTCTCGCCATTGAGGAAAGCAATTCGGAGCGCAAACGCTGCAAAGATCAATATGACCGGCATAACGGGTATGTGTGGCATGCCTGGCATGCCTGACGGCACACGCCCCACACGCCCCATGGCGTGGCCGTCTGTCTGTTGACTGATCTTCACCGTCTCTCGCGTCGCCGCATCGGGCATATTGGTTAATCCTCTCGTGTCTACGTTTGAACTCACACCGGATTGTATAATCCTATTGCGCCTGTACCCATAGGATATTGCAGTCGTCAGTCGCAAATCTTAACCAGTATTAAACGATCATTAATCGATCAATGGCAGACGTACTTCCTCCCCATAGCGCAGAAGCCGAAGAGGCTGTTCTGGGTTCACTATTAATTGACCCGATCGCCGCGCCGCGCATTGCCGCGTTCCTTAAAGCAAACGATTTCTACGTTGTAAAGAACGGCTGGATCTATCAGGCATTGCTCGCCCTGGGTGAAAAAGCCGACATGCTGACGATCTCCGCTGAGTTGGCGCGCAATAACCTGCTCGATGAAATCGGCGGCGAGAGTTACCTCGCTCAACTGACAGCCAGCGTGCCAACAGCGCTCAACATTGAAGCTTATGGGCACATTGTTGAAGATTTTGCTTTGCGCCGCCGCATGCTCAACGCGGCAAGCGATGTGGCCAAGCTTGCGTATGACCAGACGGTCACGATCGAGCAGGTCATCCAAAAGAGCGAGGCAACGATCTTTGGCGTATCAGACCAACGCTCCAGCGGTCAAATGGCTCCCATCCGCAAGGTCGTGGATGAGTTCTTCGAGCGCATAGAGTATCTGCACGAGCACAAGGACGAACCTCTGGGTATCCCAACAGGTTACCCCGATCTCGACAAGCTCACCGGAGGACTGCAGAAAGGCGACCTCATCATCATCGCGGCGCGCCCGGGCGTTGGCAAAACGTCGCTGATGAACAACATCGGTTATCACGCCGCCTTCAGACACCGCCAGCGCGTCGCGATCTTTACGCTGGAAATGAGCAATGAGCAACTCGTCCAGCGCTTTGTCGCCTCTGAGACCGCCATAGATTCGCAACGCTTGCGCGTCGGCGACCTGCGCGATGATGAGTGGGGCGCTTTGACGAAGGTCTGCATGCAAATGGCCGACCTGTACATCTTCCTGGATGACACGCCGTCGCTCTCACCACTCGACTTGCGCGTGAAGTCGCGCCGCATCTACCAGGAATACGGGTTAGATTTGATCATTGTCGACTACCTGCAACTGATGCAGGGCGAAAACGGCAGCCGTTCGGATAACCGCGTGCAGGAGATTTCTTACATCTCACGCGCGCTGAAGGGGATTGCGCGCGAACTCAAGGTTCCGCTGATCGCTGGCAGCCAGCTCTCGCGCACAGTGGAACAGCGCAGCGATAAGCGACCCATGCTCAGCGACTTGCGCGAATCCGGCAGCATCGAGCAGGACTCCGATATCGTGGCGTTTATCTACCGCGATGAAGTCTACAATCCTGACACCGAATTCAAAAACATCGCTGAGATCAGCGTTGCAAAGAACCGCAACGGACCGACCGGCAAGGTGAACCTGTTCTTCGACAAACACCTGACCTCATTTAAAAATCTGTCGAAAGAGAAAATACAGCTCTGATATGCTCGACGAATTTATACAACACACCCTCGCGCAGATCGACGACCTGGCCGAACTGAAAGTGAGCCTGGTCGCGATGCGCCTCCTGGAACTCAAGAACTCGGAGAGCGCGTCCACCACCCAGCGCGAACTTGGACAACTGCCGGCGCTGCGCCAAGGTCTTGGCTTTGCGCCGCAGATCGCGTTGGAATCCGCGCTCAAGCGCGCCGTCATGCGCGGCACACTCATCTACAGCGCTGCGCCATCACTCGACGAGCCGCGCTATTTCCTGAATACACCGGCGGGCTGTCGCGCCGTAGACGCCATCGAACTGGCTGACCAGCATCGTGGCGATGCAACACCCGCGTCAACCGCGCATCCGACTGCCGAGACACTCTCGGCCATCAGTCGTGAGATTGAGCGCCTTGAAATGATCGAGGCCTACCCCGCCTCCGTAGCGGCTGAAGGCGCTCACCGTCAGCGCGAGGGGGGGAAGGGCGTAACGCGAACTGGCGAGCCGGAATTGCTCCTTGTCGAAGC
>Ga0118677_10010783_pt1 | contig 13873 bp, 13 predicted proteins | sample AliMusrvi5mmetaG_FD_86154 | JGI IMG/M metagenome (GOLD analysis project Ga0118677, IMG submission 86154) | reverse complement strand
AGCCGAGGTCGAGGATGTCGCCGGCGGAGAGGCCGGCGTCGAGGCCCTCCTGGGCGAGGCGTTCGGCGTCCTCGGACTCGCCGTCGATGACGCTCTGCTTCATCTGTGCGTAGAGCTCGTCTGCTGCCACTGGATCCTCCTTACAACAACAACGTCCGCAAGTCCGCAAGCACGTCCTTCGCTGCCGGCGACGTGCGGTTTGCATCCCGGCAGGAAGTCAGTGGCACGCAGGGGCAGGCCGGTAGCCTCCCACCATGCGTGACCGAAGGCTACCGGAACGAAGGATGGGAAGGCAACCAGTGCGCGGGGCCGCAGAAGAGCCGCGGCGCGCCCCGGCAGACCGATCCGGCCGGGCGTGCCCCCGAAGCCGCGCCCGGCCGGATCGGAGAGTCCTGGCTCAGGGGGCCGGAACGGCGGCCGGCTGCCAGGCCTTGACGTTGGTGACGGTGAACACAGGAGTCGCGGGGACGGTGCGGTCGATCGTGCCGCGCACCTTCACCTTGGCGCCCACGGCCACGTCGGCCAGCTTCGCCGCCTGCAGCCAAACGTGGGCGATCGCGACGCGCACTGTGGCCGTCTGGGCCACGGTCGTGAGTACGTCGGTCCCGCGAAACGCCTTGATCGTCTTCGTCCCCGCCTTGACGTTGACGGTCAGCGTCATGGCTGCGCCGTCGACGGCGGTCACCTTGCCGACCGCCTCGAACTTCACTTTGCCCTTGGCGGCGCCCGGATGAGCGAGCGCCGGCGGCACCACCGCCAGGCACAGCGCCACGACGAGCGCCACAAGGATCCATCTCGTCGACTTCATGAGCTACCTCCATGGTCGGCTGCAAGAGCGCGCACGTGCGCGGCCTGTACCTCCACAACGACTCGGCGGCGCCCGACCTTTCGGCCGTCGGCGGCGTCCTTGGCCCCGCGCGCGCCCGAAGTGCTGCCTCATCAGGCGACGGCCCGCAGGGCTCGGGGTCCGTCCGGCGGGACCGCGGGCCCATCCGGCAGCGCGACCGCCACGCCGGCGCCGCGGGGACGGCGCAGGCGGGGGTTGCGCGCCGCCGCGCAGCGGATAGCATTACGCTCGGCACAGGGCAGCGCGTTTGGGGAAAGGAGCGCCCTCGTGAGACTCAGCCTGGTCCCGAAGGAGCAGGACTACTTTCGCATGTTCTCCGAGTTGGCCGCCAATCTCGATGCGGCAGCCCAGCTGCTGGTCAGGTTCATGGAGGACGACGATCGCAAGTCGGTCGCGGCGGCCATCCTCGAGCACGAGCATGTGGGCGACAAGATCGTCCACGACATCGTGCGCCGGCTCAACAAGTCCTTCATCACGCCCATCGACCGCGAGGACATCTACGACCTCGTGGCGACCACCGACGAGATCCTCGACAGCATCGAGGAGGTCACCGGCAAGGTGCAGATCTACCGCATCGAGGAGATCACGCCCTTCGCCCTGCAGCAGGCGCAGATCATCGCCCAGGCGACGCCGATCCTGCGCGAGTGCATGGACAACCTCGAGAAGCCCAAGGGGCTCGAGGAGCGCGTGATCGCCCTCAACAGCCTCGAGAACGACGGCGACCGCGTCGAGCGCGAGGCTCTCGAGAGCCTCTTCGATGGCGACACCAAGTGCACCGACATCATCAAATGGAAAGACCTCTACGAGACCCTCGAGCGCGCCATCGACGAATGCGAGCACGTCGCAAACGTCATCGAGAGCATCGTCCTCAAGCACAACTGACCTGAGCACAGGCCTTGGTCCTCCTCATCGCGATCGTCACTCTGGCGCTCGTCTTCGACTACACCAACGGCTTCCACGACAGCGCCAACGCGATCGCCACCTCGGTCTCCACGCGCGCTCTCTCGCCGCGCACCGCCGTCATCATGGCGGCCGGTTTCAACCTCTTCGGTGCGCTCATCTCCAGCAAAGTGGCGGGCACCGTCGGCAAGGGCATCGTGGATACGAGCCATGTCACACTCGGGCTCGTCCTCGCGGCTCTCGTCGGAGCCGTGGTCTGGAACCTCACGACCTGGTACTTCGCGCTGCCGTCCAGCTCTTCCCAGGCGCTGTTCGGCGGTCTCATCGGAGCGATGCTGGCCGCGGTCGGCGCGTCGGGCGTGGAGTGGAGCGGTGTCGTCGACAAGATCATCCTGCCCATGGTCCTCTCGCCGGTGATCGGCTTCGGAGCGGCGTGGCTGCTGATGACCATCCTCATCTGGGTCGTGCACAAGCGCCCGCTGTCGCCGGTGAACAAGACGTTCCGCCGCCTGCAGCCCTTCTCCGCCGCCTTCATGGCCTACGCGCACGGCGGCAACGACGCCCAGAAGACGATGGGCGTCATCACCCTCGCGCTCGTCTCGAGCGGCCATCTCAGCAGCTTCACCATCCCGCTCTGGGTCAAGTTGGCCTGCGCGCTCACCATGGCGGCGGGCACGTACTCCGGCGGCTGGCGCATCATGCACACGCTGGGCTCCAAGGTGATCAAGCTCGACCCGATCCACGGCTTCGCCGCCGAGACCAGCGCCGCCACGGTGATCCAGATCGCGACCCACTTCGGCTTCCCCGTCTCGACCACGCATACGATCACCGCGGCGATCATGGGGGTCGGGACGACCCGGCGCATCAAGGCCGTCCGCTGGGGCGTGGCCAGGAGCATCGTGTTCGCCTGGGTCCTCACCCTGCCGGCCGCCGCCGCCGTCGCGGCCGGCGTCTACCTCCTGGGCCACCTGATCTTCTGACTCACGGCGAGCGGCTTCACTTCCCCACGCGCAGCGTCTACCATGGGTATCCATTCACTCGTCATCAGCGCCGGGCAGGACACGCCCAGGATCGTCCGCCGGGCTTCCCAAGGAGACTCATGAAGATCCGCCTCATCGAACCCGAACCTCCGGGGATGCACGTCTATGCCAAGGTGCTGCTGCCACGCCTCGGGCTGCCCATCATCGCCGCGACCCTCAAGGCGCACGGCCACGATGTGCTCGTCTACAACGCCCAGATGGCGCCCATCGACTGGGACGACGTGAACAGCTCAGACCTCGTCGGTCTTTCGAGCACGACCTCCACGACGACGGCCGCCTACGACTTCGCCGACGGCCTGCGCGCTCGCGGCGTCCCGGTGGTCATGGGCGGCGCGCACGTCACGTTCATGGCCGACGAAGCCCTCGGCCACGCCGACTACGTGGCGCGCGGTGAGGGCGGCGAGCAGCTGATGCTTGAGCTCATCGAGTCACTTCAGGGCGAGCGTGAACTCGAGGACATCGACGGCCTCTCTTTCCGGCGCGACGGCGAGGCCGTCCACAATGCTCCGCGTGAGCGTTGCTCCGATCTCGACGTCCTGCCGTTCCCGGACCTCCGGCTGGTGGTCGGCAGCGAGAGACTCACGACCATCCCGATCATGACCAGCTGGGGCTGCCCCTTTGCCTGCAACTTCTGCTCCGTCACGGCGATGTTCGGGCGCAAGTACCGCTTCCGCAGCGCCGAGAGCGTGATCGCCGAGATCAAGGACAAGCGCCCGGGACGCATCTTCTTCTACGACGACAACATGGCCGCGGACAAGAAGCGTCTCAAGACGCTCCTGCAGATGATGATCGACGAGGACCTCGTCATCCCCTGGTCGGCCCAGGTGCGCACCGACGTCGTGCGTGACAAGGAACTGCTCGAGCTGATGCGCGCGTCAGGCTGCGAGCTCGTCTATCTCGGCCTCGAGTCGGTGAGCCAGGACACGCTCGACGGTTACGAGAAGTCGCAGACCGTCGACGACATCGTGCAGGGGATCCGGATCCTGCACGAACACGACATCCGCAGCCACGGCATGTTCGTGCTCGGCGCCGACACCGACGACGTGCAGACCGTGCGTGACACCGTCGACTTCGCCATCAAGAACCACATCGACACGGTGATGCTCAACATCCTCACGCCGCTGCCGGGCACGCCTCAATACCAGGAACTCGAGGCGCAGGGCCGCATCTTCGAGAAGCGCTGGGAGCTCTACGACGCCCACCACGTCGTCTTCGAGCCCAAGCTCATGACCCCGTACGAGCTGCAGATGGAGGATCTGCGCGGCTACATGCGCTTCTATTCGCTGCGTACGTGGCTGCGCTACATCTTCGCTCTCAAGTTCACGAAGCAGCTGATGTTCCACTGGTGGGGCATGGTCATCATCCGCAACTGGCGCAAGGACGAGCGCAACAAGGCGTTCATCGAGCGGCTCAAGCGCATGTGGCCCAAGCCGACGCCCCCTTCGGGGATGCGCGGCGCCGGCGCCAAGTGACCGGCCCGGCGCCCTCCGGAGCACATCGCGAACGCTTCGGCGGAGGTTGTCATGACCGACCCGGGATGTTAAGGTTCCATACTTGAGTTCGGTGAGTGGAGCCACTCAAGGCTCACCTCAACGAGGGCGCGCGCGCCCCGGCCACGCGCCCAAAAGGAGGCGATGCAGTGAACGGTAGACGACGATTCGCAGTACTGTCGGTCCTTCTCGGCACCCTCTTCCTCTCTTTCCTCCTCGCCTCCGCGGCCTCCGCCTCCCCCGTTTCCCAGAAGAAAGCCCGCCTGCAGCAGATCCAGGGCAAGCTTCAGGCTGTCTACCATCAGGTGGACGTCGCGGTCGAGAAGTACAACCAGGCCACCACGCAACTCTCCGGTGTCCAGCAGCAGATCAAGCAGAACGCGCACCTGCTCAAGGTCGCCAAGTACAACCTCCAGGTCGCAGACAAGCAACTGCAATCGCGCGCGCTGGACATCTACAAGACCCGCGACGTCGGCATCGTCGACGTGCTGTTCGCGTCGAGCAGCTTCGACGACCTCGTGACGCAACTCAACATGATGCAGCGCCTCGGCAACAGCGACGTCGACACGGTCAAGTCCATCGGCGCCTACCAGCAGGACATCAAGGACCGGCGCGTCAAGCTCGAGTCGGACAAGAAGTCCGCCGCCAAGCTCGTCGCCGACCGTTCTACGCAGAAGAACCAGGTCCTCGGCCTGCAGCACAAGCTCGAGTCGATGACCGCCGGCATCAAGAATCAGATCAAGCAGCTGGAGGCCCAGCAGGCCGCGGCCGCTCAGGCCGCCGCGGCGGCCAGCAACACCGGCGGCAGCTCCGGCGGCGGCAGCGGCGGCGGCTCAGTGCCCGATCCGGGCGGTTCCGGCCGGTCGGCCGTCGTCGCCATCGCACAGCGCTACCTCGGCGTCCCCTACGTCTACGGCGGCGCCAGCCCGAGCGGCTTCGACTGCTCGGGGCTCGCGATGTACTGCTACGCGCAGATCGGCATCGGCCTCTCGCACGGGGCCACCGACCAGCAGCGCGCCAGCACGCCGGTCCCGCTCAGCGCCCTTCAGCCCGGCGACCTCGTATTCTTCGGCAACGCCAGCTACAGCTACCACGTCGGCATCTACGTCGGCGGCGGCAGCATGATCAACGCGCCGCACACCGGCGCCGTAGTCAGCTACGCCTCCATCAGCGGCGCCTGGATCGGCGGCAGATTCTAGTTCCCAGTCGAGCATGAGGGGCCGTCTTCCGCACAGGGAACGGCCCCTCAGGCTCGAATACTGCACTCACCCAGGTCAGCCCCTCGCCGGTGGACACTCGTCATCCGGCGTGGCGCCCGCGAAAGGACCAGAGGCAGTGAAGTCCGGATTCTCCACACGCAACGCCATCCTCGCCCTGTTGCTGGGCATCGTCGCGACCTCACTCGTCTTCGCAGCGGCCGCAAGCGCCTCGCCCGTCTCGCAGAAGAAGGCTCGACTGCAGGCAGTCAAAGGGCGGCTCGACCAGGTCTACAACCAGTCCGAGACCGCGATCGAGAAGTACAACCAGGCGACCAGCCAGCTCGCGACGGTCGAGGGCCAGATCAGGCAGAACCAGCACCTGCTCGACGTGGCCCAGCACAACCTCCACCTCGCCACCCAGCAGCTCAAGGCGCGCGCGCAGGACATTTACAAGTCGCGCGACGTCGGCATCCTCGACGTCATGCTCTCCTCGGCCAGCTTCGACGATCTGGTGACCCAGCTGAACATGATGGAGCGCCTCGGCAACAACGACGTCGACACCGTGCGCTCCATCGCGGCCTACCGGCGCAACATCAAGAACCGCCGGGTCAAGCTTGAGGTCGACAAGCGGGCGGCGACCCGGCTCGTCGCCGACCGCGCCGCCCAGAAGAACCAGATCCTGGCGCTTCAGGCCAGGCTTGAGAAGCTCACCAAGGGCCTCAAGGCCCAGATCAAGCAGATGCAGGCTCAGGCGGCCTTGCGCGCCAAGCTGGCGCTGATCGGCTACAACGGCGTCATCCCCAAGGTCGACCCCAACAGCCCCGGCCACCCGGAGATCGTCGCCATCGCCCAGCGCTACCTCGGCGTCCCCTACGTGTGGGGCGGCGCCAGCCCGAGCGGCTTCGACTGCTCGGGGCTCGTGATGTACTGCTACGCGCAGATCGGCATCGGCCTCTCGCACGGCGCCACCGACCAGCAGCGCGCGAGCCTGCCGGTGCCTCTGAGCGACCTGAGGCCCGGTGACCTGGTCTTCTTCGGCAACGCCAGCTTCAGCCATCACGTCGCCATCTTCGTCGGCGGGACGACGATCATAGAGGCGCCACACACCGGCGCCGTCGTCTGCTACGGTTCCTACGCCGGCCGCGACGCCTGGATCGGCGGCCGGCTCTAGCGCGTTCCATAGGCTTCCCCGGTGCGTACGGCATGTGCGCGACGGGCGGTGCGGGAGTAAGCTTTTGTCACCAGGATGCCGAACAACACTCACGAGACGGCACACGACCCTTGGGGCGGCCACGTGAAACCCATAGACGAACTGCTCAGCGAGATGATGGCGCGCAACGCGTCGGACCTCCACATCAAGGCGGGGAGCCCGCCGGTGATCCGCGTCGACGGCGAGCTCATCCTCACGGACGAGCCTCCGCTCACGCCGGAGGACACCAAGGACGTCGCCGCCTCGATCATGACCGACAAGCAGATCCGCCGGTTCAGCGAGCACAACGAGATCGACTTCGCCTATTCGGCGCCCAACCTGGGCCGCTTCCGCGTCAACGTCTTCCGCCAGCGCGGAAGCATCAGCGTGGCGATGCGACAGGTGACCACGAAGATCCCGTCGTTCGAGGAGCTTCATCTTCCCGAGATCCTCAAGCGCCTGGCGCTCGAGCCGCGCGGGCTGGTGCTCGTCACCGGCACCACGGGCTCGGGCAAGACGACCACGCTGGCGGCGATGATCGATCACGTCAACCGCACGATGCGCCGGCATATCGTCACCATCGAGGATCCCATCGAGGTACTGCACAAGGATCAGAAGTCGATCATCAACCAGCGCGAGATCGGTCTCGACACGGACTCTTACGCCTCGGCTCTCAAGTACGTGCTGCGCCAGGATCCGGACGACATCCTCATCGGCGAGATGCGCGACACGGAGACCGTGGCCGCGGCGCTCACGGCGGCGCAGACCGGGCACTTCGTACTCAGCACGCTGCACACGATCGACGCCACCGAGACCATCAACCGCATCATCGACTTCTTCCCGCTCCACCAGCAGAAGCAGATCCGCATCATGCTGGCCGGCACGCTCAAGGGGATCGTCTCCCAGCGTCTGCTGTCCCGCGCCGACGGCGGCGGCCGCGTGCCGGCCATCGAGGTCATGGTCTGCACCAACCGCATCCGCGACTTCATCCTCGACCCGGACCAGGCGATGCTCATCGCCGACGCCATCAAAGAGGGCGACTTCTACGGGATGCAGACCTTCGACCAGGCACTGCTCAAGCTGTATGAGGACGGCCTGATCACGCTCAGCGACGCGGCTCAGGTAGCGAGTAACCCGCACGACTTCAAGCTCCTGGTCCAGCAGCAGGGACACGACGTCAGCCTGATGTCCTTCTGAGACCCGTACGCGAAAGCGGCCGGCGCGCCTCTGAACGGGACGCGCCGGCCGCTTTTCTCGTGTGTCAGCTCAGGACCTTGCGGCTCTCGAGGTGCAGGTCCACCTTGCGCTTGATGCGCTGCAGCGCATTGTCGACCGTCTTGCAGTCGCAGCCCAGCTCGTTGGCGATGCGTTCGTAGCTCAGGCCTTGCAGGTAGAGACGCAGCACTCGCCCCTCGAGGTCCGACAGCATGCGCGTGAGGCACCCCGTGAGACTCGCCACTTCCTCGCCGCTGATGACCTGATTGACCGGATCGTGCGTCGTCGGGCCGGGCAGGACGTCCCCCAGCGAACAGTCGCCGTCGTCCGACGAGTCGTTGGGGGACTGGCTGAAGGAGAGGTAGCCGTTGAGCGGCACGTGCTTCTGGCGCGTGGCCGTCTTGATGGCCGTGATGATCTGGCGGGTGATGCAGAGCTCCGCGAAGCTGCGAAACGAGGCGAGGCGATCGTCGCGGTAGTCGCGGACCGCCTTGTAGAGACCGAGCATGCCCTCCTGGATGAGGTCCTCGGAGTCTCCACCGGCGAGAAAGTACGAGCTCGCCTTGAGACGCACGAACTGGTGGTACCTCAGCATCAGTGCATCGAGAGCAGCCTGGCTGCCACGCCGGTACGCCTGCACCAGCGCATAGTCGGCACTCTCACTAAAGGGTTGAGGGTTGTGCGACGAACCGGTGGTGCGACTGCGATTGGCTTGGCGCGCCATTGGTTGCCCCCACCTCCGCTTGTTTCCCCTGCAAACCGAGGCCATATGAGGCGCCTTGGCTGCTACTGCGGCTTGTTGCGCAAGTCGTTCAGCTTGCGCAAAGTCTCAACGTCAACTTTATCCTCAAGCCGTGAGGGCATTGTAGTAGCTTCTCGGGCAGAGTCAAGAGCCTGCCCGTGTTCCCTGGCCACGCCAAGTTCCACGGCCAGCTCCGGGGGCGTCATGCGGCTGACGCCGGCGCGCGCTGCGGTACGTTGCACTTCCTGATCGGCGGAGACGACCACCACGCTGACGTCGGCCGGCCGATCGGCGATGCGCCGTGCGATCAGCGTGTCCGCCGTGTACTTGCCGCCGGCGAAGCAGACCTCGATCGGCGCGCCCTTGATCGGCGTCGAGGTCGTGCTGCGGGGACCGCGCCCGTCGAAGACGAGCACGGCCGAAGCACCGCGGACCGCCGCGAAGCCGGCAAGCCTGTCGGCGAGCCAGTCGCGGCGCGCGAAGATCTCGTCCTTGCCCGCGCCGCGAAAGAAGGCGTGCAGGACGTTGTAGCCGTCGACGATGTAGAGCGTGGCAGTCACGGCCGGGCAGGCGCAGCGCCGGGCGACGTGGCGGCGCCTCGCTGGCGGCGAGCTTCGAAGACGAACAGCGCAGCGGCGACGCTCACGTTGAGGCTCTCGACGGCGGGGTCCATGGGGATGCGGGCGAGCGCGTCGCAGGTGCGCGCCACGAGCGGGCGCAGGCCGCGCCCCTCCGCGCCGAAGACGAGGACCACGCGGCCGGTGAGATCGAGGTCCAGGTAGGATCCGGGCGCCTCCCCGGCGGCGCCGTACACCCACCAGCCGCCATCCTTGGCCTGCTTGAGGAACGCGACGATGTTGGTGACCTGGGCGACGGGCAGATGCTCCACCGTGCCGGCCGACGACTTGACCGCCGCCGGCGTCACGGCCGCGGAACGATGCCGCGGCACCACGAGGCCGCCGGCCCCGGCCGCCAGCGCGCTGCGCGCCACGGCGCCGAGGTTGCGCGGGTCAGTGACCTCATCGAGGACCACGACCAGCTCCGAGGCGAGTACGTCTTCCTCTTGCGCATACCGGAAGGCATCGACCTGCAGGGCCACGCCTTGGTGGTCGCGGCTGCCGGTGAGCTCGTCGAGCTCATGCGCGGCGACGGTCTCCACGGGGAGCCCCTGAGGCAACGAGTCGCGCAGCGCCTTGAGGGCCGGCGCGGTCGCGGCGAGCCTGTGGGCCCGCCGCCGTGCGCCGGGAGCGAGAGCGGACAAGGCGACGTTGCGCCCGTAGATCCACTCCACGTCGTTCACCCCGCGGTCACGTTCGTGGTGGCCAGGCAGGCCGGCTCACGACTTGCGCACGACCTGCGTGCCCTGCGGCGTGTCCCGCACGTCGAACCCGGCTGCCTGGATCTCGTCGCGCAGCCGGTCGGCGTTCGCCCAGTCCCTGGTCTCACGATAGTGGTCGCGCAGGACGCAGGCGTACGAGGCGTCGCCGCAGTCGAGCCGGTCGGCGTAGACGAGCGAGACGTCGTCCCAGCGTCCGTCCTCCGCCAGCCTCACGGCGGGCATCATCGCCACGTCCCCGGTCACGCAGGCCTCGCCGGCAGCGCCGGCGACGCTGCCGACGCCGGTCACGAGGCCGTCGGCGCCGGGCGCCGGCACGAGCAGCGCGTCGAGCGAGTCAAGCACTACCTCGCGCACGGCCTCCAGCGCACCGCTGTCCAGCGGCGCCGCGCCGCGGTCGACCTCCGCCAGGTAGCGGCGGGTCTCCCCGACGAGCGCGAAAAGTTCTCCGATGGCGGCCGCTGTGTTCAGGTCGTCGTCCATCTGCTCGCCGAACGCCATGCGCGCCGTCTCGGCGCGCAGCGAGAGATCCGGCCACTCGCCCTGTCTGGCGGCCCGGGAGGCGTTGGCGATGCGGAACTCGAGGTCGGCGAGGGCATCGGCGAAGCGGCCGTAGGCGGCCTTCGCCTCGTCGAGCTTCCCGGTGGAGAACTCGAGCGGGCTGCGGTAGTGCGTCGTGAGGAAGTACATCAGCACGACCGCCGGCTCGTAGCGGTCCAGCACCTCGCGCAGGAGGAAGATGTTGCCCACGCTCTTGGCCATCTTCTCGCCGTCGCTGCGGATCATGCCGTTGTGCATCCACACCTTGGCGAACGGCAGGCCGGCGGCCTCGCTCTGGGCGATCTCGTTCTCGTGGTGCGGGAAGATGAGATCCCGCCCGCCGCCGTGGATGTCGAAGCCGGCGCCCAGGTACCGAAGCCCCATCGCCGAGCACTCGATGTGCCAGCCGGGGCGCCCCATGCCCCACGGACTGTCCCACGCCGGCTCGCCGGGCTTGGCGGCCTTCCAGACGGCGAAGTCGAGCGGGTCTGCCTTGCCAGGCTCGGCGTCGATGCGCACGCCCTCCTCCAGCTGGTCGATGCGCTGCTTGCTGAGCTTGCCGTACTCGTCGAAGCTGCGCACGCGGAAGTACACGCTGCCGTGCGCCGGGTAAGCGTGGCCCGAGCTCACGAGCTGACACACGAGGTCGATGATCTCGGGGATCGTCTCCGTGGCGAGCGGCTCCACGTCCGGGCGCGCGATGCCGAGCCGGTCGGTGTCGGCCACGTAGGCCGCCGTGAACTCCTCCGCGACCGCGGTCGCCGGTCGGCCCTCGGCGTTGGCTTTGGTGATGATCTTGTCGTCGACGTCGGTGATGTTGGTGACCAGCGTCACGTCCAGCCCCCGCCGCCGCAGCCACGAGCGCAGCACGGCGAACACCACGTAGGGGCGGGCATTGCCGACGTGGACAAGGTTGTAGACGGTGGGCCCGCAGGCGTAGATGCCGGCCTTGCCCGGGTCGCGCGGCTCGAAGGGCTCCTTCTGCTGGGTCAGCGAGTTGAACAGGCGGATCACGATGCGTCTCCCGGGGTCGTCGTGGACTCGCCGGCAGCCTTCCCGGCGAGGATGGCGTCCAGTCGCCTGAGCGTCTCGTCCCGGTCCAGGGCGGCGAGCACGAACGGCAGCTCGGGGCCGTGCTCGGCGGCCGTCAGGGAGATGCGCAACGGCATGAGCAGGTCGCGCACGGCGTAGCCGGTGCCCTTGCCCCAGACGCGGTAGGCCGTGAGCAGGTCGTACGCCACTACCAGCGACAGCCAGTCCGCCGCGGAAGCGCGCAGCTCGCGGAACGTGGCGAGCTGAGGCGCCGCGGCGACGGCGACCGCGGCCAGTTCCGGCGTCGCGGCCGGCGGCCGCAGGACCGCGGCGGCGAGGGCCGGCGCCTGGCCGTAGGCGACGAGCGACGGCTGGAACGCGGCCGCGAGGGCGGCGGCGGCCTGCGGCGGCGTGCCCGGCTCGAGCCGCTCGGCGAAGCGACGCTCGTGCTCCCGCGGGTCCAGCGCCATGACGTACTCGTGGTCGAGCCAGTCGAGCTTGGCCTGGTCGAACACACTGGGGCTCGGCGACAGGTGTGAGGGCTCGAAATCGGCGATCATCCGCTCGCGGTCGATGAGCTCGTCCTCGCCGTGCGACCAGCTGAGCAGCGCCAGGTAGTTGGTGAGCGCCTGCGGCAGGTAGCCGAGCTCGCGGAACTCCCCGACCGAGGTGGCGCCGTCACGCTTGGAGAGCTTGCCGCCATCCGCGCCGAGGATCAGCGCGTGATGCGCAAACTGTGGAGGCTCCGCGCCGAGCGCCGCGAACAGCAGCAGCTGGCGGGCACTGTTGGTGAGGTGGTCGTCGCCGCGGATCACGTGCGTGATCGCCATGTCGCGATCGTCGACGACCGAGGCGAAGTTGTACGAGGCCGCCCCGTCTGAGCGCACGATGATGAAGTCGCCGATGGCCTCCTGCCCGACGACGACCGCCCCGCGGATGAGGTCGTCGACGACGACGTCGCCGGCCGGCACGTGGAAGCGCAGCGCCGCGGGCTCGCCGGCGGCGCGGCGTGCGGCGACCTCGGCGGCCGGCAGGCCCTGGCAGCGGAGGTCGTAGCGCGGCGTGCGGCCCTCCGCGAGCGCCGCCGCGCGCAGCTCCGCCAACGTGGTGGGCGGTGCAATGCCGGCAGCGGCCAGCAGGTCTCGGCGGTACAGCCACACCCGCAGATCAATCGGCCAGGGCAGCGCCATGCTGTGCTTGTCGTAGGCGAGCTTATCGACCGTCCCGGGTACGAAATCATTCAGGTCGCCGGATACTTCAGCTCCGCAATCATGGCGTCCATCGGACTGATCGCGCCCATGTCATAGAGCTGCGCGGGCTGGTAGCCGGCCCCAGTGGAAATATCCGGCGCCGCCCCGGCGCCGATGGCGGTCACGAAGGTCTGGTACCAGTTGGTCCAGGGAACCGAACGGTATTTCACCTGAATATCGGGGTGGCTGGCATTGAACTGCTCCACCAGCGCCTTGGCGGCCTCGATATATTCCGGCCCGCCCCAGATCATGCCCCAGAAATTCAGCGTCACCTCAGCGGCGGCGGCCGCGGTCCGGGCCAGGGCGGCGCGGCGGGAAAGCTTGGACATGGCATGCTCCTTCGGTCCAGGTCTGACGCCTGTGTGAGTATTGACGTCAGTGTTGCCGCAAACCATGCCGTGGGCGAGGTGGTGCAAGCCCGCGACCTGCGGTATGGCAGGCTGGATGCCGCAGAGGATTGCCCATGCCTGACGCCAAGACCTATCGCGCCGCCGGATTGATCGGCAACCCCGTGTTCCAGTCGCGCTCGCCGAAAATCCATCGCTACTGGATCGACCGTCACGACATAGCTGGCGACTATATCCTGATGCCCGTGCAGCCGGACGCGCTGGCCACCGCCCTGCGCGGGCTGGTGGCGTTGGGGTTTGCCGGCTGCAACGTCACCATTCCGCACAAGGAAGCGGCGGCGAAACTGGTGGACCGGCTGGATGCCACTGCCCAGCGCATGGGCGCGATCAACCTTGTGGTGGTGGAGCCGGATGGCTCGCTGTCCGGCTACAACAAGGACGGCTATGGCTTCATGCAGAATCTGTATGACGGCAAGCCGGACTTCAAACCCGATGCCGGCCCGGCGGTGGTGCTGGGGGCCGGCGGTGGCGCGCGCAGCGTGGTGGTCAGCCTGCTGGAGGGTGGGGCGCCGGAAATCCGCCTGCTCAACCGCACCCGCGCGCGGGCGGAAACCCTGAAGGCGGAATTCGGCGGGCCGATCACGGTGCTGGATTGGGGCGACCGGTACGCGGCGCTGGCCGGCGCCTCCTTGCTGGTCAACACCACCAACCAGGGCATGACCGGCCAGCCGGCGCTGGATCTGCGG
>Ga0118677_10010781_pt1 | contig 13878 bp, 9 predicted proteins | sample AliMusrvi5mmetaG_FD_86154 | JGI IMG/M metagenome (GOLD analysis project Ga0118677, IMG submission 86154) | reverse complement strand
GAGAGGTCGGGGAAGGCGTCCCCGTCGGCGATTAACGCTTGGAGAACTGGAAGCGCTTGCGAGCACCGGGCTGGCCGGACTTTTTGCGTTCCTTCATGCGCGGATCACGGGTCAGAAAGCCTAGTGGCTTGATGACCTTGCGATTTTCCGGGTCCACCTGGGTGAGCGACCGGCTGATGGCGTGGCGGATGGCAATGGCTTGGGCGTGGATGCCGCCGCCTTTGACCACGACCCGAAGGTCGAACTTATTGACCAGCGTGAGCTGCTGAAAAGGGGCCAGGATGCTGTTCTGAAGCTCTGCAGTCGGCAGATATTCCTCGAAATGGCGGCCATTGATGGCAATTTGGCCGGAGCCTTCAGTCATCCATACGCGGGCAACTGCGGTTTTGCGGCGACCTGTGGCGCTAGTGGTGGGTGTGGCGGTCATGAAAAAAATGTTGTTATGTTAGCAAACTTCGTAAAGGGCGGGCTGCTGGGCTTCGTGGGGATGGGCCTCTCCGGCATACACCTTGAGCTTGCCATATTGCGAGCGGCCAAGCCGCGTCTTGGGAAGCATCCCCCACACTGCGCGCTCCACCAGCAATATCGGCCGCCGCTCGCGCACTTGGCGCGGGGTTTCCACATGCTTGCCGCCGACGTAGCCGGAAAACCGCGTGTAAATCTTGGCTTGCTCCTTGTTGCCACTCAACACGACTTGGTCAGCATTGATAACGACGACAAAATCGCCCGTGTCAACATGGGTGGTGAATATCGGCTTGTGCTTACCACGGAGCAGGCGGGCTGCCTCCACGGCGACTTGGCCGAGGATTTTGTCCTTGGCATCGATCACATACCACTTGCGTTCGACTTCGTGTGGCTTGGCGGAAAACGTCTTCATGTGCTTGTATTTGAAGCCCTCGGGCGCGGCGAACGGCCGCCGTCGCAGGCGAAGGGGGGCGCAATCTAGGAACCACACCCGGCCCTGTCAATCCGTAAATCACGGGTTTTTTCATAATTCGGCAATTAGTGGGAAGTTTCACCTCAATCGCAACGCACGCTTGCAAAGCAGCCGTCCACGCTCCAGACTGAACGCCCCGCCGTCAGTACGCCCCGGAAAATCCTTATCCCCGCCCCCAAGCCATGCCTGAGATCACCGAAAAAGAACTCCCGCAGAGCCTCAAGCCCCTTTGGCTCAAAGCCCTCAGCGCCGTTCAAACCAACAATCTGTCCTATGCAGTAAGCCTCCTGCAAGCCGTGCTCAAGGACTGCCCAGAGTATTTGGAGGGTCGCAAGATCCTGCGCAGTTGCGAGATCCAACTCTGCGGCGCCCCCAAGAAAAAAGGCGGCCTCTTCGGTATCCAAACCGGCGGCATGGGCCTCATGAAACTTGCCAGCCATGCCAAAAAAGACCCTGCCGGCAGCCTCCCCCTTATCGAAAAGGAACTCGAAAAAGACCCTTACAACGAGGCCGCCAGCGAATTGCTTTTCGATACCTTCGTGCGCATGGAATTGTTCGACTCCGCCGCCTTCGCCCTCGAAACCGTCCGCAAAGGCTACCCCGAAAACGCCAAACTGCTCCATAAGCTCGCGGAGTTTTATTTCACCCACGACCAGCATCTCATTGCTTCTGACGTCTATAACGACATCATCAAACACCACCCCACCGATTCCGCCGCCATCAAAGGGGCCAAAGACGCCTCGGCTCGCGCCTCCATGCAAAAACAAAAGTGGGACGAAAACGCCGATATGCGCAGCCTCATGCGCAATGCCGCGGAAGTCGAGGAACTCGAAAAGTCCACCCGCTCCGGTCTCACCAAGGAACAACTTGAAGAGCGGCGCGACCGCACCATCGAGAAATACAACGCCGATCCCAACCACCTTACCACCGTCAAGGATCTGGCGAACCTCTACGAACAACTCGAAGATTGGCACAACGCCCAAACTTTCTACGAATGGGCCCACACCCTCAGCAATGGCGACGTCGCCCTGAGCACCAAGGCCGGCCAAATGAAGGACCGCGCTGCCGAGGCCGATATCCGCAACCTCGAAGCAGCCGCCGCCACCGACCCCGATAATGCCGACCTCCAAGCCGCGCTGAGCGCCCACAAAGCCGAGCGACTCGCCCTGGTGGTGGCCGAGGCCAAACGCCGCGTTGACCAAAACCCGACCGACCCCCAACTGCGCTATGAATTGGGGAACGCCCTCTATCAGGCAGGCGACCACAGCGGTGCCATCCTCCATCTCCAGCAGGCGACCCGCAACCCCCACATCCGCACCAAAGTATTGTTGTTGCTGGGCCGCACCTTCAAGGCCAAGGGCATGTTCGACCTCTCCATCAAGCAATTGTCCGACGCCCTCGCCGACCTCCACGCCATGGACAACATGAAAAAGGAAGTCCTCTACGAAAAAGGCATTCTGCACAGCGAAATGAACGACCAAACGCAGGCCCTCGATTGCTTCAAACAAATCTACGAGGTCGATTACAGCTACCGCGACGTCGCCGAGCGCGTCGAGTCGTCCTATCAATAGCCGCCGCGTGGTCCCTTGTTGTAGCAAGAGATATACTTGATCGCTTGCCAAGCTGTAGTACTGCGCCGCCCGCCAATGACGAACGACCCGATATTCACCCACTAACCGATCCTTTTTTCCTCCCTGCAGACCGCCCATTGGTTCATTCAACGGTCATCACCCCACACCCATCAGCCCCCCCCATGAATGTTACTTTCGATATCACCCGCGTCGGCGGGCAACTCAGCAAAGTCAAATTCCGCGTCGGACGCCAAACCGTGGAACCCTTCTCCACGGCTCCGTGGTGTGACAAACCAGAAGCTAACAAACTCATTCCGCTGTTGCGCGAATTGCGGGGGGATTTCTTCTGTGCCCCCTTTGGTGCCGGCCCTGCGTGGCAAGGCGAGGCACATCCTCCTCACGGCGAGTCGGCCAATGCCACTTGGAAAGTGAAAACATCAGAATGCGGGCGCCTTGTTGCCACCCTGCGGACACGCGTCCGGCCCGGCACGATCACCAAGATCATCGAGGCCCGCGAAGGCGAGACCAACATTTACCAAACCCACGTGCTGGAGGGTTTTGAAGGTGGGATGTGTCTGGGACACCACGCAATGCTCGACTTCACCCGCAACGGAGATGGCATCATCTCCACGAGTAAACTGCGCCTCGCACAAGTCCTCACGGCCGCGTTTGAAAATCCCGTCCAAGGCGGCTATTGCTCGCTCAAGGAAGGCGCTTGGTTCCGCCACCTCGACAGCGTGCCCCTGGCCAATGGCGGCAAGACCGATCTCTCCCACTACCCTGCCCGCGAGGGTTTTGAGGACCTCGTGATGCTCCACCACAAGGATGCGGACGATTTCGCCTGGGCTGCCGTCGTTTTCCCTCATAAAAAGTTCGTCTGGTTCTCGTTGAAAAACCCCGCGTATCTCGCCTCCACCGTGCTTTGGCACTCAAACGGCGGTCGCCATTATGCACCTTGGAACGGACGCCATCGCGGCGTGCTCGGCATCGAGGACGTCACCGCCTATTTCCACCTCGGTCTCGCCGCATCTCTGGCGGACAATCCATGGAAGGAAAAGGGCGTGCCCACATCGCTCGACCTCTCCCCAAGCAAGAGTACCCGCATCCCCTACATCATGGGTATCGCCCCTCTGAGCGCTGGTTTCGATGCCGTCCACAGCATCCAGCGCACGGACACCGGCGTCCGCCTCCTAGCAACAAGCGGCTCTCATATCGATCACGCCGTCGATACGGCTTTCCTCAAATAGACACCCGAACCCCAGCAATAAGCATAACCATGAAAAAATACACCGATTTCCTCCTCAACATTCGCGGCAAAATCCTGCTCGGTTGCGACGGGTTCGTTGACGAAACCTATGAGATTGTCGAAGTCAGGAAAAGTCCGTCAGAGTTCACCCCAATGAAAAATCTCAAACAGTTCGGCGAATTGCTCGTCGAGCGTGCGGACGGTGGAGTGGGCGTCGAACTCGTGGCAAAGCGCCGTTGCGAGGGTGGGTTTGGCATCAACACGGGCCGGGTCGCCGGCTGTCTGGGCCTCAAGCCCCTGTTGCCGGGTCTTTACGGCAACCAGTCACTGGATCCGGCGTACGAGATATTCAAAGATATGTGTGAGCTGGCTTCCCTCGGCGACCCCGCGTTGACGATTGCTTTGGAGTTCAGCGACGGCAAGGTTTTAATGAGTGATATCCAGGCTGTCTCCAGCCTGACTTGGGGCCACTTTGAAAAGCACTTCGGTGAGGAGAAACTCAAAGAAATGTTCGCAGGTGTCGATATCCTGGGGCTTGGCTATTGGTCGCTCACTGCTAACTTTGATGGTCTCTTCGAAGGCTTCATGAAACAATATGAAACCAGCACGCCGCCACGCCGGATGTTCTTCGACTTCGCCGACATCAAGAAAAAGTCCAGCGAGAGTTTCATCAAAAGTCTGGAGTTGATCCAATCATTCAGCAGCAAAATCCCCATGACCTTGAGCCTCAACGAACATGAGGTGTTGGAATTGTTTTCAAGAATTGGCGTCGAGCGCCCGGAACTCACACCGGCGGCGATCTCCTCAGCCTTGACCGTCGCCCGTCAAAAAATCGGCTTCGATGAACTGGTTGTCCACACGCCGGAATTTGCAGCCGCTTCCAGTGCTGTGGATGGTGAAGCCTATGCCATCCAAGAGCGCCAATCAAACGTCGTCCGCCTGGCAGGCGCTGGCGACAGTTTCAATGGAGGTTTCCTCTGCGCGTCGCTCGGCGATTTGTCACTCAAGGAACGCCTCGTCATCGCCAACGCAGTGACCGCCTTCTTTGTCACCCACGCAACCCCTCCTTCCAAAGAGGAACTCATCGCCCAGATTGAAAAAGCCACGGACAAATAACGCGGTAGGGCGTGGCGGCCTCAACGCGCCCTGATTGCCCCAAACAGAACACCGCTGGCGCACTTCTACGCCCCCACCACGGTGATCATACGGGTGCTGCGGGCTGCCTCGGTGATGCCGAATTTCACCGGCAGAAAGCGCTCGATGACGGCGATATTCGTAGGCACATGTGCGTCGGGGGCCATGGTGGTAAACCTGCCGACACCCGCGAGGGCCATGGGCAGCAGAAGTTGATCGGCGAGTTGGCGGCCTACCACTGCCCCGGAACCGATAAAGTCATGCATGGCTTTTGCAGCACGGGCACCGACCTTTTCGGCAGAGACGCCTTGCTCGCCGAAGCTGCTGGTCAGCTCGGCGGTGTGTTCAAAAACAGCTTCCACCAGACAGCAAACACCTCGACCCGGGCCGGGTTCGCGAACGTCCACATCGGCATCCGAACCCGGGAATCTTTCCAACGCGGCTTCGAGCATTCGCTGGCCGATCACGGCGGATAGATAGCGGCTTGGCACACGGATGCGCAGGTCTTGAAGCTCGCCGCGTGCGAGGAATGCGCAGGGGGCAAGCCTGGCGCAGGGGTTGACTATCGATTCGATGATGCCGCCCCCCACCGGTGCAAAGCCGCTCTCCACGAGGCTGATTGTGGCATCAGCACCCATGCGGCGCATGGCCGGAAGGAAAACTCGATCTAGGAATTCAAATGGCGGGGCCAGCGGGTTGTGGGTACCTCCTTCAAGCCGCAAGCGGCTGGGGGCATCCGTCAACAACAACGCAGGCAACAATGTTTGGAACAACAGCGAAGTGCTGCCGGCCGTGCCTATTGCAAAGTGATAGTCGCCACTCCGCACCTCGCCCGGATGAAATGTCAGATCGGTGGATCCAATCTCCATACCGATAGCAGTTCCGGTCGAAATTTCACACGCGGCCTTTACGCAGGTCAAATGCTGGCGCATCAAACCGGGCTTGCGGCGCTGACCACGAATGTGAACCATCCGGAACGCCTGCCCGGTGGCCATGGAAAGTGCAAGAGCCGTGCGCAGCATTTGCCCGCCACCCGCAGAACCATCTAGATAGATCATAAAATTGAGTTAGTGGATAATGATAGAAGAAAAAATGACAAGATGATGACAAAAAAGAGAAACCGGGAAACCGGCAAGTAGCGATGATATTCCCGTTTCTTCTGTCTTCGAGTCTTCTGTCTTCTGTCTATTCTCAGTCATCCGGCGCGGTTTCGTCTTTGATGACAAAGCGGGCCTGGAGCTTGGCAACTGGGGTAGCAAGACCGGCAGTCTCGACACTGCGCAAAACCTCGGAGAAATTCTTATAGGCGTCGGGTGCCTCGTCGATCGGATACTTCCTACAGTTGGTTAGTATATCTGACACATCAAAATCCGCATCAACCGTCGCTTGGTCGAGTGTGCGCGCGGCGTGCTTGCGACCCATGGCGCGACCGGCCCCGTGATTGACCGACCACGCTGTGCGCTCGGCCCCGCCTTGGGCGACCATGACAACCGAGCCATCACGCGGGTTGCCGGGCAGCAGAATTGGATGACCGGTTTTTGCAAACGGCGTGCCGGCCAGCGCGAAGTGGCCGCCGGGGATCGCGCGGGTGGCACCCTTGCGGTGAACCCAGGCCTTGGTGCCGTCTATAATTTCCTCACGGGCAATGTTATGGGAGATGAAGTACACGAAGTTGCCTTGAGTTCCGGGCAGGACCTCCTGAAACGCTTCGAGCACCAGCGCATTGATGAGCAGGTGATTGACCGTGGCAAAGTTGGCACCGAGCGCCATGTCGTCCAGATAGGCATTGGCCTCGGGGGTGCCGAGTGGCGCATAGACGAGTTTCTTGTCGCCGGAAGGATAGGGCGTGCCCCACAGCTCGAACTTACGCTCCAGGTCCTTGAACTGGCCTTGGGCTAGCAAGTTTCCGAAGCCGCGCGAGCCGCAGTGACTGAGGAATGAGGCGTGCTTATCTAGCAAGCCAAAAACGGCTGCGGCGTCGCGGGCGCTTGGGCGGTCGATAACTCGGGTAATCTCGCACTCACCGAAATGATTGCCGCCACCATAGGAACCGAGTTGTTGCATTTTCTCGGCAAAATTGCGGATTCGTCCGGCGGCTAGGATCGTTTCAAGGCGGAGGGCAAGAGCCGCGTGCGTGCCGTCGTGTCCGGTGTGTTGCGAGTCTTCACAACGGAGCGCCCATTCCAGCGGGATGCCTAACGCCTGGCACACGCGCTGCGAGGCCCCCTCCGTCACCGCAAGCGTGCCGAGTTCGCGGTCCACGTGTCGGCTTTTTTTCACCGAGCGCTGGCCACGGCCTGCGCCGGTGGGGGTGCGGGCGACGATTGCATCGATGATCTGGCGGCGGGTGCGCTTGTCCACCAGGGCATCTTCTGTGATGTTGAGCTGCAACAGGGACATTGAGCACTTGATATCCACCCCCACTGGCCCCGGATAGATATGCGTCGGCGATACCATCACGCATCCGATCGGCGCACCGTATCCGGCATGCCCGTCGGGATTGAGGATGACATCAGTGACCCCGGGCGCCAGCCGCGAGTTGACCGCCTGGTCCAGGCAAATCGCGTCGAAACCATCGCGGATGGCATCCGTGCCTACCACGGTGATTGGCTTTCCAGAATTGTTAGGTAGTGGGATGAAGCCCAGGGCTTCGTCGGTCTTATGGATCATGTGCATATTCGTATAGGTATTAGGTTATACAAGATTGTGGAACGTTTGCGGATGGAGTAGAGCGTTTCAATGGTGGATGTTCGGCAGGATGCCGAACATTGCCGGCGGGACGCCGGCGCTCCCCACATAACCGCGACAAGGATTTGGAAGATCCGTTATAACTGCTCTACCTAACTGAGCTACCCGCTGGCGCGGGGCTGGGCTCGAACCAGCGACAGGTGTAATCTTCCGGGGCATTCGCGGTGAGATGGAGATCGGCACGGAGGCAAGGTGAATGAGATATGGACTTTGCAGTCCGTCGATTTACAGTCGTTGTAATCTCATCGGCATCCTCCGGGCCTCAAGGAGGCATTCCGGGTTCAGGCAATTTTCATTTCCTGTTTGAGGCAGGATTTGAGGCTATTGCTGCTTGGAGAAGCAAATCAATTTGATCTCTTAATTTCTCATTTAACCTCTCATAACCGGCGGCGGAAAGGTGAAGAAAATCACGGCTATAGGCTGAAATAAGGATACCGTCCTTGCCGGTCAAGATGGTTGTAGTATTGAAAACGGTTACATCGTCCGATCCAAGAGACAGGATAAAGTGATTGACCGAATCAATTGCAGGTGCAACTCGGTCTGACCATACCAAGCGTCGCCCAATTGGCAACTTCCCGACAGGAAAAATGGTTGTCACTACTACATGAGCGCCCCGTTCCCGGCAGAGACTAACAATCTTCCCAATGTTCTCTTTGCAAGTTTCGACGATCTTGTCTTCACTCAGTGGGAACAGCGGAATGGCTTTCAGGTCATTAATGCCGACCTGAATCACGACGACTTTAGGCCGGATCTGTGCAAAATGATCATTGAACCTAAGTAGGACCTGCTCGGTGGTCTGGTCGTCAATTCCGAGATTGAGGGACTCGCCAGCAACCCATGAGGGTTTGGGCCACTGGGCCGCACGGGAGTCACCGTAGAAGACGATGCTCGGCTGCCGATGATTCTTGGGAACCTCCAGTTGTTTCAGTCCAAGCGGATCAAGGCGAATTGCATTGGCTTCCGTATAATAGTGCATCGCCACACGCAATACCACAAGTGTCGCCAGGCATGACGCGATTGAAAAAGCCACTAGCAGGAAAATAATGCCGTTCCTAACAGTTGAGGATGCTCTTTTCATGATTTTCTTGCCGAACAAGAGGGATTCAGCGCCGCTGATGATAGTCTGACAAGGACAAATATAGCAAAAGAGAGATGAACTTCCGCACTAGCTCCGCCATTCCAACCGACCTCCAAAGATCTCTCGGCCGCCTTTTCGTGGGCCATCTGCACGATTTGATTCGGTTTATTTTCCGGTCCGCTGCTTCTCCCTTCCCTCCAGCACCTTATTCATCTCCTTGAGGGTAAACTTGTCTTTCTCCTGTTCTGCGGCGTCCTTGAGGAGGTTCCAGTCATTATCAGACATCTCGGAGCGGTCGTAGTATCTCGCAGCCAAGCGCCGGATTTCGTTGTTTGGATCGCGAAGGGCAGAGCGCACAAAGGACAGGCGTTCATCCAGGGGAAAAGGCGCCGTGTGTATAAAGAACAAGGACTCTTCCCGCACCGACGCATTCGGGCTTGTGAGGCCTTCCCGCAAAAGGCCAGGATAGCGTTCGTCATCGTCAGGGATGAAGGCGAGCCAGTTGTGAAGGTCAGAACTGAGGCCGATATTGTCATCGTGTTTCTGGTTCGCCACCCGATAGACCTCGCGAATTTTTTCGACGAAGAGTGCAACATCCTCCTTGTGACCGACCTCATGAAGGACCCACGCAGCGCACTGTCCCCCTTCCCTTGCAAATCGTCGCCGGACGATATCGAGCGCCTGCTCATCCTGTACGCCCTGCCTAACGAGAGTTCGCAGGACCTGGCAAAGCCCGTCGAAGTCCGCGTCTGCATCTTTCGCTTTCTCCAGAAAGAAGCCCAGCAGCACCTTCTTCAGGTCCTCCGGCATCGTTTCCACCTCGGCCCCGCGTACCAATGGATCCTCATAGGGCTGCGCCTTTTCCTGCATCCATGGTATAGTGCCCATCATTGCCTCACGGTGGTCCCAGGCGAAATCATAGAAGCTCGAATCAAAGCGGATCAGCTTGCCGTCAACGAATGGCAGTGAGAGCCTTTCGGTCCATCGATAGCCATCCTTCTCCTTTGGGTACTCCCAGACCTGAGTGCCGTTGCCCGCGGTCCGCGCCGGGCGACCTAGCAAGTGCTCCACGGTCTCCGCAGTGGTGCCCTCATCAAACCAGCCCACGACGCCCTTCGGTCCATAGCGATCCATCACATCCTTACGGCATTCATCCACCTTCCATGATCCCTTGCGCTTGAGTTCGACCGACTGAGCGATCCGTCGATAAACCGCCGGATGGATGGGTGAGTGAGTCCACTCGAACATCATGAGCCGTTCCCTGTCATCAAGAACCTGCATCTTCTTCAAAATCCCGCTTTTAAGGAAACTGAACCGGTAGAGGTTGCCGTTGCGGATCAAGTAGCGGTCATAATCAATCGCTCCACAGAGGCAGATACCGTCATCAAGCCAGACAGCGTCACTGAGCATTAGGGCTGTGAGAGTCGTTCCAGACACAACGAGCCGATAGGCACGGGAATATGAGACATCGACATCCGAAACACGGTCCCCGTCCACGGCAATCGGCTCGTTAGTCTTGACCTCGAGCATAATCGCCTCGTGATCGGGGTAGCTAAATTTGACGTAATTATCTTCAAAGGTCTTCCACTTCTCGAATGACGCCATTTTCGTAATTTCGGCCAGCACGCCCTCTCCGCGTTTGTCGGCGAAGTTCTTGTCCTGTCCATCTTTGGGACGCTGGAAGGCACCTAGTTCACGCTCTGATATCTCGGCGGACGCTTGTTCGGCAGCATCATGAATGACTTCATCTGAGTAACATGTTAATGCTAATGACAATAGTGAAATGAAAATATGTGGAATTAGACGCATAGGAATAAAATGCGATATAGGCTAACAGTGCAGGTTATTCCGGCTAATGAGGGATGATTGTTACCGTTGGTGGCAAGGCTACTCTGCTGATCTCAGCGTCAGAACCCCTGCCGAAAGTGCTGGCATTGTAAAACAAATAACGCCCGCCTCAAGCCGAACCGGTTGTGGCCTGGGTGCCAATTTCGTCGGCTCAGCGAGGCTATTGCGATCGCTTTCCCGCCCGCTCACCACCAGTAGTTCGGCTTGGGGGTTCGTGAAGGCCTTGGAAGTTGCTAGTCTGACGTTGACCGGATGTTTTGTTGGGTTCACGGATTTCAGATAGAGTGTGTGGGCGTCCTCGCTCTGTGTGGCCACGGTGTTGAGTGGAAGGTCCGGGCCATCGAGGAGCAAGCGCTTTGGCGCGTAGTGTTCCCGCCAGAGTTTTTCCACGACCCACGAGGGGGCACCGAAGCAGGTTTTATGGTCGAAGAGGATGAGGCAACTGGCCCAGCGCGGCCGCTGCCTGTTAGCCGACACTGTTTGCAACCACACCGCCGGGCAGGTCATTGGCACGAGTTCGCTTTGCCGTTCGAAGCCATTGAGGATGCCGCCGGTGTAGAGTCCCGAGCACCACTCGTCATTCATCATGCCCCATTCCGAGCAATAGATACGGATGGACGGGTTGGCCGAGTCCTTGATCAACTTGCCGACGTCATCCCGCATGTAGGCCTCGTAGCGCCTCGGATCATCGATGAAATCCTGCGCATACATAATACCGTTGTAATAGTGGATGCTTAAGAAGTCGAAGTCCTTGGCACATTTGTCGAGCAGATGCTTGTTCCATCCGTTAGAACTGCCTTTGCCATCGTCGTAGCCATAGCCGCCGCAGGCGATGATCTTGATAGAGGGATCCTTGCCGCGCAGGGCCTGACTGAATTTGCTAACCACCTCGCCGTATCGTTCGGGTCCCATGCCCCACGTCTCATTGTCAATTTCCCATAACTTCACGTGGTAGGGCTCTGGATGGCCGTTTTTTGCGCGCTGAGCCCCCCATTGCGTGCTGGCGTCTCCATTGCAATATTCGAGCCAGTCGAGCGCTTCCTGCACACTCAGGTTCATGTTAACCGGCAGAATCGGTTCTGCGCCCACTCGCTTGCACAGGTCCATGAACTCATCCGTGCCCATCTGGTTAGGGTCCTGATCGGCCCAAATAATGTTAGGGAAATATTTGCGATTTTCGCGTGGTCCGATGGCGTCCTTCCAGCGATAGGCCGAAGCAAAGCAACCCCCGGGGTAACGGATTGTGGCGGGCTTGAGATCCTGGATCGCTTGCAGCACGTCAGGCCGGAATCCGCCGTGGTTCAGAGCGCTCTTGGAAAACAGACTGACCATATCCAGGGAAACATCGCCGGTGCCCGCCAAGGCCACCTCGAAGATGGCGTTTTCCACCGTTCGGTCGGCCGTGACCTCGAAGGCCAGCTTTTTCCATTTGGGGCCGATATCGCGCAGGATGGTCGCGAACACCTCATCGCCCTTGTCATCCAGCAGGCGCACTTTCACCCCCGCTGTGGCCTCACCCTTCAGATGGATTGAGCCGGTGTAATGCTCGCCTTTGCGGACCATCATGGGCGACTGGCGGATACCCGATTCGCCTGACGCTTGCTGGCTGTGAATGCGCAACGAGGATGCGCCGTTGAACGGTTCGCTTCCTTCGTTAGAGAATGTGGCATCGCCGAAGAACTGCCAGTAGGCGGGTTTGGCGGCGAGTGCATTGCGCGGCGGCAAGCCCATGAAGCATGTCTTGCCGGCTAGATCCGTCACCTTGATGTTGCGGAACTCTACTTTGCTATTCCAACCGTTCAGACCCACTGCGCCCTTGAGGATCGGGCCGTCCGCGTCGGTATCATCCAACAGGAGCTGGTCATCCAAAAATGCTTGGATGCGGGGTCCCTCGCAACGGATCCGCACTTTGTACCATCTACCACTTTCGATCTTTCCTTTCGCGTGTTTGCCCATCGCCCCACCGTTTTTTTGTATGCCGTGCTCACGGTTGGCCCAGCCACCGAAATTCACCCAATAGAAGCGGCCGGGGTCGGCCACCCGGAACATCACGATGAATCCCTCCGCTCCCTCGATCTTCCGCGCTTCCAGGGTCAACTCGTAGTCGCCCCACTTGTCATCACCGAAAATCAGCTTTTGGTCTGTGATCAACTGGCTGCTCATGACCGAGTCATCCTTGATCATCCAGCCACCTCCGCCCTGAGCTTCCAGTGAAGGATTGAGAATCATATCACCCCACAGTCCGCCATGCACCGAGTTAAATATGTGTTCAAGGAATTGCCCGTAGATCCTTGCATCCACGGTGTTTTCCACCTTGGACGGATCCACCTTGTAGTTTACCGTAGCGACGTCTTGAGCGGCAAGCCCGGCACAACATGCCAGTGTTGCCAAACCGCTTATCAGCCATTTCATCGCTGGTTTCGATTCCACGTGGCTCGCGCGGCATCCTGAATGACGGGTAGATCGATCCCGTTCTGGCGAAAACATGGGGTGGGCTCGGCGTGGGGACTGCGGGATGTGCATAGGTCTGCGGGTATTTATGAATCCAGTGGGTGTTTCTCTCATCAATGTTCCGGTTCCGATTTGTGACATAACGGTAACTCGCTTGCAAGCGCTCATGCACGGCATCCCATCGAACCCAAGATAGCGTTTCACAGGAGACAAAATCAATTTTTGAATTTTGGATGCAAGAGAGCCGCCTCGCGGTGGTGCTCCTCGTTAGAACAATCCATCCTTGGTAAAGCTTCATCGGCGGCGGTTAGTGACGATGCCCACGGCGAGCCGTATCCGCCTCGTATCGCGGGCTTGCCGCAAGCGGCTCAGATAATTTCATGTTTTAGAGAGGTTGGGGAGCGCCGGCATCCTGCCGGCTGCCTTCCGCATCCTGCGGAAGGCTCTTGGGCTTTTGAGGTGTCGCGATGAGATGCCGCGCGGCCTGTAGCGCCGGTCTGTGACCGTCGCTGGGCAAGATTGGGCGTTTCATTGGCTCGCGACGCTCACAGAGCGCTTACCGCTATCAAGGCAAGGCGTTCCGGATGCGCGGGGTCTCAGGCGGCTTTGCGGCGGAACATGAGGGCGGCGAGCAGGAGATTGACGAAGCTGATGACCACCAGTGGCAACACTAACGTGAGCACCCTGGCGAACGAGGCATCCTTGAGAAACACCCCTTTGACGACCTCAACGAAGTGACGCACCGGGTTGACCCATGTCAGGTGCTGGAGCCATAGTGGCATATTTTCCACCGGTACGGTGTAGCCGGAAAGCAGGATGGCGGGGACCATGAAGACGAAGGCACCGAGAAACGCCTGCTGCTGGG
>Ga0118677_10004759_pt1 | contig 13879 bp, 16 predicted proteins | sample AliMusrvi5mmetaG_FD_86154 | JGI IMG/M metagenome (GOLD analysis project Ga0118677, IMG submission 86154) | reverse complement strand
GGGTAATAAGCAGCGCGGCCACGGCAGTTGCGATGGCTAGTGAGAAGTGTTGCGGATGGAACAAGTGCGCTGCGGCATACCACAGCAACACCGCCGCTACCGAGCCGTATGTTCCCGGCCCCGGCTTCATCCGCCCCGCGCCGAACCACGTCGCCAGAACCCACGCCCAGCGCGTCTTACGCGCGCTCTCCAGTCCAACAATTCTCTTCCCATGCGGCATCAGTTCACACCCCCCTACCGCTGGTGGAATCGGAACGTTCGCGGTCACGTAGACCGTCCAGTTCGTCTAATAAATCAGGATCGTGGATCGGCGAGCTGACGACGTAGCCGCCACTGGCCCACTTGCCCAGGTCGATGACGCGGCAACGGTCGGAGCAGAAGGGAAAGTCCTCGCTCTCGGCCAACACAATCGTGCGGCAGGTGGGACATCGCAGCGTCTTCAGCTTCTTCGCCATACATCCATTCTAGAAGCGTGGTTGCCACAAGCCAAACACTTCGCCCATTGCAACAGAATGCAGTTTAACCAATCCATCAATTTGTGAAGTTTACCGTCCGCCACTCGCTCAACGCTATCTGGCCATCCTTGCCGACAGCCCAAATACGCCAGCGATGCGGTTGCATCCCCTGACCGAACGGCACCAACATACGAACCGCATCTCCATACTGTTTCGGATTCACAAATGCAATCGAAGAGGGACTCCACTGCTTATACTCACACTTAGGACAGCTGAATTGCGACTCCACCAGGTACACCGCCGGCCGAGGCGTAGTCTGCTGCCAGGACATATCCTGCTTGGGAAAGCGCATCTGCCGCTCGCCATCGAATGGCTCAAGCAAAGTCGGCACACCAGGAGGCACGCCAAGGCCCTGCGACAACCCCAGCCGAATGAAGTTGTCAGCCTGGTTCATGGATAGCTGAAACGGGATACTCTGCTGCAGTAATAACACCTTCCATCCATCGTCGCGCTTGCGCAACACGAGGAAAGTATTCAACGGGCCGGAGCAGACAACCTGCCCACCGTGTATGTTCTCATTGTATGCAATGTCCAGGATGGCGAGATTCCCATTCCCGAAGATGAATCGCACCACGGGCTCGAACAGTTCAACGATGTTGCCACAGACTGCGTTCTGGACTGGCAAATCGATGAGTCCCGCATCTGGATCCATCGTTGGATTGGTTTTTATGTGATTGTCTAGGTTTTGGACCGCGCTTGCAGCTGCTGCCTCGATCTGACTTCTGTCGCTGGCCGACAATGAGTTGGCAGGAATGCGCGGTGCCGCCCAGTGCGGATCATCATTCAACCAGCGCACGAAGGCAAGCGCAGTAGGGGGATGCTCCCCCTGCATCATCATGAACCACCAGCCCCGCGATGGTGCAAATCGCGGCTGGCCGATCATCTGCACCACGGATTGCTGCGCAATCATCGGATTCGCCTGCATCCGGTTGTCTACAAATACCACGTCCGGCAGCGTACCCTGCGTTCGCTCCCACACCAGCGCAGAAATAAAATCCTGGGGGGCCACCAGCCGGTAGGTGACGTGTAGTTGGGGAAAGTCCTTGGCCAACGCTACCCGAATTGCGCGCCAGTCAAGGTAGGACGCATTCCCGGACTGCCAGACTGTCAAGCTGCCCGTCCGCAAACTTGCCAGCGGATCGGACGTGGCAGCCGTCTGTTGCGCGTTGGTTGTGATGCAGAAGAATGGGAGCCACAGAAGACCACCCAGGAAAACCCGGAGACACAATGCAAGTCGCGAAAAGCAGTACATGAGGCCCTCAATACATTTGTGCGAAAGACCAACTAGTCTGACGCACATAGCATACTCCAGTGGGTCTGTTCGATGGCGGAGAAATTACAGTCCATAAACTTTAATCGCAGTTCCGCCAAATATTGCAGATTGCTCCGCCTCGCTGAATCCAGCGAAGTAGCTGTGCAGTAGCTCGAACCACCGTGCGTACTCAGTGGCCAGCAGGCAAACTGGCCAGTCCGAGCCAGCCATCAACCGCGACGGGCCAAAGGCTTCTACAACGACATCGAGATACGGCTTCAGCGTTGCAAGAGAGCTGGCACGGACGGGGTCGGTATGCCAATCCGCCTCCATCACCATGCCGGAAAGCTTGCACCACACGTTCTCCCGCTGGCCCAGCTCGCGCATGCGCGCGGCCCAGGGCTCAAGCTGCCCCGCGGCGATCAGCGGCTTGGCAATGTGGTCCAGCACAAACGGCTGCCGCGGGTGCTCGTCCACAAAATAGATGGCGTCCTCCAGGTGGCGCTCGAAGATCAGAATCTCGTACACCAGCCCACTGTCCACCAGGGTGCGGATGCCGGAGTTGAAGTCTTCGCGCAGGATGTAGTGCTCGTCCGGCTCGTCCTGGATCACATGGCGCAGCCCCTTCAGCTTGGCGCGCCCGTCGAACTCCTCCATCACGCCGGGAAACTCCTCGCCCGCAATCGGTGCCCAGCCGACAACGCCCCGAATCGCATCGGTTGCGTCAGCCATGTCGAGCAGCCAGCGCGTCTCGTCCAGTGTCTGGCGCGCCTGCACGGCAACGGTACCGTCGATGCACGCCGATGCCATCGCAGCCTTCAGATCGCCGGGCAGATAATCGCGACGCAGCACGGACATATCCTCGTCGATCCAGCCATACTCCACCGCCGAGTAGCTCCAGAGGTGGTGATGCGCATCGATCGTCTCAACCTTCGCGTTCACAGCCTCATTCAAGTGCATGACTCCCGAAAACAAATCCCCACCGGTTACTTCTTGCTATACAGCAGGTCCTTGATCGCCTGACGCCGGGCTGCGTTGGCCTCGCGCGAACTCTTCAACTCGTCGGCGTCCCTGCGCGTTTTTCCGGAAGGGGCATCCATTTCAGGCACGCTGCACTTGGGGCAGCGATTTGCAAATCCGGGCTTGTCCGGCTTCAGCTCGAACTCCTCTTCACACACCACGCAGATTTTGATTGGGAATGACATTTCTTTCCATAATACGACGCTCGGCATCGCATGAAAACCCATCCATACCAGCGTTGTTTCAAAGGAACTGTGCTATCCCATTGCGATCTCCACCAGCGCCGTGGGCGCGTCCACGGTGCGCTTTAGCTGGCCGCAGGCGGCGTAGATGTCGCGGCCACGGGGCTTGCGCGTAAACGTTGGAATACCGCCGTCGATTAGCATGCGATGAAATACAGCGACATCGGCGGGCGCAGGCTCGTTCAATTCGATGCCGGGGCCGGGGTTCCAGACGATCAGGTTCACCTTGGCCTTCATTCCGGCCAACAACTTCAGCACCTCGCGCGCGTGCTGGGGCTGATCGTTTACGCCGCCCAGCAGGACGTACTCGAAGGTCACATACTCCCGCTTGCCGAATGGGATCGTGCGCAGCGCGTCCAGTAGTGCGGCGATGTTCCATTTCTTTGTCACCGGCATGATCTGCTCACGCACCTCGTCGTTGGGTGCGTTCAGACTAAGCGCCAGCTTGGGCCGAATGGGCTCGTTCGCAAAACGCAAGATCCCAGGCAGGATTCCCGAGGTAGACACCGTCATGCGCGACTCGGGTATGCCCATGGTGCGCAGCAGATGGACGCTCTTCATGAAGGCGTCGTAGTTGAGGAAGGGTTCGCCCATACCCATAAAGACGAGGTTGATGCGCGATGGCGTCTGGACACCGCGCCCGCTGCCAATGCGCACTCGCTGACGGTTGAGCACGGCGGCCACCTGACCGGCGATCTCGCCCGCAGTGAGGTTGCGCCTCATGCCGAGCTTCGCGGTGAGGCAAAACTGGCAGTTGACCGCGCAGCCCACCTGGCTGGAAATGCAGATGGTCGCGCGCTTGTACTGCTGTTCCCTGTTGCCTGTTCCCTGTTCGCCGGCCTCTTCTTCCAACGCGGCCTGGCTGCCATCGCCGCGCTCGCCGCCGTCGCCATCGGGCATCCACACGGTCTCCACGGTCTCGCCGTCGGCCATGCGCATCAGGTATCTCTCGGTGCCGTCCACCGAGCGCGTTGCCTGGGCTATCTCCGGTAGACCCACAATGTAACCCTCGGCGACGAGTCGCTGGCGCAGGTCTTCAGGAAGTGTGGTGATCTCGTCCAGCGTCTGTAGGCGCTGCTTGTAGAGAGCGTCGGCCAACTGCATGGCGCGGTACTTAGCCAGGCCGAGCGACGCGACCACGCCGCATAGCTCATCGGGCATCAACCCGAAGAGCGGGAGCGGCTGCGTCTCAGTTGTGATGTGATCCTTCACCATGGCTACACCCAGTTTACTTGCCCAGTCAGGGAGTATCGCCCTGGACGTAGAGCACGGGCCCGCCGGGATGGAGCTTCCGAGCCAGCTTTTCCGCATCCTTTTGACTGACCGGCTGAACACTGATGGGGGATGCCAGGTAGAAATCCATCTGCGATTCGGCCGGTAACTGGAGTACCGGCCTGGGCGCTGCCACTGCCGCAACCGCGACTATACCGGCCCCGACTGCTGCCCCCGCCGCCATGTCCTTGGCATTACTGGCTGGCGTAGGCCCGCCCTTAGTTGCGCGGGCGCTGACGACGCCCCCGGCGATTGCGCCAATCACAGCGCCGCCTTCGAAGTCCGTTGCGGTCGGCTTCTCCTTGCTCGTTCCCTGGGCCCTCAAGTGATATGTAAAAAGCGGATAGGTATTATCGCCGAGGGACAGTGTGTCGAGTTTGAGCATCAGTTCGGGGCTTCCAGTCATCGCCCCGGCCTTCCTGGTCTCGATTACCTCGCCGAGAATCGTTGCACCGCGCGGAATAGCCAGCTCATGGTTGACAATCACGTTCTGGCTCACCGTGAAGAACACCGGCGCGCCTGCTTTCGACTGAGAGCTGCTTAAGGGCTGGTCTGACATCACCCGTATCAATGTGTTCTCAAGGACTGTGACGTGCGTTCCAGGAGTGCCGTAGGAGAGGGTTAGCGGTTGCGATGAGGAGGAGGATGACTGCCCCTGCAAAGAATCGGGAATTTGTTCGCTAGGTTGTCCCGGGCTGGCGACCGAAGAAGATGAATTCTGCAACTCCGCCCCGCCGCCAGGAGCAGGAGCTAGAACCGGTTCCTGAGCGAAGCCGGCAACCCCACTGAAGGCGACTATAGCGACTAAGGCTCCAATATGGGCAGAAAGCTCTCTTTGTAGCCGACTGAACATGCTGCATATCCCCCAATCCCTGATCCGCGTTCTTCCGTGTGAGTTCGTGGTCGTCCCTCTCCAATTAACCTATACCCCAACCAGCGGCACAGGCGTCCAACATTAAGGCACTGTGACACAATAAAGCTTCGAGGAGCCGCATGTCCGCTATCCCCATCCCAACCGCCGCAAGCGAATCGCCCACACGCAATATCCGCCGGACTGTGCTGCCGAATGGCCTGCTGGTGCTGACGGAGAGGATGCCGCAGGTGCGCTCGGTGTCGATGGGGGTATGGCTCGCCTCCGGCTCACGCGACGAGCCGCTGGAGCTGAATGGCATCTCACATTTCGTCGAGCATATGGTGTTCAAGGGAACGACCACACGGAACGCGCAGCAGTTTGCGCGCGAAGTGGATTCCATCGGCGGCAATCTGGACGCATTCACTGGAAAAGAGAATATCTGCTTTAATATCAAAGTTTTAGATGATAATATTGCACCGGCACTTGATCTTATCTCCGACCTTGTTCTGCATCCCACTTTTACCCCGGAAGACATCGCACGCGAGCAGGGCGTGATTCTGGAGGAGATCAAAATGGACGAGGACAGCCCCGACTACCTTGTCCACGAAACGTTTACGCAGAACTTCTGGAAGGGTGACGCGCTTGGCCGTCCAACCCTGGGTACTGTAAAGAGCGTCTCCGGCTTTACGCAGCCGGCGGTATTCGATTTTTATGCCAGCCGCTTTACGCCGTGCAACATGGTCTTCTCCGCAGCCGGACACCTGGACCATGACGATTTCGTCGCTCAGGTGGCAGAAGCTTTTAGCGGACTAGGTGCCAGCAGTGGTTCGCCGTTCGCAAAGCACCCTGCGCCCGCGACTTTTGCCAACATCACACTGAAACGTAAGAAATCGCTGGAGCAGGTGCAGCTATGCCTGGGCGTTCCAGCACCGCCGGTGGATTCGCCTACACGCTACGCGATGTATCTGCTGAACTCGATGCTGGGAAGCGGAATGAGTTCACGTCTGTTCCAGACCATTCGCGAGGACCGCGGCCTGGCCTACTCCATCTACTCGGAGGCGAGCCCATTCCGGGACACCGGAGCCCTGAGCATCTACGCCGGGACCTCGGCGGATAAGACTCTAGAGGTGATTCAGCTTACGATAGGCGAACTGCGACGTCTGAAAGAAGATACTGTACACGAGGCTGAGTTGAAGCGGGCCAAAGATCAACTCAAGAGCAACATCGTGCTTGGCCTGGAGTCGTCGTCCAGCCGCATGTCGAACCTCGCACGGCAGGAGATGTACTTTGGCCGCTTCTTCGCGGTGGACGAGATCATCGCCGAGGTGGAAGCCGTCAATGCCGTGGATGTTCAGATGCTGGCCCGCCAGCTCTTCCGCCCCGAGGCGATCGCGTTGACCGTCCTCGGCAACCTTGGCAACCTGGACGTGACGCGCGAAGCACTGGCCTGTTGAGCCGCGCCCTGTTAGAGTTTCAATCGAGATTGAAACGCACATCTCGCAGCAGAGGAACCATGAAGAACACCCAACGTACCTTGAACCAAGAACCTCGGACCTCGAACCTTGAACTGGGCTTCACATTGATCGAACTGTTGATTGTGATGTCGATCATGCTGATCATCATGGCATTTGCCGTCCCGCAGATGCTGAAGGTGAAGAAGACGGCGGACGAGGACTCCGCCATACAGACCCTGCGCACCATCGGATCTGCGGAGGCCAGCTTTAACTCCGCGTATCCGGGCACGGGCTATGCCTGTCCGCTGGCTTCGCTAGGCGGCGACCCCAAGTCCGGCGCTCCGTCGGCCACGGCCGCCCAGTTGATCGATCCCGCGCTGGCCACCAGCGGACAGAAGTCGGGCTACACGTTCACCGTCACCTGCGGAACTAAAGTCACCGTCAACAATCAGGATATGTACACCTCGTACACCCTGACCGCCGTGCCCCAGACGGTAGGCAAGACAGGCGACCGCGGCTACTGCTCCGACGAGAACGACATCATCAAGTTCGACCCAACTGGAGCGACCAACTGCACCCAGTCGATACAGTAGCGCTTGAGCCTGTCATTCTGAACACAGTGAAGAAATCCCGCATTTCGCGCGTACTCCCCCTGCTGCTCGTGCTCTTGTTTGCGACGCAGATGCATGCGCAGGATAAGGTGCTGATCCGCCGCGTGGACGACCACTATAACCACCTTCACACCCTGCGCGCCCACTACACCGAGCACTATACCGGCATGGGCATGGACCGCAGCGAGAGCGGAACCGTTACCCTTAAAAAGCCCGGTCTTATGCGTTGGAGCTACGACACGCCCGCAGGCAAAATCTTTGTGCTGGACGGGAAGTACGCGTGGTTCTACTCGCCCGACGATGCGCAAATATCGCGAGCACCGGCCAAGCAACTGGACGATCTCCGTTCGCCCCTGCGCCTGCTGCTGGGACACACTCAGCTTGCCAAGGAGCTGGACCAGATAACCACTGCGCCCGACGGCGCGAATTTCATGATCACTGGTGTGCCCAAAGGTATGGAGCAGCGCGTTCACCTTCTGACACTTATTGTCGACGCAAGCGGCGTTATCGAGCGCATGAAGCTGGAAGAAGCGGACGGCGCCACCACGGAGTTCACCTTCAGCGCCATCGAAGAGGATATCCCGCTTCCACCTTCGGAGTTCATCTTCACACCGCCTCCGGGAATCCCCGTCGTCACCGCGCAGCCCCCGATCTAGAACAGTTGGTTGCAATGTAATAATGGATCTATCAAGTTAAGCGCGCGCAGATCCGTGCAGAAGAGCAGCCTTCGAGTGAGTCCCGCCATCAAGCCTAAAATCCTTAGCACCGCTGATTTCCACGCAACCGTTCATTCACTGGCACCCCAGACCGCCGTCTTTGACTGCGACGGTACATTGTGGTCGGGAGACGCCGGCACAGGCTTCATGCGCTGGAGCATCGAGACTGGGTTGCTGTCTCTTGAGGCCATCAACTGGCTCAATGAGCGCTACCGCAGCTATCAGCGTGGCGAGGTTAATGAGATCGAAATATGCGGCGAAATGGTGCAGGTGTACCACGGGCTGCGCGAGAGCAAGGTGCGCGCCGCTGCTACCGAGTTTTTCAGTACACGCATCGAGAAAAATATATTCCCGGAGATGCTCACCCTGATCCATCAACTGCAAGCTCGCGGCTGCGATATATGGGCCGTCAGTTCCACCTGCGACTGGGTGGTGGAAGAGGGCGCGCGCCGATTCGAGATTCCTCCAGAACGCGTTCTGACCGCGCGCGTGGCCGTAGTGGATGGCGTAGTGACTCGCACTGTGATCGACGTTCCCACCGACGAGGCCAAGGTGACAGCCCTGGAGCGCGTGGGCATCACTCGGCCCGATGCCGTCTTCGGTAACTCCATCCACGACGTCGCGATGCTTGCCACAGCCCGCCGCGCCTTCCCCATCGACCCCACGCCGGCCCTGCTGGAGCGTTGTACATGTGAAGGATGGCCGGTATATTACCCCGAATCAGTGACTCCAAAACACTAATTTATGCTGCTTGAAGGACTGTACATCCCGCTGACCACCCCCTTCCATACGGATGGACGGCTTAATTTGCCCAAGCTGGCCGCTAACGTCGCGCGCTATACGAAGACTGCCGCTGCGGGAATGATTGTCCTCGGTGCGACCGGCGAACCGACTCTGTTGAGCGACGAGGAGACGCACGATGTGCTGCACGTTGTCGCACAGACCGCCGAGGCGGAGAATGTTCTTATCGTCGGCGTCTCCCGTGATAGCGTCCGCGCCACGCTCGCACTGGCCGAACTCGCCGCCGAGATGCTGTACGACTCGATCCTGGTCGGAGTGCCAACTATTCTGGCCGGCAAAGACGATAGCCGCGAGCTTCTGCTCTACTTCCAGGCTGTCGCCGACCGGACACCTCTGCCGGTCGTGCTGCTCAGCGACGCTGCGCGACGCATTCCGATAGACGCCATCGTAGAGCTTGCCGCCCATCCTCATATCCTCGGGATGATGGTCAATGCTGGCAGCCCTGCGGAGATCGAAGCCATTCTGCGTCGCACCTCCGACATCCGCCGCGAAGTGGTCGTTACGCCTGTGTTCAGCGCTGTTACTGCGCGCATGAAGGCCGCTGCTAGCCCCCTATCGGCAACCTTCCTCTCCGCGAATTCACTTACCGTGAATCTGGCCTCATCGATCGTATCGCCGCCTTCGCCTCCAGCCCTGCGGTCGCGCACAAAATCTGTTGGCTTCCAAATCCTGACCGGCAATACCCAAGCAATCCTCGACGGTCTGCGCGCCGGTGCTTCAGGTGCCGCGCCTGCTATGGCTGCGTGTGCTCCGCAGGCTTGCTATGAGGTGCTGGCCGCATGGAAGGATAACGACCAGCCGCTGGCCGAAGAGAAGCAAGACCGCCTGCGCGTTGCCTCGCGCCTGTGCGAAGCAGGAATCGGCAATCTGAAGTATGCCTGTGAGTTAAACGGCTACTTCGGCGGCCGGCCGCGCCTGCCGCAGCTTCCGCCCACGGGCGAGCAACGCGCCGCTCTTGAGCAGTGGATGACGCTACTTCGCAACTAGCAACAACCTCCCTGCGTTGCCATAACGGGAGCATTTAGAATACCCTCACCAGACAATTCATATGACGCAGGCACAAACAACGCGACGTGATTACTCCGTCGGCGCAGCTCTCGGCCTAAAAGATTAAGATAGGAGGAACCATGTCCATTGAACCTGTCCGTGTCGCCCTGATCCAGATGGCCTGCGTTGCCTCCGTGGCGGAAAACCTCGACCACGCTGCCGAGATGGTACGCCAGGCCGCACGCGATGGAGCGCAGATCGTCTGCCTGCCCGAGCTCTTCCGTGCGCAATACTTCTGCCAGCGCGAAGACCACCGTCTATTTGCGCTGGCCGAGTCGATCCCCGGCCCTTCGACAGCACGTCTTTCCGCAGTCGTACGAGAGGCGAAAATCACGCTGATCGCCTCCCTATTCGAGCGGCGCGCGCCCGGCATCTACCACAACACGGTCGCTGTGCTCGACCACGCATCAGCCGAGCCCGACAACATCGCCGGCCTCTACCGTAAAATGCATATCCCAGACGACCCGCTATATTACGAGAAGTTCTACTTCGCTCCCGGCGATCTGGGCTTCCGCGCCATCCCCAGCAGCCACGGTCCAATCGGAGCTTTGATCTGCTGGGACCAGTGGTTTCCAGAGGCAGCACGGCTAACCGCGCTGATGGGTGCCGAGACGATTTTCTACCCCACAGCTATCGGCTGGCACCCCAGCGAGAAGGCGGAGTTCGGCACGGCGCAGTACTCGGCATGGAAGGCCATCCAGCGCGCTCACGCCATTGCCAACGGAGTCTTCGTCTGCGCCGTCAACCGCGTGGGCCACGAGCACGGCGACGTTCTGCTGGACGGAATGGAGATTCAAGGCCCCGGCGACCACACGCCAGCGAATGGTATCGAATTCTGGGGCGGCAGTTTCATCTGCGACCCCTTCGGGCGCATTCTGGCGCAGGCATCTCATAACCAGGAAGAGATTCTAACCGCTACGCTCGACCCCGCGCTTGTGGAGACCACGCGCCAGCACTGGCCGTTCTTACGCGACCGCCGCATCGACGCCTACGCCAACATCACCCGTAGGATGCTGGATTGATTGCAAACCAAGAATCGCGAGTTGAGGACGAGATGAAGAGTCATACCGAGTACCTGGTCTTTGAGACGAAAAAGCATAGGGAAATGGTCCATATTACCGACGAAGTGGAGCGGATTGTGGAACGCAGCGGTGTGCGGGACGGCTTGTGCTTTGTATCGCCGATGCACATTACGGCGGCGGTGTATGTGAACGACCTCGAGAACGGATTGATCGAGGACATCGGGAAGTGGCTGGAGGAGTTGGCGCCTGCGCGACTGGAGTACAAGCACCACAGGACTGGCGAAGACAACGCAGATGCGCACCTGAAGTCGCTGTTGCTGCATCACGAGACAACCATGCCGGTGACCAATGGCCGACTGGACCTGGGCACATGGCAGCGCGTCTTCTATGCCGAGTTCGACGGCCAGCGCCGCAAACGCGTAATTGTCAAGGTACTGGGCGTGGAGTAAGTGGTGGAACGTACAGATTCCGTGATGCTTGAACTAACCCCCGTATGTAGAAGCGGCATCCGAACATTTACGTCTCCAAATCGAGACATAACGTGCCTGGATTCGCGATTCATTACAGGCATCTGCTCACATTTGACGCGATAGTACAGCGAGTCTACGCTTTGGGTGGAGTGGAAATTAGATCGGGAATTCAGGATGAGAGAAACCTTGATTGACAGCATGAAGCATCATAATTCCGCCGCGGAAACGAGGCGTCATCTCTTCTATGAAACCTCGCATTCACCGGCCCTTGCAGACCTGGTAGGGTACGAAAAAGCCAGGGATATCGTTGACTTCTGTTTCATAGCCAACCCCTATTACCCAACCCGCGAGATGTTGGAGGACATGCAGAATAGCCTGCCCAACCTGATCAAATCCTACCCTTCTAGCAATCCGATACTGAGCCAGAATAATCTGGCGGCGGTCCTGCATGTCGATCCAGAAAGGCTGATCATCGGCAACGGAGCGACAGAACTGATCGCCCTGATGGATATGACTTTAATTGACCGTATTGGAATACCTATTCCCACATTCGGCGAGTACATCGAAAAAATGAAGGACATGCGGAACGCCGAATTGTACTCGCTCGATCCGGGTCAACGGTACAAACTGCATCTAGATGACTATCTAGCCTGGGCACAGGCGCGAAAGCTGGCATGTCTGCTGGTAATCAATCCGGGTAATCCGACGGGGCAATTCATTCCGTTCGAAGAAATGGTGGAGTTTCTGCAGCAGGCTCGCGATCTGGAACTCGTAATCGTTGACGAATCATTTATCGATTTTGCAGGCGACCCTGTTCCGAGTTTGCTTCCGATTGCCGACCAATTTACGAATCTGCTGATTGTTCGCAGCATGAGCAAGCATTGCGGCGTTCCTGGATTGCGCCTGGGTTACTGCTATAGCGCCAATCTGTATATTCTTAACCGCTTGCGCCGTTTCGTGCCCACCTGGAATTTAAATACTTTGGCGCAGTATTTTCTTTCTCTTCTTCTCGACTCCGATGACGTCTATCACCAGTGCCGTAAGAGGTTGATAGGGGACGTCAGTTGTCTATACGAAGCTCTGCTTACAATCCCTGGCTTGGACGTCTATCCTACCGGCGCAAACTTCGTGCTCTTCAAAATCAAAAATGGAATGACTGCTACAGAACTCCAAACACGACTGCTGGTCGAGAACGAAATGTATGTACGCGACTGCTCGAATAAGCTTGGCATGGACATGTCACATATCCGCGTTGCATCACAGGGCCGCGAGAAGGATGCCCGCCTGGTGGAAGCGCTGCGGAGTATCTTCCTATGAAGCGCCCCATCGTTGTTGTCTGCTCCCGTCAAACAACTCGGAAAAACAAACTCATCGATTACGTCGGCGAGTTGCATCTAGAGCTTCTAATCAATTTTCATACTCTGCCAGTTATTGTCCCCGTCGTAGCTGGCACTCCTGATTGCCTGCCCCAATACATGGAGTCCATGAACGGGCTCTTGCTAGTGGAAGGAGATGACGTTGAACCGAAACGATATGCGGCTCGGAAAACCAACTTTCAGTATCTTGAAAAGACGCATCCCCTGAAAGACGAAATTGAGATATGCCTGCTACACCATGCATTACTTCGTAAGATCCCCGTTCTGGGAATATGTCGCGGATCGCAATTGTTGAATGTGGTATGCGGCGGTACGCTATTCGGCGATGTACAAAAGGAAACAGGCTCGAATCGTCCACATATCGACTATCAGAATTACGACACGTACAGGCATCCCGCTTATGTAGTTCCCGGCACGCCGCTGGCACGCTGGTATCGCAGGAAAACACTGTCTGTGAACAGCTATCACCATCAGGGAATTCGCAAGTTGGCGGATCGCTTCCGTCCTATGGCGTATGCAGATGACGGTTTGATCGAAGCCTATCATGATCCTGAATCTGCCTTCCTGGTAGGACTTCAATTTCATCCCGAACGCATGTTGAACGAATATGCTGGGAATTTGAAGGTGTGGAAGGCTTTCACCTCTGCGGTGCATAACACTCAAAAGCTATAGTCGCTCGCGTGACCGCTCTTACCGCGTCGCCGTTGCCTCGTCCTTGTAGAACTCGGCGATCTCAGCGGCGTATTTCTTCTCCACCACGCGGCGCTTCAGCTTCATGCTGGGGGTGAGTTCGTCGGTCTCCACGGTCCACTCATCGGGAACCACAGCAATGCGTTTGATCGTCTCATAGGGTGCCAGCGTTGCATTCAGCTCATCGACGATGCGCTGGTAGCGCGCCACCACTTGCGGCACCTGCACCAGCGCCTTGCGATCGCCTGCAGGGTAGACGACGCCCTTCACCCGCGCCCAGTTCTCAAGGATGGCGAAGTTGGGCGATATAAGCGCGCAGGCGAACTTGTGCTTATCGCCGACCAGCGCGGCGTTGCCCACCAACATGTGGGCCTTCAGTTTGTTCTCGATCGGCTGCGGAGCAATCATCTTGCCGCCGCTGGTCTTCAGCATCTCCTTCTTGCGGTCGGTGATGGAGAGGAAGCCGTCGGCGTCGATGTGACCAATGTCTCCGGTGCGAAACCACCCATCCACTGTGAAGGCATGCGCCGTCTCCTCT